>Ga0137409_10003411_pt1 | contig 16848 bp, 14 predicted proteins | sample CZODoug1_16funga_FD_122059 | JGI IMG/M metagenome (GOLD analysis project Ga0137409, IMG submission 122059) | Vadose zone soil fungal communities from Angelo Coast Range Reserve, California, USA - CZODoug1_16fungal (Hybrid Assembly) | ecosystem: Environmental > Terrestrial > Soil > Vadose zone... | reverse complement strand
CAAGTACGACCCCGGCAGACTGCCGGCTTCGAGGAACAAGAGCGGCGCAGCTTCGACCTGCTCGCCTCCGAGCTTGCGGAGCAGGGCGACGACTTCCGCCTGCACGGCAGGAATCCGTGCGCTCAGCATGTGGCGGGCGAGTCCCAGAGCGCTGCGACCGCCCATGCCGAGCAGCTTGCGCAGCAGCCCAGGGTTCTCTTTATTGAAGAAACGGTCAATATCGGTGGAACTCATGTCCAGGCCGCCGGCCAGCATTGACGCCACGGCTTCCGCTTCGGCAGACCGGGCAACGTCACTTGGTCCACGGCTGAACAGGTAGCGGACCATGCGCCAGATCGTGCTGCGCGACTGCCGCCCGAACGGTGCGTTGATCAATGCAATGAGGAGACCGCAGGTTTCAAAGACGCTCGTCACCGTGAACGCGATTCGCAAGTCACCATTGCCGATGGAGCCGATCAGGTGCGCCAGCAGGGACTGGAGTTGGTCGCGGTCGAGATCGTCAATCAGGCGGCGTGAAAGCACGATGCGCGCATCAGCCGCCGAAGTACCAATGGCGGCGGCGTTCGCCCCAGGTGAATCCACCAGCATCACCCTGGGCGCAGCCACGCCGGCGGCAATGGCCATTTCCTGCACCACGTCCGCCAGTTGCAGTTCTTTCAGGTCTGCCTGGTTGGGTTCGCGCGCATTCATACTGGCCAGCGCACCACCGATTCCCCCACGGCGAAAGAGAACAACCGTCGTCATCCACAGCCCGAAAGCAATCAGCATCCCGGGCAAAAGGAAAAGTGCAATGGCCCAGGTAAGGGCGTCTGAATCCAGCGTGCCGCGATGGTTTATGAAGTAGTCGCCCACACGCTGTGCAAGGAGGCCGATATCATTCACGTTCTGCCAGAACTCCGGCGGGATCGGTGAAAAATAATCGATGATCTGGGCCATCACCAGCGTGGCGGCATAAAACAGCGGCGTGATCGTCAGCGTGAGCGGCAAACCCATGATGCAAGCCGCAAAGACTCCCAACGCCGACATGCGCCACGTGGCGCGGCGGTTCCGCTTCTGCGCCCGGAAGAATGTTTCCGGGTTACGCGGGGTAAAGGACTGGGCTGGGCTTACGCTCGGGCTGGGGCTGGGGCTGGCAGCGTCCGGAATACTCATGTTGGGCTTGAGATTAGCATCCAGCCTGAGGGCGGGCAAGCGGCATGACCCAGACGCCACAGACGCCGTGGCAAGCGTGGGTTTAGAATTGTCTCTGATGAAAACGGTTGCAGAAGTTGTGGCCATGCTTCGGCAGGAGTTAAAGACTGCCATCGACAATGGCCTGGATACCGACAGAGTGGGCAACATACGCGTGCGCCAGCTCCTGATCATGGAAGATTGCCTCATCGCGATCGGCTTTCCCACGAACAGTGACCATAAGGGAAAGACGTCACTGGTGCCGTATATTTTCCAGGAGGCCAATTACGACGGCATCTCATGGACGGACAAGGACGAAGACCTCTCGCACTTGAGCGCGTATTTTGAATTGGACTTTATGGTCCAGAATGAAGGTAAAGAAAGAAAAGAGGCCACGGCGGAAGAGTTCGAACAGTATTGCAACCAGTCACTTGAATTCATCGACCGTAAACAAGCCGCAGGATAATTTTCGCGGCGTCATGTGTAATCGTCTGGCCATGGAGATCCTAGGGAAAACTGACATGCAGATTGTACGGTACCTCATTGTCGTTTTGCTTTTTGCCGCTGGAAGCGCCGGTCAATCCGCCGTTCCTCCCTTCGACGAACTGTCCAGCCATTATTCCTACGACCGCCAGCCTCACATGGTCCCGCGAGAATCCGGGGTGGAGAAGCGCGACGGCATCATGGTGATTGAAATGAGCTACCCCGGGAGCAGAGGCCGCGTGCCCGCGTATCTTCTCCTGCCTCCGGGCAAAGGCCCATTTCCGGCCATTCTCTGGGGCCACTGGCTGAAAAAAAAATCTCCGCTCAGCAACCGTGACGAATTCCTGGAAGAAGCCATGGTGCTGGCCCGCGCCGGCGTGGTTTCTTTGCTGGTAGACGCGCCGCAGGCACGGCACGAACTTGCGGAAGAAACCGACCCGCTGGAGATCATCAAGCAGACCGTCCTTAAGAAGTACTGTTCGCTCATCCATGGTCAACCCGTGCTGGAAGCGGTTCTCAAGCTCAAACGCGACAACGGCTTGACGGCAGATGACGTTGAGACCGTCCTGTGCGATATCTTTCAATCCGGCTTCGACATCGCCGGTGGCGGCGCCTTCGGTTCGAAGGACAGACCGTGGACCAAGGAGCAGGCGGACTACAATCTGAAATATTTGATCGCCGCGGCACTTCTGGACGATGCGGTCGGACCGGCGCAGCTCGAGCCATCGCGTATCCGGGCCGGCGACGCGCAGGCGCTACTGGGCAAAATCGAGATCCACCCGGACGAAATCCTCACGGCAAGATATCCGCGCGAGCTCGGCACCCGCATCACCATCCGTACCAAGACTGGGAAAATCTTTGATCGCGAGCAGTCCGACTACGAAGGTGGTCTCGGAAACCCGCTCTCGTGGGAACGAGAGGTCGAGAAATTCAATTGGCTGAGCGAACCCTTTGCGGATGCGGCGCTTCGAAACGACATCATCGAATTGGTTGCCGACCTCGACCAACATTCGATCGAGGACCTAATGAATCTTCTCGCAAAGGTCAGTCCTAGAGCCGTCTTCCCGACCACTCACCACACATTCCAATAATTTTCGATCGTACCTGAGAGGAAGACAAACATGCCAATGATTTCATGCGATATGCGCTACGGTCGGACCGACGAGCAGAAACGTGCGCCTTCCGCTGGCCTGCTTCGCGTCGTCAGCGAGGCGACGGGTGAGCCGCTAGACAATATCTTCTTCGTGATCCGCGAGGGCCGCGGGATCAATTTTGTCGAACACGGCAAGCATCTTCCCGAATTTGTCGAAGGAAACGCCAACGACAAAGACCTCATCGCAAGTCTGAAGTGAAGGAGGCGACACATGCCGTTCATAGAATGCCACGTCGCAACCGGTCTCTCCCAGCCCAAAAAAACGAAGCTGATTCGGGATATCGTGAAGGTCACTCATCAATCGATCGGTTCGGATCCGAAGATCATCAACGTGATTCTGGTCGAGCATCCCGAAGCAAACATGAGCATTTCGGGGCGCATCTACGGTGAGGCGTCGAAGTAGGCTCGCCCAAGTAGCTTAGACAAACCGAAAGCAGCAAAGCCACGCAGAATGCGCACTGCGGCGGGTGCAGAAATCATCATTCGACGCAGCCTCCTCCATAGCCCTCATCCCCATTTGAAAGGTGCCCAAATGAACAAGCCTACAAGCATTCGGCAGATCAGACTTGAGCGCCGTTCGCCGTCTTACTGGCGAGTAACGTTTGATCTTCCACCCCTGAATATTTTCGGTCCGCTCGAGGTCCCGAAATTGGAGACGATCATCAAGTCAATCGAAACCGATGAGCGAGTGAAGGTGGTGGTTTTCGACAGCGCGATCGAAGGGTTTTTTCTGACCCACTATGATTTTCTGGCGAAGCTCGAGGAAACGACGAGTCTACCCTTGGGTGCGACAGGCCTGCAGCCTTTGCCCGATATGCTGGCGCGCTTGAGCCGCGCTCCGGTCGTATCGATTGCGTCAATTCGCGGGCGTGCAACTGGAGTGGGTAGCGAACTTGCTTTGGCCAGCGACTTGCGGTTCGCGAGTCGAGAAAAGGCAATTCTTTCACAATGGGAAGTTGGCGCCGGATTGGTACCAGGCGGCGGTCCGCTGGCGAGATTGCCGCGTTTGATGGGTCGTGGCCGAGCTTTGGAGGTGTTGCTGAGTGCCGACGATATCGATGGCGATCTTGCGCAGGTCTACGGTTACGTGAATCGTTCGCTGCCCGATTCCGACCTCGACGGATTTGTCGATGCGCTTGCAATGAGGATTGCGTCATTCGACAAACAAGCAATCGCTGACACGAAGCGATTGGTCGACATCGCCAGCCTGCCTTCCGACGCGGAAATCGAGCCAGAATGGGGCGCCTTCATTTCATCCTTACAGCGTCCCGCCACGCAAGCAAGAATCGACAAGTTGATGGAGCTTGGCTTCCACAAGCCGGGCGATGTGGAAACACGTCTCGGCTATTACGTTGGCCAACTCGGAAATCAATAGCCCGTAACAAAAGTGGCGCGTTACGGCAGCGCAACATCGTCGAACGCCAAGGAGGCTATCGTGACGATAACGACTAGGTTGACCAAGCGTTTTGGTATCCAGCATCCCATCGTGCTGGCACCGATGACCCCAGCTTCCCGTGGGGCGTTGGCTTCGGCCGAGACGCGGCCGTCGCGTTCGTGGGTCTCCGGTACGGCAAGAGACGACAGCAACCGCTCGGCGGCCCAATAGCGTATCGAATTGCAGATGGAGCGTTTCAAATGGCAAATTTGACGATCAACGGTGAACTAAAGTCATTCGACGCCCCGGCCGATATGCCGCTGCTCTGGGTTTTGCGCGATGTGCTCGGCATGACCGGAACGAAATTCGGCTGCGGCATTGCCCAGTGTGGCGCCTGCACGGTGCATATCGATGGCAAGCCGGTGCGCTCCTGCATGCTGCCGGTGGGCGCGGTGCGCGAGCGCGCCGTGACCACCATCGAAGGCATCGGCGCATCACCCGCCGGCGCCAAGGTGCAGAAAGCCTGGCTCGATCTCGAGGTAATCCAGTGCGGCTATTGCCAGTCCGGTCAGATCATGTCGGCGGCGGCCCTGCTGGCGACCACACCCAATCCGGATGATTCCGATATCGACGCCGCGATGGCGGGAAATATCTGCCGCTGCGGCACCTATGTGCGCATTCGCGCCGCAATCAAGCGGGCTGCTTCCCAACGTCAGTCGTAGGAGATCGCCATGGCCGTTGCCGAGAGGATTTCCGGAAGAGTTTCACGCCGCTCCTTGCTGACCGGTGGGTTCGCTGGCGGGTTTCTGCTCGCGTTCCATCTTCCCGTGCGCGCGGTCAACGAGCCGGTGCAGCTACCGGACAACACGGATGGCAAGTTTGCGCCGAACGCCTTCATCCGCATCGATCATTCCGGCAAGACAATTCTGGTCATGCCCCAGGTTGAAATGGGGCAGGGCGTATACACCTCGATACCGATGATTTTGGCGGAAGAACTCGACGCCGATTTTTCGCAGGTAATGTTGGAACACGCGCCGCCGAGCGACAAGCTCTACGCCAACCCCGTTTTCGGCATCCAGGTCACGGGCAATTCCAACTCCATTCGGTCGTTCTGGAAACCGCTGCGCACAGCCGCGGCCAGTGCACGTGTCATGCTGGTGCAGGCCGCAGCTCAGCAATGGAGTGTCGAGCCGGCAGGCTGCACGACGGCCAATAGCGAGGTCATCCATAAGGAGAGCGGACGCAAACTCTCCTATGGTGCCCTGGTCGATGCGGCGAACACGCAGACCCCGCCGAAGGACGTCCCGCTCAAAGACCCGAAAGATTTCGTACTGATAGGCAAGCCGCTAAAGCGCTTCGATACGCCTGACAAGGTCAACGGCAAGGCTGTCTACGGCATCGACGCGATGCTTCCGGGCATGAAATTCGCGACGCTCAAGGCGTGCCCGGTGTTCGGCGGCAAGGTCGGCAAGGTTGACGATAGCGCGGCCAAGAAAATCCCGGGTGTGCAGAAGGTCGTGGTTCTTGATGATATGGTCGCCGTGGTCGGCGATCACATGTGGGCGGCCAAGATAGGCCTCGACGCGCTGGTGATCGACTGGGAAGAAGGTCCAAACGCAGATCTTAGTTTAAATGATATTTGGCAAGACCTACGCGCTGCAAGCGAGAAGGACGGCGTTGTCGCGAAATCGCGAGGTGACATCGCCAAAGGCCTTCTCTCCGGCGAAAAGCTTGAAGCGTCGTACGAACTCCCATTTCTTGCGCATGCGACAATGGAGCCGGTGAACGCCACGGTTCACCTCAAGCACGATTCTTGCGAGATCTGGACCGGCACGCAGGTACTCGCGCGCGTGCAGTTGGAAGCCGCAAAAGCGGCCGGACTTCCGGTCGAGAAAGTGATCGCGAACAATCACCTGCTCGGTGGCGGCTTCGGCCGCAAGCTTGAGCCGGACATGGTGGTTGCTGCGGTTCGCATCGCCAAACACGTCGATGGCCCCGTCAAGGTGGTTTGGACCCGCGAAGAGGATATCCAGCACGATATCTATCGTCCGGTCTATCGCGACACCATCGCCGCGACCTTGTCTGACGCCAAGATCGTGGGCTGGAAATACCGGATCAGCGGCTCGTCGGTCCTTGCGCGGTGGCTGCCGCCAGCGTTTCAGAAGGGCATCGACATCGATGCCGTCGATAGCGCCGTCGACATACCCTATGACATTCCGAATTTTCATGTCGAATATGTGCGCGCCGAACCGCGCGCGGTGCCGACCGGGTTCTGGCGCGGCGTCGGCCCGAACAACAATGTCTTTGCCGTCGAATGTTTCATCGACGAGCTGGCGCGGAAGGCAGGAAGGGATCCGATCGATTTTCGTCGCTCAATGCTTGGGAGCCAGCCGCGCTTTCTGGCGGCGCTCAATCTCGCGGCGGAGAAATCGAACTGGGGCCAATCGTTGCCGGCCCGTGTCGGGCGAGGCGTGTGCTTGCAACCTTCGTTTGGCAGCTTCATCGCGACCGTGGTGGAGGCGGAAGTCGACGAGCAAGGCGATGTGAAGTTGCGTCGGGTCACCTCGGCGGTCGATACCGGCATCGCCGTTAATCCCGATACGATCGTGGCGCAGCTCGAGGGCGGCTTGATCTTCGGCCTGACCGCCGCCCTTTACGGTGAGATCACCATCGCCAAGGGGCGCGTCCAGCAATCGAACTTCAACGATTATCGCATGCTGCGCATCGACCAGGCGCCGAAGATCGATATTCACATCATCAAAAGCGCAGAGGTGCCCGGCGGCATCGGCGAGACCGGTGCGACGGCGGGGCCCCCGGCACTGCGCAATGCGATTTATGCCGCGACTGGCGTCGCTTTGCGGCGGCTACCGATCGATCGCAGCTTGATCGCGGAGAAGAAATCATGAGTCGGTCGATACGCCGCATCCTTCTTTGCGCCGCCGTGACCGTTGTTGTTGTGCTGGCGGCGGGCATCTGGATCGTCCGCGGCCCCGATCCGATGGCGTTTGTGAACGGCAACGAGGTGGCGCTGGCGGCGTATAAAGCCGGCGATCCCACCGGTGTCCCGGTTTCGCTCAGCAAGGCGAGCCTTGTCGAGCGGGGAAAGTACCTCGCGGAGGCGGCTGATTGCATGGCCTGCCATACGTCTCAGGGTGGAAAGGACTACGCCGGGGGCCTCGGGATGAGATTACCGTTCGGGGCGCTGTATTCGACCAATATCACGCCGGACAAGGAGACCGGCATCGGCAACTACAGCGACCAGGATTTCCTCAAAGCGGTTCAACGCGGTATCCGTCGCGACGGGGCACGCCTTTATCCGGCGATGCCGTTCCCTTCGTATACCTATATGACCGACGCGGATGCGTTGGCGATCAAGGCCTATCTGTTCAGCCTGCCGCCGGTGCGCGTGGCAGCACCTGCCAATACGCTGATATTTCCGTTCGACCAGCGCTGGGCGATGGGTTTCTGGTCCGTGCTATTCACCCGTGACTCCCGCTTCGAGCCGGATGCTTCGCAAAGCCCCGAATGGAACAGGGGCGCGTATCTCGCCGAAGCGCTGGCGCATTGCGGGGAATGCCATACGCCGCGAAGTCTGGCGTTGGCGTTGGACAACCGCAAGAAATTTGCCGGAGCCGTCACCGCGGGTTGGCGCGCCTTCAACATTTCCTCGGACAAGACCACGGGTCTCGGCGGCTGGCGCGATGAGGATATCGTCTCCTATTTGTCGATCGGACGCGCCAATGGTCACGGCACCGCCTCGGGGCCGATGGGCGAAGCCGTCGACCATAGCTTTAGCCAATTGACGCCGGAAGACGTTCACGCTGTCGTCGCCTATCTGCGCAGCGTGCCGGCCATCGCTTCTGCCGATTTGCCGGCGCCGCCGGCGCCGCCCGCACCGGCCTCACACCGCCAGGGCGGTGGCACGCCGGACCCGCGGGGCAAGATGGTTTTCGAGGGCGCCTGCGTCAGTTGCCATGGCTGGACCGGTGAAAGCTCGATCTCGCCGTTCGCCACACTAACCGGCGCCTGGGCAGTCAACGATCCCGGTGCAACGAACGTCGCGCAGATCGTGATTTCCGGGACCAAGCGACATACGCCAAAGGATGCCATCTCGATGCCTGCGTTCGGCGACGCCTACTCCGATGCCGAGATTGCGGCCGTGGCCAACTACGTCACCTCACGCTTCGGCCGCAAAGGATCGCAGCTTACCGCCCAGGACGTGGCCGAGTTGAGGAAGCAAACGTCCGAATGACCGCCGGCGGGTGGCCAGTCGCGCCGTAGGAACTTTGAGAAAGATTGTAATCGTCGGACAGTTTTGAAACCATCGAGAGGCTAACATGAAACACGCATTGAAAATCGCAGACGTCCAGCTCGAAGCTCCCATTCGGTTTAGCCCATCGGTGGAACGTCTGGAACCAGACGAGGCGAAGACCATACAAGGCCTGATCGCAGCGATGCGGTACGTCAATGAAAAGACCTTGGCTGATGGCGGGCATGCGATCCGATCGGTGCATGCCAAGACCCAGGGAATTCTGGAAGGTTACCTGGAGGTAGACGCGCATCTCCCCTGCGAACTCGCACAGGGATTGTTCGCAAGGCCTGGCCGTTATCCGATCGTGATGCGGTTCTCGACGGTTCCGGGAGACATCCTGGATGACAGCGTGTCGACGCCCCGCGGTCTATCGGTAAAAATCATCGGCGTGGAAGGCGAGCGACTTAGTGGATCCGAAGGCGACGTCACCCAGGATTTCGTTCTGGTCAACGGCCCCGCGTTTGGGGCACCCACTCCAAAGAAGTTCCTGCCGGTTATAACTTTGCTGGCGAAAACCACCGACAGGGCGCAAGGACTCAAGAAAGTGTTGTCCGCGCTTATGCGTCAAGTGCAGCGCGTGATCGTTGCAGTTACCGGACGCCCCAATGTGACGGTGGCAACCCTTGGAGGACAACCGGAAACTCACATTCTGGGCGAGACCTTTTACAATCAAGCCCCCGTGCGCTTCGGTGATTTCATCGCAAAAATTTCGGTAGCCCCCATCTCTCCCGAGTTGATTGCTCTTGAGCAATCGCCGTTGCATTTAAACGGCGTCCCGAACGGCATCCGGGAAGCAGTCGTCGAGTTTTTCAGGATATACGGTGGGGTGTGGGAGGTCCGGGCCCAATTGTGCACCGATCTCGAAACCATGCCGATTGAGAACGCGGCGGCCGTTTGGCCTGAGGAGAAGAGCCCATATCGGCCGATCGCCCGGATTATGGTCGAGCCTCAAACGGCGTGGAGTGAAGCAAGATCGTTGGCCGTCGATGACGGGATGCAGTTCTCGCCATGGCACGGGCTGGCGGCGCACCGCCCGCTTGGCGGAATCATGCGAGCTAGAAAGGTGGTTTACGAAGCGGCGAAGAAGTTTCGAGCCGAAAAGAACGGCCGGGTCATCGAAGAGCCGCGGGGCAAGGTACTGTTTAGAGATTAGCGACAGAGGAAGTCAACGCTCAAAGCCACCAAGTCTTGGCAGGGTCACCCGATGGACTACGAAGCTCATTTTCAGCGGCAACTCGAGAGCCTCCATCGCGAAGGTAGGTATCGCGTATTTGTGGACCTGGAGCGCAAGGCGGGCATCTTCCCTCGCGCCAGGCATCATCATCCGGACGGTACGGGTGAGGTCACGGTATGGTGTTCGAACGATTATCTCGGCATGGGCCAGCATCCTGCGGTGCTGAATGTCATGCACGAAGTCCTCGAAAGCTGCGGCGCTGGCGCAGGCGGTACCCGAAATATCTCGGGCACAAATCATTATCACGTGCTGCTGGAGCGCGAACTAGCTAATCTACATCACAAGGCGGCGGCGTTGTTGTTCACATCTGGCTATGTCTCGAACATGGCTTCGCTCAGCACGCTGGCCGCACACATGCCTGGTTGCACAATTCTGTCGGACGAACTCAACCATGCCTCGATGATCGAGGGTATCCGGCATAGCCGCAGCCAAACGCGCATCTTCGCCCACAACGATCCGCGCGATCTCGAACGCCAGTTATCCGATCTCGATCCGGATGCGCCGAAGCTGGTTGCGTTCGAGTCGGTCTATTCGATGGATGGCGATATCGCGCCGATCGTGGAACTCTGCGATGTCGCGGAGGCGTATGGCGCAATGACCTATCTCGATGAGGTACACGCCGTTGGTCTCTATGGTCCGAGCGGCGGCGGCATCGCTGACCGCGAGGGACTGAGTCATCGCCTGACAGTAATCGAGGGCACGCTGGCCAAGGCTTTCGGCGTGATGGGAGGCTATGTTGCGGCGTCTGCGACAATCTGCGATTTCATTCGCAGCTTCGCTTCCGGTTTTATTTTCACCACGTCACTGCCGCCGGCTGTCGCAGCCGGCGCGCTGACCAGTATTCGCCATCTGAAATCGAGCTCGGCGGAGCGCGAACGGCTCCAGGACCGCGTAGCGAGGCTGCGCTCACGGCTCGATCAGGCCGGCGTTGCTCATCGTGATAACCCTAGCCACATCGTGCCGGTAATGGTGTGCGACCCGGAGCTGTGCAAGCAGATCAGTGACGTCCTGATCAACCGCTACGGTATCTATGTCCAGCCGATCAACTATCCGACAGTACCGCGGGGCACCGAGCGGCTCCGGATCACCCCGTCGCCGCACCACACCGACGCCGATATAGAGCACCTTGTGCAGGCACTAGCGGAGATCTGGGCAGAGGTCGGGCTTACCAAGGCAGCGTGATCGACCGTGCGGCTTCATACCCAAGAGAAAAGAATGGAGTGACCGCTACCATGGGATAAATCGCGCGCTGAGCAACTCGAATTGGCGCCACGTGCACAAGTCCCCGCGCGAAGCGAGAGTGTGTCCCCAGGGCATTACGGGCGTTCCGCCGATGCGGTGGTGCGGGACGGCCCTAGCTAGTTTCTGTCGCGAAACGCATTTTATCCTTTAAAATAGCGGGTTTTTCGCGGTTTTTCTTGAATCGTTTTCTTGATATGTCCGTGTGTCCGTGGACACATGTTTGACATGGGGCATATTGATTCGGAATTGCCTTCTGATGTCATGCGCTGGCTGCAGAGCGAGGCTGCGGTTCTGTGGCCGGCGTTTCTTGGCTCGCTGAGCTTGCGGCGCAGTCGGTGCGTTCGCGCGAACTGCGCGGCTTGTTTGTCTGGCGAACAGCATCAGAGCTATGTGCTGTACGATCGCGCGGAGGGGCGTCGCATTGCGGTTTACGTTCCGGAGGAGCTTGTTCCGCAAGTGCAGCGCGGTCTGGATAACGGACGCGCTCTGCAGGATCTGCTGCACCAGGCGGCACCGCGATACATCAAAGCGCTGAAGCGAGAGCGCGCCGAAGCTAAGAAGGGCGACGAGGGCTGAGCGGTGTCGAGGACAGCAGAGCGACAAGTCAGTTTTGCCGATTGGGAACTGATGCGTCAGGGCCTGCGTCTTGAGCCGTTGCTGCAGGCCATTTCCGATTTTCTTGACGACCAGAAGGACATGATCGAACAGGTCCGCTGCGATCTGACGCGGGGCTTGAAGAAAGCCGAGACTGGTCGCAGCGGCCTGACGCCGCAGCAGATCCTGCGCTCGCTGATTCTCATGCGCATCAAGAACTGGGATTACCGCGAATTGCGCGAGCGGATTGCCGACGGATGCACGCTGCGCCAGTTCACGGACTTCTATTGTCTGCCGGTGCCCCGACACGATGCGTTCCACCGCGGCTTCAATCGGCTCACGCCCGAGACGCTCAAGGCGATCAATGAGCTGGTGGTGCAGGCGGCGGTCAACCTCGGACTGGAGGACGGCCAAAGGCTGCGCGTCGACACCACGGTGGTGCAGACTGACATTCATCATCCGACCGACAATACGCTGTTGTGGGATGTCGTTCGCGTCGTCACGCGCTTGATCGGTCGCCTTGCCGCAGCGCTGGAACGCCCGCGTATCAAGGGGTTCCGAGATCGGACGCGATCGGCGCGGCGTCGGATGCAAGAGATTCAACGGATGACCACGAGGCAACGCCAGGAGCGGCAGACCGCGACATATCGCGAACTCATCGGGATTGCCGAGGAAGTCATCGATAGCGCACGAGCAGCGCTGCGGCAGACCCGCAAAGCGCGCGGCAAAGATATGATCACCGATCTGGCTATCGCGGAGACGCGCAAGGAGATCGAGCACTTTTGTGCTCTGGGCGCGCGTGTGACTGATCAGTCGCGCCGCCGTGTGCTTAACGGCGAGCAAGTTCCAACGGACGAGAAGCTCTATTCGATTTTTGAGCCCCACACGGACCTCATCAAACGCGGTAAGGTGCAGACACCGATCGAGTTCGGCCACAAGGTCTTCCTCGCCGAAAGCGCGCACGGCTTGATCACGCAGTATGACGTGTTGGACGGAAATCCCATTGACGAACAGCATGTGGTTATCTCGCTGGTACGCCACAGGCAGACCTTCGGCGACGTCCCCAAATTGTACGGATCGGATCGCGGCTTCTTCAGCGAGAAGAACGTGATGTCGTGCAAGCAGCAAGGCGTCAAGGTGGTGTGCATCCCACAGCGGGGCGGCACCAAAGCGCCCGAACGCGAAGCCTATGAGAAGAGCCGGGAGTTCAAGGACGGCCAGCGCTTTCGCGCAGGTATCGAGGGGCGCATATCGGTGTTGTTCCGCGGTCGTGGCATGAAGCGATGTCTCGCCGAAGGCCGAGAGCGATTCGAGCTGTGGGTCGCGGCGGCCGTACTCGCCAACAACCTCATGAAAATCGCAGCCCTGTTGGCGGAACGATCATCGCGCAGACGAAAAGCCGCCTGACAATATCCCTCAAATCCATCGTTTGTGGCGGCACGATATCCGCCGTACTATCTTGCACCGACCCGCCGTCCCTATAGGCGCTTTGCCAATCGCGACGAAAATCGGCGTCTAAATACCTGGCAAATGCGCGACATCAAACATCAGTTCGCCCCGGTTTTATTGGCGAAATGACACGTCCCAACACAAATGATGGCGTTTCGCGACAGAAACTAGCTAGGCTGCGGGGCGCGGCGGCGTTGTATTACTGGCCTGCGCGCAAGATCGGCGCGCCACGCGAACCGTCGCGAACAAACGGTCGCGGAGCAGGGGCAACCGTTCCATTTTATGCTAACGCACCGGATCATGCTCGATCATCTCGGTTCCGGGATCAGCTGTGACCAAACGTTCCAGTAGGGTATCGAGTGGGATACTTGTGCACCAGGATCATTGTGCTGTGTGGCCTCCGAACGAAGCTATCGGTATTCGGCGACGATTTTCCTCCAGATTGCTTACTTGCTTGAATGAGGCAGACTTGGAGTTTTAGTCCGGGCGCGCATATCGCGCTGTAAAACAAGAAAAAAATGGCGCACCCGACACGATTCGAACGTGTGACCTTTGCCTTCGGAGGGCAACGGTAGATCTACGTAGCCAAGCGGAGACTGGCTCTCTCGACTAATCCCAAGAATCGGATGTTGCGTCTCCCCGCAGCAAAAGCTGAGATGCTGAAGTCAGGTTGAGCCACGGCTTCCGTCAGCACGTGAACCTGAAATGTATCCACGTTCGGTCGTGAGCTGATGCGGTTGGCTTGGAAGTCCGACCTCGGACCAGGGGTCTAGAGTTCTGATCCTCTCTATCTTGGATGTCGCTCGATAGCGTCCGATGGGACGCCGGATCAGGAGAGAATCGCACGCGGGCAAAACCGACACCAACGCCAATCGGGCAGGGCGCCCGAGTCGGTGAATCATGAGTTAATTTTCCTTCAAATTTCGCCGCTTGGCGACCCCGCGACTCAGTCTATGACGTCTTCGTCGCACGAAAATGCGGGTGCACACAGATGCCGAATTCGAATGACGTCGCCAGCAACGAGATGCTTTGGGAACGCGTCCTGTCCCTGCTCGTCGTGGGTGCCAGCGTGTTGGGGGGCAGCGCCGTGTTGCTGATACAGGCGTTACCACCAGTCCTTCACGGATTTCCATAGTGGCAGAACGAGTTTTGAGTGGCAGGCGAGCCAAGCCGAGCGTCGAACGAAACGTCCAACAATGCGTCCAACACGAAAATAAGCCGAAGGCGTAAGTAATTGGAGTCGTTGACAGAAATCGAAAGAAAAATTTGAGTCGGAGCGCTTCACCCGCTCCAGTTCGATTTCAGTGACTTGGCACAAATTCTCGAGTTCATTCCGACAACCGCCATAGTCATTCCAGCAAGCAGGCTGAATACCTTTCCAACTTTGCCAGTGCTCTCAGTCCAACGAATCAAGATGTCGCGCCGAGGTGCCTATAGTCAGTTCCGCACACCAACTGTTCTTTCGCCTTCGTTCTTGCGCAATCACTGCCGATCGCCGTCAAATGCATCCGAGGTTCGTCACCAAGATGACAGCACGCGATTGCAGCGCAGGAACCAAGGATTGAGAAGACGTGCATAACGTCTCATCTCCCAAAGCTCTTCGGCGATCATCAGATCCGCATCAATGATGTCGGCGCGCTGAAGTCCAGGCCAAACTAAAGTGAGACGCTAGACGCCCTTAGCAGAATTTCTCCTACATCGAGCAATTGCCCATCTGCAGAATGTAATACAAGCTTTTTCAGCGGGCGGCACCCTTTCGCGTCAAGCGGAACCGATCGCATCTCCCGGCGGTCGAACAGGTATTCGCTGCTCCACTGAGCCAGCGCCACGAGAGTGGGCAGCAAGTCCTGGCCCTTCTTGGTGATCACATATTCCTGGTAGACGCTTCCATCGGACGCTGGCGAGACCTCAACGATACCCTCCGCTAACAGCGCCTTGAGCCGTGTCGCGAGGATATTTTTCGCGACACCCAAGTTTCTTTCGAAATCTCCAAATCGTTTCGGGCCTGCGATAACCTCGTAGATGATCAACAAGGACCACCAGCCACCGATCACATCCAGTGCTCTTGCGACCGCACATACGCTTCCCTGCAGACTTTTTCTTTTCATCTTCGTTGCTCCTTCGAAGCGATCCCTCATGCGGTGGCCTGATCCGCTAACCGCTATCGCGGAGAACATTGTGCCTAGGTAGGTGAGAAACATGCCTGGTCGAGTAAAATGATCGAGATATCTGCCCGGGACATCTCACGCCTTCATCTCACAAAGCGTTGTCTTGACGCCAGGCACGATGCGCTTGATGCATCCAATGGATGACAATCATCATGTATAAGATGCGTGGCATCGTCGCGTGGACAGTGGACGAGGTTTGGCATGAATCGCCGTGATGTGATTAAATTGGCTTCCCTGGCCATGCTTCCGATGACGCCGGGAGCAGTCATCGCAAGTTCGCAGGGTGAGCCGCCTTCGTTGAAGTACAAGGTGTTTACGGTCACTCGCCCTGGCCTGAACCGCGATGTGCCGCCCGGCAAGGAGTCCCTGTTGTGGGTCGCCAATTCGGCGACTCTGATCTATGGAGAGCGGGACGCGGTGCTAGTGGATACCTTCCTCACCGTGGAGCAATCCAACGGTTTGGCAAACGCCATTGTTGCAAGCGGAAAGACGCTGAAAGCAATCTATGTCACTCATGCCCATGGCGATCATTTCTTCGGGATAAAAGTTCTGCAGGATCGATTTCCGAAGGCGAAAGCACTGGCGACACCCGAGGTCGTCGCAAGAATGAAGCTTCAGATCACGCCGGAAAAATTGAATGGGCGATGGCGCAAGCTGTTCCCAAATCAAATTCCAGACGTCATTTCGATCGCCGATCCGCTGGAAGGCAATGAGATTGATTTGGAAGCAAACAAACTAGTCGTTGTAAGAGTCGGTCATACCGACACGGACGATACGACATGTCTTCACGTCCCATCCATCGGTTTAGTCGTCGCCGGCGATGCCGTCTATAACGGCATTCACCCCTTTCTCAACGAATCGAACAGGCAAACCCGGTTGGAGTGGATTGCCGCGCTTGACAGGATCGACGCCCTGAAACCGTCGGCCGTGGTTGCCGGACACAAGAGTCCCGGCAGCGATGACAGTCCGCGAAATGTGGAAGAAACCCGCCAGTATATCCGTGACTTCATTCGGTTGAATGACGCGACAAAAACCGCCCGGGAGCTCTATGACCAGATGCTGGAGCTTTATCCTGATCGCGCCAATCCCGGTTCGTTGTGGAGTTCTGCGGCTGCTGCCAAGGCTGAGACATAACGCTGCACATTGCCAACCATTCTTTGAGACGGTCCTGCCGTTCGGCGAGGCTCCCGCTCTCCGAATCTATGAAAGGTTCACCGAGACAGGTCTCGATGACCTCTTCGAGCAGCGCCTCCTTGTTTGAAAAGTTCGAATCGAAGGCACCGGACATGACACCAGCCGATGCCGCGAGGCCGTCAACCCCAATCCCCTTGAAACCGCTCGTTCTCAGAGCCCTTGCCCCGGCCTGCAGGATGGCTTGCTTGGCCCTCGCTTTTTGGTCCGGCGGATATCTCATCACCAGCTTCTCAAAAGATCTTGATGGCGCTTGATCCATTGAATGACGAACGTCATATAACGATAGTTATCCTGATAGCAACCTTCGCGACCGTTACCTGACCTCGCGAATAATCGAGAGAGAAGCGATGAGCACGAGCTTTGAAAATGCGACGACCAAATCGGTCGATGTGAACGGCACGAAATTCGTGTTCCGAGAGATGGGTAAGCCGGGCGGCGTTCCCGTGGTGCTCCTTCACCATCTGACAGCGGTAT
>Ga0137409_10003410_pt1 | contig 16852 bp, 13 predicted proteins | sample CZODoug1_16funga_FD_122059 | JGI IMG/M metagenome (GOLD analysis project Ga0137409, IMG submission 122059) | Vadose zone soil fungal communities from Angelo Coast Range Reserve, California, USA - CZODoug1_16fungal (Hybrid Assembly) | ecosystem: Environmental > Terrestrial > Soil > Vadose zone... | reverse complement strand
ATGGTCAGGATGGCGCCCAATGGGCGGGCCTGGTGTAACAGAAACTCGATGCTCTCCTGCATCGACCGGAAGTAAAAGACATTCTTGTGGCCGGCTTCGCGAATGGCATTGGCCAGGGCTTCGCTGGTTATCCCGGGGATGGGGGGCTCGCTGGCCGCGTAAATATCGGTGATAACCAGAACGTCGGCTTGGTTGAACGCGCGGGAGAATTCGTCCCAGAGATGCTGCGTGCGGGTATAGCGGTGCGGCTGAAAAAGCACCAGCAGCCGATTGAACTTGCAGATTCGTGCGGCTTCCAGAGTGGCCCGGATTTCGGCCGGGTGATGGCCGTAGTCGTCGATCACCGTAATGTCGTTGACCGAGCCTTTAATGTCGAAGCGCCGACCAACGCCGGCAAATTTGCCGAGGCCCTCGCGAATTAGTTCCGCGGGAACGTTGAGATAGAGCGCGACTGCAGCGGCAGCGGCGGCGTTACGTACGTTGTGGATGCCCGGCGGATGGAATAGCTGGAATATGCCGAGGTCGTCGCCTTTGTAGGTCAGGCGAAATTCGCTGCCCAGTCCCTCGAGTTTGACCTCGCTGATGACGAGATCGGCCTGGCTGGATGTGCCGTAAGTAATGATGGGGCGCTTTACGTTGGGGATGATGGCCTGCACATTAGGCTCGTCGAGGCAGAGAATAGCTGCGCCGTAGAAGGGCACGCGATTGACGAATTGGACGAAGGCGTCCTGAATGTCTTCGAGCGAGGAGTATTGATCGAGATGCTCGCGGTCGATCGTTGTAACCACGGCGACAACGGGTGCGAGGAGCAAAAAGGTGCGATCGCTTTCGTCGGCTTCGACCACGAAGAATTCACCTTTGCCGAGTCGCGCGGTGGTACCGGCTTGGTTGACGCGGCCGCCGATGACAAACGTTGGATCGAGATGTGCAGCGGCCAAGACGGACGCAACTATAGAGGTTGTGGTCGTTTTCCCATGCGCGCCGGCCACCGCGATGCCGTACTTCAAGCGCATCAGCTCCGCCAGCATTTCCGCACGCGGGATGACCGGGACCTTTTTCTTGTGCGCTTCGATAACTTCGGGATTTTCAGCTTTGATGGCCGACGAAGTCACCACCACGTGCGCGCCTTCCACATTCGCGGCTTTGTGCCCTTCGTGAATGGTGGCGCCGAGATTCTGCAGGCGTTCGGTAATGTTCGACGGCTTGGTGTCTGAGCCAGAAACGGAATAGCCCAACGTAAGTAGCACTTCGGCGATGCCGCTCATGCCTATGCCGCCGATGCCTACTAAATGGATGCGCTGAAAATTGCGAAACGAGACCATCATGCGTTTATCCTCGAAGCTCTACCTTCTACCCTCGGGCAACCTCTTCAATCATGTTGACGATGTCGCGTGAGGCATTTGGCCGGGCCAGGCTTCGCGCGGCACACGACTGGCGTTCGATTTCCCCGGGCTGGTCGAGGAGCGAGAAAATTTCGCTGCTGAGGCGCTCGGGCGTGAGCTCCGATTCCGGAATCACGCGGCCTGCGCCGGCGCGCGCCATCTCCTGGGCGTTGCGCAACTGATGGCTGTCGGTGGCGTGCCCAAAGGGGATGAAGATGGCAGCGCGCCCGGAAGCCGCAATTTCGGCCGCAGTGATGGCCCCGGCGCGGCAAACAATAACGTCCGCCCAGGCAAAGCGCTCCGCCATGTTGGCGAGAAAGGGCACGACCTCCGCTGGAAATTCGCGCCGCGCGTACGCGGTGCGCACCGCATTATAATCGCGTTCGCCGGTCTGATGCACGATGGCCAACTCGTTTTTTCTTGCGGCCAGCCGATCCATGGCATCGACAATCGTGCGATTGATCACCAGAGCGCCTTGGCTGCCGCCGGTGATAAGCAGGCGAAATGGCTTTTGCGGCTTTCGCGGCGCGATCGAGAAAAACTCCGTACGCACTGGACAGCCAGTGACCGCCGCTTTTGCGCCCCACGCGCGGGCGGAAACGTCATAGCCGGTGGCAATGCGCTTGGAGATTCTCGCCAGCACGCGATTTGTAAAGCCCGGCTCCGCGTTGGGCTCGAAGATCATGTTGGGCACGCCGCGCAGCCATGTGGCCAGCATCATCGGACCTGCCGCGTAGCCGCCTACTCCAAAAGCAGCAACTGGCTTGTGTTTGCGTAGGACGGCGAGGGCGTCGGTGAGACCGGAGCCGAGCATGGCGAGATTTTTCACCAGCGTCATTCCGCCCTTGCCCTTTAGACCCGCGATGCGCAGCGTTTCCAGTGGAAGCCCGGCTTGCGGCACCAGTTTCATCTCGATTCCGCGTTGCGTTCCTACTAGCACAACTTCCCTTTCGCTTCCACGCGACAACCATTCGCGCGCTATCGCAATCGCTGGAAAAACGTGCCCGCCTGTGCCGCCACCGGCGATTAAGAGCTTCATGGCTGAATCTTTCGCCAAGTAGGGGCGCAGCATGCTGCGCCCCTACCAGCAAGGTCGATCACCATGCGGGCTCTCGGGCTTGCTGTGAAATGTTCAGCAGCACTCCGGTAGCCAGGAGCATCACCAGCAGACTCGATCCGCCGTAGCTGACAAATGGCAACGGAATTCCTTTGGTCGGCACCATGCCGAGCACGACGGCAAAATTAATGAGCGCCTGGCACAGCACCATGGCCGTAATTCCCAGCGCCAGCAATCGGCCAAATCCGTCCGGAGCGGCAAACGCAGCGCGCAGGCCACGCCATCCGTAAACCCCGAAGAGCGCGATGACCGCCAGCGCGCCAATAAATCCCAGTTCCTCGCAAATCACCGCGTAAATAAAATCGGTATGCGCTTCCGGAAGATAAAAAAGCTTTTGCTTGCTCTCCATCAGACCGACGCCAGTGAATCCGCCGGAACCTACCGCGATTAAAGATTGCAACAATTGAAAACCTGCGCCTTGCGGGTCAGACCCGGGATCGAGAAAGGCCATGAGCCTCGCTTGGCGGTAGGAAACGTGGGTAATCAGCAGATACAGAATGGGTAGCGCGGCAGCGGCACCGGTCAGGAGCCATTTCCAGGAGAGCCCGGCGACAAAAAGCACAGCCGCGGCGACCAGGACAATATCGACGGACGTTCCGAGGTCCGGTTGCAAAAGAATGAGCACGACGCAGACGAGAATCGGTCCAGCGGCAGGAAGAATTGTATGCAGAAAATCTTCTTTGCGGAATTCCATCGAGGAGGCACTGCGGCGCTTCAAATCCAGAAACCATGCCAGGTACAACACGACGGCGAGCTTGGCCAATTCAGATGGCTGAATGCCAACGGGGCCGAAACGAATCCAGCGGTGCGTCGCGTGCGATTTATCGAGGAAAAATGCGCCTACCAGCATCAGCAGGACCAGGAAAATCGTTGGATACACGACAGCGGGCTCGCGCAGGCGGCGATAATCCGTCCGCATCAACGCGAACATCCCGAGCAGGCCGAGAAGGAGCCACGCAGCCTGCCGCAACAGGAAAATATACGAGCGGCCGTACAACTGATCGGCAGTAACGGCGGACGCGCTGTAGATCATGACCGCGCCCAGCAAGCAGAGCGCGAGCGTCACCCCAAATAGCCAGCGATCATTTTCCAGACGTCTGGGCACGCTTGCTCACCTCCTCGCCGAAGTTGCGCCACGACTTGTGTTCGGCAGTTCGTTGGCGCGCTGCTGCAACTCGTGCACCAGCGCTTTGAACACGCGGCCGCGATGCTCGTAATTCTCGAACTGATCGAAACTCGCACATGCGGGCGCCAGCAGGACAACATCACCCGAGCGCGCAGTTTGCGATGCGATTTCGACCGCGTGGTCGAGAGTACCAGCGCGCTCGATGGCTACGCTGCCGTCGATCTGGCTTGCTATCTTGTCGGCGGCAGCCCCAATCAGTAGCGCCAGAATCGCTTTTTCGCGCAGCGGCGTTTGCAGCGGCGAATAGTCGCTGCCTTTGTCCTTGCCGCCGAGGATGACCAGAATTTGGCCAGGAAAGGAGTCCAAAGCCTTCATCGTCGCATCAACATTCGTCGCTTTGGAATCGTTGTAGTAACGTACGCCCTTTACTTCGCGCACGAATTCCAGGCGATGCTCGACTCCGGTAAAGGAGCGGACACCTTCGGCGACGGCCTTGGCGCTCGCCCCGGCGACCCGCGCCGCGGCAATTGCCGCCAGCACGTTCTCCAGGTTATGGGCCCCGGGTAACGGCACTTCGTCGCACGGGAGCACAATCTCTTCTGCGCCGTCATTGCGAAAAACAATGTCGTCGCCGCGCAGGAACGCGCCCTGCGCAGCTCGCTGCTTGCGGCTGAACCAATACACGTGCGGACGTGTCGGCGCGAGCGGAGTTGAACCGGGATCGTCGGCGTTCAGAATAGCGAAGTCTTCTTCGCGCTGGTTCTCAAAGATGCGCGCTTTGGCTTTGGCGTAAAGCTCCAACGTATGGTGCCGGTCTAGATGATCCGGCGTGAGGTTGAGGAACACGCTAATGTCCGTGCGGAATTCCTGAATCAGCTCGAGTTGGAAGCTGCTCAGCTCGACGATGGTCACACTGTCGTGGGTCATACGGCCGACGCAGGAAATCAGCGGAGTGCCGATGTTGCCGGCCAGAATTGTCGGAAATGATGCTGACCGCAAGATATGCTCGACGAGAGAAGTGGTCGTAGTTTTTCCGTTCGAGCCTGTGATGCCGATGAGTTTGCCCTTGCGAAATCGGTAAGCGAGCTCGATCTCGCTCCAAACGGAGACGCCGTTGGCGCGCGCTGCCTGCAACAACGGGCTATCCGCAGGCACCCCCGGGCTCGGAATAATGAAGTCTTGCTGCAGAAAAGTGTTTTTGTCGTGGCCGCCTAATTCTAGCCTTACGCCTGCATCGCGCAGCTCTGCGGTGGCTTCGCCGATCTCTGCCTCGCTGCGGGAATCCGTGGCGGTAACGACGGCGCCGCGGGCAGCGCAAAATAGAGCCGTCGCTACGCCTGTGCGCGCCACTCCTACCACCAGCACGCGCTTATTTTTCAGCTCTATAGGGCCCGCCATGCTTACCTCAATTTCAAAGTCGTCAGCGCAAACAGCGCAAACACCAGCGCAGCGATCCAAAAGCGTACGATCACTTTCGATTCGCTCCAGCCAAGCAGCTCAAAGTGATGGTGAATCGGCGCCATGCGAAAGATGCGCTTACCCCGCAACTTGAACGAGCCGACCTGCAAAATCACTGACAGCGCTTCGATAACGAAGATTCCACCTACAAAAAAGAGCAGAATTTCCTGCTTGATGATTACCGCGATGGTCCCCAGCGTTCCGCCCAGCGACAGCGAGCCAACATCACCCATAAATATTTCGGCAGGATGCGCGTTATACCAGAGAAAACCCAACGACGCGCCGACCAGGGCACCACAAAAAACGGTTAGTTCTCCGACGCCAGGGATGTACTGAATTTCGAGATATGTGGCCCACCGAAAATTACTGCTGACGTAGGTAAGCACGGTGAAAGCGCCTGCCGCTATCACTGTGCAGCCGATGGCCAGACCGTCCAGGCCGTCAGTGAGGTTCACGGCATTCGATGAACCCACGATGACGAGGGCAGTGGCGAACAGGAACGGAACGAATGCGAGTGGCCATAGATGCCCGCCAAAATTCGACTGGCTCAGCAATGAGTGAATCACCAGATCCGGGCGGAAGTGTTTCAGGAACGGAAAAACGAACTGAGTCGAATAGGCGCTGCTGGTGGCCATGACCAAGAGGACGATGGCGACGATCAAGCTGGCAAAAACCTGGAAGTAAATTTTCCTTTTGGCGGTCAGCCCGAGATTACGTTTCTGCGAAACCTTGGCGAAGTCGTCGATGAAGCCGATGCCCGCAAAGGCCAACAAGGAAAAAATGGTCAGCAGCACAAATTTATTGGTCAGGTCGGCCCACAGAATCGTCGGCACCAGGGTTGATAACACGATCAGCACGCCGCCCATGGTCGGAGTGCCGGCCTTCTTTTGATGGTTCTGCGGTCCTTCCTCGCGAATATATTGGCCGATCTGCAGTTCGCGCAGCTTGCGGATCAGCCACGGCCCGAACACCAGCGCCAGGAACATGGCGGTGAGACTCGCGTAAACAGTCCGCACCGTGATGTAGCGAAATACGTTGAAGGGGCTGAAATATTTTTGCAGGACGTGGTAGAGAAGGTAGTAGAGCATCTAGTGGCGCACCTTCTCTGTGCTGGCGAGTTCCGGCGCGTGAACGGAGAGCAAACTTTCCACGATGCGTTCCATCTTTACGCCGCGCGACCCCTTCACCAGCAACAGATCTCCGGGCGCGACAAAATCAGCCAGAAACGTCGCGGCTTCTTCGGACGAAGCGAAGACTCTGGTTTGCGAGCGCGGCACGCTCGCCGCCACTGCTCCTTCCACAATCTGCGCCGCATCACCCTCGACGCCCACGACCCAATCAATCTTTCCAGTCTCCGCCGCAAGTTTGCCCGCTTCACGATGAAGCTGCGGCGAAGTCGCGCCAAGTTCACGCATCTCCCCAGCCGCAAGAATGCGCCGACGATAGTTCGGAGTCGCTGCAAGCACCGTAATCATCGCGTGTAACGCCGCAGGACTCGAGTTGTAGCTGTCATTGATCAACGCCGCTCCACTAGAAAAGCGCAACAATTCCCCACGCATCGCCGGCGCATGCAGAGTGCGAAATACCTCCTGTGCTTCCTGCGCGCCGATTGCCCAAACGCTGGCCGCGGCCAGCGCCGCCAGCGCATTGGAAATGACGTGCCGCCCCGGCAGTGCCAGTTCGAGCCGAGTCTGCCTTCCGTTTTCCATCAGAACGAAAGCCGAACCCAGCGCGCCGCGATCCTCGATCGCTTCAGCACGATAATCGGCCGCGTTCTCGATGCCATACGTCACCACGCGTCCCGGTGCGTGCGAAGCGAACTCGGCCACCAAGGGATCATCGGCGTTCAGCACCGCCACCGAATCGCGCCCATTCAATCCTTCTATCAGTTCGCGCTTGGCCAGGGCAATTTCCTCGATTGACGCAAAAAATTCCAAATGCGCTGGCGCAACCCGTGTCACAACTCCAACATCCGGCTTCGCAATCGCGGCCAGTTCCTGCAACTCATATCGCCGCGACATGCCCATCTCCAGCACCGCCGCATCATGTTCTTCCTCCAGCCGAAACAGCGTCAGCGGCAGCCCGTACGCGTTGTTGAAATTGCCTTCCGATTTCAAGATCCGTAGCTTCGCGCCCAACAGCGCCGCCAGGATCTCTTTTGTGGTGGTCTTGCCCACGCTGCCCGTGACGCCGGCAATTTTCTTGCCCCAGGCAAGTCGCACGGCGGTCGCCAGCCGGTGCAGCGCGCGAAGGGTGTCGTCGACAACGAGGCAGCGGGTGCGCAAGGATTCCGCCAACTCGCGCCCGCGCGATTCTGCCACCACCGCGGCCAACGCTCCGCGCTCGAAAGCCGCAGCCACATGATCGTGTCCGTCGTGACGCGGTCCGTGGATGGCGAAGAACAGTTCTCCCGCACGTATCGTGCGAGAATCAATCGAGACGCCGGCCACCCGGGCCATGGGGTCGAGCCCGGTCCCAAGCGCAGCCAGCATCGGCTCAGAAATCTGTAGAAGCGTCCACCGCATAAATCCCTCAGAGAGTTGGCGTTACGAAGATACCGCGCGCGTCGGTTTGTTTTCACCGTTTTGAGGGCTCCTCCTTAAGTAAGGGTAACTACCGCTCGAAGCGCCTCTCTCCAGCTACAGATAGAGCGCGCTACGTGCCAAACCCTGGACCGCTCTCCGGCTCATCAAATCCGCGCTCGCGCAACGCACGGCGCGCCACTTCGCGATCGTCGAATTCCAATGTACGGTCCGCGAGAATCTGATAATTCTCGTGACCTTTCCCCGCCAGCAACAGAATATCTCCCGCGCGAGCTTCGTCGATCGCCAACCCGATGGCCTTCTCGCGATCCGGCTCGATCATGTATTTGCCATGCGTTTTTTGCAGGCCAACCACGACGTCGCTGATAATTTTGAGTGGGTCTTCACTCTTCGGATTGTCGCTCGACAAAATTGTCAGATCGCTGAGCCGCCCGGCCACTTCGCCCATCACCGGGCGCTTAGTGCGATCTTTTTCTCCGCCGCAGCCGAACAGCGTGATGATGCGTCCCTTGGGATTCAGCTCCCGCGCAGTGCGAATCAGATTTTCCAGCGCGTCATCGGTATGCGCATAATCGACCACCACCAGGAACGGCTGGCCCATAGCGATGGGCTGAAATCGCCCAGAAACGCTCTTAAGATTGCGAATCCCACTGGCAATTACATCATTAGATAAGCCCAGTGCCTGCGCCGCTCCAATTGCGGCGAGAATGTTGTAAACGTTGATGCGCCCAACCAGTGACGACTCGATTTCGATTTTGCCGTTCGGCGTCTGCGCGGTGAAGGCCAATCCCGAGAAAGTGAGCTGAAATTTCTTGGTTGTAAGTTGCGCCCCGGATTGCAGCCCGTAGCTGAGCGCATTTTTCGCTAACCCCACCAAGCGTTTCCCGTATTCATCATCCGTGTTGAGCACAGCGGCGTCCGGCGCGCCGGCTCCAGTGCCTTCAAAAAGGCGCAGCTTGGCCGCGAAATAGTCCTCAAAGGTCTTGTGATAGTCCATGTGCTCGCGCGTCAAGTTCGTGAACACTGCTGCTGCAAAGTGGCAACCCCACACGCGATCCATAGCCAATGAATGCGAACTTGCTTCCAGCACGGCAAAGCGTCCACCAGCATCGCGAATCTCTGCGAAAAACGCCTGTAGATCCACAGACTCCGGCGTGGTGTTCGGTGCGGGGTAATCTTTGAGAGGCGTGTGGTAAGCAATCGTGCCAAAGAGCCCGGTCTTTGCGCCGGAAGCTTTGATAATCGCGTCAATCAACGATGTGGTAGTGGTCTTGCCGTTCGTGCCGGTAACCGCGACAAGCTGCAGTGCCTTGGCTGGTTGTCCGAAAAAATTTGCCGCCGTAATTGCCAGCGCCTTGCGCGCATCTCGCACGCGTATCCAAGCCACGCTTGGTGGCACTGCCGCCGGCGGCGCATTTTCGCTTGCAATGGCCACGGCGCCCCGCGAAACAGCATCGCGAAGGAACGCATTGCCGTCAGCCTTCGCGCCATGCAGCGCAAAAAACAGCGCACGCGGCAGCACTTTCCTCGAATCGCAAGTCACCTGGCGAATTTCCAATCCGGCAGCCGTCGAGGGCACGCTGGCCTCAACGCCCTCAAACAAGGCGCTCAGCGTACTAATGTGATTGGACATGCGAACCGGCATGAGAGGGCCTCGTCCATCCTTGCTCTGCTTCGCAGTCGAGTCACGCTGTTTTTCTTCCGTGTGTGTCAATCCGATGCTCATCCTAGCGTCTGGACCTGCGATGCAACCTCACCGGTTTCACCACTTTGGCCGGCGGCGGAGTTCCAAATTGCACGGTGACTTTGGCGCCGCGCCGCACCATCGCTCCCGCCTGCGGAATCTGTTGTGTAGCAAGATTGCTTCCAACCAGCAGCGGCTCGAGTCCCAGGTGCAAACACATTTCTGTAACTTCGCGCATGGTCTTGCTAGAAAAATCCGGAACCGCGATATCGCCGCCTTCATCGGCGGCCATGGTCACTTCTGGAGCGTGCGGTGTAGGCTGATTGGGCGCTACGGGGTTTGACGCCGCGGGTGGCTCATCGGGCTGCCCGGAGAAATCCGTCGCGGAAAAATCCTCCAGCGCTTCCGCTTGATTAGCCATCTGCCGCTTGTACGCGGCCTGGATCAGTTTCGGGTTCAACGGCACATCGCGCGGCACGTCCATGTACGCCAGCACCTGCTCGGCAACACGCTTGAATACCGGCGCGGCTACCTGCCCGCCCTCGTGCAAGCCCACCGGAGAGTCCAGCGAAACCAGAATTGTCACCGCCGGATTGCTGATCGGCGCAAACCCGGTGAACGACGCGATCAGTTGCGTAGGCGAGTAGCGTCCTGTCGCGGGATCAATCTTTTGCGCTGAGCCCGTCTTGCCCGCGGCAGTCCAGCCGTCCAGTCGCGCGAGCGTGCCCGTACCGCTCAGCACGACCCCTTCCATCAGCCGCCGTAGCGTCGCCGCCGTTTCGGGGCGAATCACTCGTCTCGTTTCTCCCGCGCTATACACCGAGTCCGGCCCGACAACGCGTTCTCCGCGTTTGATGGCCTGCACAACGTGCGGCTTGGCCAGCACGCCACCATTCGCAATGGCCGACACGGCGGTGACCAATTGAATCGGCGTAACGCCAATTTCTTGCCCCATGGACACCGACCCGATCGAAATCGCGCTCCAATTTTCCAGCCGGTGCAGCAACCCTTTCCCTTCACCGGGCAGATCGATGCCCGTAGGCGAGCCAAATCCAAAAGCGCGAATATAATCGTAAAATCGCGGCGCACCCAGCCGCACAGCAATCTTGATCGCGCCGACGTCGCTGGATTTCGCCAGAATCTCCGAAACACTCAGCAAGCCAAACGGTTTGTGGTCGCGAATCCGGTGCCCAGCAATATAGATCGCGCCATTCTCGCAATCGAAAATCTCATCGGGCCGGGTTACCTCTTGATCGAACGCCGCCGCCAACGTAATCAGCTTGAATGTCGAACCCGGCTCGTACAAAGCGGCGACCGCGCGATTCATTCGCGATTCCGCCGGCGCTTCGCTCGCTGCATTCGGATTGAAGCGCGGCCAATTGGACATCGCGAGAATCTCGCCGGTATTGGGGTTCATCACAACCACGGTGCCGGCCAGCGCATGCGTCTTCTCGATGGCCGCTTGCAGTTCGCGCTGCGCGATGTACTGAATCTTTTCGTCCAGCGTGAGCACCACATTAGCGCCACGCTCACGCTGCGCCTCGCCACCATCGAACCAGCGCTGCCGCGCATCGGCCATCACCACGATTTTTTCACTCTTGCTACGAATCTGGCTGTCGAGCTGGTACTCGATCCCCGCCAAACCCTTCTCATCGGGATCGACAAATCCCAGAACATGCGCCGCCAAATCGCGCTTGGGATAAAATCTCTGATTCTCGTCCTGGAAATAAACGCCTTTAAGATTCAGCGCTTCAATCGCTTCCACTTTTTCCGGCGGCAGCTTGCGCGAAATCCACACAAACGATCGCGACGACGCCATGCGCGCCTCAAGCACGTCCTGCGGCACGCCCAGCACACCCGAAAGCAGTCCCGATGCCATCGACTCGTCGGCAATTTCGGCAGGCACCGCAAACGCAGACTTCACCGGCACGCTCATCGCCAGCGCATGCATGTTTCGATCGTAAATGATTCCGCGCTTGGGAGTGATTTCAATGGTGCGCTGCTGCTGCCGCTGCGCTCGCGCCAGATACTCGCCATGAGCAAAAAGTTGCAGGTAGGAAAGCCGCCCGAATACCGCCGTGGTCCACAGTAGAGCCACGCCAGCGACCATCAGCAAACGGACGTGGACTCGATTTTGTCGCATGAGGATTTAGATAGGCAAGCGCTCCGGTCGGCAGTTAATTTTAGTTACTGAAATCCTAAGCGGCGACATTTGAGCCACGAATTATTGCGCGCCGTTCGCGCGCACATAGTGCACGCTGGCAACTTCCGCGCCCGCCGGTGCCTCGAATTCCTGCACCTGGGTCGGCAGCGGCTCCGTTAAGCCCAATTGCCGCCGCGCAATGACATCGATACGCCGCGGATCGCGCAGCCCTTCGATCTCCAGCCGCAATGCCGAATTCAGCGCCAACGTTTTTGTCTGCCGTGCTTTCAAGTCCTCAAGCTGAAAGCTCAGATCGATGCACCGAAAATGCTGGTAAACGTAGAACATCAGGAATATGGCGATGACCCCGCTCCAGCCCGCCGTGCGATAGAACCCCTCCATGCGTACAGGTTCCGCCGCTCGCACCAAACGCGAATTGTCTATGCGCTTCACGGTGTGAAATTCCGTATTCACCGCTTTTTTTCTTCTCTTCGTCATGCTCAGACTCTTTCCGCGCACCGCAATTTCGCACTTCGCGAACGTGGGTTCGCCGAGATCTCTTCTTCGCTCGGCTGGATCACGTGTTTGGTCAGCACCTTGAGCGTGCCCTCACGCTCTCCCTGTTGAAACGATTGCTTGACCTGGCGGTCTTCGCCCGAGTGGTACGTCAGCACCACACAGCGTCCGCCTGAATTTAAAGTAGCTGGGGTCCGAGAAAGAAACTGCCCGAGTTCCTCCATCTCTCGATTCACCGCTATCCGCAGCGCCAGAAACGTTTTTGTTGCGGGATGCAGTCTCTGCCTTCCCCATTGCTTTCGGGCCCCAGCCACAACCGTTGCCAGGTGTGCGGTATCGCGTATCGGCCGCGCTCGCACTATTCCTCTGGCGATCCTTCTGGAATCGTGCTCTTCGGCTTCCCGATAGAGCAGGTCGGCTATTTCCTTCTCCGACCAGCGATTCACAATTTCGTCTGCCGTCACGTCGTCTCCTACGTCCATGCGCATGTCCAGCGGACCCGCCTCGCGAAACGAAAAGCCGCGCGCGGCTTGATCAAGCTGCATGCTCGAAACTCCCAAGTCGGCCAAGACCCCGTCCACCCCGGGAATCCCCAACTCGTGCACGACCTCCGCAATCCTCGAGAACGGCGCCGGCACCAGCGTCACCTTCTCCCCAAAGGTCCTCAGCCGCTCCCGCGCCAGTTCCAGCGCCTGTGCGTCCCGGTCCAAGCTGATTAGCCGACCAGAGGTCAGCTTCTGCGCGATGGCCGCCGAGTGGCCGCCGGCTCCCAGCGTTACGTCCACGTAGATTCCGTCCGACTTTACGCGCAACCATTCCAGCACCTCGTCCAACATCACCGGCGTGTGTGGCGCACTCAAATTTTGACTGCCCCGCTACCGATCTGTGCACCAACTGCCCCGCCCAAATTCGTTTTCTTTACTGCTGCCCTTAGATCCCCAAATCTTCCAACGCTTTATCGTCGTCGCTGGTGTACGGCTCGTTCTTCAAGCTATCGACGATGCGCGTATGGTTCATCACCTCTAGGTGATCCAGATTCCCGAACACATCCACTTCGCCCTTCATCTGCGCCGATTCGCGCAAAACCGCCGGAACCAAAACTCTGCCCTGCCCATCGAGCTCCACGGTTTGGCCGTAATAGCTGGTGCGCATCAGAAATTTGCGTTTGGCGCGATTCTGCGAAGACACTTTCGCCAGCTTGTCTTCGATTTCGGACCAAACTTTCATGGGGTAAATGCGCGCTGATTCGCCCGTGGGGCTGGTGATGTAGAACTGATTGCCGTACTCCTTCAAGGCGTCCAGAAACACGGCGGGTATCTTGAGACGACCCTTCTCGTCGACTTTCGCCGGACAGTTGCCCCGCAGCGTCATGTGCCCCGTCTTGGACCGCCCCTTGGATAAAGGGATGGCCCGTCAATAAGAAGAAGTGGTATCGAATGACCGGTTGCACCACACCCCTCTAAGGACTGCCTACTTTGTTCTATTCTGCCCTACTGCCTTCTACTACTGCCCACTTTGCACCACTTTTGTCCACATGATAGGCTGCTTTTCATGCTTGTCAAGGGGAAAAATCAAGCTGATGGGAAAAAGTTGAGTGCCTGCGAGTGTGGAAATCTGCAGAAAATCACCGCTAGGGATTGTGCTTCCACCGTTGCCCGAAGTCTATTTCTAGTATGACACTTTCGCAGGTCGATGGCTCACTGCTGTGTGTCCTTCTGACCACCCTTCTGCCCGCCGTCAGCCCTCGTCATGTCGGCGGCCGTATGGACCGAATTGCTCAAGGGAACCGCCCGCCGATCTGAAGAATTTTCCTCTTCCTCATTTCTCGGTACTCGTGCTATGCTTTTGACTGGAATTGAACGCCCTCAAGGAGCCTCTCTCATGGAATGGGTCACCCCTCAGCACGAAGAGATCGATCTGAACTGCGAAATCAGCTCGTACGCCAACGCCGAACTTTAACCTGTCAAACACGCCTTTGTAGCGCCCGCTTTCTGAAGCGGGCCCTTTCCTATTTATCGCCTCCGTTTTTGGCGCAGGGCGATTTGTGCCCGCACTACGATCATGCGCGTTAAGATCCTCGGCTCCGCGGCTGGGGGTGGCTTTCCGCAATGGAACTGCGCCTGCGCGAATTGCAGCCGCTTTCGCGAGGGCACCTTCCGCGGTCCCTCGCGCACGCAAACGCAGATAGCATTCTCATCGGATCCCGAAGCGAAAGTTTGGTTCCTGGTTTCCGCAAGCCCGGATTTGCGTGCCCAAATACTCGCTGCGCCGGAATTGGCCCCGCAGACAAAGTCCGAAACCCACTCGCCGATCGCAGGCGTTTTCGTTCCTTCGGCCGATGTCGACTCCGTGATGGGTCTTCTCCATCTGCGCGAGTTTCAATCCTTTTTCGTGTTCGCCGCGGCGGCAACGCAACGCATTCTGAAAAAAGAGAGCAAAATTTTTGGCGTTCTGGACCGCGCCGATCCGCCCGTGCAATGGCAAGTCCTCTCCAACAAAGGACGCCTCGGCTGTCATCTCTCAGAAAGTCCCGGGGAAGCGCCGGCCTTCGTTTGCGTCACGCTGCCGCTAGGTGGCTCCTTTCCTGACTACGCGAGCGAAGAGCTTCAGCGCACGCTTTCGCCGGAAGACGCTACCCTCGGCTTCGTGTTCGAGCAAAAAGGAAAAAGCCTCTTCATCGCGCCGTCTCTCTCCGGCCGCAATTCGGATTGGACCAAAGCAGCAGCCTCCAGCGATCTGGTCTTGATCGACGGCACGTTCTGGAGCGACGACGAGCTAATCCAAACAGGGCGCAGCAAAAAGACCGCGCGCGAAATCGGCCATTTGCCGCTGTCCGGATCTAATGGCTTACTCGAGCAATTCCCCCGAAATGCCAAGGGCAGAAAAGTTTTGATTCACATCAATAACACCAATCCGATCCTTGACGAAGACAGCGCCGAACATCGCGCCACACTGGATGCCGGCTTTGAAATCGCCTACGATGGAATGGAATTCGAGTTATGACCATCGCCGCTGCCAAATCGGACCCTCCGCTGCTCTCGGAAGCCGAGTTCATCGCCGGCTTTCACGCCATTGGTGAAGAGCGCTACCATCATAAACATCCGTTTCATCTCTTGATGCATGACGGCAAGCTCACCCGCGGCCAGTTGCAAGCTTGGGCGCTCAATCGCTACTACTATCAGAGCCGCATTCCCATCAAAGATGCCGCAATTTTGGCTCGCAGCGAGGATCCCGCCTTCCGCCTGGCTTGGCGCAAACGCATCCTTGATCATGACGGCGACGGCACCAAGCCCGGCGGCATAGAAAAATGGTTGCGCTTAGTCGAGGCAACCGGACTTTCGCGCGAGCAGGCGTTAAATTGCGAAGGCATTCTCCCCGCCACACGCTTCGCCGTCCAGGCTTACGTCGATTTCGTCAGCACCGGCTCGCACCTCGAAGCCGTAGCCTCTTCCCTCACGGAGCTCTTCTCCAAAAAATTAATCGTCCTGCGCATGGATCGCCTCCGCCAATACTATCCATGGCTCTTCAGGGGCCTCGATTATTTCACCGGCCGCCTGACGCAAGCCCCCGAAGACGCCGAATTCGCGCTCGCTTGGGTGGTCAAGCATGCGCACACCCGCGAACAGCAGGACCAAGCCCACGCCGCACTCCGCGCCAAATGCGACATACTCTGGGCCCAGCTTGACGCCCTCTACTTCGCCTACGTAAATCCCGGCTGGCCCCCACCCGGCGCCTTCGTCCCCAATGAGAAAAGCGCGTGACGCCCGATTTGCAATCACATCCACGGCTAGCTCCGGGCTGCCGCCTAGGCGACAACAACCAGCAGCGCGTGCTGCTAATGCCCGAACGTGCCCTTCGCCTGAACGGCCCGAGCCTCGAAATAGTCGAACGCTGCGACGGCAAGCACACCGTGCAGCAAATCATCACCGATCTGCAGCAACTCTACTCGAAAGCCGAACCGAAAAAGGTCGAGTCCGACATCTTGGATTATCTGACGCGGCTACACGATCAGCGCGCCCTAGACTTCGATGCGTAGATTTAGTTTGGAGTGCGGCAGTCTTGCTGCGGCTTTAGCGATGTTCAATAAGCTGACAACGTGAACGCGAACCACAAAGCTCGATCGACCAAGAAATGACGTCCGCATCAACAAATCCGCTAGCCCTGATCGCCGAGCTAACCCATCGCTGCCCGCTGCACTGCGTCTATTGCTCAAATCCTCTCGAACTCCAAAACCGCGCCAACGAGCTCACTACGGAAACCTGGTCGCTCGTCTTTAAACAAGCCGCCGAGCTGGGCGTCCTGCAAGCCGACCTAACCGGCGGCGAGCCCCTCGCCCGCACTGATATCCTCGAACTCGTTCGTGCCGCTCGCGACGCCGGCCTGTACGTAAATCTCATCACCTCCGGCATGCCCCTCGATGAAGCTCGCCTCGCGAAATTGATCGACGCCGGCCTCGACCACCTGCAACTAAGCTTCCAAGGCGCGACCCAGAAAATTGCCGCGGAAATCTCGGGCACGAAATCGCACCCGCAAAAGCTTCTCGTCCTTGAATGGCTAAAACGAGTTCGCGTCGCGGTGACGCTGAATTTCGTGATTCACCGCAACAACATCGACCAAATCGACGAAATGCTCGCGCTCGCCGAATCTTCCAGCGCCACCCGCGTCGAATTCGCCAACGTGCAGTATTACGGCTGGGCTTTCGCTAATCGCGAACGCCTCCTGCCGACTCGCGCACAACTCGATCAATCCATCGAGACGCTAAAATCCGCGCAAGAACGCCTGCGCGGCAAAATCCGCATCGAGTATGTCGTCCCGGATTACTACGCGAAATATCCCAAGCCCTGCATGGGCGGCTGGGGACGCAAGCTAATGCTGATCACGCC
>Ga0137409_10003409_pt1 | contig 16853 bp, 13 predicted proteins | sample CZODoug1_16funga_FD_122059 | JGI IMG/M metagenome (GOLD analysis project Ga0137409, IMG submission 122059) | Vadose zone soil fungal communities from Angelo Coast Range Reserve, California, USA - CZODoug1_16fungal (Hybrid Assembly) | ecosystem: Environmental > Terrestrial > Soil > Vadose zone... | reverse complement strand
ATCTGGGATGCGCGCACCGGCGCTCAGCTCGCCGTGCTCTCCGGCCATGGCAATTCCGTCGACTCTGCCGCCTACTCGCCCGACGGCACCCGCATCGTCACCGGCTCGGCTGACCAGACCGCCCGGATCTGGGATGCGCGCACCGGCGCTCAGCTCGCCATACTCTCCGGCCATGGCAATTTCGTCGACTCTTCCGCCTACTCGCCCGACGGCACCCGCATCGTCACCGGCTCGGCTGACAAGACCGCCCGGATCTGGGATGCGCGCACCAGCGCTCAGCTCGCCGTGCTCTCCGGCCATGGCGACGCCGTCCGCTCTGCCGCCTACTCGCCCGACGGCACCCGCATCGTCACCAGCTCGGCTGACCAGACCGCCCGGATCTGGGATGCGCGCACCGGCGTTCAGCTCGCCGTGCTCTCCGGCCATGGCGATGGCGTCGAATCCGCCCGCTACTCGCCCGACGGCACCCGCACCGTCACCGGCTCGGAGGACAAGACCGCCCGGATCTGGGATGCGCGCGTTCCAGCCAATATCGAAGCCCAGATCATGTGGGACGCGTCGGCGGAAACCGATCCACTGTCCGACCTCGATCGAACTCAGTTGGGCCTACCGCCCGATTCGCGTGCAAGGACCCGGTCGAAAAAAGAGTCTGCCTGCGATCAGGCCGCCGCTGCCTTCTATGATCCGGACCGTCTGGGACCGGGACTCGCGCAAGCGAATATCGTCTCCGATGTCGCGGGCTCCGTCTGCCTCCGAGAGACCTCGATGTCCGACCATGCACCGCGTTTGAATTATCTTCTGGGACGCGCGCTGGTGGCGAAACACGATGCGCAAGGCGCCCGGCGACAATTCGAGCTGGCCGTATCGAACGGTTACCGTGCAGCACGCGTCGATCTTGCACACCTTCTGGTGGATGCGCCCAGCGGAATGTTCGATCCCCGCCGCGCAGCGATGCTCTACCAGCAGGCTTGGACGCTTGGAGTACCGATCGCCGCCTTCGAGATGGGCCATCTGTACGAGTACGGAGCGCACGGCCCGGATCCCGCGGCACACAATAGGATCGAACCGGATCTACTCAAAGCTTGGTCCTGGTACCAGAACGGTGCCGAGGCCGGGGAACCGAATGCGCTTGCACGCTTCGCGGAGCGCGATGAAAAGGCCGCCGTCGTTGAAAACACGCCAGCGAAACGCCACGCGCTCCTGCTCGCAGCCTTTCGCTCCTACGCCGCGGCCGCCGAGCGTGCCAAAGTTGAAGACTGGCCGGACGATGCCTGGAAGAATTGGCGTTATCACCGCGCGACGATTGCCCGCCTGCTCGCGCGCGAGGGCATGATGCAGCAGGTAGCCGATGCGTACACTCAAGTGCGCGACAAGTGGTCCGTGCACCCACCTACGTGGTGGGAGAGGATTCAATCCATGTTGCACTTGTAAGTGATCAGCGACTGGGGCTCTTTCCTGTTCGTTCCGAAAGCCAAACGCCGTCGTCCCGGCGCAGATCCCGGGGACGCTTTATTCTTGTCGGAACCGCGCGATTGTGATCGCCCGGTCAGAACGCCGCTAACTCTTTGAATGATGGTGGCCAGGGGCGGAATCGAACCACCGACACGCGGATTTTCAGTCCGGGTCCGAAAACGCTTCAACGCCTTGATCATCCGTAGATTTTGGTAGGCGGATCGTGGAATATCCCGTGCAGTTACGCGCGGATATGTGCCTGATTTTCATAGATCCCGCTCGGCGATATTCCACACTCAGTGAAAGTGCTCGAACCTGCTCAGCGAGCTGCGGGCGCTACGCAGCTTCGCCGAGTCCTGGTGAAAAGGACCACGCTATATTTTCAAATAGTTGCTGATATACCCGTCTCCAGTAACTTCGCGAACTGCTGTGCAACCAAGGGCCGACTGAAATAGTACCCTTGGCCCTCGTCGCAGCCATGGGCCTGAAGAAATGCCAACTGCTCTGGTGTTTCCACACCCTCAGCGATCACCCTGTGCTTGAGACTTTTACCCATGCTGATGACCGCGCTAACGACGATAGCGTCGTCGGTACTGGCAACGATATCGCGCACGAACGATTGGTCCACCTTCACAGCGTCGATGGGAAATCGAGTCAGATAGCTCAAGCTGGAATAGCCGGTGCCAAAGTCATCAACGGCCAGTCGCACACCGATGGCTTTGAGTTGATCAAGCGCGCAGGCAGTGGACTCAGCATGTCGCATGAGAACGGTTTCTGTTAGTTCGAGTTGGAGATATCTGGGATCCAGGCGGGCATTCTTCAGGGCGCCCTGAATGCCCTCGAGAAACGGGTCGCTCCGAAATTCCAGCGACGAGATGTTGACTGCCACGGGGACGGCTAGTAGGCCCGCATCAAGCCATTCCCGCGTTTGCCAGCACGCCTCGCGGAGCACCCATTGGCCGATTGCTACAATCATGCCGGTGTCTTCGGCGATCGTCAGGAATTGACCCGGAAGAAGCAGCCCACGCTCTGGATGTTGCCAGCGTACGAGCGCCTCAACACTCGTTATAGCTCCTGTTTTGAGATTTATCATTGGTTGGTAATGCAACAACAACTCCTGGCGTTCAAGAGCATATCGCAGCCGGCCCTCCAGCGATTGACGCTCGACGGCCTGGAGACCCATGTCTGGTCTAAAGAATTGGTAGTTGTCGCGCCCATATTCCTTGGCCTGATACATCGCCGTGTCGGCATTCTTGAGCAGCGTCTCACCATCCTCACCGTCGGTGGGGTAGCTGCTTAAGCCGATGCTCACGGTAACGCGAAGACAGTGTTCGCCGATGCTGTGCTCCCTCTTAAGCTCGGAGATGATCTTTGCCGCGCAGATGGCCGCATCCGCTGCTTGTTTGACTTCTGACAGCAAGATCACAAACTCATCGCCGCCCTGGCGGCTTACCGTGTCGGATTTGCGGACACAGGCCGATATGCGTGCTGCTACGGATTGGAGGAGTTTGTCGCCAACGTCATGGCCGAGGGAGTCATTGATGTGCTTGAAACCGTCCAGGTCTAAGAACAGCACCGCGAGCTGCTTGTGATTGCGACTGGCTCGTGCAATTGCCTGGGTCAGCCGGTCCTTCAACAACAATCGGTTGGGCAAATCGGTGAGAACATCATGCTGGGACATCGCGCGCAGGCGCGACTCATTTTCGCGTAGCACGTCTTGCGCTCGCCGCTCACGATCCTTTAGCTCCACCATCGCCAAATAGACCCCTAGTTGGGAGGCCACGGCGGAAAGCAGTTGGACATGGTGGACGTCATAGGTGTCGTGGCGTTCCACTTGCAGCACGCCAATGATCCGATCTGCTCCGATGACCGGTAGCGCGAGATGGCCTGAACCGGTACCCGACGGGTCGATCTCGCGATTGCCTTTCATTACGCGCAGCATGTCCGAGAGCGACGATAGAACAGCGGCCCGCGCGGTTGCGGTGGCTTCGGGAATGATGAAAAGATGGGCGTCCTTCGAGGGCCGCACCAGCAACGCGCAACATTCATTGGGAACGAGGTGGTCGAGTAGTTCGAGCACGCGACGAACCCTTGCATCCCTGCTTTCTTCCGACTCTAGTAGGTGCGCGATCTCCGCGAAGGTGCTTGCGGCCTGAGAGAACTCCATTTGGTCGCGAACGGATGATTTCATCGCTTTGATCTTGCTTTGGCGGGCGCTCTGCCGGTTAAGACGCCTCGTCGACCGCTCAAGCCGGCCTCCGTAAGTGTCACGCCGCCATGCCCGATCCTGAGCAGTCGCACCTGCGTTTGGTGCTTTATCCCTCGCGCTTTCAAGATCGAGATGCCACGCTCAAGCCTGCCGTCGACCTCTATGTACCGCAGGCGTAACAGGTTATCCGCAATAAACGAGATGCCGTGTCCGGACAGTTCCTCCACATCGAGCAGTTGAGGCCCCTCCATCGTCATCACGAGCGTCACATTGGCGGCGCGCATGTGTTTGCTGAGCGAGTACACCAGTTCCTTGAATCGGCGCTCGGATGGCACGCCAAGCTGCATCGACGTGAGACTGTCGAAGACGGCGCGCCGTGCTTTACTTGTGACCACCCGTTCCCGAGCGCTGTGGAGGTAGCGATCGGTCGAAAGTTCGACAGGCGAGATATAGCTGATCAGCAGCAGACCCTTTCGCTCCATTTCCGACAAGTCCCAACCGAGGCTAATCGCAATCGTCCGAAGCTGGTCCGGCGTCTCTTCCAAGGTGAAGAGAATGCCCTTCTCTCCTTGACGGGCCCCCGCCACTAGGAACTGAAGGCTTAGTATCGTTTTCCCCGACCCCGTCGGACCCTCAAGCAGCGTGTTGCCGGTACGCGGGATTCCACCGCCGAACAGTTCATCCAGTCCGTCAATTCCCGTTGACACTCTCTCGGGCTTCTCAACGCCGAGATCGTCCGCTTGTTTTGGCGCACGGACACGAGGGAACACGAGCACACCTTTCTCGCTGATCTCAAGAAAGTGGATGCCCGACACGTAGTCCATGCCCCGGAGCTTCAGCACTTCAACTTGACGAATAGACGTCAACTCCTGTTTTTCTGCGCCCAATCGCAGGATCCCATCGGCGATCGCAAATTCCGCGTACCTCGACAACTCATCTGCGGCGTATTCGCCGACGAGGAGAGTCGTGACACCCCAGCCCGCTGTTTGCGTGGCGAGATCGTAGACGAACGACCGGGCGATGTGGCGGGCATCAATATGGTCAGCAATCGCACGGAAGCTGTCGATGGCCAGGAACGCCGGTTGATGCTTCTCGATCATTGCCGAAAGTTCGGTCAGAATGCCGTCGGCGCCTTTCCTCACCGCCGCACTGAGGTCGGCGATTATGATCTGCTTATCGGCTAGCGCCGCATCGAAAAAAGCGAAGAGCTGCATGTACCGTAGGACTTTGATCGCTGGCTCCGCGAGCGTCGTAAAGTAAAGACATTTCTTTCCTTCACGAGCCGCGCGAAACAGGATCTGGAGCGTTAGCACTGTCTTGCCGGAGCCCGGCTCACCGGCGATAACAACAACCGACTGCGCGGGAAGCCCTCCGCCGAGAATCGTATCAAACGACTCATCGCCAGTGCTCTCGAGTTGCAGCGTCGGTTTGGTCTTCATTTGTCCTCCGCAAGAGACTGGAGACACTTCGCCAGTTGCGACGACGTTTTCAACCGGCGCAAGACAACCGGTCCGGTCAGCTCCAATAGCAAGGAGCAGAGATCTTGTACGAGGGCTTGAAGCGCGGCGTTTGACCGTTCGTTTGCGTACTTCCAGGCGGCCGGAACGACATAGGTGTATTCAAAGTCCTTTCGCGTAATTGCAAGCTCTACGAGTTCCGGGAAATCTCCCCGCTGCCTCCTTGCGCTCCGCCGCAACAGCGTCGCGGTCGCGGGCGAACCCAGGAGTTCGACGAGTGCCCCCCAAAGCACATCGAATATCTCCGACGGCGTGCCGGAGGCTTCGTCGCGCGCCGTCCCTGGGAATCGATCGAAATCATGGTCCGCCATTTTTATTTCTCCCAGTGCACCTCAGGTGCGCCTCGTAGGCGCAAACGATGGTGGCATCTACAGCCACAAGTGCCGTGCCGAACGACGGTCGCTGCGGCCTGTGGACGAGTGCAGGCGCGAAGTTTGGCCGTCAAGCGCCGGGCGAGGTTCCGGTTTGGCAGCGCTCAAGAGTCGCCCGCGGGGTCGACCGGCGGGTCTGGACGCCGCGCAGCGCCGCGAGCTGATGCGGGCACTTACCGGCGGGGCGGTGGCCGAAGGCTTTGCCACTGATCTGTGGACGCTTCGGCGGGTGGCCCAATTGATCGAGCGGCGCTTTGCGCGGCCGTACAGCAAGAGCCAAGTCTGGCGCATCCTCGTCTCGCTGGGCTTACCGCCCCTAGTGCCACTCCCGCGAGCTGTCACGGATACCCCACTCGCGGACGTCACACACTAATGGGAAGCGAGATCCTTTCTGTACCTACAGACGGTCGACTTCGCGCTCGGCCGCAAGCCAATCGGCGAGTTCGTTGCCTGGTGCAAAGCAGCGCTGCTCGGCCCGGTAGTAAGCGGCAGTGGCAATCTCTGCTTCGCGCAGCCCGGCACGCGCGGCAGCAGCGGCCGCAACTTCCGCCGGCGGGATCGCTTGCGTCAGTGTCGGTGGCCATGCGCCGACATTCTCGAAGGCCGGATCCCTGACGGTCTGAGCGGCGGTGGCCCGCCCGGTGGACCCGGAATGACTGGTTGTCTGACTTCTCATGATGATGACTCCCTGGTGATTACGCTTGGGACGAGCAGCGCCGAGCCCCATCGACAGCGGGTCGCAACTACCGGTCTCCCGGAATGCAGAATGGTGCCGGCCGGGCTGCGCGGTCCGCGGAGACAATCGAACATCAAACGGGGGCCGGCGGATGGAGTTCCACGCGGGGGCTCAGACGATAGAGTCACCGAGCGAAGCACGCCGCAGCGCGCCGCACCGTAGTTCGGAGGACAGGTCAGATCGCGGGCTGGCGGGAGGGGCGTTAAGGAATCACGCCTGGCCAATAGATAGCCGCGAAGCGAAAGAGTCACGAACCGTTGTTACTTGTAGGCTTGCCACGACGTTATGTCCAGCGTTTCCTGTTGTGGGTATTCGTGGGTGAAGATCTCATCGGGTACGCGGTTGAGTGCGGATCCGTGGTTGATTTGTGTAGATACGGGCGGAAATATTCCAGAATGCCTCGACCGCATCAAGCCGATTGCCCATTTCGCGTGCATCGATCCGAGATAGCGATGGCACCCCCACCTCCACAGTGCACTGACGCTGGCACCGATATCGAATCGCGCACCAGAGTGAGGGTGAAACGCTCAAGACTCCAGCATTGATACGAACACATCCCGGTGCGCGAACTCGCGTACACATCGCGGACCAGTAGGCCAATGACTCAGCGGGGTTTGGATTTTCCTCGGCAATCACTTCTCCCGCGACCCAGTCCGGCTCGCGGTCCAGACCGTCCAGCATTTCGTGGCACGGCTTCACCGGCTTTACTAGCAAAAAGAGAACGGCGCCCGAGGGCGCCGTTACTCTGGCGAAGTAGGTGACCCGCTGGCTACGATGGACGCGGCGGGCCTGTGGGAGTTAGACCGGGCGTGTCTGCCCTTTCCGCCCACGCGCCAGCGCGACTGCAGCTAGGCCGAGGCCGAGCAGCGAGAGCGTGCCCAATTCGGGGACAGCGACAGCGTCTCGGGAGCTGCCATCTCTTCCTCGGTCTCCTCATTCATCGGCATCGTCACCTTCAGGGCGACCCAACTTATCCTTATCGTCGACCTCGAACTCCTCGGGGGTTTCGGTGCCCTCGTCGACCGCGCGCACCGGCGCCTCATTCTCACCCGCGTGTTCATCGTCTCGGTCATCGTCGTCATCGTCAGTACCACTCGTCGGGTGCGCGGGGAGAATCAATCCCTGAAACTGGCGCAAGGTGTGAAGTTCTGGGTGTATTGTGGTCATGCAAGGATCCTCATAAACATAAAGCGGAGCCACGCCCACTCCTGCCCTTTGGGTGAGTATCCGCCTATGTGGACTTTAAGAGTTTGTCAGCAGATGAACTCTGGGTTGGGTTGGTTGTGACCGAGCTTCGCGCCCTGTGGTTCTCAGGTGAGCGAGGCGAGAGCGCCTTGGACATTTGAGCACTTCGCCGATCAGGGCGATGAGCTCATCGAGGTTGACAGGATTTCTCAGCAGAAAAACATCGGCGACCAGCCCAGGCTTGCCGATCTCTATGGACGTCTGAGTCGTCAGTAAGACCGCGGGAACGTTGTAGCCCAACAATAGACGCGTTTTGTCGATCACTGCGAGGCCGTCATCCTCGCCAGTGAGGTCTAAATTCGCGATGATGATGTCAATGAGCGATGTCGCCGTCCGGGCTCGGGCGAGCGCTTCGTCTGCGGTAGCTGCCGCGAACACCCGATATCCTGCGCATAACAAATTGATCCGTAGTGCGGTCAAAACCCCTCGGTCCTCATCGAGTACGAGGACGCGACGCGTGCGGGACGCCGGCCCGACCGCCACGGGCACACCGGGGCGGTCCACAGTGGATATTAAGGACCATTCGGCTGACCATTCCTCAGCGCACAGCTCGGGCGTTGCGCTCACCTCGCGCAGCTTTCTGCCAACAGATCGCGACGCAAGGTCCGTGATGAGCGGTGCGGGCTGTTGCGCTATCTCGGGCTCGGCGATCGTCAGGAAGCTGTCAATGAGATCGGCCATCACTTCAAGCGCTTGACGTTGTTGTTCGATCATTCTTACCGCCACCATGTCGGTCCCTCGAACATTCCAATCGCTGTTGAGCCGCAGCATTGCCGTCAATGGTTCGCGCAAATCGCGGTGGGCTCCAGCCAGCAAGGAGCGCCTGGCGCGACTGGCGGTTTCGGATCGATCGCGCGCTTGGCGCAATGCGACTGTGAGCGCTTCCACGCTTGCCAGATCGTCCTGGCACCCTTCGCTGGTACGGGGCTTCCCCCGTGGTGCCGTTCGGGACCTCAGCTCCGCAGCCTTCAGCGCAGAGGCCGGCGCGTTAAATTGTCCCGCGGCGATGGCCGCATTGATGGCGTCTGTCGGCAATGGCGCAGCACAGACGTATTCCGCGAGACCCTCGCGAAACTCGGCCTGGCGATACGGTGCCGTGGCAATCAGTGCTTCGCGCGCTGCCCGACCGACGGGTGACAACGTCGCCGCCAGGGCCGCGAGATCCTTGGCACCAAATGGGTTCATGGCGCTCCGACTAACGTTGGTGGGCGCAGTGGACTTCAGATCGCTACGAAGCTGAGTACTCATGGAAACGACTCCTCAAGGGTCCGCCGGCTTCGCACAAACCGCTTGGGTTGCTTATGGAATGAGCCGTCGCGGCGCGCTCGCCATACGGCGGGATGATCGCGCAGATGCCGGGAGACGCACTACGCGCGTGGCGTGCACACGATAAACCCGCAGGCGACGCAGACCGCGGTATGCCTATCTAGTTCGGAGGACCGGTCGGATTGCGGGCTGGCGAGAGTGGCGCCGGAATCGCGCCCGAGCCAATAGATACTCGCAAGAAGAAAGAGTCACGAGCCGCCATGGACCGTACGCTGAGTGTTACGCAATGTCCAACGTTATCGGCTCTTTTCCCGTAAAACACCTCGGTGTAGATTCTGCTGAACTTGGTCCTTTTTGCATTTAAACGCGTCCTAAATCCGAATTCTGGCTCAGCCACTGCGGCGCGGCGGCAGTATCAATAGCAAAGCAATGTTCTGGCGTAGTGCGCGAGCGTCACAGTGGGCGATCTTGCCCAGCTCGTGCGGTTTCAAGCGGAATGCTATGCATCGAGGTGTTTCCGCGCTGGACCTGTGACTCAGATCGGCCTTGAGCGGCACGAGCGCTTCATTGAGGAAATCGCGCTTGGGCGATCCCAAGGATCGTAAAGTCTCACCAGAGTGATTGCCGGGAGAGCGACTCGGTTGCCACGACCAAGGGTGGTCTTTCGTACGCCGAAGCCCCACGAACGGTCGCTCGGCACATCGCCACGGAACGTATCACAAACTCCCGCTTGCGCTGGCATGCAGCGATGCTCGCGTAGAGCATCCTGATCCACGTGTCAGTTCGTACCTTTACAAGGCGCGATACGCCCCAATATAGGGAACCCAGAACAGAATAGATTCCTTATTTGACGGGAGAGCGAAATGATGAACCTTGTGTATTATCAACCGTGGTCCCTGTTGGATCGCTGGCGCCACGAGATCGACGAGTTATTCACCCGGAGTTCGGACGCATCACTCCCCCTCCCCGCCGTAACCAATAGCACGGCTTGGAGACCGTCGGTGGATTTACAGGAGGAAAGCGACCGCTTCATCCTGCGTGCGGATGTGCCGGGCGTCGCGGCAAAGGACATCGAAGTCTCCGCCGAAGACGGCACGTTGACCGTTCGTGGCGAACGGCCGGCGAGGGAGCGCGTTAGCGGCGACGGCTTCGAACACATTGAACGCGCCGCCGGCACTTTTTTGCGCCGTTTCACCCTGCCGGATTCGGCACGAGCTGAGGCGATCAAGGCGCGCTATGCCGATGGCGTGCTCGAGATCGAGATTCCCAAGCAGCCTCGAGTCGAGACCAAGCGGATTGCGGTAACTGTCAATTGAAGTCCGGCAACCTGGTCTAGCCTCGAGATGTTCGGCCGTGGCGGCGACAGACTACTGTCGTCCGCCGTGGCCGTTTTGCCGTCAGTTAGGGACAGTCTGAAGAGCTAGCGATGCGAAGACCGAGCGCGCTCGGTCGACGAGTCGCGGTGACGGCACACTGTAGACGCGCGCGCTGGTTTGACGCCGACCGGGGCCGCAAGCCCTTGGTCGACGAGCATCGAGTCGCGAAATCCCGATTAATATTCGGCGCCGGTTTACAGCCGCTGGCCGTGAAAAAAAGGGGAAGGTGCCGCCTGTGGCGCTGCTCGCAGATCTGCGCGATCGCGGCGCGCGCGCCGCAGCGTTAGAATGTAACTTGCGATCGAGCGCGACGGTGCCGTTCCAAGGCCGGCGAACAATTGCGCCAGGCGTCCCCTGCCCCGAGTGCGAGGGCGGCCGCTGGGCGAATGCGGGTCCCAAAAAAAGCTTCGCGCTCTGCGGGGCTCAAGCTTCCCCCGCCTTGTTGATGCTCTTAGGAAAGGTCCCCTGTCCCGAACCTGCGGTCTTGCCCGCGCCAGCAGCATCAAAGTTGATAATTTCGGAGCTTGCGTTCTGTGCGGCGAGGCGCACTGGGATCGGCAGCACACCAAATAAGGTTACCGTCGTCAAGAAGGTCAATAACCCGAATTTCATGACGCCTCCTCGAGCCCTTTTCTTATGCGCCCGTTTGGGACTTGAACAGGTGGTATGCGGCTCTGTAACTGTCTGCTGTCGGGGATACTAAATCACCCGGTCAACTTCCGCTCTGGCCGGACCCGGCATCTCGGAGGGGACTGCCGCTGTTGGCCGACAGTGTCAATTCGAGTGCATGCGTGGGCTTTTTCCTGGTCGATCACAGAGTTTTCTTGGGCAACGCCCGGCGAGGCGGGGAGCTGCCCTCCGCGAAATGCCCGCTCGCAAGACCACCCTAGGTCCGGTCGAGTACATCCACCCCGACGAACCCAAGCACTCAAGCGGAGCTGTTCTGATTTAACGATATGCGGTCTCATCTTGTGCGTGAACGCGGCGGTGAACGCTCACTTGTGTTAGCGCCGCGTTGGAGCGTTTTGACCAACGCGAGATAGCGGCGTAATGTCAATGGCATGCTGCCAGGGAGAGTGGCATGGTGACTCAGGTCCGCTTCGAGGGTCGCAGGGTGAAACTCGAGCTCCTGATCGGGGCGAGGCTCGCCGCGACGACCGGCCAGGACGCTCACCACGCGCGCGACCAGAACGCTCACCACGACGAGGACGCTCACCGTGCGCGGCTCTGGGACCAGTTCCGCTCGCTCCCGGCCGATGAGCGCATCGCCGCGCTCCGCAAACTCGCCACGGGCTCGAAGCAGGACGCACTCGATGCGCTCTGGCTCACGACGAGACTCAACGCCGGGATCCCGACGGGGGTCGCCGCGCGCACGAATGGGGCGAACGGGCTGCATCCGCCGCTCTTGCTCTGGTACGACTCGGCGCAGCATGGCCAGCGCCGCTACTACAAGGGCATCGGCAACACGCTGCAGCCGGAGTTCACGTCTGAGAAGCCGCAGGCCCGCGTGCTCGATGACCTCGATCACGCCTTTTCGGTCATGGCGCTCTGTAAGGGCGCAGGCTACTCGCACGTGACGCTGCGCCGGCCGGGAAATTCCTGAAGCGATAAGAGACCGTCGGCGTCGACACAAAGCGCCTGAACGAGCGCCGTTGTCGTACGTTGCCTGGTGAACCGTTGGATGGAGCGGGTGATGGGAATCGAACCCACGTTATCAGCGATGTCTGCACTCCCGATGCTTTGGCATTACGACAGACCACGCAAATCCGTCAATGAAAGTTACGGTTCCGAAAGGAATCGCAGGATCTCGCGCATCAGGCGGTCTCCCTGGTTTGTCGCAAATAGAAACTGAGCGTGTGCCGAGCCATCGAGGATGATCAACTCTTTCGGGCCCACCGCCTTTTCGTAATTCGCACGAATCTTGGGCAGGCGCGGACCGTCGTCGTTCGCATCGTCTCGCGCCCCGATGAACAGCTTGCGGCCTTTGATTTTTTCTGGCGCGCGGTCGGTCCAGGCCGCCAACAACACTAACCGATCGATTTCACCTGGCTCAGCCTCAATTGAGGCATTGGCGGCAGCCTCGCCTCCGAAGCTCGCGCCCACGACGGCTACTGTCTTCGCGCCGGTCGCACCAAGATAGCGGACCGCAGCCAATACGTCGTGCTCGAACCCGTCGTCGCCGGACTTCGATCGAGGCCCATGCGTCGCGCCCGCGGAAGTCGATGGTCAGCGCGCGAAATCCGGCGTGTACCAAGACCTCCGCCTGCTTTTGCCAGCTTTCCTTGGTGAAACGGCCTCCGTGCGCCAGCACAACGCCGCGTTCGCCGCTTCCGTACACGTCTGCGGAGACGACGCCTCCGTCCTCAGTCGGGAACGTAATGTGCTCCTGGGCAAGGGCGGACACCGGCAGAACGAGGGCCGAGAGGAGCGCCTTGAGGATCAGCATCAGGCACTTCAATGCAATTGTCAGCTGTTGTTGGCCGGACCCGGCCTGTCGGAGCGAACTACCGCCGTTGACCCGTGCAGCCGCCGCGCCTGAAACCTGGTCAATCTAAGGCGCCGGTTCACACCGTAGGCATGACCATCGCGTGCTCCGCGCGATCGCGGTTGAAAGTCTCCGGGGGTCGGCGCGCGACGCTCCGATGAGCGTTGCACTCAACGTCTGTCTGCGCGTCAGCGAGAGAGCCGCGCGAGCAAACCGCAGCGACCTTGCTTAGCGTGGAGGCGGATGCATCGCCCGACACGACGGACAGGAACTCGAATCGAGAAAGGTCGATTCGGCCTATTCGTCCGTCGTCCCTGCGTTCTTTGTCGCCGAGTTTTCTAGCGAGGGCAGGAGCTTGCGAAGATCAACTCGATTGGAGCACTGGAATACTTTTCCAGTCCATCGAGAATATTCCATGCGACCGTTTGCTCACAACCGTCTAAGGCATTGATTTAATGGTGGCCAGGGGCGGAATCGAACCACCGACACGCGGATTTTCAGTCCGGTATCGGCCGTTCTAGGGGCTTCTAGATCAATCACTTGCAACGCTTGCCAGCCCCGACCCCAGGCTCACCCAGGCACAATCCCGGCACACCCAAGCTGAGTTCGTCACATTCTTGGCACACCGGCGGCTACCTTGATCTTCACGGAGCCGCCTCTTTAACGAACGCATGCGCGAGTATCTCGATTCAGGCTGTTCGTTGCATCTGCCCATCCCGGTCATCTCGGCAAATACACACGCACGTATCGAGGGATACTTCAGGCTCGAATGGAAGTTGGCTGTCGACCGGCCACACCTTGTGGCTCCCGACCAGGCCCGGATCTCAGCCGAGCTGATCAGCGTCAGCGATGACACACGCGTGTGGTCCGAGACCTATGACCGCACGCTCGACGACGTATTCAAAGTACAGGGCACACCTCAATCACCTCTCCTGCAGAAAATGCGCGGGCAGCGAACGCACAACCTCCTTTGCCGTCCCAGTGTCATCCAATAAAACGAGGTTAACGGGAAGGTCTGTCGTTCCTCTGGATTTACACCACGTTACTGCCTTCGGGTTGCTGGCGGAGCGAGGCGCGGCGTTCCAGAAACTATTGTGCACCGCGTCCCCCCAATACTTCTGGTAACTCTTTTTTGCGGCCGCTGCCCGTTTGCGTCATCGACTATTGCACTGCTGGTGGCGCGTGTTGCAACGCCGCAGCCAGCGCCGCCTCGTGGGCAGTGCTGCGTCGCTCTCGCAGGAGTGTGGATACTCGAGCCGCGGGTGCTGCGTCTCGAGCCTGACGGGGCGAGCCGTATGCGAGTAGCCTTCACGTACGGTTCTTTGCGGGGAGCGGCGGGTGGAACGTCGTCCATACCGCGGCGCTTCCTGCGCGAATCTAACGCACACCAGGTCGTCGACTCGCCCGCAGCTCGTCAGCCCGAGGCGATTGAGATTCCACCACTCAACGTGCCACAGTGAACCTTGACCGGATAAACGGGGTCGACGGATCAGCGTTGGTAAGTAGGGAGCACTCTGTGCAATCCAGTTTGCGGCCGTGCGATAGGGCCTTGTTTTCTCGCGAAGATGGAAAGCACCGCGTAGCGACGGGCGCCTCGCCGACCGGGCGACTCCGCGATGTCGCGCCGTGCGAGCCCGCGTTTGGCCGCACGCCATCGATGGACGGGACCGGGGACCGAACACACTGCGACCTTGCGACGACGCTATGGTCGGTCTAAAGACCCTGCGGATCTTCGTATCCTCGCCCGGAGACGTCTCCGAGGAGCGGGCGCTGGCGGAACGCGTGCTGCGGCACGTCGCCGAGGAGTACCGCGAGTCGGTATGTCTCGACGTTTTGCTGTGGGAGCACGAACCGTTATTCGCGCACACAGGATTTCAGCAGCAGATCCCGCGGCCGTCGCAGTGTGATCTCGTCGTTTGCATACTGTGGTCGAGATTGGGGACGCGGCTACCGGACGGATTTACCCTTGACCCCGGGGGAACAGGCCCGACCGGGACCGAGTTCGAGATCCACGATGCCCTTGAGGCGTACCGGCGGGCCGGCAAGCCAAATCTGTTGATTTATCGGAAGACCGCGGCCCCGCAGTTGAACCTGGCCAGCGGCGACGCGCGCGAGCGGCTCCAGCAGTATGAGTTGCTCGATGAGTTCTGCCGTCGGGCGTTCTACGACGAGCAGGGTACCGTAACCGTCGCTCACCATTCCTACACGGAGTCGCACGAATTCGAAAAAAAACTCATCGAGCATGTTGGGAAGTGGCTTGAGCGACAGGCAGGGGAGGCCGCGACCCGCGCACGATGGACTTCGGGGTCGCCCTACCGAGGTCTGCACGCATTCCAAGCTGTGCATCGGGAGATCTTTTTCGGTCGGTCGCAGGCGCTGAGCGAGCTGATTGGACGTCTCCGTGACAGCGAGACGCGAGCAGCGTCGGGGGAGAGTGTTACACGCTTTCTTCTGGTTCAGGGCATGAGCGGCAATGGCAAGAGCTCATTGATCCGCGCGGGGCTTTTGCCACTCCTGGAAGGTCGAGCGCTCGAAGGTATCGGCTTGTGGCGACAAGCGATCCTGAAGCCTTCCGACCGGTCGGAGCAGCGGCCGGACGCAGGTGTTACCGGCGCGCTGGCCGCGGCCTTCTGCCAAGTGATCCCCGCGGTGGGCCAAAGCTACCCGGACACCGGCGTGCTCGCCGAGAGACTGCGGAATGCGCCCGCCGAGAGCGCGGCGCGGCTCGACGGGTACCTCGCGCAGGAGGCAATCCGGGAGGCGTTGCGCCCCGACCAGATCCGCTTGGTGGTGTTCATCGATCAGCTCGAGGAGCTGTTCGAGCAATCGCAAGAACCGGCAGAACGTGCCGCATTCATTGTGATACTCCACGCGCTGGCGCGCGCAGGCCGGATCTGGGTAATCGCGACAGTGCGCAGCGACTTCGCGGCGCGGCTGGAGGACCACCCGGACTTGCTCACTCTCACGCTACAGGGACATCTCCATATCCTCGGTCCGCCAACCTCGGACGAGCTCGCTGACATGATACGCGAACCGGCACGAGCGGCCGGACTGCAGTGGGAGGGTCGGGACGGAGTCTCGCTCGACCAGGCAATCTTGCGGGAGGCGACTGCGAGCCCGGAGAGTCTTCCGTTGCTCGAATATGCGCTCGATCAGCTGTACGAGCGACGTAGCGGGCGACGCCTTTCTTATGCCGCTTACGAAGACCTCGGCGGGCTGAAGGGCGGCATTGCACGGTCCGCGGAAGCCTTGCTGACCGCCCAACAAGATATTGCATCGTCGTTCCCGAAGTTGATGCGCGGCCTGGTGAGCGTGGACGAGAGCGGCACGGCGACGCGTCGCTACGCGCCGCTCACTGAATTCGCGCCTGGGACGCCCGAGCGTGCACTGCTCGACGCACTCATCGCGCACCGATTGTGCGTGGCCGACCAGCGTGGTGAGGAAGCGGTGGCAAGTTTCGCGCACGAGGCGCTGATTCACTCGTGGCCTCGCGTGGCGGAGTGGCTGCTGCTGGAGGCCGCGCTGCTGCAGACCCGCGAGTTGGCGCTGCGTGACACGCGGCTGTGGCAACAACATGGCGAGTCGGAGGCGTGGCTTGCGACTGCCGACAAGCTGATCGCGTTCGAAGCGCTCGAATCCGCACACGTGGCCTTACCCGAACAGGGTTGGCGTTTCATCGAACGCTCGCGCCGGCGCGTGCGGCGAGTGACGAGGATCAAGCAGCTGGCGGTCTGCGTCATCGCCCTGCTCGCGATCGTAGCATCGGGCGCCGGATGGATCGCGTCGCGGAAGCAACATGAGGCGGAGTACCAAGTTGCGGAGACGCTGAAAGCCCAGTCGCGGCTGCTCACAGACGCTGCCGCCCAGCGCCTCAAGGGCTCAGATGTTGCGGGCGCGCAGAGCATCATCCTCGAAGTGCTCACAAGTCCTGCGTTCGCGCAGGGTCATACGTCAGCCGCAATTGGTGTGTTTCAAGAAAGCCGCGCGGCGGACGCTCAGCTCGCCATACTCTCCGGGCATGGCGCTGTCGTCCGCTCTGCCGCCTACTCGCCCGACGGCACCCGCATCGTCACCGGCTCGGATGACAAGACCGCCCGGATCTGGGATGCGCGCACCGGCGCTCAGCTCGCCGTGCTCTCCGGCCATGGCGATGTCCTCTGCTCTGCCGCCTACTCGCCCGACGGTACCCGCATCGT
>Ga0137409_10003406_pt1 | contig 16861 bp, 7 predicted proteins | sample CZODoug1_16funga_FD_122059 | JGI IMG/M metagenome (GOLD analysis project Ga0137409, IMG submission 122059) | Vadose zone soil fungal communities from Angelo Coast Range Reserve, California, USA - CZODoug1_16fungal (Hybrid Assembly) | ecosystem: Environmental > Terrestrial > Soil > Vadose zone... | reverse complement strand
CAATCGCTGCCCGCAAGGGGCGGCCGATCGAGGTGATCGAAGGTCCGCTGATGGACGGCATGAACATCGTCGGCGACCTGTTCGGCGCGGGCAAGATGTTCCTGCCGCAGGTGGTGAAAAGCGCGCGCGTGATGAAGCAGGCGGTCGCGCACCTGATTCCTTTCATCGAGGTTGAAAAAGCCGCGCACGTTGCGGCCGGCGGCGAAGCCAGGGCCAAGGGCAAGGTGGTGATCGCCACCGTCAAGGGCGACGTGCACGACATCGGCAAGAACATCGTCGCGGTTGTGCTCCAGTGCAACAACTTCGAGGTAGTCAACCTCGGCGTGATGGTCGCGGCCGACAAGATCCTGCAGACCGCGCGCGACGAAAAGGCCGACATGATCGGGCTCTCCGGACTGATCACGCCGTCACTGGAAGAAATGGCGCATGTCGCGCGCGAGATGCAGCGCCAGGGGTTCACGATGCCGCTCCTGATCGGCGGCGCCACCACTTCACGCGTGCACACTGCGGTCAAGATCGCGCCCAACTACACCAGCGGGCCAGTGGTTTACGTTTCCGATGCCAGCCGGTCGGTCGGTGTCTGCCAGAGCCTGGTCTCGGACGACGCAGCCACGCGCTTTATCGCCGACGTGAAGGCCGAGTACGAGCGGGTCCGGGTGCAGCACGCATCGAAAAAAGGCCCGGAGCTGATCACGCTTGCCGAGGCGCGCGCCAACGCCAGCCGCATCGAGTGGAACGGTTACGTGGCGCGCCCGCCGAAGTTCATCGGCCGGCGCCTGTTCAAGAACTACGACCTGGCGATGATCGCGAAGTACGTCGATTGGGGACCGTTTTTCCAGACGTGGGACCTGCATGGTCCGTTTCCGCAGATCCTCGCCGACGAAGTGGTGGGCGAACACGCGCGCCAGGTTTTTGCCGAAGGCGAAAAGATGCTCGAGCGCGCGATCGCCGAACGTTGGCTGACCGCCAACGCGGTGGTTGCTTTTTATCCGGCCAACAGCGTCGCCGAGGACATCGAGATCTACACCGACGATTCACGCCGTGATGTGCTCTTCACGTGGCACGGCCTGCGCCAGCAAACGCGCAAGCCGGTCATCGACGGCGTGCCGAATCCGAACCAGGCATTGGCGGATTTCATCGCGCCGAAGGACTCCGGCCGCGCCGATTACATCGGGCTGTTTGCCGTTACCGGCGGCATCGGCGTGGACAAACGCGAAGCGATGTTCCTCAGCAAGCACGATGACTACGGCGCGATCATGATCAAGGCGATCGCCGATCGACTTGCCGAAGCGCTGGCCGAATTGATGCACGAGCGGGTGCGCAAGGACCTGTGGGGCTACGCATCGGCCGAGCACCTGACGAGTGAAGAGCTCATCAAAGAGAAGTACCGCGGCATCCGCCCCGCGCCCGGTTATCCGGCTTGCCCGGAACACGCGGTGAAAGCGCGCATGTTCGAAGTGCTCGGCGCCGGTGACATCGGCATGACGATCACCGAGAACTTCGCGATGCTGCCCGCCGCGGCGGTGAGCGGGTTCTACCTCGCGCATCCGCAAGCGAAGTACTTCAATGTCGGCCGCATCGGCCGCGATCAACTTGAAGACCTGGCCGCGCGCAAGCGCGAAACGGTCGACGAACTGGAACGCTGGCTCGCGCCTAACCTGAGCTGATCGACCCGGCCGGTTCCGGCGCCGCAAGACAACGTGCTCGCGTCGTGATTGACCGCGCCTCGTTGCCTTCCTGGCCAGGCTATCGCGCCGCGATGGTGTGCCCGTGGCGCCGCGCATTAAACTCGATCGACTACGGCAAGCAACAAGCCGGTGGCAGAGTTTTCGCGAGGAGCAATGGGCGAGGCGCCTGAGCGTGCATCCGGAGCGGCCGATCACGGCCGGCGGTACCTCACACTGCTTTTTTCCGATCTTTCCGACTCGACCCGCTATGCGGCGGGGATGGAGGCGGAAAACTACGCGCTGCTGTTGACCGGGCTGCGCGGTGCCTACCAGGAGGCGGTCAATCGTCACGGCGGCGTGGTCGTGCGCGTCCAGGGCGACGGGCTGCTGGCGATGTTCGGTTATCCCGAGGCGCGGGAAGACGATGGGCGGCGCGCGGTCGAGGCGGCGCTCGACCTGCACCAGCTGGTCGGCAACCTGCGTCCTGAGTTGCCCGCGCCAGCCGGCGGCTCGCTCAACCTGCACACCGGCATCCACTCGGGGCTGGTGCTGGTCGAAGCGGGCGACATCGAGCGCGGTCGTTTCGAGTTGCTCGGCCCGGTGCCCAACATCGCGGCGCGGCTTTCCGATGCAGCCGAGCCGCAGGAGATTCTCGTCAGCGAAGAGACGCTTGGGCCGGCGCGCACCCTGTTTACCACCGACGCGGCGCGGCAGCTCATCGTCAAGGGCCGCGAAACGCCGATTCCGGTGGTGCGTGTGCACGCGCGTGCCTACGACCTCTCGGGTCGCGCCGCGCGTACCCATCGCGGGCGTACTCCGTTGGTCGGCCGCAAGGCGGAACTGGCAGCCCTGGAGCACAGCCTGCGCGAGGCTATGGAGGGGCGGCCACGTGTGGTCGCGGTTTCGGCCCCTGCGGGGATCGGAAAAACGCGCCTCACCGAGGAGTTCCTGCAATGGGCCGCGCAGCGCAATTGCCAGATCCATCGTGGTTATTGCGAGAGCTACCAGAGCGCCGAGCCGCTGCAGCCCTTCCTGCACATGTTGCGTGCGTTGTTCGGCCTGCAACACGGCACCTCGGTGGCCGACGCGGCCGAAGCGGTCGATACCGCACTGACCGAGATCGACCTGCTGTTGCGCCCGCATCGAAAGGAATATCTGCGCGCGCTCTCACTGGGCAGCACCGACCACGCGGAGAAACAGCGCGCAGCGCCTGAAGCGACGGTCGCAGCGCTGCACGACCTCTTTGCAAGTCTTTCGGCGCGCCGGCCTCTGGTGCTGTTCATCGATGACTGGCAGTGGGCCGACGATGCCTCGAACCAGGTTCTGGTCGCGCTGCGCGGCCTGGCGCAACGCGCCGTGCTGATCGTGCTTGCGACGCGCGGTTTTGGTGTTGGCGAAGCGCCGGCGGATGCACGCGTGATCGAACTGGCGCCGCTCACCGACAGCGAGGCCACCGAGACCATTGGCAAGCTGCTGCCGACAGCCGACCCGTTCGTCGCGGCCGAGATTCGCAAGCACGCGGGCGGCAATGCGCTGTTCATCGAAGAGCTGTGTCACTCGGTGGCGCACGATGCCAGTATCCAGCCGCCGGGTCGTCTGCAACGTGGTGCTGCCTGGCTGAATCAACTGGTCGTGTCGCGCGTTGAACGACTGCCCGCCGCGCAGGCCGAGCTGGTGCGTGGCGCGGCGGTGATCGGCAATGTCATTCCTGCCTGGCTGCTCGAGCGCATCACCGGTTATGGCGCAGATCACCCGCTGGTGCGTGGCCTGGCCGAACAGGATTTCCTGTTTCCCGGCGAGACGCCCGGAACGTTGCGCTTCAAGCACGGCATCGCGCGCGACGTGATCTACGACTCGGTTGGCCTGCACACGCGCCGCGCGATGCACCTGCGCATCGCCGAGTCGTTGCAGGAACAAAGCACGGCAGCCGCGCAGGAGGAAGCCTACGAGGCGCTTGCGTATCACTTCGCCGCCGGCGGCAACACCATGCGGGCGGCGCACTACGCCGAGCTGGCGGGCGACAAGGCGTTGGCCGCCAGTGCGCTTGACCGGGCGAAAACCCAATACCGCGCGGCACTGACGGCGCTCGACCAGCTTGTGCCATCGCTCGATCGGGTGCGGCGCTGGGTTTCGATCGCGCAGCGGCTTGGGCTGGTGTGCGTTTTTGATGCATCACGCAGCGACCTGGAGATCTTCGAGCGCGCGGTCGAACTTGCGACCGTCACTGGCGAACCCGCCGCCGTCGCGCGCGCCAAGTACTGGCTCGGCTACATCAGTTATTCGCTCGGCGAAGCACGCCTGGCGATCGATCACTGCGAACGCGCGCTGGCGGATGCGCAGCGCATCGGCGACAACCCGCTGGCGGTGCAGATCCTTGCCACCTTGGGCGAGGCGCACACCGCGGCATGCAACTATGACCGCGCGCTCGAGTTGCTCGACGAAGCGATCGCCGTCAAGCGCCGCCACCGCAGCGGCCGGCGCACCAACATCGGCCTGGCGTTTTCGCTGGTCTGCCGCGCGTGTGTTCTCGGCGACCGCGGCCAGTTTGCGCAGGCGTACGAATGTTTCGACGAAGCGCAGGCCTGCATCGTCGGCACGCACCAGATCGCGACCACCACGTACGGTTGGCGCAGTGCCGTGTTGCTGTGGCAGGGACGTTGGGAAGATGCGCGCCTCGCGGCGGCTGAATCCGCGCGTATGGCGGACGAGACGCGCAGCCTGTTCCAGCTGTCGATCGCGCGCGTGATGGGCGAGTACGCCAACTGGATGCTCCAGCGCCAGCCCGACACGCTGCAGGCGATCGTCGAGGCCACCGCCTGGCTTGATCAGCGCGAAGGCGGCCTGTTCAGGTCGCTCAACTTCGGCTGGCTGGCCGAAGGGCTGGTCGCGGCGGGGCGGGCGACTGAGGCGCGCCACTATGCGGCACTGGCGTTATTGCGTGCCCGCAAACGTGACCTCATCGGCGTCGCGATGGCCTATCGCGCGCTTGCCCGCGCGGCCGCCGACACAGGCGCCGACGACGCGGCACGCCGTTATCTCGCGAACGCCACCAGAATCGCGCACGCACGCGACTCGGGACACGAACTCGCCGTGACGCGCCTTACCGAAGCCGAACTGGCGTTGGCGCGCGACGATCGTGCGCGGGCGGCGACGCTGCTCGACGCCGCGATGCCCGCGTTCGAATCGATGGACATGCGCTGGCACCTCGCCGAGGCCGCACGGCTGCGGGCGATGGCGAGTTCGGGTGCGGTGTGAGTCCTACCGTGCGATTAACGTAAGGCCGACGCTGGATCCGGTCGGTCTCAACTCGCCAGCCTCGAGCAGGCCGCTCAACAACGCGAGCAGCACGCCGATCGCCATGTTGAAGCCGGGGCAGGCGTGCACGGTCTTTTGCGGACCGGAGCGCTCCCCGCCGAACATCAGGTAGTGATCGAAGTGCTGCGGATCGCTGACCGCCGAACCAATCCCGAGCACGACGCATTGCTTGTCGTCGATCGGCGTGGCGCCGCCGACGCCGGCCTGGTTGACTGACGTACGCCAGATCATCTCGGGCAGCGGGTGTTTGCGCATCGTGTCGATCAGCGGCTTGAACAGGATTGCTTGCGCGCGCTTGAGCGGATCCGGGACAGCGTTGCGGTTCTCGAGCAGAAACTGCTGCACCTTCCACAGGTCCTCGGTGTTGATCAACGAAGCCATGATGCGCAGGAAGTTGCCCTCCACAGTTGGTGGAAAGCCCAGCATCACACCGGCGATGGTGCGGGCGACCAGGAAGTCGGGATCGCCGTTCTGCACACTCTCGATGTGCTGCAGCCGGTCGCGGATCTTTTGCGCAAGTGGAGCGAGCGGCCGATTCGAGCTGATCAACTGCTTGAACGCAGTGAGCACGGCGTCGCCCTGCTGCTCGGCCTGCACGGTCACATCGGGATTCGGATGCGGCCCGAAGATGTAGCGAGACGTTGTGAGCAGATTGCCGGGGCAACGCGGCGGAACGGCAGGGTATGCAGTGCGTCCTCCGGGAAACATCAACGTGTTGTCCGGCAGGCCGAACCACTTGGTGCACAAACTGGCAAGAACAAACTCGCACAGAGAGACAAGATCCACCGGCACCCGCGGCGGCGTCAGGCCCTCCTGCTTCGCCAGATCTTTCAACCTGGCCAGCAACCCGTCAACCAATTCGCGTGCTGGCGCGAACACGATCTCCAGCGTGTACTCCTCGACCGCCGCGTTGACGCTTGGCGAATGCTCGGCCTGTTCGTCATGTCCGGCGGCGGGGTCGAGGCCGAGAAATCCGCCACCGATCGAGCGCGCCATGCGTTCGCCGTACCCGCTTACGGAAAAGCATGCTCCGCTGTCCTTCAGCACCGCCCGCACGCCGGCATCGCTGCCGACCAGCAGGCCGTACTTGGTGGCGAGCACACTGTTGTTCTGTTCGCGCACGTACTGCCACGCGTGTGAATTGCGCAGAATGTCGAGGTTGTCCGGGTCCGCGCTCGTGTCTTCCAGCAGGTTCTGCCACGTGGCGAACGAAAGATCCGCGGGTTTGGGTGCTGGCGCGGATGCCGGCGATTCCTGCAGGAAATCCGGCAGATGCGCCAGCGCCTTGAGCGATGGAGCGAAGAGATAGAAGCCCCATTGGAGAGTCACGAGCGGCTTGTCGCCCAGATCGACGCGGGCGACGCCACTGCCCCGCGGATACCGGAAGACCCGGGTTTCTTCCAGGTTCGGCACACCGAGAAATGGATCGGACTGGGTCGACGAAACGCCGGTGCTGTTTCCACCCGCGACCCATCGCTGCACGACTTCGAACTGCTCGGCGATGCTTGCGCAGAAGGCCATGAACACAAGACCGCGGTCGGTCGTCGTATCGCCGGTACCCGACCAGCGCGAACCGTACGACATCCCGCGGCGAAAAAGGCGGGGGGTGTACCGGCGTCCATCACGCGGATTCGTGCGCCGCACGTGCGAGTGAAACGGACACTGCAAGCCGTTCGGGTCGCCGACGAAGTTGAAGTTGTTCGACTCGGGTTGTGCCGGGACCGGCGGTGTTCCATCCTTCTTTCGGCCCATCAGGCTTTCCAGGTCGGCGTCGTCTGGAACCTTCTCCTTCAAGAGTCCGACGTTCTGTTCCAGCTTGCGCATCACCAGGAACGAACCGTCGTCGAAAAAATCGTCAGGCTTCCCCGGATAAGGTCCATCGTCGCGATCGTTGCGGTAGCCGAGCAAGAGTTCACCGAGTGGAACTTCGTCGGGAGCGCGTACCTGGACCGGCCGGTACTCGCACGGAATCGGTTGGCTCAGCCCGTCGACGAAACCGAAGTGTTCACGCGTTGTGTTCGCGTTCAACCGTTCGCTGCGTGTGGGCTGCACGCTGAGCACCGTCAGCCCCGTGTTTGCTTGAAGTGCGTCGATCGCCGACGTCAAACGCGGATGCAGGTCCGCGTTTTCATAGGCCGGATCAACCAGGCGCAGCTGCACGACAACGTGCACCGTCGTCAGGTCAACCCGGTCGATCGGCGGCACTTCGGATGGTGGCCAGTTGCGCAGCGGCCGGGTCCAGTTGTCCGGGTGATTCCAGCGCAGGTCGCCGAGCAAACTGGCGCGTTTCTCCATCCCCTCGAAGAACTCCTGCGGAAACGCGTCGAGCTTGTTCGTCGCGATGCCCAGAGCCTTCAGACCCCCATAGGTAAATGCGACGTTGCGCGCGATACCGTCCGGGCTCGGCACTGCAGGCCTGCTGACGTTGAACTTCGAGAGAAAACCGGCCGCGTCCGCTCCGCGATTGTTCTCGACACGCAGCAGCACGACGGAACCATGCGTGATGTTCTCGTAGGCATCGACGATGCCGGCTTGCAGGCGAGCCTTGTCAAAGCGCAAGCGTTCGACGGGCTCAGGCACAGGCTGGGGCGTGGTGAACCAGGCAATCTCTTCGCGGAACAACGTGTCCATCAGCTGCTTCAAGCCCGCGATGCGCTGGTATACGCCTTCGTTGTAGAGCTGGAAGAATTCCCCCAACACTGCTTGTGCGAAGCGGATCAGGATCCCGTATTCGTCGTTCTCGGTGTTTCGCTGGAAGTACGTCGAGAGACGGTAAAAGCCCTTGATCGCCCGCATCGCCGCGAAAAACGACGGACCCGGCGCGGCGCGTGCCCGGTCGATGGCATCCTGGATCTGTTTATGCGCGGGCTCGACCGCGAGTTCGGCGATGGCCCGATCGGCAAGCGCCGGAGCGCTCTGCGCGCGTTGCAGTCGTTCGACCCGGTCGAAGTAGCGCTGATCTCCCAACGTGATTGCCGACTCGCCGTAGTACAGGCCGCTAGCCAATTCGTTGTTGCGCACCCAGGTGCAATATTGGTCGAACGGGCTGGTGCGTGATCCCGGGTAGTCGGGCGAGTGGCAGAACAGCGCGTCGAGCAACGTACCGATGTCGCGATAGATCACGCGCATGTACGGCTCCCAGCCCGCGTCGAATGTCACGTTGAGCGACAGGCGCGAAATGCCGGGCCTTCTCAGCTTGATCGGATCGAGCGGTCCTTCGCCTTCGGGCGGGATGATCGCGTAACGAAAACTCTGGATGATGTCGAAACGACCGACCGAGTCCGGAAACGGCGCCTCGAGCATCCAGGCTTCACGGGCAGTGACCCGTGCCTGGTTAAGAGCGCCGAGCAGTTTGCCCAAGCGATCGACGTAGGTGATCGTTTCGAAGCCCTTGACGAACCCCGGCTTGATCGGCGCGGTCACCGCCAGGTTGCTGATCCCGGTCAGTCGCGTGCTGCTGGTCCTTGAGCGCGTCAGCATCGGCCCCTCCGTCGTCGAACGCATGGCCCGCGGTCGGTTGCCTGGACTGTCGATCCTTCTTTCCTCTGATCGATCCTGAGTTGGCGTGCCGATTCACAACACAGATGTCGGCTTTTGCACACCGCTGGCGGCGGGGCAGGATGCGCGACACCGCGGCGCCGCGCAATGTGAATATTCACGTATGCCGGGAGGCCGCCTCAGAGGCGGCGAAACGGCCGGCCCGCCGGCCGGACACGAATGCCCACGCAAGGTGGTGTCCATGGCCCTTCAATAGCAACCCCCCTTGCCCGGTCGCGCCCGCGGCATAGAGGCCTGCGATCGGCTGGTCTGCGGTTCCGACGACACGGTGACGCTCGTCTACCGCAAGCCCGCCCTCGCTGTGCACGAAGACCGAACGCACCGGCCCGAGCGCGACGAACGGTCCGCGCTCGAAGCGCCTGCCTGGCACAGAGGTCACGCTCACAAGAAGGGCGGCAGCGGTCATGCCGAGCTTTTGCGCGAGTTGCGGCAGCGTCGCAGCTTGTGTGTAGACATCCGGCCGATTGGCCCGATAGTCGCCGATATAGGCGTAGGCGACACCGGGTGCGGTGGAAATAAAACGCGGCCAGGCCGAGAACTGTTCAGCCAGCGCCGCATCGAGCACGATGTAGGCGACCTTGCCCGGTTGATCGGGCACGCGCCAGGCCGGTCCATCGAGTTCGTCACCGAAACGCTCGCCGCGCTGGTTGACTAGCAGCGCTCCCTGCTCGAACAAATGCAGCGAGGGAGCCAATGCAGTAGTCAGGAACTTCATCATGAACGGCCGCAACAGTGCTGCCGGAAGATGATCGAGTGCCCATTGCATGAACGACGCCAATGCCGGCGATGGTGGCAGCCAGCGGATCAGGGTTTCCTTCGCCGGCGCGATAAACCGTAACTCGGGACCCAGCGCGAGATCACCATTGACGATGCGCGCGCCGAGAGCCTCGGCCAGTCGCTGTCCGTCGCCTGTCGCACTGACGTTCACACCTTCGACCTTGGCTGCCTGCGGCCCCATGAACCGGGTCTTCAAGTCCGCACCGTTGGTGAAGTCACCGGCTGCCAGGATGACCGCGCCGCGTGCCGAGAAGCGGTGCGAGCGATCGCGCAGGGCAACTTCAACCCCGGTGACACGATCTCCTTCGCGGATGATCCCCGTGACGCTGGCACCCGTGCGAATCGCCACGCCCGCGCGCCGCGCACGCCGTTCGAGGTGGTAGACATACGAGCGCGAGTTCGGCAGCACGTTGTGCATGCGCGGCTGCCGGTGCGGCGGCTCCGGCATCGGGCCCATGAAGCGCACCCCCGATTCAAGCAACCAGGCAAACGCGGCAGGTGCCTCCTCGCACAGGATCCGGCGCAGCGTTTCGTTGTCGCGTGCTGCGAGATCGCCGGCGAAAGCGGGCATATCGGCCCAGTGGTCTTGCGGAGAGTCGACGATGCCGCGCCGTTTCTGGTGCGGGGTCTGGCTGACGCTGATCGAGCCGATCGACCAGGCCGTGGAGCCGCCGAGGCGGTCGTTCTTTTCCAGCAATACGACACGTGCGCCGGCTTCGCGCGCTTCAATGGCCGCTGCAAGCCCGGCACCACCACCGCCGACTACGACGACGTCGAACTCGAATCCGCTCGCGCCCGCCGCCATCGCGGCACCGGCTCAGACCAGGCCACCGTTAGGTTGCACGATCTGGCCATGAATCCACGCCGCCTTTTCCGAGGCGAGAAAGACCACCACCGCGGCGATCTCGCTCGGGGTTCCGACGCGGTTCAACGGGCTCAACGCGGCCGAACGGGCCTTGGCCTCTTCGGTCTTGCCGGCACGAAACAGGTCCGTGTCGACCGGGCCCGGCGCAACCCCATTGACGCGCACCTTGCGTGCCGAGAGTTCCTTCGCCAGCGAACGCACCAGGCATTCGACCGCCGCCTTGGTTGCGCAGTAAGGACCCACGCCGGGCAGGGCGTGACGCACCAGCGACGTGGTGAGGGCGATGATCGTTCCACCATCGTTCACCTTTTGCGCCGCTGTGCGCAGCACGTTGAACGCACCGACCACGTTGACCTCGATCAACTTGCGAAATTGCGCCGGATCGAACTGCGCCAGCGGCGCGGGGGGCACGTTGATACCCGCATTGGCGATCACGCAGTCCGGCGCACGACCGAAGTCGCGCGTGACGTCACCGAAAACACTTTCAACCTGATCCGCGGCACAAACGTCGGCGCGGTAGGCCTTGATGCCACCCTCCGCCGCAATGGGCGCGGTCGCGACGTAGGTGGACGCCACGTCGTAACCGTCTTCAGCGAGCGCCTGGACACACGCAGCGCCGATGCCGCGCGAGCCGCCGAATATCAATGCGAGTTTTTTCATCAACGCTCCCGGTCTTACGTTCCTAGGCGATCCATGGTTTGCCGAACGCCGGCTCCTTGAACGGAATCGGCGGCAACTGCCACGTCCCTGTCGAGGGTGGGCGGACGTTTGCGTCGACGTGTACGTCGATCACGCACGGGCGGTTGGCGGCGATGGCCTGCGCAAGCGCACCGCGCAGGTCCTCGCTCCTTGTCACCGTAAAACCGTCGGCACCGCACGCGCGCGCCCACGCTGCGAAGTCCGGGTTGTAGGGTCGATCGCGATCCTGCCCGCGATAGAACGCAGTGCCGTGCTCGCGACCGTCGAACAGTCCGTACTGCAGGTCGCGAATTGCGCCCCACGCAAAGTTGTTCCAGATCACCCAGACGCACGGAATGTCGAATTCGACCGCGGTGCAAAGCACGTAGGGAGTCATCGTGAAACCGCCGTCACCGACAACCGCGACACACGGTCGCTCGGGCGCGGCAAGTTTCGCGCCGAGCACACTGCACACGCCGAATCCCATCGACGAAAATCCCCAGCTGTTCAACATGCTTTGCGGACGGCGCGCACGCCAGAACTGCATGAACCAGTTGTGATGCACGCCCGAGTCGAGCGCAAGAATCACGTCGTCAGGCAGCACGTCCTGCAATGCGCCGACCACGTACTCGGGGCGCAGCGGCGAGGTCGACGCGCTGAAGTGCGGCCGGACAAACGCCTCCCATTCGCGCTGCCAGCCCGCGATTTCGTCGCGCCACTGCGCGTAACGTGCCGCGTCAAGATCGCGCCGCGTTTCGACGGCCGTCAAAAGCTGCGTCGAAAAAGTCCGGGCGTCCGCAAACACGCCGCGCGTAGGCGCGTAGTTGCGTCCGAGTTCCTGCGGATCGATGTCCACGTGAACCAGCTTGCAGCGCGGGAAGTTCCACGAGTAGCCCGGCTGCCAGGTCGACGACGAACGATCGTCGAAACGGGTGCCGATGGTTATCACCAGGTCGGCGTGGCGGCCAGCCTGATTGGCTGGATACGCGCCGTTGCGGCCGATGAATCCCAGCGTCAGGGAACTGTCGGCAGGTACACAGCCCATGCCGTTGGGTGACGTGATGACCGGAATGCCCAGGCGCTGCGACAGCCCGGTGATCTCGGGTCCGGCCTCGGAGAGCGTTGCGCCATGACCAATGAACAGGACCGGCCGGTGCGCTTCGACGAGCAGATCCAGCACCGCCTTTACGTCCGCGTCCGATGCGCCCGGCCGGTGCGCGCCGAGCACGTGTGAAGCAGGCGGCACCTCGACATCGCCCTCTTCCTGGAAGACGTTGTAGGGCACGTCGAGGTTCACCGGACCCGGGCGGCCGGTGACCATCGTGTCGAATGCCTGGCGCAGCGCGAGCGGCAGCATCTCGACGCGCGAGGGTTGGAACGAGCGCTTGACGACCGGGCGCAACACGGAAGGGAAGTCCGCCTGGTTGTGCTTGTAGATTTCCTGGAACGGTGCGCGGTTTGCCTGTGACGTCGGCACGTTCGCGGTGATGGCGAGCCAGGCAGACGAATCCGACAGCGCGGTCGCCAGCGACATCACGAGGTTGGCCGAGCCCGGTCCCGTCGACGTCAACGTTGCGACCGGCTGATGCCTGACGCGAAAGTAGCCGTCGGCCATGTGCCCCGCGCATTGCTCGTGCCGCGGTGAAATCAGTTTTACATCGTTGCGCACCTGATAGAGCGCATCCAGGATGCCGACGTTGCCGTGGCCGCAGATGCCGAACACGTACGGCACCTTCTGCCTGACCAGGTACTCGGCGATCAGCTCGCCGCCTTTCATCCGTGCCATCGTTACCGCTCCCGTCGCTGCCGCTAGTCGTTACCGCTTCTCGTTACCGCTTCGTCGTTGCCGCCTCGCTAGCCGGTGGTAATAGTGACGATGCGCTCTTCACTCATTTCATGCACTGCATAACGCGGCCCTTCCCGGCCAAAACCGCTGTCCTTCGAGCCGCCATAAGGCATCAGGTCGACGCGCGAACTCGAGGTTTCGTTGATATGCACGCCACCTACTTCGAGCCGCTGTGCCGCGGCCAATGCCTGGTCGAGGCGGTTGGTGAAGATGCCGCTGGCAAGCCCGAACGGCGTGGCATTGATGCGCGCGATCGCCTGGTCGAGCGTATCGAACGCAACCAGGCCCATCACGGGACCGAACACTTCGGTGCATCCGATCTTCATCGATGCGTCGACCGCTGCGAGCAGCGTCGGCGGGACAACCGCGCCGACGCGTAGTCCGCCGGCCACGCGCCCGGCGCCCCGCGCGACCGCTTCCTCGATCCAGCTTTCGATGCGTACCGCTGCGTCTTCGCTGATCACGGGTCCAACCGCAGTCTTTGGGTCATAGGGGTCGCCGTACTGCAGTTCCCCGACCATTGCCGCGAGGCGCTCCTGGACTTGCTCGAGGACCGGAGCCTGCACCAGCAGCAACTGGATCGAGGTGCATACCTGGCCAGCCTTGCGATAACCGGCACTGACGATCTTTGGCAGTGCTGTTTCCAACCGCGCATCGTCGCAGACGATGGTGCACGCGATCGAACCCAGTTCCATCTGCGTACGACGCAAGCCGGCGGCTTGCTGGATCCTGCGACCAACCTCAGTGCTGCCCGTGAACGCGAAGAAGCGGATCCGCGGATCTTCGAGTAGCCAGCGTGCGACTTCTGCGCTGCAATGAACGACCGAAAGCAGCCCATCCGGCATGCCGGCCTCGACCAGCACCGCGGCCAGTTTGCACGCGGTGAGCGGCGTGTGTGTCGACGGTTTGAGAATGACTGCATTGCCGGCAGCGAAGGCGGGTGCAATCTTGTGGGCAACCGTGTTCAACGGCGAATTGAACGGCGTGATCGCCAGCACCACGCCGAGCGGAACACGCAGCGTAAAACCAAGCCGTCCGGCCTGCTGTGGCGCACCGGCGAGCGGAATGACTTCTCCTGCGAGCCGGCGCGCTTCCTCGGCCGACAGTTTCAGCGTCTGCACGCAGCGTCGTACTTCACCGGCCGCATCGGTAACCGTAAAGCCGGCTTCCATCTGCATCGTTTGCACGAACTCGTCGCGACGGCCTTCCAGTAGCGCTGCGGCCCGTTCCAGTATCGCGCCACGTTCGTATGCGACGGGTGCACCACGACGAAAGGCTTCGTGCGCGGTGGTGACGACATGATTCGCCTGCACCTGGTCTGCCAGCGTCACGTATGCGCCGGGTGTCAGCCGATACTTGTCGAGGACTTCAATGGTCGCGCCCGCGCCTGTCACCCATTCGCCGTTGATGAGCAAGCGGCCGGTGGTGCCGCGTTCGGCACCGACCGTCAACGCGGCGATTCGCTCATTCACTGGTTTCTCCCTGTCCCTTGAGACCACTTCATAACCACAGGATCTGCTTGCGATACACGAGATCGCCCAGCAGCGGCGCCGCCGGACCTTCATGAAAAACTGCGCCACGTTCGAGCGCGTAGACGCGATCGGCCAGCGCGAGCACCAGGTCATGGTTGTGCTCGACGATCAGGATCGACATGTGTTCGCGCAAGCCGTCGAACACCTTGAAAAGTTCCTGCACCACGGTTGGCGCCAGGCCCTCGAATGGCTCGTCCAGCAGCAGCAACCTGACGGTGCCGGACAAAGCGCGCGCCACCGCCACCATCTGCTGTTCGCCGCCGGACAAGTAGTCCGCCGCGACGTGCATGCGGCCGCGCAAGGCCGGGAAGTAGTTCAAGATCTGTTGTTCGCTCCAACAGACGCCCGCGCTGCCCGCGGTCGCGCGCGCCAGGCGACCGAGCGCGAGATTGTCCGCAACCGTCATGCCGGCGAAAAGGCCGCGCCCCTGTGGCACGTAACCGACACCAAGGCGGGCGATGTCGGGCGCCGGCAAACGCTCGATGTTCTGTCCCGCGTAGACGATGCGGCCTGATGCAGACGGCAACAGTCCGCACAGGGTCTTGAGCAGCGTCGATTTGCCGGCGCCGTTGCGGCCGAGCAGCGCAACGATCTCGCCCTCACCCACCTCGAGCGTGGCGTCGTTGAGGATGTGGCTCTTGCCGTAGAACGCGTTGATGCCTTCGAGGCGCAACAGCAACGATCGCTGCCGTGTCGTGCATTCGGCGCGCGGCGCGACGGGTGGCGAGCCGGAACCGGTGTAGATCGCGCGCACCCGCTCGCTGGTGCGCACTTCGGCGGGCGTGCCCTGCATCAGCACCTCGCCCTGGTTCATCACCGTCACGACATCCGAGAACCCGAGCACGCGATCGATGTCGTGTTCGACGATCAGCACCGGAATCTGCCGTGCAATCGTTGTGATCAATCCGCAGACACGCTCGCGCTCAGCGGCGGCCAACCCGGCCAGCGGTTCGTCGAGCAGCAACACGCGCGGTTTGCAACCGAGCGCTATGCCAAGGTCGACCAGACGCTGTCCGCCGTACGACAGGGCGCCGGCTTCGGTCGACTCGATGCCTTCAAGGCCGAGGAAACGGATCAGCTGGTTGGTTTCCGCGTGAATCGCTGAATAACTGTCGGCGTCGCGCCACGCGTTGAACCGTCCCGTTTCGTTCGCCTGCAGCGACAGGCGCAGGTTCTCGTAGACCGTCAGCCCCTTGAAGAGATTGGTGATCTGGAACGAACGCGCGAGCCCTTGCCGGCAGATGCGCGCGGGACCCTGGAACCGGATCTGCCGGCCATGCAATCGCGCACTGCCGGAATCCGGCGCGAACAGACCCGAGATCACGTTGAAGGTCGTGGTCTTGCCGGCGCCATTGGGACCGATCAGCGCATGAACCTGCCCGGTATCGACCGTGAGCGTTACGCCGCTGACAGCGCGAATGCCGCCAAAACGTTTGTCGATGGCCCTGACATCGAGCACCGTGCCGATGGTCGGGGCAGGTCGCAGGAACTCCGGCAACGGCATGGCAGTTTGAATCCTGCGGTTGTTCATCGCCGCGGCAGTTTCAGCAGGCGGACGCAGACGCCGCCTGATTTGCGCGGCGACGCCGGTCAGACCGGTGGGCGAGAACAGGATGAAACCAACGAAGATCAAACCGAACCACAACAGCCAGTTGTCGGTCCAGATCGAGAACAACTCACGGAACAGGATGTAGAACAGCGCACCGAGCGCGGGGCCAAGCAGGTTGCGCATGCCGCCGATGACCACCATCGCCAGCAACTCGCCCGAGAAGACCACCGACGTCGAATCGGCCGCGGCGAGACGGTGATGGAACACGAGCAACGCGCCAGCCAGGCCGGTGATCGTCGCCGACAGCACGAACGCCGCGAGTTTGTAGAGATTGGTGTCGTAGCCCTGGAAACTCGCGCGTTGTTCGTTCTCGCGAATCGCCACCAGCACGTGACCAAACGGCGAACGCACGACGCGCCAAAGCGCGTAGAGCACGCCCATGCCGATCGCGGCCGTTACGACGTAGAACACGCGCTGATCGTCGAGATCGAGCGGTCCGAGCCGATAACGCTCGATTCCGCCCAGGCCGCCTTCCCCACCGGTGAAGGCGGTCCAGCGAAATGCGATCGCGAATGTGAGTGCGGCGAGCGCCAGTGTCATCAGCGAAAAGTAGACGCCGCGCCGGCGCAGGATCAGGAAACCGATCACGGTCGCGAGCAACGCCGTGACCAGGACCGAGAAGAAAAACGGCACGACCACCTGGCCCGCGAACCAGTGCTTCTGCGAGAGCGCCGCCGCGTAACCGCCGATGCCGAACCACGCTCCGTGGCCGAACGAGGTCAGGCCGGTGTAACCGACCAGGACGTTGAGCCCCAGCGCGGCGATGGCGAGGATGACGACCACCGCCGCGGTGTCGAGGGTGAGGCCGACCGCGATCAGCACGAACGGGAGCAGCGCCAGCGCAACGGTGCCGATCGCGAGCGGTTGCAGTTTGTTGTCGCGCACCGGTCGCCGGCCTATTCGAACTTCTCGATCCGCTCGCCGAGCAGGCCGCGCGGGCGAAACATCAGCACCAGGAACATCAGGACATACATCGATGCTTCGCCCGCCGCGGGCACGAAGTGGATCGTGATG
>Ga0137409_10003403_pt1 | contig 16867 bp, 14 predicted proteins | sample CZODoug1_16funga_FD_122059 | JGI IMG/M metagenome (GOLD analysis project Ga0137409, IMG submission 122059) | Vadose zone soil fungal communities from Angelo Coast Range Reserve, California, USA - CZODoug1_16fungal (Hybrid Assembly) | ecosystem: Environmental > Terrestrial > Soil > Vadose zone... | reverse complement strand
ATGTCGGCCTGCACGCGGCCGGCCTGCACCTCGGCCAGAATCTTGGCCGCGGTCGGCGCCTCGTCGGCGCGCGCATATTGCAGCTCGATGCCCGGATAGGCCTTCTCGAACGCTTCCTTCAGCGGACGGATCGCCTGGTTCACGATCAGCGTCGTGTACCAGACCACCTTGCCTTCCTTCTTGGCGGCCTCGATCAGGGCGGCATCGGCGGCACGGGCAGGCGCCGCGGTGATGCAGGCGAGGGCGAGCAACACTATGACGGGGCGGAGGAGAGCCATTGGTACTCAACTGATCATTGCGCAAGTCGCATTCGACCTTATGATCCGCGGAAAGCATACCATCGTGCCGGATTGAAACAAAAGCATGCGCCTCGGCCTGTTCATGATGCCGCTTCATCCGCCGACGCGGACGCTCGGCGCCTTCCTGGAGGAGACCACCGAGAAGGCGCTGCTCGCCGAGCGGCTCGGCTTCGACGAGGTGTGGGTGGGCGAGCATTTCTCCGCCACCAGCGAGCCGATTCCGTCGCCCCTGATGTTCATGGCGAGCCTCGTGCCGCAGACCAAGCGCATCACCTTTGCAGCCGGCGTCATCAATCTGCCGAACCGGCATCCCGCCGTGATCGCGGCGGAGGTCGCGCAGTTCGATCACATGAGCCAGGGGCGCTTCATCTTCGGCATCGGCACCGGCAGTCTGCCGTCCGACTACGAGCTGTTCGATATTGCGGACGCCGGCAAGCGCCAGCGCATGATGCTCGAGTCGATCTCGTTCATCGAGCGCATCTGGGCACAGAGCCCGCCTTACGAGCTCAACGGCGAGTTCTGGTGCTTCGGTATCAAAAAGGCGATCAGCGAGAAGCTCGGCATTGGCATCATGCCGAAGCCGCGCCGCCCCGGCGGGCCGCCGATCTGCGTCGCGGTCTCCAGTCCGAACTCGCCGACCGCCAGGATCGCCGGCGCGCGCGGCTGGGGACCGGTGACCAGCGGCCTGACGTCGGTCGATGCGGCGGTCTCGCACTGGCAGCTCTATGGCGAAGGCTGCCGTGAGGTTGGCCGTGTCCCTGATGGAGCCGACTGGCGTGTGGTCAAGTACGTGCATGTGGCCGGCTCGGACGCGGAAGCACGTCAGCGGGTGTATAGCGAGCAAAGCGCGTACCGATATGCGTTTGGCTATCTCTACGAGGTGCTCAAGCGTGCGGGCCGCCTGGTCGGCTTGAAGACGCACCCCGCGCAGCCCGATAGCGATGTGACCGTCGAATCAGTGATCGAGGCACGCGTGATCTACGGCGCGCCGCAGACGGTGGCCGAGAAGCTCCTCGCATTCCGGCGCGACGTCGGCCCGTTCGGCCATGTGCTGGTGACCGGCATGGACTGGGGCGGGCCCAATCGGGAGTGGGAGCAGGAGTCGATGCGGCGCCTCGCCGAGGAGGTGATGCCGCTCGTGCGGCGGCAGGCAACAGCGCGAGCGGCGGAGTAGCGCCCGGCGCTAGCGATTACAGGGCCTCTCCACAGCGATCCCAAGTCCGATATGGCACGCTCAGCGCGGAGTGGTGGCGGCCAAACATCAGTGATGCAAGAATACCGCCAGGTGCGGGCGTCGCCGCGCGCCGCGGAGACGAGACCATAATGGACCCGCTACCTGACCGCCTGCCGCTGGTGATCGGCGTCACCGGCCACCGTGATCTGCGCGATCAGGACGTGTCGACGCTCGAACAGGAGGTCGCTGCCATCGTCGAGCGGCTGCGGCACGACTATCTGCACGGCGATGTCGAGACGCCGATCATCGTGCTGTCATCGCTCGCCGAAGGGGCTGACCGGCTGGTGGCACGGGTGGCGCTTGCGCATGGCGCACGCCTGGTCGCGCCGATGCCGATGCCGATTGAGGAATACCGGCGCGACTTCGAGCCCGGGCTCAAGGCCGGCAACGCGGCCGAGTTTGATGCCTTGCTGGCGCAAGCGATCGCGGCGCCGGTGGTGCCGTTCACGCCCGGCAATTCCCTGGCGGCCGTTCGCGCGGACGCCAGCAAGCGCGAGGAGCAATATCGGGCGGCCGGGCTGTTCATTGCTCAGCATGCCAACGTTCTGATCACGTTGTGGGACGGTGATGGCAGCGCAATGCGCCCGGGCGGCACCGCAGAGGTGGTCGCTTTCAAGCGACGCGGAATTCCACTCGACATCCTGGGCTCGGCGCGCGCAAGCCTTGATGCGTCCGAGATCGGCCCGGTGATCCACGTGGTCACGCCGCGCCAGCGGGAGACGAGTGCGGCCCAGGCCGTGTCGGTGCGGCCGTGGGGACATGCGGTGATCGGGCGCTGCCTTGGCGCCTGGCCGCAGCGCGTGCTGGATGCAGCCAGGGTGTTCGTCGGCAACGTGTTCGGCCGTGAGGTTACCGGCCGGCGCGAGCGTCTGTCGGAGGAGGAGCGCCGCGAGCTTGAATCCTGGGAGACCTTCGAGGCGCTGACGACGCTGACCCGCTTATTCAATCGTGACGCTGCGCGGCTGTCGGCGCCAGGTCGCGTCGATCAAGCCGCTGCAAGCCTCGAGGCCCTGTTCGCGCTTCCTTCGCCGTCACCGGTCGATGGCAGCGTCGCCAAGGAGATTGCTAAGCAGCTCACCATGGAGCGGGCGCCGCGCTGGTGCCGCCTGTACGCGATCGCTGACGCGCTCGCGCAGCGCTGGCAAGTCCAGTTCGGGCGCGACTGGCTCCACATTTATGTCTGGGCGCTGTTCGCGTTTCTCTGCTTTGTGTTCTTCGCCAATGTCGGCGCGTTCTCCAACGTGCTGCTGATCCTGTACGTGCTCGGATTTTTTGGCATCTTCGCCGTGGTGGGACGGGCGCATGTGGAGCGCCATCAGGGGCGCTTCCTGGACTATCGCGCGCTTGCCGAAGCGCTGCGCGTGGCGATGTATTGGCGCATACTCGGGATCGCGAGCCCGAATGGCGAAGCGCGTGATCCATTGCCGCCGGGTGTGCACGATCCCGGCACGATCGCGGATGCCTATCCGATCAAGCAGCCGAGCGAGCTCGCCTGGGTGAAGATCACGCTGCGCGTGCTCGAGCTCGTTGAGCCTGGCGACAAATCATTTGTGCAAGGCCGGCTCGATGCGACCAGCCATGCGGTCGCCCGCCACGGCTGGGTGCGGGGGCAATACGCCTATTTCCGGACCCGCGGCTATCGGCTCAAGCGGCATGCGGACGTCATCAGTGCGCATGGACTGGTGCTGGCGGCTCTGGCGCCATTCGTGATCGTGCCGATCGTGCTGGCGTTCACATCGCCGGCGCCGGCCGGGGCCGAATCTGCGTTGCGCACCATGCTGCTGATCGCGAGCGGGCTGCTGCCCGGTATCGGCAGCATCATGAACGAGTATTCGGAGCGGCTTGCGCTCGCTGCGCGCGCCCGCCAATACGACCGGATGCGCATGCTGTTCGAGCGCGCCTGCGAGCTGCTGCCCGGAGAGCTCGAGCAGGGGAATGCCGCGCTCACGCGCGCGATTTACCTGGAGCTTGGCCAGGAGGCGATGCGTGAAAGCGCCGAATGGGTGTCGACCTATCGCCAAAGGCCCATTCAACCGCCGAAGTGACGGCCGCCGAAGTGACCTGCCTCAACGTCCTGGTGAGCTGGTTCTCGCCAGATGGGCGCGCAGCCGGCTCAACGCCTTGTCGAGTGCGCTCGGCGGCGCGGGCGGCGCCATCGGCGGCAGGCGCGGCCGCGTCTTGGCTGAAGGGTGCGTCCCGTCGCACCAGCGCGGCAGCTCGCCGATCCAATGCTCGGGCTTCACCTGCATCTCGGCGGCAATGCGCGCGAGCTTGTAGATGTCCGGGATGACCGAGGGATCGTCCATGCTGCGCATGCGCACCACGTCATCCTCGGTGAGCTTGCGGCCAAATTCCTGTTCGACTTGAGGCCCGAGCTCCTTCTCGATCCATGGCAGCTCGAGCCGCACGTCATAGCGCAGGAACCGGAACAGCTTGCCGTGGGGCGGTGCGTCGCCCACCAGCGAGCCGATCTCGGAATTGATCGACCATGGCGCCGGGCATTCGCCGAGATACTGCATCTGCTGCAGCACAAAGGTCTGCGCATCGTTCATCAGCGAGGTCAGCGCGCGGATTGCGAGCTTGGCGGTGCGGCCCATGCCGAGCTCCTCCGGGACGACGCGGTCGCGGTGACTGCCGGTGCCGACCGAGACGATGGTGAGCCGGTCGGGCCCAAGCGCCCAGTCGATGTTGAAGGCCTTGAGCACGGTCATCATAAACAACACCAGCGCCGGATTGTTGTGCGGCGTCACGCCGCCATCGACGAACAGCCCGGTCTCATTGGTGCGCTCGTCGACCGTGATCACTTCGGGATCGAAGTAGAACGGCGCCGCCGTGCTGGCGCGTACCAGGTTTGACAGCCGGCGGCCTTTGTCCCACTCCCAATAGGGCGCGCGGGGATTGTTGGAGAGTATCCAGGGGCTGCCGGTGTCCATGCGCTTGGTGACGACGCTAAGCCCGGTGATCAGCTTGTCGGTGTCAAGCGTGAGCTCGCCGACGATGGCTTCAATCTCCTTGCGCAGCGCGTCCGCATCGAACTTGGCCTGCAGGCCCATGATGCGCCAGAACGGCCGCCGGAACACCTTGGGGGCGAGATCGAGATAGAAGCGCAGGATGTCCGAGGTGGTGTAGCCGAGCGCGAGCGCGCCCGCGATGATCGAGCCGGTCGAGGTGCCGCCGATGAGATCGAACCAGTCGCCGAGATGAACCTCCTCCTTGCCGAGGTGCTTGCGCAGGACGCGCTCGATCTGCTCCAGGAACGCAACCGTGATGGCGCCGCGCACGCCACCGCCGTCGAGCGCGAGCAGGCGCTTCGGTCCAGGATCAAACAGATGGCGGTCGCGTTCGCGCTCGAACGTGGTGGTCACAAGCTAGCCCTCACAATTGCAATTGTGTTGCTGCGGATTTTATTGGCGGCCGTCAGGCGATGGGTGTGCAATCGTTTAGGCGACACCATGGCACGGGCCGCGCGCATCCGCCAAGCCTGCGGACCACAAAGCCTGCGGGCCACAAAGCCTGCGAGCCACAAAGCCTGCGGGCATCAAGGCTGCGGATATTGCGGCTACGCAGATTTAATGGGTTCGTGTTTCACGCGTGTGATCGCCAAGTCCTTGATCGCGATGCCCGCGCTCTGGCCAAGGCGCCCGTACGACAGTAGAAAAGCAGCAAGGTAGCGGCATATGCCGCCGTGGCGTCGGGAGGAACGATGGTCGATCGAGGGCCGGCCGAGAAGGTCGAGGGTGCCGGCAAGGCGCGGCTGCAGCAGCTCTATCCCACCGTGGATGATCTGCGCCACCGGGCACGTCGGCGCGTGCCGCGCTTCGGCTTCGATTTCGTCGATGGCGGCGCCAACGAGGAATACTGCATCGATCGCAACACCGATGCATTCCAGCGGGTCGAGCTGTTGCCGCACTACTGCGTCGAGGGCAAGGCGACGACCGACACCGAGATTTTCGGACGGCGTTACAACGCGCCGATTGGCGTGGCTCCGATGGGCTCGGCCGGCCTGATGTGGCCGGGAGCCGAGAAGCTGTTCGCCGCCGAGGCGCAGCGCCAGCGCATCCCCTACATCCTGGCGACACCCGGCAATGCTTCGATCGAGGAGATCGCCGCGATTGCGCCCGACGTGTTCTGGTTCCAGCTCTATCGTTTCCCCTACGACAACCACGCCATCACCTATGATCTGGTGCGGCGAGCCGACGAGGCCGGCGCACATGTTCTGGTGCCGACCGTCGACAGTGCTGGCAAGTCGAAGCGACCGCGCGATATTCGAAACGGGGTGAGGGTGCCATTCCCGATCAATCCCTGGACCACGTTTCAGGTGCTGACCTCGCCGGCCTGGACCATGGCGCTGTTGCGCAACGGAATGCCGATCACCGCCAATCTCGTGCCCTACGCCGAGAAGGCGACGCAGGTCGAGACCGCCAACGTGGTGAAGGGCATCCAGCATCCGCACGACGCTGAGCGCGCGGTCGCGCTCGGGGCCGACGGCATCATCGTGTCCAATCACGGCGGCCGCCATTTCGACGGTGCGCCCGCAACCATCGACATCCTGCCGTCGATCGTCTCGGCCGTCGGCTCGCGCACGACCGTGATGATCGACTCGGGCATCCGCGGCGGGCTCGACGTGGTGCGTGCGCTCGCGCTCGGCGCCAAGTTCTGCTTCACCGGCCGCTGCTTCGCCTATGGGCTCGGTGCGCTCGGGCCAGCCGGCGCGCCGCACGTGGTCGATCTGTTCTTCGACGAGATCAAGACCGAGCTCCTGCACGTCGGCGCGCGCTCGGTCGCGGAGGCGGCCACCATCACGGTGCGCCATCCGGGCGCGTGGCGGTTCGGGAACGAGTGAGGCCTTATTTCTCCGTCGCCACCATCCCGCGCCCGATCGCAGTGACCACGAAGCGGACCTGCTCGCGCAACACCGGCAGCGGGATGGTCTGCAGCTTCTCCTCGAGCCCGAGCACGACCAGTCCATGTACGGCGGAGAACAGCGAGCGGGCCAGCAAGGCGCGGCGCACCCGCGACTCGTCGGCCTGCAGCTCAAGCAGCAGCTCCTCCACATAGGCGAACAGGCGCTGCTGCTGCTCGCGATACCAGGTGGGCACCTCGCGGCCGGCCGGCATCCGGTGCTCGAACAGCGTGCGCCAGCGCGGCGTCTGCGCGGCGGCGAAGTCGAGATAGGCGAGCGCCATGCGCACCAGCCGCGCGATCGCGGCATTGGGCCCGTCAGGCTCGGCGGCGCGATCGGCCACGCTCAGGTCGTGCTCCAGCGCCGCGAGCGTGCGCGCGTTCACGAGCAGCACGAGGTCGTCCAGATCCTCGACCACATTGTAGATCGCTCCGACCGCGCAACCGACCTCCTCGGCCAGCGCGCGCGCCCGCAAGGCGCCAAGCCCCTGCCGTGCAATGGCCTGTTCGGCCGCCGAAACGAGAGCGTCGCGCAGCCGAGCCCGCCGCTGGTCCGTGGTGCTTTCCGCAACGGTTTGATTATTCATCGTTTTATCGCCGCGGCCCCCATCGTGAACAATGTTCAAAAAGCGCTTGAACATTGCTCAGATCAGTGTATAACCGTGAACGTCGTTCATGGCAACGGAGAGCCCGATGATCAACACGATGCTCTCGCCCCAGGCGCCCACGCGAGCGGCAGCGAGATCATGGCTCGCCTCTCTTTGGCGCATCCGACAAGGAGAAACCCGGGCAAGGCCCTGGCATTGCTACGGCAGTCGGGTGGCGGTCCGTACCACCATCATTCGGAGGAAAAGCGGGTTTGTAATGCGCTCCCGCTGCCCGCAAGCAGTGCGTATTGCGGTCCACAACCCGAAATCAATGAATGTCACATAGCGCCTTCATCGATATGATAGGCCCACCACAGGGGATCAGGCACAAATGTCGTCGTCCTTGCTGCTGACGCGCCGCTTCGCGCCGCTGTTTTGGACCCAGTTCTTTGCGGCGTTCAGCGACAATTTCCTCAAGCAGGCGCTGATCTTTCTCATATTGTTCAAGATCGGCGGCACCAAAGCCGGCGTGCTGGTCACACTTGCGCCCGCGGTTTTCATTGCGCCCTACTTCTTCCTCTCCGCCTTCGGCGGCGAGATGGCCGACCGCTACGACAAGGCCCTGGTGGCGCAGCGGATCAAGCTCGTCGAGATCGCCGTGTCGGCGCTTGCGGTGTTTGGCTTCTGGCTGCACACGGTCGGCTTCGACACCGTCTCAGTCACCATTCTCTTCCTGGCATTGTTCGGTTTCGGCATCTGCGGGGCGCTGTTCGGCCCGATCAAGTACGGCATCCTGCCCGACCACCTCGATCGCTCGGAGCTCCCGGCCGGCAACGCGCTCGTTGAAGGCGCCACCTTCATTGCCATCCTGCTCGGCACCATCGTGGGCGGGCTGGCCGCCCATGGCGGTGGTGACCCGGCTTCGTTTGGCTTTCTGATGCTCATCTTCTCGCTCGCCTGCTGGGGCGCGAGCCTGTTCATCCCGCCAACCGGCGAAGCGGCGCCTGACCTCGTCATCCGCCGCAACGTCGCCGCCTCAACGGCGTCGCTCATCAGTCACCTGCGCGACGACAAGCGGATCTGGTGGGGCGCCTTCGTGACCAGCTGGTTCTGGCTCGCCGGCGCCGTGGTGGCGACCGTCATGCAGCCCCTGGTCAAGGACGTCCTCGGTGGCACCGAGGAGGTCATCACCACCTGCAACGCCATCTTTGCGATCTCGATCGCGATCGGCTCGGGCCTGGCGGCCTGGCTCGCGGCGGGTCGGATCATCCTGCTGCCGACGCTGATTGCCGCCTTCTTCCTTGGCGTGTTCGCGCTTGGTATCGGCATATCGACATTTGGTGCTGAGCCGATTCCCAACCTCGACGGCTACTGGGCCCTGTTCGGCTCGTGGCGCGGCATCTTTTTCGTGATTGGTTTGGCGGGGCTCGCGGTATCGGGCGGTCTGTTCATCGTGCCGGTCTTTGCCGCCGTGCAGGCTTGGGCCGGCGCCGACCGTCGCGCCCGTGTGGTGGCGGGCGTCAATGTGCTCAATGCGGGCTTCATGGCAGGCTCGGGCGTTGCGATCGCGCTGCTGCAGGCCGTTGGGCTGACCACGCCGGGCGTGTTCCTGCTGCTTGGTGTCGGCAGCCTTCTCGTGGCGGTCGCGATCGGCCGCACCATGCCGGCGAATGCGCTCAGCGATGCGCTCTCCATCATCTATCGGGCGCTGTTCCGCATCGAGCTGAAGGGGCTCGAGAACCTACACAAGGCTGGCCCCAACGTCATCATCGCGCTCAACCATGTGAGCTTCCTCGACGCCGGCCTGGCGATGTCGCTGCGCAGCCGCAAGCCCGTGTTCGCGATCGACGCCGGCATTGCCAAGCATTGGTGGGTCAAGCCGTTTCTCAAGCTCACCCATGCTCTGCCGCTCGATCCGATGAAGCCGATGGCAGTGCGCACGCTGATCGAGGCGGTCAAAGCCGGCAATGCGCTGATCATCTTTCCGGAAGGGCGCATCACCGTGACCGGCAGCCTGATGAAGGTCTATGACGGCGCTGCCATGGTCGCCGACAAGGCCAATGCCGAGGTCGTGCCGGTGCGTATCGAGGGGCTCGAGCAGACCCCTTTCAGCCGTCTGTCCAAGGGGCAGGTGCGACGCAAGTGGTTCCCCAAGGTCACGGTCACGGTGCTCGAGCCGGTCAGGCTCACCGTTGACCCCGCGCTCAAGGGCCGCTGGCGGCGGCAGGCGGCTGGCATGGCGCTCTACGAGATCATGTCGGACCTGGTGTTCCGCACCACCTCGACCGATCGCACCGTGCTGGAAGCCGTGATCGAGGCCGCGCGCCTGAATGGTGTGCGTCATATCGCGGTCGAGGACCCGCTCGCCGGCGCGCTCAGCTATAAGCGGCTCCTGATCGGCGCCTCGGTTCTGGGCACCAAGCTCATGCCGCTCGCGCGCGTCGGTCGCCCGGTCGGCGTGATGCTGCCGAATGCCAACGCGACCGTAGTCACGGTCATGGGCCTGATGTCGGCGGGGCGCGTGCCGGCCATGATCAACTTCACCGCCGGTGTGAGCAATATCCTGGCGGCCTGCGCGGCTGCCGACCTCGGCGCCATCGTGACCTCGCGCACGTTCGTGGAGAAGGCGCGGCTCGACAAGGTCGTGACGGCGATCGCCGAGAAGGTCAAGATCGTCTATCTGGAAGACATCCGCGCGACCGTCACCAAGGGCGACAAGATTCGCGGCCTGCTCACCTGGAAGAAGCCGCTCGTTGACCGCAAGGCCGACGACTGGGCCGCGATCCTGTTCACCTCGGGCTCCGAGGGCGTGCCGAAGGGTGTCGTGCTCTCCCATCGCAACATGTTGGCGAATGCCGCGCAGGCCGCTGCCCGCATCGACTTCGGCCGCCAGGACAAGGTGTTCAACGTCCTGCCGATGTTCCACTCATTCGGGCTGACGGTCGGCGTCATGCTGCCGCTGGTCTCGGGCGTGCGCATCTATCTCTATCCGTCGCCGCTGCACTACCGCACGGTGGCCGAGCTGGTCTATGGCGTGAACGCGACCATCATGTTCGGCACCGACACGTTCCTCAACGGCTATGCGCGGGTGGCGCATGCCTATGATTTCCGTTCGCTGCGCTACATCGTGGCCGGCGCCGAGCCGGTCCGGGAGTCGACGCGCAAGACCTACATGGAGAAGTTTGGTCTGCGCATCCTGGAAGGCTATGGCGTCACAGAGACCGCGCCGGTGCTGTCCATCAACACCCCGATGTTCAACAAGTTTGGCACTGTCGGCCGCATCCTGCCTGGCATGGAGGCGCGGCTCGAAAAGGTCGAAGGCGTGGAGGAGGGTGGCCGGTTGATCGTGCGCGGCCCCAACGTGATGCTCGGCTACCTGCGGGCGGAGCGTCCGGGCGTGCTGGAGCCGCCGCCGGAGGGCTGGTACGACACCGGCGACATTGTCACCATCGATCCGCAGGGCTTCGTCACCATCAAGGGCCGCGCCAAGCGTTTCGCCAAGGTCGGCGGCGAGATGGTCTCGCTCGCTGCGGTCGAGATGCTCGCCGGCGATCTGTGGCCGAATGTGCTGTCGGCAGTCGTGGCGGTGCCCGATCCGCGCAAGGGCGAGCGGCTGATCCTGGTCACCCAGCAGAAGGATGCATCGCGCTCGGTCTTCCTCACCTTCGCGCGCGAGCGCGGCGCCTCCGAGCTGATGATGCCGTCCGAGATACTCAATATCGACAAGATGCCGCTGCTCGGCTCCGGCAAGGTGGATCTGATCAGCCTGGCCAAGCTGGTGCGTGAGCATGCGGCCGAGAAATCGGCCATGGCGGTGTAGTTCTTCTACAGCATTGATCAGCAGAGAGGCCGCGCCGAGATCGGACCAGTGGCGCGGATGCCCGGAGGCGAATGTGCGTCAGGATTCATCGACCCGGTCGTCAGCGCCGCTCAGCTCCGCGTTCCTGCTGCTGATCGTGGTGTTTCTCGCCTGCGCGGTGTGGATGCTGTACCGACCCGACAACGCGCGGGCGCTGGTGTTCCCATTCGTGCTGGCCGGGTTCCTGATCTCGCTCTGCCTGCACGAGTTTGGCCATGCGTTCGTGGCCTACCATTGCGGTGACACGACGGTCGAGGAAAAGGGCTATCTGACGCTCAATCCGCTCCTCTACACAGACCTGCAGTACAGCATCCTGTTTCCGATTCTGGTGATGGCGATCGGCGGCATCGGCCTGCCGGGTGGCGCCGTCTATATCAACACACATCTGCTGCGGCGGCGCATCTATGGCGCGCTGGTGTCGGCCGGTGGGCCGCTGGCGACCGCAGTGGTGCTCGTGCTGCTGATGCTGGTGATCAATCTGGGGTTCAAGCCGGTGGCGCCCGATCCGGTGCTCTATGCCGCAGTGGCCTATCTCGCCCTGCTGCAGGTCACGGTGCTGATCTTCAACCTCTTGCCGTGCCCGGGGCTCGATGGCTGGGGCATCATCGAGCCGTTTCTGCCTTTGACCGCCCGCCAATGGGGCCGGCGCGCCGCCATGATCGCACCGGTTATCCTGGTGCTGGCATTTTTCTTCGTTCCCGGGGTCTCCAATTGGTTCTGGGACCTGGTCTCCGGGCTGTGCTCCTTCATCGGGCTCGACCAGCGCGTGGCCCGGAATGGCTACGGGCTGTTCCAGTTCTGGCGCTAGAGTTTTGAGTGGCGCATGTCCTTGTCAGAAAACCGGTTTCCACTTTTCCGGGACATGCGCTGCGCGTCTGCTACTGCAGCTTCTTGATTTCCGCCTTCTCGATGATGTCGCGGAACATCGCCACCTCCTTGGTGACGCGCTGCATGTGCTCCTTGCCACTCTTGGCCATCACGTCGAAGCCCGACTGCTCGAGCTTCGCAAGCATCTCGGGCCGGCGCAGTATCGCCAGCGTCTCTTTCTCGATCCGAGCCACGATCTCGGGCGGTGTCTTGGCTGGCGCCATCAGCGCCGTATAGGTGTCGAACACGAAGTCCGGGAAGCCCGCCTCCAGCATCGTTGGAATCTCGGGCAGGTCGTGCCAGCGCTTGGTGCCGGTGACCGCGAGGCCGCGGATTGCGCCCGCCTTGATATGCTGATGCGCCGGCGCCAGCACCCCGGAGGAGAGCTGCACAGTGCCGCTGATCAGCGCCGCGAGCGCGTCGCCGCCGCCCGCGAACACGACGGTTGCCATCTTCTGCAGGCCCTCGCGCTGCTTGAGCACCTCGGCCTGCAGCTGCGGCGTAGTGCCGATCGGCGGGGTCGAGACGTTGAACTTGTCCGGATTGGTCTTCGCCAGCGCCACGAACTCCTTCATGGTCTTGGGGCCGAGATCGGGTTTGATCGCGAACACATGCGGCGAGATGGCAAGCTCGCAGACCGCGACGAAATCCTTGAACGGATCGTAAGGCAGCTTTTCGTAGAGGCCCGGATTGACCGAATAGGCGCTGGTCGAGAGGAGGAGCGTATAGCCGTCGGGCTCCGCGCGCGCCGCCAGCCCCATGCCGATATTGCCGCCGGCGCCGCCGCGGTTCTCCACGAACACGGCGCCGCCGAGCGTCTCCTGCAGCGCTGCCGCCACGATGCGCGCAATGATGTCGGAGGGCCCGCCCGGTGTGTTGGCGACGATGATGCGCACGGGACGTTCCGGATAGGCCGCGAACGCGGTGCTGGCGCGGAGGATGGCCGGTGTCGCGAGGCCAGTGGTGAACAGGCCTTTGATGATGTATCGGCGTGACGGGTCCGAGGTATGCTTGGTCATGGCGCTCCTCCGGGATCGCGTTGGCCGAGGGATGCTAGAAAGTTGCGGGTACGGCGGCAATGGCCGTGCCGGAAGACTTAGCTCCATGGCCAGCGCCACCCCTGCAGCAGGCGAAGGAACGGATGTCCTGCCGCCTGCTCAAGCGTGGTAAATTGGTTGATCAATGACTCAAGCATGGACAGCTCTGCTCGAGAAAGGGTGAGCGCATTATGTGCATTGAAATCGATGCGCGCTTCCACCTCCTCAAAGCTTGCCGCTCTTGGCCGATCATACGCGGCCTCGAATGCTGCAAGATACGACGCCAGGCAAGGCAGCTCGATGGGATCAAAGACCGAGTCATAGAGACGTCGAATGAAATCATCGTCTATGCGCTCCAAGTCCAAACCGAGGAGCGCTTGCGCAGCCCTCATTGCGCATTGTTGATTGCTGAAAGCGACTGTTGTCGACACAACATCTGCTGTCTCGGTGATGCGAACGGGCCGAATGGCCATGATTGTGGCAACAGTAAAGGCTGCGACCTTATACTTATGGGTGCGGCTATCCTGCATGCCTCGCCGCCGCTTGTAGGCATCCGAGACGAGGAAGTAGCAGTTCGCTAGAAGCACGCCGGCGGCAGGATGTCCTTCTACTGCTCCAGGTGATCGGCCATTGATGAATTCAACCGTGTCCGAAACGCATTTTGCAAGAATCTCAACTCGTCCCCTTCTATCAAGCGTGCGGGACGGATCCTCCGGCGCCATTGCAGATATTATGTACGTGGCACCTAAATCTGATCAGTCCTTCAAGAGGCGCTCATGCACCCGGTCCATGAGCGCGCGATTCTTGGACAAGGCTTCGTACCACTGTTCATTGTCAACTCTCGCGGCAGTATTGGTATCGGTTGCAGCGGCGATCCGCACAATGGCGGGCCCCTCCACGTCCTGGCGGCCAACAAATCTCGACTTGTATGCGCTGGGGCTTGCCATCTGTATCACCGGGTAACTCATGATATTACTACAACCATTCAGGAGTCCTATCAAGCGAAATCTATCGCTAAGGTTGCATGGACAGCGCCTGTGCCATTCGACATTCCGTTCACGCTCCATACGGGATGCAGCCCCATTGCCGCAGACTTCAGGCTGCGCTCACGCTGACCCGGTAGCGTTGCACCAAGAGATCGGCCGGAATCTTCCAGCGCGCGGTGATCTTTTGGATCATTTCAAGCGTGAGTGGCCGGCGCCGCGACAGGATTTCCGAAGCGCGCGAGCGCGAGCCAAGAATCTTGGCAAGCTCTGATTGGGTGTGGCCGAGCTCGTCGATGGCATAGTGCAGCACATCGACCGGATCGAAACGGCGTCGGCTCTTGAAAGGCCAGCGCCGCTCCTCGTAGGCTTCGACCAGCGTCACAAGGATGTCGAGCTTGTCGCCCTCGGGAGTGCCGTCGGCTGCACCCCAGAGCTGCTCGATTTCGGCAAGAGCGCGGTGGTGGTCGGCATCAGTGCGAATCGGCCGAATTTCCATGGTGTTCTCTCTAGTACTTGGTAACGGTCAAGGCGTCGACCGCGTCATACTCGGCATGCGTTCCGAGGAATTTGATGAACACGATCTGTCGGCGAAAGTCGAATGATGCAATCAATCGATAGTTTCCACCTGCCACTTCGAACCGAGCACGGTCACGATTGAGCACTTTGGCCTTCGGCACAGTTCGACGCACGTCATCCATCGATGTCCAGGCCGCGGCCCTGATGAGCCTATACCAACGTTCCAGCGAAACCGCAGTCTCGGGATGCAACTCGGCATAGGCCAGGAGCACGCTGCGTGCAATCAGCCGCATCGTCATCTCATAGCATGTTCCCGCTGTGGGAACAAGAGGGCCTTTGCCCTCACACCGCCCCGAGCTGCTCCGCCATCCAGTCCGCGCTTTGCGTCCTCCAGCAATAGGCGCGGTTGTTGGCGATGTGGTTGCCTTCCTCGACCAGGTTGAGCACCACCGGGCCCTTCACCTCATTGGCCAGCCGCTCGGAGTCCTTCGCCGGCACGATGCGGTCGAGCTTGCCGTTCATGATGTAAATGGGACAGGTGATGTTCTGCGCGACGCCCTTGAGCGATAGCGTCGCGGCCTTGCGGCGCGCCTCTTCGATCGTGGCGCTCTTGCTGCGCACCCGGAACGCCTCGCGCGTGAGATCGGGCACGTTGTCGATGCATTCGCCCCAATCGAATGGGCCGCCGAGCGCCAGGCAGGCTTTGATGCGCTTGTCGAAGGCGGCGGCGCGCGGCGCGTAGTAGCCGCCGAGGCTGATGCCCGCAATCGCGAGGCGCGTTGCGTCAAGATCGCGCCGTGTCTCGATGAAGTCGATCACCGCCTTCACGGCGACCTCGTAGTCGCCGCGGATCGCGAAGTCGTATTCGCCTTCGCCCTGGCCCGGTCCGTCGAAGGCGAGCGTTGCCATGCCGCGAGCCAGGAATGGCGCCTCATAGGCGTCAGTCTCTTCCTTGCAGGAATCAAGCCCGCACGCGAAGGCAACCACCGGCGGGCGCTCGACGCCGAGTGGCTTGCGCAGGATGCCGGCAAGCCACTTGGTTTCGTAGGGCATCTCGACGCGCTCACCCGGCGGGCGCAGATAGGGCGCCGCCAGCTTGCGGCACGCGACCGCCTTCATATGCGCGGCTTTCATCTGCGTGAGGTCCTGCACGAACAGGAACTTGCCGAAGTGATAATAGACCCCGGCGCGCTGCAGGTGCTCGCCGGCGCTGAGATACTTCTTTTTGGCGAGCGCTTCCCGCCCCATCGCCTCGTGCACGGCCGCGCGCGCCGACCAGGCATAGCACCAGTCGTCCCACGACGTGATCGAGCGCGTGACCTCTTCGAAATCGGTGAGCGCCACGCCATTGGTGACGAAGCGCGGCCCCCAATGCCCGATGGCGGAGGTGATGCGGGGGTCGGCTGTTTTCTCAAGTGTTGCGGTGGCCATCGTCGTTGTCCGTCTTGGGGGCGGCAAGCAGCGCGTTTGTCGTCTGGCCGAGCTGCGAAGGCGGCGCCTCGCCGATCGCGTTGCTGCCATGCACCGAGTAGAGCTTCGGTGCCGAGCGGTTGATCTGCAGGTGGAAAATATCCGGCCGGTTATAGTGGCCGGCAAAGTCGTGCCGCAGCTTCATCTGGATGCCGATCTCGAGATTGCAGTCGGCGTAGAGGATGCCTTCCTCGGCCCCCATCGGACCCGCGATGACGCGGCTATTGGGCGCCACGATGCAGGAGCCGCCGCAGCTATCGGGATCGCGCAGGAACATCTCTGTGTCGGGCCCGCCCTTGAGCATCTCGACCATGCGCTCGTCGACCGTGCCGCAGGCCGCGATCACGAACGCCTTGCTCATCTGCGCGAACGAGCGGGCGTCGATCGCCACCCGGTCGCGCAGCGGATCGCCGCTCACCGGGAAATGGTTGGGCCAGCTCATCACATGGATGCGCGTGCCTTCGGCAGTCAGCGCGAAAACGGCCAGTGGATTGGAGTTCTCGCCACAGATGAGCCCGCTCATCGGGCCGAACTCGGTCTGGAACGCCCCGAAGGTGTCGCCATAGCCGCCGGTGTGCACCAGCCGCTCGCCCACCGTGGGCATGATCTTCTGGTGCTTGCCAATGAGCGCGCCGTCGGGGCCGAAGTAGATCTGAGTGTTGAACATGGTGCCGAGCGTGTTCGGCATCTTCTCGCACACGCCCATCACCACATAGGCGCCGGCGTCGCGGGCGGCCTCGCTGAGCGCCGCGGTTTCCGGCCCGGGAATCTCCACGGCGTTCTTGAACAGCTCGGTGGCGAGCCGGTTGGAGAGGGCAGCGGTCGCCGCATGGTGGTGATACCAGACCGGATGCGCCGGAATGAAGCCTTCCGGAAACCCGATGACGCGCGCGCCGTTGCGGCCAGCCTCGCGGATCAGGCGGCAGGCCTTCTCGGTCGATCCCTCACGATCGAGAAAAACCGAGGCCGCCTGCACCGCCGCGACTTTCACCACCGCGTACGCGTCACCCATTGCGTGTCACTCGCTACGCACCATCCTGTGCGCTAGAGCATGTTCCGTTTATTTCGACGCAGGCCTTCGTGATGAGCACGGACTCTATTTGCGGCACG
>Ga0137409_10003402_pt1 | contig 16868 bp, 13 predicted proteins | sample CZODoug1_16funga_FD_122059 | JGI IMG/M metagenome (GOLD analysis project Ga0137409, IMG submission 122059) | Vadose zone soil fungal communities from Angelo Coast Range Reserve, California, USA - CZODoug1_16fungal (Hybrid Assembly) | ecosystem: Environmental > Terrestrial > Soil > Vadose zone... | reverse complement strand
GGGCAATTTTTGGGACCATTATGGCCGCTAACGTGTGGATGCGCATTCTGCCGGCTCAGAAGAAGATGATTGAAGCGATTAAGGCCGGTCAAAAGCCTGATGAGAGACTAGCTGCGCAGGCGAAGTTTCGTTCAAAGCAGAACACCTTCATGGCCGTACCCGTAGTTTTCCTAATGATCAGCAATCACTTTGGGGGACATACGACTGGTGGATATGACTGGATCCACATGGTGGTGCTGATTCCGGTTGGTTGGCTGGCGGCGAAGTTCATTCGAAGAGCCTGACCGGGTGGCGGCGCATTCTACGCACGTGCTCACTGGCGGGAGGCCCGTGCCACTTTGCTACTTTCTGCTCTTCTTTCCCGATCCCATTCCCACAATCGTCTCGAACTCTTCTTTGGTCAGCGGCATTACCGACAGTTGTGATTGGCGATTCAGAGGCAGGTTGGCCAATTTTGAGTGATAGCGAATTGAAGCCAAGGGCACCGGTTCATTCAGAAGCTTTACGGGCTTGATGTCCACGGCCACCCATTGGGAATCATCCGCCGTCGGATCGGGATAGGCAGCTTTCGTGACTTCGGCTATTCCGACCACGCACTTGCCGGTGCCGGAATAATAAAACAGCACCCGATCACCGACTTTCATTTGCCGCAGATTGTTTCGGGCCTGAAAATTTCTTACTCCAGTCCAATCCGTGCGACCGTCGCGCACCAAATCGTCCCAGGAGTAAACTTCCGGCTCCTGTTTGACCATCCAAACACCGGAGGTTTGGTTCTTTGTTGAAACGCTCTTTTTCGCGCCACTCTTTTTCGACTTGGTCGTTTTCTTCTTAATCATCTTTCGTCGTAACTCTTCCTTTCAATCGTGTTCAAGTGTCAGAAGCCCCGCGCGTAAGCAAGGGCTCGGTAAATGATCAAGCCCTCCCTGACCGTCCCACCCCAGCCGGGCTGCCCGGCTGGGGACCCCGGGTCGGGCTTGCGGACACGGACTCTCCATTGCGCTACAATCTGTTTGCTCGTTCATTCCGAAAGATTGGATCTGAATTACAGTGACCAAACTGAAAGAGGGAGACAAAGCCCCGGATTTCGCCGTACCTGATGCCACCGGCAAGACCGTGCGCTTAAAGGACCTGCGTGGGAAGAAGGTCGTGCTCTATTTCTATCCGAAAGACGACACGCCCGGATGCACCAAAGAAGCCTGTTCTTTCCGCGATTCATTCGCAAAGTTCAAAAAGCGCGGCATCGAATTGCTGGGAGTTTCACTAGACAGCGAAAAATCCCATCAGAAATTCGCCACCAAGTACGACTTGCCGTTTCGTTTGCTGGCCGACACTGAGCGCGCGATTTCCGAAAGCTACGGAACCTATGGCGAGAAAAAGTTCATGGGGCGAACCTACATGGGGAATAACCGCATGACCTTTTTGATCGATGAAAAAGGGAAGATCAAAAAAATCTTCAGCAAGGTCAAGCCCGAAGATCATGCTGAGGAAGTTTTGAATGCTTTCAGCGACTGATCGTGCAAGTTTCCGAGAAACCACACCCTAGCCTAAGCCCGCCTTCTTTTCTTTCGCTTTGACGCTCGGATGCGCTTTGGTTGACCGTCTCTTGCCTTTGGCAGAGGGCTTCCTTCCGGGCATCAGCACGCCGACTGAGCTAAAGGAAGGGTTTAACTCAGGGCGGCCGCGTTTTCGTTTGCCCTGAGAGCCTTCCATTGCTTTAGATAAATCTTCTGCGGCTTCATTCACGAAATACATGCGTGTATGGCTGACGACCCGAGTCCGAATCTCTCGAGACCACAACAACAGGTTCGCCAAAGCGTCGCAAACCTCATCTTTTGGAAGTTTGGTTACATGGGCAATCTCTTTCTGGGTGCGCGCGCCGCAGCGAATGGCCTCGCGCACGCGGTCGGCTGGCGAAAGCTTGCGCAGCATTCGCGCAATGCGCCTCGCCGAAAAGCCTGACTTGGCATCAATAGTCACCCGCGATCGCCCCTCAACTGCCTGCGATCCGTGCTTAATGCGCGCGTTCTTGTATTCCCGCAGAGCTTGGCGGCTCTGGGCAATCTTCTGACGAATGCAGCGCTTGCAGTACAGGTTCAGTCCATCTTTGCGTGCGCGGCACACTCCAAACTCGGATAACGGGAGCGACTCTTCGCACCGTGGGCATTTTTTCAATTCAATCACGCTGACTTCCGCTAGTCTGCTCATCTTTGCGCTCCGTTGGGGGACGTTTTCTTCAACACGAGTTCTCCGAAACAAGACACCTTCCTTGCAGCCAGGCAAGCCGCCTTGCACTCGGTCCGTTCGAACCCTATGTGACTAAATGTTGGCGATGAACTCCGGATGTGAGCCGGAAAAAATCCGCCGACGATTGCCGCACCCGTCTGACATGCGCGGCGTACCCTCACTGATCAACGCATGCGGAACGCAAAGCGTATCGAGGTTGGTCGCAGGAAAGGCTGACGTTATCTTGCGAGGTTAAATAATTGCCGCTGATTCAAACTGCCGTATTCGTCAACTCGATCGCCGATGCGTTCACCTCTATGAATAAGCAAGGGACTGGCATTATATGTATGAAGTTTTTTTTTGCAACCTCTTTCTCGTTTTTGTTTGGTCCAAGGCGTTACTGTAATCATTTTGTGCAGCAAACTTCATTAAAGAAAAAGTCTTTCTTTCGCAAGTCCTTTAGAAAAAAAAGATACGGTACGTTGATTCGTGACTCACTGCAATCGCGATGCACACTTGCGTTGCTAAAATGTGAATCAGGAAAACGAAATTGATTCAATAAAAATGTGCCTTCGTGATCGCCAGAGAAAGCGTTCGCCGTATGTTTCGCCCAAAACCTTCGATGCCGTGAATTCTGGTCCAACTATTAGTTGATTTGTCTTGCAGCCTGGACACGCCAACGAAGTGAGAGCCGTTGCTGGTGATGTTGCAATCCTCATCCGTTGCGCAGATTGAGATCGATTCGAACGCAGGAACTCTTCTGCGCGGAGAACTTGTTCCGTTCACTCAATGATCTCCTCCGCGGGAAAGAGATTCCGGTCAAAGGTCCATTAATCTGCGCGCGCTTCGGTATTTGATCAGGGGGCTCGAGCGCGCCGTTACAACCAGGAATCCGCCGGCAGCGCCTAGTTCACAAATCGGGCAAAGCTATGAAAAACCGGGCGTTCTGTGAATGCCGCTGAGCTGTGCAAAACGTGAGAACTTCCATTTTCAGAACAACTTGGCTTGACTCTTCGCAAGGCTATGCACAGCTTTTCAACAGATTCTGTGGAAAACCGAATCGCAGTATTTTTAATGGGAGGGCAAGCGCCGGCCTGGAACTGGGATTACTTTTGACGATGAACTTTTAGCTGCTCGCGATCCTTCAAGCGGAAAACAAACTTCAGCCCCGACCAGACGTCACTGACCGCGCAAATCTTAACGTCAACCAGGCCGGCTGCAAGTCCAATCGTCTGTACGTTGTTGAATGATAGATCTGTGGTGACGCCTGAACTCTTCTTTGGCCAGGCTACCCAAATCATTCCGGCCGGCAATAGCCGTTCAGCATACTCGGCAAACTTTTTCTGCAGATCCTTTTCACTATTAACAAACAGCAGTACAAAGTCGAGTGGCCTCTTTGATCGTGAGTTGATCTTAACGCCCAGTGGCAATGTCAGTTCGTCAAAAAAACTCACCGGCGCGTTGACCAACGCGATATTGAAGCCGGCTTTGATTCCCAGCTTCTTGACCAGCGGCGTTTCAGAATAACCAGCCATCGTTTCTAATCTTCAGCAAGCGCGATCAATCGTGCGTCACGCTGCGGTGAACTATCAAAACTGTATCAAGGTTGTTTGTCTGTTCAAGGCAACGGAGTTACGTCGAAACAAATCACCACCAACGCAGAAGCTTCCACCAGCCGAAGCCCATGATCGTCCAGATCAGGATGTTAGGCACCGAGACCAGCAGTCCCAGCCACCACCACGTTCGCTGCTTAACATAGCCGGCGCCGAAATAGATTGGGGCGGGAGTTGTTCCGTAGTGTGTCAACGATGCGTCGAGGTTTGAAAAATAGGCCAGGGAGAGCACTGCCAGATACGCCGGTGCGCCGGCCGCCAGAATCACCACCAGGAACGGGGTGTACATCGCGGTCGCGTGCGCCGTAATGCTGGCAAAGCCATAGTGCGCGTAAAAATAGATTAGCAGCAAGGCTCCCAGCGCCAGCCACCAAATCCAGCCCAGGGTGAGTGCCCCGGCTGTTTCAGCAAAGCGCTTTGTGATTCCACTTTCGCCCAAAGCCTCTGCCATACGCACCAATCCGCCGTACCAGATAAAGACATCCCAGGCGCCTCGCTCAGTGATAAGGTCACGCCATTCCAGTACGCCGGTCATTAGCAGGGCGGCTACGCCCATGAGCGGTGGAATGGCATAGTCCAGCGTGGAAAGATAGGTTAGCGCAGCGTTCAAACGGCCTGATGGAACCTGAGCCAGGGCAGGAATAAATCCACCCAGCCCCCGCGCGATCCACATCGCGGCCACGACGATGAACACGATTAACAGCAGCCATTCTTGCCACTTCATCGGGCCCATCTGCTTTAACTCAGTCCTGGCGAACTCGGCCGCCGCGGGCGTGTGCTTAATTTCCGGAGGAAAGATCCGGTAAAGGATTTGCGGCACAACCAACAACGAAATCAATCCCGGCACGATGGCGCCGAGAAACCAGCGCGCATAGGTAAGTTCAATTCCCGTCGTTTGTTGAGCAAACTTTGCAATCAACACATTCGAAGCCTGGCCGGTGAGGAACATCGCACAAATAATTACGTCGCACTGATAACACAGGACCATCAGGAACGCGCCCAACTTTCTCGCCGTGTCACCAGGTTTGGACTCGTACGCCTCAGAGAGACTCTTGGCGATGGGAAAGATAACGCCGCCAGAGCGGGCGCCATTTGAGGGAATGATGCTGGCCAGCACAAAGTCGGTCGAGATTAGCGCGTAACCCAAGCCCAGCGAGTGATGTCCGATAGCGCGGATGAAAAGCAGCGCAATGCGCCGTCCCAAGCCGGTCTTTAGCATCGCGCGCGAAATGAAGAAAGCCGCCAGCACCAGCCACACGATTGGGTCGGCGTACCCGCCCAAGGCCTCGCGCACGGGCAGCGCACCGGTTAGCGCAACGGCCGTTACGCCCATCAGCACGATGGCTCCTCCGGGAATGGGACGGACGATCGAGCCGGTAATAGTGGCCACAAAAATAGCCAGCAACCTCCACGACTGAGGTGTGATTCCGGCGGGCGTGGGTAGGAGCCAGACTCCAAACCCAACTCCCAATACAATCAACCATCGAATCAACGTATGGCGGACTCGGTCATGCGGATTGATGTCTGGCGTGGCGGGGTTATCCATTCAAGGCTGGCCTCAAGAAGCGCTTGACGCAAGCTAAGACGCGGCGATACTAATATCTGCGGCACCAGCGTTCAAGCTATTTGTTCCGGTTTGCATGTTCGATTCCAAACCGAGGCACCCGCTTCCTCCGTAAATCAGGTGCGAGGAAACGGATCGTTCACGAATGGCAACAGATTACTATGTTGATTAAGAAGCCAGCCGACATAAGGTCGAGCGAGATCACCGACCAGAAAACCTATTTGAACCGCCGGCTGTTCATGCGCGGTGCGATTCTGGCCGGCTCGGCTGCGGCAACCGGCTTCCTTTATCGCAAACTCAATCCGCCTCCAGCCGTGGTCGAAGAGCGTCCCAGGATTGCCGGTCTGGTCAAGCCGCCCTCTGATGAAGCCATTCGCAACGGCTTCAAAGTGAACGAACCGCTGACTTCGTTTGAAGACATCACGAACTACAACAATTTCTACGAATTTGACAGTGATAAGCGAGCCGTGGCCTCGCTGGCGCGCGGATTCGTGACGCGACCGTGGACCGTTGAGGTCGGAGGTCTGGTAGCCAAGCCGAAGACCTTTGATATCGACGAGCTGCTGAGGCTGGCGCCCCAGGAAGAAAGGATCTATCGCCATCGCTGTGTTGAGGGCTGGTCGATGGTGATTCCGTGGGTCGGATTTCCGCTGAACGCGCTTTTGAAACAGGTCGAACCGTTGTCGTCAGCAAAATACGTTGCGTTCGAGACGCTTTATGATCGAAAGCGCATGCCTTATCCCTTCTCGAGCGGCCTGCCCTGGCCATACGTCGAAGGCTTACGAATGGACGAAGCGATGCATCCGCTGGCGATTCTGGCTAGCGGCCTCTACGGCCAGACGATGCCACCGCAGGATGGCGCACCGATTCGACTGGTCGTGCCGTGGAAGTATGGGTTTAAGAGCATCAAATCGATCGTGAAGATTAGTCTGGTCGCGGGGGAGCCGACGACAACGTGGGACAGAGAGTGGCCGGAAGCATACGGTTTCTATTCGAATGTGAATCCGGATGTACCGCATCCCCGCTATAGCCAAAAATTGGAGCACCGCATTGGCGAGTTCACCTCACGAAACACGCTTTTGTTCAATGGTTATGCCGATCAGGTCGGACATCTTTATCAGGGCATGGATTTGAAAGCGAACTACTGAGATGGAGCGCGGGCATCCGTGCCCGCAAAGCGTGCGCAGCACGCTTCGGTTTCGCGTTTCGCGCTCAGGCGCGCAAGATGCCCGCGCCCCGATATGAAAGACACACGTTTCGCCAAACTCGTCCTTTTGGTTAACGGCCTGGTGCCGGTGACGTTGCTATTGTGGGACGTCTACCGAAAACAGGTGGGCGCGAATCCGCTCGAGTTCGTCACCCGCACGACCGGCATGCTGACGCTGATCTTTTTGCTGATTTCGCTGGCAGTGACGCCTTTGCGAAGGATCACCGGGTTGAATTGGCTGGTCAGATTTCGGCGGATGCTGGGGTTGTTCGCTTTCTTCTACGGCTCGCTACACCTGTTGACGTATGTCGCCTTTGACCGTTTCTTTCACTTCACGACGATACCGGGAGACGTTCTGAAACGTCCCTTCATCGCGATTGGCATGACGGCTTTCTTTCTCATGCTGCCGCTGGCGATTACGTCCACGGACAAGATGGTAAAGCGGCTGGGCGGCAAACGCTGGGCGCGTCTGCATAAGATTGTTTACCTGGCGGGCATCCTCGGCGTGCTGCACTATTACATGCTGGTAAAGTCGGATGTGCGCCTGCCGCTGACGTTTGCGTTCGTATTGGCGCTGCTACTGGGATTTCGGCTGTTCGTTAAGTATTACTCAGCCGCGCCCGGCATTTCCTCCAGCGTAATACCGCGGCGCTGACCGCAGAGATTGCACTGTTCGCACCGAGTCCTCCCTCAGGTTCTGGCTTCTGACATGCCGGCTATTGCCTTGGCGCGCACGGATTGTTAACTTTCTCTCGTGCTCGATCCTACCAGACGCTTTTCGAACCGCGTACAAAACTACCTCAAATACCGGCCCAGATATCCGCCCGCGATCATTGCTTTGCTTGAATTGGAATGCGGCCTTAAGTCCGAGTCTGTAATTGCCGAACCGGGATCCGGCACCGGCCTTTTGACGGAGCTCTTCCTGGAAAACGGCAACCAGGTGTTTGGCATCGAGCCCAACGCGGAAATGCGCGCAGCGGGCGAAAGAGCGATGGCAAGTCATCCGAAGTTCTCCAGTATCAATGCGACCGCGGAAGCCACCAGACTTCCTAATCAGTCGGTCGATTTCATCGTGGCCGGCCAGGCTTTCCACTGGTTCGACCGCGAGAGCGCCCAGAGGGAGTTCAGCCGGATTCTAAAACCAGCCGGTTGGGTAGTCCTTATCTGGAATGGTTTTTCCGTCGAGTCCAGCCGCCTAATGGCCGCTTATCAGGAGCTGGTTTTGCAACACGGCACTGATTACCTGGAAGTAAGTCGCGAACTGGATCACAGAGACATCGCGTCGTTCTTTGCGCCGGGCAGTTGCCAGCTGGCGCACTTCAATTTTCAGCAGGTCTTTGATTACGAGGGGCTCGAGGGCCGTCTGCTCTCGTCATCATTCGTGCCAGAACCAAATCACCCGAACTACGAACTCATGCGGGGCGACCTGCGCGATATTTTTGCCGCCCATCAGAAGGATGGAAAAGTCGCGTTTGCATACGAGACAGAAGTCTATTACGGGCAGCTATCGGCAGGATGAAAAATGATTGTGAGCTGGCTTATTGCGTTGCCAGCGTCGAAATCCGGACCATTGCGTGGGAAAGATCCAGGCGAGTAAAGGCTCCCTGCGGATTGAAGGTTGTGCCACTCGGCCTTATCAAACCGTTCTGAACTGCAACCACGACATATCCCCGCAGTGAAGATGGAATTGAAGCCGCATCAGTATAGGCCAATGTGTAGGTTCCCGACTCCGCTTGCGGCCGCAGGCCCGCCGCGCGCACCAAAGCTATCACGGCCGTAAGTCTATCCACCGATAAATCGGGCTGGAAAGGACCGCCCAGACTGGCGCCCGGAAACAGCGATCCGTTGGGCGACGCCTGCGCGCTTTCGACAAACAGCATAGTGGCACGGTCGCGTACATCGGTGTAGCTCGACTGGCCCGGTAGATACTGCGGCACACGTGCGCCCAGCACCAGCGCGGCGGCAAGATCGCCGCGGGTCACGGCAAAGCCCGGACGGAAGCGTTGACCGATGGGGGCCATTACCAACGAACGGAAGTTTTGATAGATCTCGGAAACGGATGAGTTATCCAGCGTGCTAATGTCCGACAACGATGTATAGCGCGCGGTGGTGGCTTGCACGACGCCGATGTAGCCCTGAATTGTGGTCAATGATCCGGGGGTTTCCGCGATGCGCACTTTCCAGGCATTGCCGGTCGGCGTGCCGACAAGCGCCCGCTGCCGTCGACCGGTCAGTCCCGGTTGATTCTCGGCCTTGCTTTCGCTCTGCTTAACACCCTGTGAATCCAGCACCGCTAAATTCAAATTGACCTGATTGAGGATGTCGCCCCACGCGACCTGCACCGAAGCGAATATCGCATTTGCCGGAAGCGTGAACGATGATTCGCCGGGAACAGTCGGACTCACCGAACCCACGAACACTTGTGGCGCGCTATTGGTAAGCTGCACCTGGCCTTGATACGCCGTGCCGCGCCACTGGCCAAAGCGTCTTTGTGGAAAAGCTGCTTCCAAAACGGCTGCTTGCGCGTTCAGCATTCCGGCGCCGACCTCGAATGTGTAATACGGCGGCAACGGCGTCGCCGTGCGCTGCAGGATGTCGCGCACCTGTGCGGGCGTAAGATTCGGATTCGCTTCCAACATCAGGGCGATTACGCCCGCAACTTGCGGCGCTGAGAAACTGGTGCCGCTGGCGGTCGTGTAATAAGGAATTTCCGTGGGCGACAACTGTTGGCTATCGGTCTTCAGCCCGGTAGTACCGGTCACGTTTATCGGAGTTGAAGCCCGCAAACTGATCGTATCAACGCCGGGCGCCACCAGTGTCGGACGAAATAGAGGACTGCCCGCGTCACCACGAGATGAAAAGTCGGCCAGGTGCCCCTGATTATCGGTCGCCCCCGTGCTGATGACCCACGGCGCAATTGAGTAAGGATTCAACGAATCTGTGCCCGGGCCGGTGTTACCGGCTGAGAAAACCACATTCACGCCATTATCCGTCAACATCTTCGTCGCGATGTTAACCGGATCGTTCACGTCAAAAACTGTATTGGCAGAGAAACTGCAATTGACGACGCGGACGTTGAAGGTTGAACTGTTGGTGAGCAGGTAGTCGAAACCGGAAAGCACGAACAAAAGACTGGCGTCGCCGGCGCTTAGTCCCAGAATATTAGCCCCGGGTGCAACTCCTGCATACTTTCCGCCCGACTGTTGACCATTGCCGGCAATTACGCCAGAGACGAATGTGCCATGGCCGTACGCCTGATCAGTGTTAGAAAGATTTGGAGCGGCGACGGGATAATTGAAACCTACGCCCAGGCTTTGCGTGTCGGCCAGCTTGATGTTCTGCACGACGCGGCCCGCCAAATCGCCATGGGTTCCGTCAACGCCCGTATCCAACACCGCCACAGTCACGCCGTGGCCGCTGACCGGCAAGCCTCTATTCGCTCTGGTTAAGTCGGCATTGCGGCGTACGCGTTCGACGGCGGTCACGTTTCGCGACGCCGAATCAAGATTCCACTGCAATGTTCGATTGCTGTAGATCGAGCGCACGGCCGCCAGGTGCGAGACAGCGATGATGCGGCGCTTAGTTGTGGTCACCGCAATCATCGGCAACGAGCGATAACGGGTTCCGCCCAGGACACCGATGCTTTGCAGCTCGGCGATGTCCGCGTCGCTGGGCAGATGATGATAGATGATGACGGCGTCGACGTTGCTGTCGTCGGTCAGACGATTGAGAAGCACCGCGAGTTCCGGATCCAGGCTTTGCAAACCAGTAGCGGCCTTAGCGTCGTTGAGCACGGAAATAAGCGCGCCCACGCCGGTCTGAACGAAACTATCTGCGCCGCTAATCGTGATGCCGTCCGCGCCGGAAGCCGTGATGCCGTTAACGCCGCTAATCGTGATGGCATTCGGTGTCACGGTGAAAACGATTCCATCCGCGCCGGTGGCGATGATTCCGTCCGAGCCATTAATGGTTACGGTGTTATCGGCGCCGCTGGCGGTGATTCCGTCGGCATGAACAAGGCTGCGGGTGTCAGCGCCGCTGGCCGTGATCCCGTTGGTGCCCGTAGCGATTACATTGTCCGCTCCGCTGGCGGTAATTCCAGTGGGATTCCTGACGATTACTGAGTCAGCCTGATAAGTTCTGCCGTCAGCGCCGCTGATGGTGATGCCGTCAGCGCCGCTGGCTGTAATCCCGTCGGCGCGTGTGATCGTCGTTGAGTCGGCACCGGAGGCGGTGATGCCGTCGGCGCCACTGGCCGTGATGCCGTCAGCGCCCGAGGCGGTGATACCGTCGGCCCCACTCGCGGTGATGCCGTTTGGCCCGAAAGCGAGAATCCCGTCGGCGCCGCTCGCGGTGATGCCGTTGGTGTTGAAGTAGTCAATGCCGTCAGCACCGCTCGCGGTGATCCCGTTTGATCCGGTAATCGTCAGCCCGGCCAGCACTGGAACACAACTCAGCAGCACCATTAGCGCCAGCGCGACCAATCGCCTAGATGTTTTGAAGAGATTGCGTATCATCAAGCACAAGCCAACGCCACGGTCGGGTCAAGACAGTGGCTTGTCCAAAAGTAAATCAGGCGAGGTGTAAAATATCAAAAGAAAACCGAGGGCAAACGACCGGATTCTAAGTCACCGCCAGAGGTCAGTTTGTTGCGTTCGCCTTGTATTTCCATTCTTGGTTTCTCGGCCATTTTTGGAAATTTTAGCCCCTACTCGCTCATGTCCGCAGGCCTGTAGCTCGCCTCTAAAACCTAATTGCCAACCAGGTCACGATAAGCCTTTTGCGTTTGCATTGCGGGCTCGACACCTAGCTCTTTCTGCAAAAGCCCGCGCAAGGCCTCGTATTGCTCCTTAACGGCCACTCGGTTGCCCACTGCGGCCTGCGCCCGCATCACCATGCAGTGAATGTCTTCGCGAAAAGGATCTTCATGCAGGATGCGCTGCGCCAGATCCATCGCGTGCAACCATTCCTGTTTCTTTTCGGCCACCGCGGCCAGCGATTCGAGCATGCGCAGATATTGCTCGCGATAGTACGAGCGTTGCTCGTCGACCCAGGGTTCATAGCTCCCCTGCATGAATTCGCCGCGATAGAGCGCGACTGCTCGCTCGTAACAGTCAATGCAGTGCTCAAAGTTACGCTCGCGTCGGCCTGCTTCACCATCGGTGATCAGCCGGTCGAACTCTTCGGTATCAATCCGATAAGAAAACTCGGGATTTAGCTGATAGTCGCCGTCACGATACACCAGGAAGTTTTGCTTAAGCGGTTGGTTGCTGTTGAGCGCCTTACGGACATGCGACATCGTCGGGTGGAAGTTCTTTTCCACCGTTTTGACGTCAGTTTCGCCCCAGAACGTGTCAATGATTGCGTCCTTCGGCGTGCGATGATGGCGGCGAGAGGCAATGAAGCACAGAATGTCCCGCGCTCGCCGCGTAGTCCAGGCATCAGCAGCGAACGGCCGCGCGACGTCTCGAACGATTTCGACCGGTCCCAACATGTTAATGGTGAGATCGACCAGCGGTCTGGCAGTCAATACTGCCGGCTGGGCGACCGCGGTCGGAACAGCCTCTGTCGGCGTTGCAAGGTGTTCGCGAAGATCAGGCGGCAGCAATTCCAGCGCATCTTCACAAGCAAACAGCCCCGGATGAGAGACGAGTTGCTGGCGCAGCCAATATTCATAGTCATAACGAGCTGCTAGATCGAGCGCGCGGCGCAGGTGCTCGAGCATCTGCGGTTCTCGCGCCGAATTCAGATCATAGACAGCCAGAGCCATCGATGCCTGGGCTTCGTAGTAATAGAGGCCATGCTGGTGGAAATACTCGAGCGCTCGATCCAGTTCGGCGCGGGCGTCATCCCTTTCCGGCTGCGCCAACAAGATCGTGGCCCGCGCCAGGGTTGCGGTGAAGTGACCGATGTCGTTTTTGTCGGCGGGCCGACGCTCAACCAGCCGGTCGATCTGGGCGCGAGCCCGCGCGATATCTCCGGCCTTCAAACTCAGAACAGCCTGTTCCTCGATCAATTCAACGCGTGCCAGATCGATCCCCGCCTCGTCATAGGATCGCGCGGCGCGCTCGTAAAACTCGGCCGCCCGCGCCAGATCTCCTCGCTCGCGATAGAGATTGCCATAGGCTTCAAAGGTCTCGCCGCGCTGGCCCACCAAGTTAAAAAGCTGGCAACGCTCCAGCGCGCGATCGAGATGCTGCTCGCAATCCTCCAACTCTCCACGGTAGAGATGGCAGCGAGCAATGTTCAGGTACGCCCAGGCTTCCTGCGGGATCGGCGATTCCGCGGCGTCCGCGCGCAGCATGCGGCGCAACCAGCGCAGGGCTTCGCCAAAATCGCCGCGCATCATCGCCGGCAATCCCAGATTATGGGTAATCAAACGGATGTGATGTTCGTCGTTTTGTTCTTCGGCGGATTGCAGGGCGAGGCGAAACTCACGTTCGGCCGCGGTCCATTCGCCCAGCGACACCAAGCATAGACCTCTGGTGTTGCCACACTTTATGCGCACGACCGAAGTCGGATCAGTCAGCTCTACTGCCCGATCCAGATACTCAAAGGCCGAAAGCTGGTCACCGCGCCTGCGGGCGATCGTGGCCAGGGAATGCAGCGCTTCCGCTTCTCCTTCGCGGTCGGCTTTCTCGCGCAAGGCCGCGATCGCCCGCCGGAACAGGTTCTGCGCGCCATCGAATTCACCACGAAGCCTGGCCACCTCTCCTCGATAAGCGAGAGCGCGCGGGTGGGCTTCGAGCGCCGCCGCGGGCAACGCTTCACTAAGTGAAGCCAGCGAGCCCAGTTTGCCCGATGCGATCCAGGCGCTTCCGTGTTCCGCAATGATTTCCGCCGCGCGGTCAAAATTCTCAGCCTCCAGTAAATGACGCACCGCCTGCTCCCACGCTGCGCGATCGAGAAAGTACTGGGCATAGCGGGCATGCTCGGCGCTAACGCCCGCCAGACCCGCTTCAGAGCGCAGGCGACGGCGCAGAAAGCTTTGAAACAATGGATGGAGGCGATACTCTTCGCCGCGGCCATCGCCCGCCACCGTCATGAAAACGTTACCGCGCACCAGCGCCGGCAATACCGCCGAAGAAATGACCTCCGGAAACAGACGCGCGCAGGTTTCGACTTCGATGCGATCCAGGAGGGCAATTCTCATCAGGTATTGCTGGAACTGGGGCGGCTCTGCGGCAAAGACTTCTTCGGCAAAGTACTCAAAGATATCGCGCTCTGACTGATGCAGCACGGCGAGGGGATCAGGCGCTTTTTCTTGCGCGCCGGACGCCACCTGTCGCTGGGCGACCTGTCGCACCAATTGCAGCGCGGTAATCCATCCATGCGTGCGGGCGCCATATTCGCGTAACTGCTCAGTCGTCAGCGCCAGCCCGAATACTTTGCGAAACAATTCCTGCGTCTCTTCATCAGTGAACAGCAGATCAGTGCGATCGATGATGGCCAACGAATCCTGGGAGCGCAGCCGCGCCAGTGTCAGCGGCGGAATATCGCGCGAAATAACAATCACGTGCAGAACATCAGGAAGATAGGCAATCAGACGGTCCAGCACCGCGTGCACCGGTGTTTCGCTCCCCAGATGATGATAATCGTCGAGGACAACGATGAGTTTTTGTTCGACGCTCTCGAGAATTTCATTCAGCAGCACGTCCGCGGCAAGCTTAGGTTGTTGCGCCAGCTCCTGACTCTGTTGCAGGTAGGCGAACATCGTTTCGCCAAAGTTGTCGATGCGCTGCTGAATGCCGTAGGTGAGATAGCCCAGAAACACCGTGGGGTCGGCATCAGTGTGATCGAGTTGATACCAAACGTAGGGTCGCTCCTGTTTGCGAAGAAAGTCAGCAACCAGGGTCGTCTTTCCCGAGCCCGCATTTGCAGTTACCAGCGTCACCGGCAAAGCCAGATTGGCCTGCAGTCGTTCGATCAGACGCGGGCGCGCCAGGATTTCCGGAGCCGACCGCGGCGGCAAGAGTTTAGTGCGTAAAAAGAAAGCACCTGAGGGCGCAAATCCCGGCGTGTTAGCCGGCACTTCTTTCTTAGCTCCGGTTGGGCGTTCCTGCCTGGCCATTAGTATTCCCAGTGGAGATTTCAGACTGCTGCGGAGAGTAGCACAGCCGAAAGCGCGACTTCTATCACCAGGCAGATAGTTCGCGGGCGTCGAGCGCCTGATAGCGTCAGCCACTTGATAAGGGGATGGATTTGGATCGGGCATCGCCTGTGAAAACTGTGACCGCTAAGTCTGGAAGTTAGGTGTTGGCCCGGCCAGACATTCTAATTCGCTCTGATTGATCGACAAGTAGTTATCGGCTACCGCTCGACCGGCTCGTCCCGGTGTCGCGGCAAAGTCAGCAATAGCTGCGGCACGCCCGTTGGTCTGACGCCAGGCGACCCGGGCATGCTCTTCACCCAAACCGTAGCTGTCAAACAAAAGAATTGCTTCGTCGAGAGTGAAGGCCAGTTCAGTTTCGTCCATGACTCGCAACATTTGTTTTGAACGCAGCCGCCACAAAGGCGCAGGCGGCAGGCTGCGACAGGTGATCAGCAAATGCACATCGGCCGGCAAAAGCGGCATCAGCCGGCGAAAGAAAGGAACTACCCAGTCGGCATCGTAAACCAGGTGCAGGTCTTCGATAATGACGAGCAACGGCTCGAATTTGCCTTCACTCAGTTGAAACACGAATGCCTCCGCCAGCAATTCAGCCCGGTCGCTCTCCACGGTTTCAGTAAGTTGCAACAGACGAGCTTCATCCAGCGAGGCTCGTTGTCGCTTGACCGTTTTCGAGAGGTATTTGCAAAACAGGCGCAGGTCACAGTCGGCGGCGTCCACCTTGTACCAGGCGACGGCCCGTCCCGCATGTCGCGCAAAATCCGCGGCCAGAGTGGTCTTGCCCGTCCCGGCCCGGCCGTTGATGATGGTCGCATTGTATGAGCCGAGGTTTGCTTTCAGCAGTTTGCACAGGCGGACGCGTGACGCCCGTGGCGACTGTTCAGGCACGGCAATCTTTTCGTGGATGAGGTGTCCTTCGTCTTTTTTCATAAGTAACGCACTCATGGTCGTTAGCTGGAGTTTCTTAGGCTTTCCGTCGTAGATCAATGCGCCTCAGAAGACAGGGCGAATTGTCGCAGGGCCCCCTTGAGGAATTCTTGAGTTTTGATTGCAACGGGGGAAAGTGGGCCGAAAATTATTGAAATTTTTGATTCGCTGGGATCGCCGTCTGGATTTGTTGTCAGACAACCAGAGCCGGAGTAAACTCTGGCTGCTTCCAGAACCGCCAGAGGAGACAATCAATGATTAAGATAGCTTCGAGCCTGATTCTTCTACTTGCCGCAGCTGCTGTGCTGACCGCGCAAACACCAAGTGCCACACCGACGGGAACCCCGGCGGTGAAGGCTCCAGCCGCGCCACCAGCGGCGCCGCACACCAGCTTGAAGGTTGGTCAGGCCGCACCGGACTTCACGCTCCCGAGCACCGCCGTGGGAGCGGATGGAAAGACCCTGCGGTTTAAGCTCAGTGACTTCAAAGGCAAGAAAAACGTCGTGCTTGCCTTCTATGTTTTGGCCTTCACCGGTGGTTGAACGAAGGAAATGAAGGCGTATCAGGCTGATATCGCCAAATTCGAATCGACGGATACTCAGGTTTTCGGTCTCAGCGTAGACAGCGTTCCCGCCAACCGCGAGTTCGCCAAACAGAATGGGATAACGTTTCCATTGCTTAGCGACTTCAAACGCACAGTTGTTAGGGATTACGGAATCTTCAATGAAGAAGGCGGCTATGGCAATCGCGCGACCTTCGTAATTGATAAGAACGGCATTATTCAACACATCGACGAAGGTAACGTAGCTATCGATCCCACCAGCGCGGCTGACGCATGCAACATCCTAACGCATAAGAAAGCCACGTAGTAGTAAAGCGCCGGCGCCAAAGCTGGGAGCGCGGACGTGCGGGGCCAAGCCGTTAGAACGAGCCGGAACAAACCAATTACTCGACCGAAAATCTAATGCTTTGCGTGGCGCTGGTTCCCGCGACCTTGTCGCTGGCCGACACTTGGAGTGTGTACAAACCCGGCGGCAGTTGACTGAGGCTGATTTCCGACCAGTAAGGTAAGCTCCGCTGATCTTTTGAAATGTCCGGCGGAATCCGGCTCGGCGCTACTGCGGCCACCTGTTGTCTTCCGCGCAGCACCTGCGCCTGAATCCAAACATCTGTGGCTCCCGAACTTCGCGCTGCATTGTAAACATAGGTTTGAAAGCGCAGGGC
>Ga0137409_10003400_pt1 | contig 16873 bp, 10 predicted proteins | sample CZODoug1_16funga_FD_122059 | JGI IMG/M metagenome (GOLD analysis project Ga0137409, IMG submission 122059) | Vadose zone soil fungal communities from Angelo Coast Range Reserve, California, USA - CZODoug1_16fungal (Hybrid Assembly) | ecosystem: Environmental > Terrestrial > Soil > Vadose zone... | reverse complement strand
GACCGGCTGCGGTCGATCAATCTCCTGGCCACGTCCGAAAGCGACCTTCCGCTGACGATGGCGGAAGTGCAGAAGATATTGAGGCGGGAGCACAGGCTGCGCCCGGGGCAGGCCGACGACTTTCGAATTCGCAATCAGAGCGATTTCTTGACGACCCTCGGCGAAACGAGGCAGACGTTCACGCTCCTGCTCGCCGGGATCGCGGCGGTGAGCCTCTTCGTGGGTGGTATCGGCATCATGAACATCATGCTGGTTTCGGTCACCGAGCGGACCCGCGAGATCGGCATTCGAAAAGCCCTCGGCGCGACCCAGGAGACCATCCTCGCCCAGTTCCTCATCGAGGCGGTCGTCCTCTGCCTGCTGGGCGGGATCGGGGGAATCCTGATCGGGGCAGGCACCGCGATCCTGCTTCGCGTCGGGTTCGGGATGAGCACCGCCGTGGACCCCGTCTCGATCATCGGCGCGTTCTTCTTCTCCGCGGCGGTGGGCCTTGGCTTCGGGGTCTGGCCCGCCAAGCGCGCCGCCTCCCTCGACCCAATCGAGTCATTGCGGTACGAGTAGGCCGTCTATGTTGTAGACGAGCAACAACGTACCCGGTCGCGCAAGGCAGCCTGTTGACTTAAATCACGCAATTTGATATACTTCCCGCCTCGCTGGCAATAAAAACCCTGACATCCCGACGGCGCCAGCCGTCCCTTGCTCCTCACAAGCCAGCCGAGATTTCGGCTCACTCAATCAGGCTTCCGCGTGCGGAAACGACCAAGGGGGGTGATATCCGAAGAGATCTCGTGACCAGGCATCTCGGCCACACATCACGCAGCACCTCACGCGGCGCGCCCGGAGAATTCGTTCCCTCCCCGCCGCCGCACCGTCTCACCAGTCAGGAGAAATGGCGATGAATCGAGCCAGTATCTACGCTTCGGTCGCGTTTGCCGGGATCGCATTGCTCGGCGCGAGTCTGGCGAGCGCTACCACGGTCCAGAAGTTTACGATCCGGGAACTCGCGGCAAAGTCCGACGCCATCGTCACGGCGAAGGTCGAGGACCAGTCCAGCCGCCAGGACGCCAGCAACAAGGAAATCTACACGTACATCACCGTCAGCGTCCTCCAGTCGGTCAAGGGCGCGCAGGGCGAGAAGACGATCACGATCCGCCAGCTCGGCGGCTCCGTGGGGAATCTGATCTCCGTCGTACCGGGCATGCCCTCCTTCAAGAATGGGGAAGAGGTCGTGCTCTTCTTGAGCGCCAAGGACCGGGCGGGCTATCCCTGGGTCATGGGGCTCCAGCAAGGGAAATACTCGATCGTCACCGATGACAACGGCTTGAAGCACGTCCGCAACGAGCTGGACGGGCTTCGGGTGCTCTCCCCGAACGGATCGGTGAATGAGAGCAAGGTCTCCAGCGATCAGCCGCTGGCGGCATTCCTCGATGGAATCAAGTCCGATCTGAACGCCACCGACAAGGTCAAGGTCGACCAAAGCAACCCCACCCCGATCCGGTAACGGAGGACGAGACACCATGAACCGCACTCGATTTCGTACTGCCGTCCTCCTGAGCGGGGCCCTCGCGCTCTTGCTCGTGAGTCCGGCATCGGCATTCATTCGCATCACCCGGCAGGCAACCCCGACCTCTCCGGTCATCCAGGCGCACTGGAACGACGCCGATCTTCCGCTGCCCAGTGTCATCGATCCCACGAACGCGGATCAGCCGTCCGCGACGGCGCTGGCGGTTGTCCAAACCTCCGCGGAGACTTGGGAGTCCATTAACACGTCCTTCCTCACGGTGGATCCCGTGCCGTTCACCGGGTCGCCGCAGCTCCAGCCGGCGCTCGCGTTCGACGGCCAGAACAGCATGTTCTTCGACGCAGCCGGCGTGAACTTCCCCGTCGCCGGCGTTATCGCGTTCGTTCGCTCGATCATCGACGGCACCGACGGCCATACCCTCGACGCCGACATGGTCTTCAACGACCGCGACTTCTTCTCCTCCGTCTCGACGCCGAACCTGACGCCCGCACCGGCGGGGCAGACCTCGGTTGACCTTCAGGCGGTGGTCACGCACGAGTACGGCCACTATTTCGGCCTGGATCACACCAGCGTGCTCGGCGGGACGATGATCCCGTTCATCTCGAACAACATCAGCCAGCGCACGCTGGAGCTGGACGACCGCGCCGGGAACTCCACGATCTATCCGGAGTCCGCGTCACGTCCGGGCGGCCTTTCGCCGGGCGCTGTTGACTTCGGCGCCACGACCGGCACCATATCGGGAACGGTCGTGAGCGGATACAACGGCTCGGCCACGTTTGGCGCGCACGTCGAAGCGTACCTCCTCTCCGATCCGTCACCCGCTAATGAGATCAGCGCCGTCTCCGGCGAGCTGACCGTGCGAAACGGCCAGGGCGAGTACACGATCCACGGTCTACCGGCGGGCGCCTACGCCGTCGCGATCGTGCCGATGGATGGAATCCACACGACCTGCGCCGACGCGAACGTTGGCGGGATCTTTAACGGCATCGACATCAACTTCGAGCCGGAGTTCTGGAACGGCGCCGGCGAGAGCGGGAACGGCTTCACCGATCAGGCGGCTCTCTACGAGCAGGTCAACGTGGGCATGGGCGCCAATACGCCGGGCGTCGACTTCATCACGAACACGTTCCCCGGCCGCGTGACGATCGCGCAGTACGGCGCGTTCGAGAACGTGGTGACCTTCCGGAACACGGGGTACCTCGCGGTTCGCTTCGATCCGCCGTTTGCCCCGCCGTACACGATCAACAACGTGGAATTCCCGTCGTTCACGTTCAACGGAGTCCCGGCGCCCTTCCTGAGCGCTCGCTTCTGCGGCCTGGACCAGACAACCGGACTCCCGGATATCGCGAATCCGATCTACATCCAGACGCCGTTCAACGGGAACCCCAACGGCGTGAACACGGTGCCGCTCAACTTGACGGTCAACCAGCCGAATCAGACGTACTTCTGGGTGCTCCAGTTCCCGTCGCAGTCGCAACCGGGATTCCCGAATAACTTCCCGTTCCTGCGCATGGATTTCGTGACGACGGAGCGGGGACACTTCGCGAACAGCTACACGGTGCCGCTGAGCGGAACCACCGGCGCGGGCATCATCATCGACCGGAACATCGTCGTGAGCATGACGTGCCAGATGTCGTCTCCCGAGGTCGCGCCGATCGTCGCTCCGGCGAACCTTGGAGCGAACCGGCGTACCGATTACACCGAGTTCTCTTTTGCAAAGCCGGGTGACACGAGGGCCGATGGCTTCCCGATGGCCGCCGGGTCGCTCGACTCGTTGAATCTGATCATGCGCTTGGCGGGCGCGCCGGGGACGTACTCCACGGTTGCGTCGGTCGGTGAGGGTGCGAAGAGCATCAAGCTCACCCCGGGTCCCGCGACCACGCCGATCATGATCTGGTCGAGCCAGGCGACCGACGACAATCTCCACAACAGCCTGCAGTCGAACGTCACGCTCACGGGCTTTAACGAGGACGCGGACGAGCCGAACGGCGACATCAAGAACACGCCCACGGCTCTCACGCTTCCCGCAGTGAATCGCCCCGAGACCTACTCGCCGGCCGGCGAGTCGGATTTCTTCACGGTATCGGGGAAGACGGGCGACGTGATCGATGTGGCCGCGAACCACGTGGGCACGCTGGACGGCAGGAACGATCCTGACTACGTCATGTTCCTGTACGACAAGAACGGCAAGAATATCCTCGCGTTCAGCGATGACTTCACGGGACTTGACCCTCGGGTCATCTTCACCGTGCCGCCGCCGGCCCAGGGCCAGGACAAGGGCAAACCGCAGCTGTTCGTCGTCCAAGTCACCGATTTCTACGGGTCGCTGCTGAACCCGAGGGGCGCGCCAAGGATCCCGAGCCCGCTCACGTATGCGCTCAGCGCGAGCGTGACGACGCCGCCGTCGTCCGCGACGACGACCCTCGCCGGCGGGATCAATCCGTACGAGTACAATTTCGTGATGAGCGGACCCAACCCCGCCAACCCGATCGCGAAGTTCCTCTACGTCATCCCGAGGAATCAAGGTTCCCAGGATGTCCGGTTGAGGATCTACGACGTGAGCGGGCGGCTGGTGCGGACGCTCGTGAACGGCAGCAAGGAGCCGGGCCCATACACGGCGATCTGGAACGGTCATGACGATCTCGGCCGCTCCGTCGCATCCGGGAACTATTACGCTCGGATCGAGATGGGCCGGACGTTCGTGAAGAATACCCAGGTCACGATTCTGAAGTAGGCCTGTGCGCATTCGGATCGTGGGGGGGCCGGCGGTTCGCGCTGCCGGCCCCCGTTTCTTTCGGGCGGGATTCGCGGCGCTGGCGCTGGCTTTGATGGCCGCGCCGGCGGCTGCCCTGGATTGGATTCCGCCCCGTCCTGTGACCGCGTTCTTGCCGAGCGCCACCCTGGCCCCCGCATCGACCCACGTGCTCCAGCTCGTCGTGGTCGCGAGCGGAGCGCCCGCGAATGTCTTCTGGACCGCGTCCTTCTCGGGTGATTTCCCCGCCGCGGTGACGCCGACCGCCGGATTCCTTTCGATCCCCGCCGGTGGCATACAGACGGTCGACTTCACGGTCATCCTCGCCGACACGGCCCACGGGAACGGGTTCCTGTCGGTCGAGTTGACGCACCAGGCCGGCGGGGGACGCGCGGCCAAGGCGGTCGGCGCGGTCTACGCGGCGACGCTCGGCAGGCCGGAGGTGAAACCGTTTCCCGGATCGTGGCGTGCGGTCGCGGGCACGTCGGGAAGCATGAGCTACCAGGTCCATAGCCTGATCGGCGTCGCCGAAACCGTCGGCCTCTCCGTGAGCCGCTCGAACCCCGACGCGAACAACTTCGGGGCGCTGTTTGCCGGGAGCCCGCCGGACACCATCGCGAACCTCCCCGCGGGCGGCACCATCTCCGTGACCGTTCCGACGACCCTCGCCTCCAACGCGTACGCGGGCAACGCGAATTCGATTCAGCTCAGCGTGAGCGCCGCCGGCGGCGTCTCGGTCGGGGACGGGCAAGCGATCGTCTCCGCCCCGCAACCCGGTTCGCTTCCCACGGCGCTCGTGCCGGTTGGCCTGCTGCCATTCGACGCTTCGGTCGCGGGGCGGGACGGCTCGGCCTCGCTTCCGGCGCGGGCCTATCGGCTCATCCCGTCGGGTCTCACCGGCGTGCGCGTGATGCGCGAGGTCTCGATCGATTCGATCGGGATGGTCGACACCAACGGAGACGGCGTGGACGACCGCCTTCTGGGGACCATTCGAATTCCGGCCTATGCCGCGGCACTCGCGGTCATCCCGGGCTTCGTGTCGGACGCGGGGGACACGCTCGACGTGGGGCTCCTGGCGGCGGGCCGCGCGGGGCTCCTCCTCCTCGATCTTCGCGTGCTCGAGGACCCGTCGTTCGGCACGTGGGAAGACTTCTTCGACGTTGACGGGAACGGGATCGACGACCGGATTCTCCGCACGATCCCGCTCTCGGGGTTCGCGACGGACGTGGCCTGGATCCGGGCGCCGACCGGACGCCCGGTCGCGCTCGTCGCCGACGCCGACAGCGGGTCGATCCCGGTCTCGCCCGCGTACAATCCCGCGCTCACGGTCGCGGGCACCGGGCAGGGGGTCGTCGCGATCGACGTCGCCGCGGCGCTCGATTCGATCGGGAATCCTCCGTTCGCGGCGGGCTCAGTGGCCACGCCGGGGAGCGCGCTGGATCTGGAAGTGCACGGCGGAGCGGCTCGCGATCTGGCCGTCGCCGACGGCGCCGCGGGCGTCTCCGTCTACCGGCTTTCCGTTTCGAGCGGCACCCCCGCCATCGTGACCTTCTCGCCGCGCGGGGCGGTCCCGCTCTCCTCGGGGTTTGGGACCCCGTACGCGCGCGATCTCGTCTGGATCTCGATCTCGCAGGAGAGCACCTACGTCGCCGTCGCGGCGTCCGCCGGGGGCGTCCAGATCGTTCGAGTACCGACTTCGATCGGTACGGCGCCGAGTCTCGTCCTGTTCCAGCAGACGCTGGCCGCCGCGATCGGAATCGCGGGCGCGTGGACCGGTACGCTGGGCGTGGCGGAGGGCACGAGCGGCGTCGCGTTGATGCGCTCGCCGGGAGCGGGAGCCCTCGACCGCATCGGACCGGGCGCGCCCGCGCCGTATACGGCGCCGGTCTCACTCGCGCGGGGGGTCAACTGGCCTGCCACCGGCGCCCCGCTCGAGGTCGCGTCGCATCACTCGACGATGAGCAGCGCCTCCGCGCTTTGCTTCGAGGCGACCACGGGTCCGATTCCCGATCTTCTGGTCAGCGACGGAGCACGCGTCCTCTCGTTGCGTCCCGGAACCGCGTCGATCACGGCTGTCGAAGGGGAATCGACGCCGCAGCTTCCGTACCGCCTCAGCCTGAGCGTGGCGCCCAACCCCATGGAGGGCGGCGGCGAGTTTCTCGTGCGATCGGCATGGGACGCGGTCGGTTCCTCGGGATCGCGCGCTGCCGGCGCTGGGCCGGCTTTGGGCCCGGTGCGGGTCGAGATCTACGACGTGCAGGGGAGGCTGGTCCGCCGCTTGCTCGACGGTGCGCCGGGATCGGCCCCGGTCGCGCGGCTTCGCTGGGATGGCCGCGACCAGCAGGGCCGCAGGCTCTCGTCGGGGCGCTACTGGGCTCGGGTCACGAGGCTCTTCGGATCGGGCTCGGACACCACGCCCGTTCTGATGCTTCGCTGAACAGCCGCAGGGCGCCCGCGCCCGGGGACGACCGCGCTAACGCGCGGCGCGTTGGGCGGCGGTGATGTGCGTCCAGGCGCCGCGGTCGTTATAGGTCACCCCGTATCGCTCGCCCATGAGCGCCTGAAATTCCGGGGTCGTGACCTTCTGCCAATCGCCGAACGCTTTCGGGTGCTCCGAGAGAAGCCAGTTCATGTCCTGGGTCATCTCGAGCCCCGCCGCTCCATTCACGATGTAGGTCGGAACCTGAGCGCAGTTCTTGCGCCAAAGATCGAGCTGGACCTTCAGCTTGTCGTAGATCGCCCGCCCCAGCGTGACGTCGCCTCTTCCCAACTTCGTCAAGTCGCCTCGCTCCGCCGCGTTCACCGCCTCGACCAGCTTCTCTCCCACGATCCCGTACGTCATCAGGAGTCCGCTGAAATCGGGGTATGCGTTGTAGAGCGGCTCGTATTTCCCGCCGGGCGTGCGCCCGATCAAGAGCCACTTCATCGCCTCGTCCGCGCCGACGCGCTTGACGCAGAAGTCGAGGTTGGGATTTCGCTCGAGAAACACATTCGCCGCGATCGGCCGGGAGGTGCGGTCGTAGAGCAGATGTCCCCAGGTCGGATCGTAGAAGATCCGCTCGGGGAAATAGTCGTGCGTGATGCGGCCCAGCGAGTCGATCGAGCGGGCGCCGCCGAAATCGGCCGTCACGTTCTCCAAGATCGGGGTGTTCTCGGCGAGCACGAACTTGAGCCCCGGGAACCCGCCCGTCCGCGCGTAGAGGCATCGCTCCGTCGACCAGAAAATCCAGCCCCGCTTTTCATCGTGGAGGATCTCGATCCAGTCTTCCTGGCAGAGGATTCCCACGTTCGGGAATATTCGATCCAGCTCGCCCTCGAGGTCGACGCCGCTCCTACCCTCGCGCTCCAGGTCGAGCCGGTAGCGCCGCTTCAGCTCCTCGCGGCGGTAGCGCTCGTTCTTTTCGGCCCAGAACGCGCCGGCCGTCGTCTTGCCGGTGCCGGTCGGCCCGGTGAACGTCGTCGCGGTGCCTTGCCGGTTCAGCACGGCCGCGCCCGCGTGCGCCGAGATGATGTCGACCTGGGAGAGGATCGCCATGAGCGGCGACAGGACGCCGCGGCTCTTCACCTCGCCGTGATAGTCCGTGTTGACGGTAAGGATCGTGACCTCTTCCCCCAGCTCCTTGAGTGGCGCGAAATAGATGAAGTTGGAAGTGACCACGGCCTTCGAATCGGGATCCCACAAGCGCGAGTCTTTGAGCTTGGCCGGCAGGCCCAGCTTTTGCGCCGAGACCCGCGCCCGCTTGAGCCGGAGCAGGAACGCGCGATATTCCGCCTCCGTCTTCGGGACGCCCATCAACGAGAGAATCATGACGTGCGGCGCGCGCTTGCCGCCGCGCTCCTTGAAGCGCTCGTCGATCGCCTTCGCGATCACGCGCATCTCGGCGTCGTCGGGCGGGAAGAAGTTCACCTGCGACGTCTTCTTGAGATAGGGGACGTTGCCCTTCTGCGTGTATTGGACCCCGGCGCAGCAGAAGTGGGAGATCAGGGTCTTCGCCTTGTTGACCGCCTCGAACGCCTTCAGCCAGCCCAACGCCTCCTTCACGTCCACGCGATGCTCGTCGTAGATCGTGCGCGTCACGAGCCGCTTGGCGCGGCCGGTGATCACGGTGTTGAACGAGTTGAGGACCGGGCCGATCGTCGGATCTTTCTGCTTGGGATCCCGGCGGAGCATGATGTCGCCGCGGTCGTTGACCCCCAGCTCGGCGATGCCGGGCGCGAGCTTCAGATAGAGGCCGTGATCGTGAATCAGCTCGCCGAGCGGAAGGCTGAGCCCGTCGAAATCTTTCGGGTTCTCGCGGGAGCGGTGGATAACGTCGAACGGCGCGATCCAGCGCTCCTGTTCCGTGATGCCGTCCGGGCCGAGGACGCGGAACCGCCGGCCGACGTTGTAGAGCGGGATGCCGGCCTCGCGGATTCGATCGAGCGAGAGCGCGTCCTCGCGGACGAACGCGATCTCCCCGGACCGATCTCGAATCACGCGCGTCGAGCTCTTTCGATCGCGCGGCGTGAGGAACGGCTCCAGATGGACGGTCGGATAGGGGTGCTTGGTCACTTCGGCTCCTCTTGGTCCCTTCGTGGTTGGTTGGGGCGCGACAGGAGACGTCGTCGCTGCGGGAGCGACCATGGTGCCGGCGCCCGCCGCCTCGGCCAGCTTCTTCACTTCGACCTCCCTCGAATTTTTCGGACCCTGGTCCACGTCAATCACGCCACGGTTGATGGCGGTTCGTAATCGGAAGTCGGCGATCTTTGCCGAGGGCTCGGGGGGTGATCCGGATGCCCGGGGGCGCCTGACGACGCTTGTACTCCGCCCGGTCGACCATGCGGACGACCCGCTGAACAAGAGCGCGATCGTATCCCATCGCGACGATCCGCTCCACCTCCCAGTCCTCCTCGACGTACGCCTTGAGGATCGGGTCCAGCACCTCATAGGGAGGGAGCGTGTCCGTATCCTTTTGACCTGCGCGGAGTTCTGCCGTCGGCTCCCGGTCGATGGTGCGGGTCGGGATCCACGCGGCCGGGCCCGCCGAGGCATTCCGATATCGCGCGATCTCGTAAACCAGCGTCTTCGGCACGTCCTTCAGGACCGCGAACCCGCCCGCCATGTCGCCGTAGAGGGTCGTGTAGCCGACCGAGTACTCGCTCTTGTTCCCCGTGGTGAGCAGCAGCCAGCCGAACTTGTTGGAGAGCGCCATCAGGAAATTGCCGCGGATCCGCGACTGAATGTTCTCTTCGGTGACGTCGCTCGGCATCCCCGAGAAGACCGGCGAGAGGGATTTCTTGTACGCCTCCATCTCGTCGGCGATCGGAAGCGTGAGGAGCTGGATGCCGAGGTTCTTCGCGAGCGCCGCCGCGTCATCCGCGCTCGCCCGCTCCGTGAACGGCGACGGCATGAACACCCCCGTGACGCACGAGGCGCCCAGGGCGTCGACCGCGATCGAGGCGGTCAGGGCCGAGTCGATCCCGCCGCTCAGCCCGAGGAGGACGTGTGTGAAGTCGTTCTTCCGGATGTAATCGCGCGTGCCGAGGAGCAGCGCCTCGTAGATCTCCCGCGGCCCCGACGGGGTCTCGATGGGGCGGGGCTTGATCGACGGGCGCGTGGGCACCGGGACCGGGCGCAGCGTGACGATCGGGAGCGGCGCGGCGGCGTCCTCGCGCTGCGACATCTCGCGGCTTCGCGGGTCCTTGAGCCGGGCGCTGAAGACCTCATCGAGATCGATGTCGAGGACGACCAGATCCTCCTCGAACGCCTTGGCTCGGGCGAGGCAGTCCCCGCGCGGACCGAAGATCCGGCTGTTCCCGTCGAAGACCAGCTCGTCCTGCCCGCCCACCGTATTGACGAACGCGACGACGGAGACGCCGTCCATGGCGCGCGTCGCCAGCATGCGATCCCGGCTCACGCTCTTCCCCATGTGAAACGGCGAGGAGGAGAGGTTGATGACGAGATCGGCGTCGCCCGAAAGGGCGAGCAGCGTCGGGTTCGAGGGGAGCCAGATGTCCTCGCAGATGTTCACGCCGAAGGTGAGGGGTCCCCGCTTGCAGACGAACGGATCCCGCCCCGGGCGGAAGTAGCGCACCTCGTCGAAGACGGAGTAGTTGGGGAGGTGGATCTTGTGGGCCACGCCCGCGATCTCGCCGTCGTGGGCGATCGCGGCCGCGTTGTAGACGTCCTCCGCGCGCTGCGCGAAGCCGACGATCGCGGTGATCCCCTCCGTGGCGCGCGTCACTTCTTCGAGCGCCGCCTGATTCTGGTCGATGAAGTCGGGTCGGAGGAGCAGGTCCTCGGGCGGATAGCCGGTCAGCACCAGCTCCGGGAAGGCGACGATGTCCGTTCCCATCGCGCGCGCTCGCTCGATGAACTCGATCACGCGCTTGGCATTTCCCGGCAGGTCGCCTACGGTCGGATTGATCTGGGCGAGTGCAATGCGGACGACCCGGGAGGAGCGCCCTCCCACGCGGGGCGCCTTCGTGGGGCTCATACAACGATGCTAACACGGTGGTTGGCCGCGCCGCCACCGCTGGGACCCCGAGACCTATCCTCGCAAGGGCGCTATAATCGACGCGATGGCAAGAGATTCCGTGGTCGTATTCGGCAGCAGCCAGGCCCCGCGCGATTCGCCCAACCATCGGCTGGCCGGGGAGCTTGGCGCCGCGCTCGCGCGGCGGGGGGCCGACGTGCGCTGCGGCGGCTACGGCGGCGTCATGGAGGCCGTTGCATCGGGGGCGAAGGGCGCCGGCGGCCGCGTCGTCGGATGCACTTTGAAGTGGTTCGCGGAGAGTCGGGCGCCGAACAGCCATCTCGACGAAGTTCACGAGGCCGCGAGTTTGCATGCGAGGATCGAGTGCCTGCTGCGCGGGTGTCGGGGCGCGGTGGTGCTCCCCGGCGGCGTCGGGACATTGAACGAGCTATTCTGGGTGTGGACGCTGTTGCTGTTCGATCGCGATGAAGGTCCCCAGTCGATCGTCCTGCTCGGCGAGCCGTGGGAGGAATTGATGGAGGTCCTCACGCGGCGGTTTGAGTTCCCGCGACCGATCCGTGACTTGGTCCGACTGGCGGTCTCCGCGGACGACGCGGCGGCGATCGCGCTCGGGGTTGCGAAATAGGATGTGGGCGCCTCATACATGAACCAACTCGCGCACCAAGACGACTCCAAACTTCAGAGCGTAGTCGCGAAGTTGCGCGGTACATCGATGGCACTCTTGCCGGAGAGTGAGTTCGGGGAACTGGCATTGGAAGGATTCCGTTCACAGCTCGACCGGATACCGTCCTATTCGGCGTATGCGCGTCACGTAAATCCCGGAGCTGGTGGGCTGTCGAACTGGCGTGACATCCCCGCGGTGCCGACGTCGGCGTTCAAGTCGCACGATCTGAGCGCCGCGCCGGCTGGAGGCGAAACGGTAACTTTCGAGACGAGCGGGACGACGATCTCGCGGCCGGGGCGGGTGAGACTCTCATCGACAGTCGCGTACGAGGCCTCGCTTCTGAGGAACTTCGCGACGCACCTACTCCCCGACGGCGCCAAACTTCCCGCGCTCGTCTTCGGGCCGACTCGCGCCGAGGCCCCGCGATCTTCGCTCTGGTTCATGGCGGACCGGATCGTGGAGAAGCTCACGACTGGGGGAACGTGGGTCGTACGCAATGGCGAGCCGGATTGGGGCCTCGCCGACGCCACCTTGGATCGGGCGATGAAGGACGGTGCCCCGATCCTGCTCCTCGGCACGTCGATTCTCTTCATGGCTTACTTCAATAGGCTCGAGACGAAAGCTAGGAAATTCGTGCTGCCAGCGGGATCGCGCGCGATGGATACAGGCGGCGCGAAGGGACAACGCGCGGAATTCGCCCGGGACGAAGTCGCCGCCGCGTTCGACCGACACCTGGGTATCCCATCGACGCACTTGGTAAACGAGTACGGCATGGCGGAGATGGGCAGCCAGTTCTACGACGACAATTTTCTCGCCTACCACGAGGGGCGCTCTCCAAAGCCGGGCAAACAAATCCCATCCTGGGTGCGCACCCGCGTGCTTCACCCCGAGACGCTGGAAGAGCAGCCGGATGGTGAGCGCGGCATCCTCGTTCACTACGATCTCGCGAATGTCCAGATTCCGATCGCGATTCAAACCGAGGACATCGGCTGGCGCATTGGCGACCGTCTATTCCTCGAAGGCCGGCTCCTCGGCGCGGAAGCGCGCGGCTGCTCGCTCGCGTTCGAGCGGTTCCTGGAACAGGAACGCCTCACGCGCGACGCGGGGGCGGTCCCTCCAACCGCGCGATCCCAGCCATGACCGCCGCCTTTTACCTTCCGCTCGGGCTCGAGGAGGGTCTCGAGACCATCGTGCAGCGATTCGGCCCCCCGCACGACGCAATGGATCTTCACCTTCCGGTCGTCGGTCCGGACGATCTCTTGCGATGGATTCAGGTCCTCCGAGAGGCCCGCGAGGAGAACCTGGCCCGGAGGCCGATCGCGGGAATCATTCGCTCGCTCGACAGCGTGTCGCGCCGGTTCCTCGACCCGCGCGACCCGGCGCGACGTGAGGCGATCGATTCGCTCGCCCGCGCGGGGCGCTTCACCGCGCCGATGCTGGAGCGCGCGCTCGACGACGCCTTCCAGCCCGTCACGCGCGGCGGTATCACGAAGTGGCTCAGCTCGGAGCTCGGCTCGGTCGAGGCCCTCGACCGGCCGGCGCCCGGGCCGGGCGGCGCCCTTCGGCGCGCCCACGGGCCAGAGTGGATGCTCCAGATTTACGCGGGCAACGTGCCGACGCTTCCGATTTGGCCGATCTATTCCGCGCTGCTCCTCAAGGCGTCCCTCCTCGCGAAGACCTCGGCCCAGGAGCCTCTCCTCGGACCGCTCCTCGCCCGAACCATCGCGGAGGTGGACGAGAACCTGGGCGCCTGCCTCGCGGTGGTGTGGTGGAAGGGTGGATCGGGCCATCTCGACCGGACCGCCCTCGCGCTCGCGCCCGCGGTGCTCGCCTTCGGCGGCGAGGAAGCCATCGCGAGCGTTTCGCGGCAATCGCAGCCGGACGCCGTGCGCGTTCTCCACGGCCCCAAGGTCAGCGTGGGCTACATCGAGCGCCGTTCCCTGACGTACGCGGCGCTCCGCGGCCTTGCGGCACGCGCCGCGCTCGACGTCTCCCTGTACGACCAGCAGGGGTGTCTGTCGCCGCATGCGTTCTACGTCGAGCGGCGCGGGGAAGTGTCGCCGGCGAAGTTCGCGGAAGTTCTCGCCTCGGCGCTCGAGGCCCGGGCGCACGAGCTGCCGCGCGGGATCGTCGCGGCCGAAGATGCGGCGAGCGTCCAGCTGTTTCGCGCGCAGGCGCGGTTCGAAGCGGCCGGAATTGCCGCGATGTCGTCGGGGCCCGCCGGGATGCCTCCTGGATTTGGTGGGATGTCGTCGGGGGGTAGCGGCGCGCCGAGCCGGGGAGCGACTCGCGTGCTGCAATCGTCGGGGACGACGACGTGGACGGTGGTGCTCGAGGACCGCGCGCGGTTCGAGCCGGGGCCGGCGTATCGGACGGTGCGCGTTCACGCGGTCGATGGCCCCGAGGATCTCGCGCGGGCCGTTCAATCCTCCGCGCGGCTCATCGAGGCGATCGGCCTGGAGGCCCGCGGGCCCGAGCGCGTCCGCATCGCGGCCGCGTTCACGGCGCTCGGGGTTCCCCGCGTCGCGCCCATCGGCCAGCTCCAGCGTCCGAGTCCACTCGGCACGCACGGCGGCGTGCGGCGGCTTGGTCCGTTCGTGACGTGGTCGAGCGTGGAGGGAGCCGCCGCCAAGCAGGCGGCCCCGGGCGCGGCGACAGCGCCGAGGGCGGCGAAGGCCCCGAGGAAAGCGAAATCGAAGCCTAAACGGCCGGCCTCCAGATCATCAGTCCGACGATCGCCGCGAAAATCGCCAAAACGGCGTCGCTAGACTACGGCGTGACGTGGAGTATCCCGGTCATGGACGGGTGGATGTTGCACTCGTAGTTGAGATCCCCCGCCGTGTTGATCGTGATCGGGGCGCTAGTCTTACCATTCAATATATTCCCTGTGTTGAACCCGCCGCCCGTTTGGGTCGCCGTGTGCGTCGTGCCGCCGCTGTTCACCCAGGCGACCGTTTGGCCGACCGTGACGTTGGCCGGACTGGGCGAAAATGAGCTTGATCCGTTAATTCCGGTGATCGTGATCATGACGTCAGCCACTGGCGCCGGGGCCATCGGGTTTTTCTTCTTGCTGTTGCAGCCGTACACAATAAGAGCGCCAAGAACGACGAGCGACCCAACCAAGATCCATCGATGTGTGCTCTTCATAACCTACCTCCGAAAGGGTGGGGCGCCGGCCTGGACTTCCTTAGATACCCGCCCCCCAACGCGGTCACCATACTATTTAACATATCGACCCAATTCACGCACCTAATAGCGGTATAACTATATATATTACAGCTACTTACTCATTTCATGATCCCACAACCCATACCTGCCGATCAAAATGATAGACCCTGACGTGCGCGTAAGGGTATGATCCGGGCAGAAGAACCAGGGGCCACAAACCAGTGACAAAGGCATCAATGGAAGAGACGAGCCAAAAGCTTCTGAAAGTTGGGGATCTGGCGCGGCAGGCCGGGAAATCCGTCCGGGCGCTCCACCTCTACGAGGAGCTGGGTCTGCTCCATCCGACCGCGCGTTCACACGGGGGCTTTCGCCTTTACGACGCCTCCGCCGTTACGCGCATCCGTTGGATCGAGTTGCTCCAGAGCAGCGGGTTTTCGCTCCACCAGATTCAGTCTTTGCTACACGCGTGGCACAACACGAAATACGGGCCCGACGCGATGGCGTCGGTTCGGGGTATTTTCCAGAAGAGGCTCGCGGAAGCGCGCGAGTCGGTTGCGCGCTATCAGTCGCTCGCGAAGGAGCTGGAAGGGTCGCTGGAATACCTGAGCACGTGCCAGCAGTGCCGGCCGCCGCGGACAACGCATGACGACTGCCCGCACTGCCCGGTGGATCACGGTATGAAGGAGGAGCCGGCGCTGGTCGCCGGCTTCCACATGGGACCGCCCCCCTTGGGGTCAATCCCGCTACACGGCGAATCGGAGAACGGATGAGCGAAATGGAAGCGCAGCAGCAGACCACACGGCCGCCCGAAACGGCGACCCCAAAGACGATTGCGCTCACCCCGGCCGCGGTTGACTGGGTGAAGCGGATCAGGAGCAAGGAAGAAAAGGACGGGCAGGCCCTTCGCCTCGGCGTGAAGGCCGGCGGCTGCTCCGGGTTCAGCTGAAGCTGCGACAGGCTGGTGGCCAGGTTGCGCGGGCCGCGGTTGTCGATCTGCACCAGCGTGTCGGCGCGGTACACCGGCGACGCGAGCAGCAGGTACAGCAGCATCGCGATGAAGGTCGATTCGAAGGCGCGGAAGTTGCGCGAATGGATCAGGCTCGACGCGTGCGACAGCTCGGGTGTCGAGATCTGCCCGCACACCGCAGAGCCGAGCATCACGATGATGATCTGGCTCACCAGCGCCGGCCACACGCGTTGCAGCGCCGGTGGCAGCACGACGCGCGTGAAGACCTGCATGTCGGTGAGCGCCAGGCTTTGCGCCGCCTCGATCTGGCCGCGCGGGGTGGTGGCGATGCCGGCGCGGACGATCTCGGCCGCGTACGCGCCGAGGTTCACGACCATCGCGAGCACCGACGCTGCTTCCGGTGAGAGCTTGATGCCGATGCCCGGCAGCCCGAAGAACAGGAAGAAAAGCTGCACGATGAACGGCGTGTTGCGGATCAGCTCGACATAGAGGGCCACCAGCGTGCGGGCCCATTTGAGCCCCCAGCGCGCCGTGGCCGCGCCGCCGATGCTGAGCGCGATGCCGAGCGTGGCGGCGATTGCGGTCAGACCGAGCGTGACTCCAACGCCCTTCAGCAGCAGGCCGAAATATTCGACCAGGACGCCGAAGTCGAGCTGGTATCCCATGGAGGAGTTACACCGGGTCTCTCGGTTCGTTCGTGACTCATCGTCGACTTCCCTTGGATGTCACCCCCGCGAAAGCGGGGGTCCAGGGCAAGCGACGAGTTCCGCGGCCCCGGATTCCCGCTTTCGCGGGAATGACAAGGAGTCGGCGACGGTCACACAGCAGGTTGGTATTAGAAATCGCTCGGCAGCGGCTGCTTCAGCCATTTCACGGCCAAGGCGTTCAGGCTGCCGTCCTTGCGCATGCCCGCGACGACGTCGTTCAGCTTCTGCTGCAGCCGGGTCTCGCCTTTCTTGACCGCCATGTTCGAGGGCGAGGTCATGAGCTGGAACTTCTCGACCGGTTCGATCGCCGGCTGCTTCGCCAGGATGGTGGCGCCGACATCGTTGCCGACCACCATCAGCTTCGCCTGACCCGACAGGAAGGCGGAGATGACGCCGTTGTAATCGCTGTAGCGCTGAATGTCGGCGCCTTCCGGCGCGACCTTGGTGACCTCGGTATCCTCCAGCGTGCCGCGATTGACGGCGATGGTCATGCCCTTGAGATCGGCCGGACCTTTCACGTCCACGTCGCGCGGCCCCATGACGGCGATGTAATAGGGCGCGTAGGGAGCGGTGAAATCGATCACCTTCTCGCGCTCGGCGCTCTTGCCGACGCTGAC
>Ga0137409_10003399_pt1 | contig 16873 bp, 12 predicted proteins | sample CZODoug1_16funga_FD_122059 | JGI IMG/M metagenome (GOLD analysis project Ga0137409, IMG submission 122059) | Vadose zone soil fungal communities from Angelo Coast Range Reserve, California, USA - CZODoug1_16fungal (Hybrid Assembly) | ecosystem: Environmental > Terrestrial > Soil > Vadose zone... | reverse complement strand
CGCCTTGAAGTAGAGGGCGGTGAGGAGACTCACCACCGACGCGGAGGATGCCTGGTGGCCACCGACCTTGACGCCGTCCACGCTCGGACGCGCGTTGGCCTCGTGCACCATCCACGTCGAGAGCCAGAGCACGCGGCGCTGGATGCGCTCGAGGATCTCGAGCTCGGTCACCCGGCTCTCCGGCCCCAGAACTGGGCGAGGCTGTCATCGCTTCCGCCCTCGACCTGCGCGAACGTGCAGAGGCGCGGCGCCTTGTCGGGCCGCCAGCGCAGGAACTTCGTGCCGTGACGAAAGCGGCCGCCCGAGAAGTGATCGTAACGGACCTCGCAGACGAGCCGCGGCGCCAGCGGCTTCCACTCCGTGTTACGTCCAGCGCTCCAGCGGCTGGGGCCGCCGGGCGCGCCGCCGGTGAAGCCCGGCGGCTCGACGAGCGGTTCGAGCACGGGCTTGAGCGCGCGGCGCTCGGGGACGGTGAAGCTCGCGCTGAAGCCGACGTGGTGCAGCAGGCCGGCGTCGTCGTAGAGCCCGAGGAGCAGCGAGCCGATCTCGCCGCCCGTCTGCGCGTAGCGGAAGCCGCCCACCACGCAGTCGACCGTTCGCATGCGCTTGACCTTGCGCATGGCCGTCCGCTCCCCGGACGCGTAGGCCGCGTCCGCGCGCTTGGCCACAACGCCGTCGAGCCCGCCCGCGCCGAGCTCGGCGAGCCAGCGACCCGCCAGCGCACGGTCGGCGGTGACGGGTGAGAGCCGCAGCGTCCCATCCGCCGGCACCCGCGCGAAGAGCTGCTCGAGCCGCCGGCGCCGCTCCGTGAGCGGCAGCGCGGTGAGGTCACGACCGGCGTCGTCCACGAGCGCGTCGAAGACGAGATAGATCACCGGCGTCTCGCGCGCGAGCTTCCGCACACGGCTCTCGGCCGGATGGATGCGCTGCAGGAGGGCGTCGAAGTCGAGCCGCCCATCGCGGGCGACGACGATCTCCCCGTCGAAGACGACGCGTCGGAGCGGCAGCGCGCTCAGCGCGGCGACGAGCTCGGGAAAGTAGCGCGTGAGCGTCTGTCCGCTCTTCGACTGGAGCACGACGCGCTCACCCTCACGAAAGGCGAGGCAGCGGAACCCATCCCACTTCGGCTCGAACGCCCACTCCTCGCCGGGCGGCAGCGCGTCCACCGAGAGCGCCTCCATCGGCGCGTACGGCGGCCGGACGGGCAGGTCGAGCGTAGGGAAATCGACGTCCGGCTCCATCGAGCCCCAGTATATGCAGGATGGCGACGGTCGAATCGACGGGCCCCGGCTTCGCCCTGACGTCGCAGGGTCGAGGGGCGCCCCGGCTTCTTCCGAGGCGCGTTTAGAGGAGCGCCCCGGCCAAGCCGGGGCGCTCCGAACGTTGGGGGGCGTGGGGGGCCATCTCGGGGCCCCCCACCTTCAACAGCTCTGGATGTTGTTGCGGCCGGCCTGCTTGGCGGTGTAGAGCGCGCGGTCGGCCGCGGGAATCAGCTCGTCGGCCGCACGCACATCGTCTGGCAGCGTGGCGACGCCCATGCTCACGGTGAGGTGGCCGTGGACGAACTGGTGACGCGCGACGATGCCGAGGACCCTCTCGGCATACCGCAGGGCGCCCGGCTTCGGCGTGTTGACGAGCAGCACGGCGAACTCGTCGCCGCCGTAGCGCGTGACGATCGAGAAGTCGCGCGAGTTCTCCATCAGCACGTGGGTGACTTCGCGGAGCACGGTGTCGCCGGTGCTGTGGCCGTGGCGATCGTTGACCGGCTTGAAATGGTCGACGTCGATCAGCACGAGGGACACGGGCTCGCCGTAGCGCGTGTGCCGCTTGGCCTCCTCCTCGATGCGCAGCATGAAATATCGCCGGTTGTAGGCACCGGTCAGCGGATCCTTGAACGAGAGGTCCTCGAGCGTGGCGTTGCGAATCGCCACCGCCGCCTGCGCGGCGAGCGAGCGCACGAGCCCCTCGAACGCCGCCGCGAACGGGATCACCTCGCCGTCCTCGTCGCGCGCGTTGATGAGCTGCAGGACGCCAACCACGTCGCCCGCCGGCTCCTGCAGCGGCACCGCCAGCACGGAGCGCGTGTTGTCGTCGGTGGGTGCGTCGAACGTCGAGGGCCGGCCATCGGGCGCGCCGGATGCGTCGGACAGCAGGATCGTCTCGCCCGTCTTGGCCACGTGGCCGGCCAGGCCCGGCAGGTCCAGCGCCAGCCGTTCGGCGCCGATCCAGGCACGGGTGTCGGCCGCGCCGAAGCGCGGCACGAAGGGCTCGTTCTGGACGACGGCGAAGCGCAGCGCGCCGCCCTCCCTCAGAAACAGCGTCCCGGCCTCCGCGTTGGTGAAATGCCGCGCTTCGGCCACGATCCGCTCGAGCAGCACCCCGAGGTCCCGCTCGCTCGACAGGGCGATGCCGATCTGGATGAGCTGCCTGAGCAGCTCGTTCACGCCTCGCGGTTGCCTCGAGACGTCTGAAATCACGGTCGCTCCCTCCCGGTATCCAGGGGACTACAAGGCATATGCCACGCGTACAAGAGCCTGCATACAATCAGGTAATTGATCGGCTTCGGAGGCCGTTTTTCGCCGACGGTCTGGCCAATTTCGACGCAATTGGCTATTTTCTTGGCAGGGCCGGTTCGGCTAGAATCGCAGAAGGCGATGGACACCATCCTGGTCATCGACGACGAGCGCAACATCCGCACGCTGGTCTCCAGAGTCCTCGCCCAGGACGATGTCGAGGTCCACACCGCCGGCACCGGCAAGGAGGGCCTCGAGCTCGCCGAGGAGTTGTCTCCCGACGTGGCCCTCGTGGACCTCCGATTGCCCGACATGGACGGCATCCAGGTCGTGCGCGAGCTGAAGGCCAAGCACCCCGACAGCGCCGTCATCATGATCACGGCGTTCGGCCACATCGAGAGCGCGGTGGCCGCCATCAAGACAGGCGCCACCGATTACCTCGAGAAGCCCTTCCAGCATCTCGAGAAGCTCCGGATCTCCGTCAGCCGCGCGCTCGACGAGGTCAAGGCGCGACGCGAGATCACCCGGCTCACGAAGCGCGAGGAAGGCAAGTACCGCACGGACCAGCTCATCGGCGAGTCCGACTCGACCCGGAGGCTGCGGGACATCATCGGCCAGCTCGCGCGCAGCGAGGCGCACACGATCCTCATCAACGGCGAGAGCGGCACCGGCAAGGAGCTGGTGGCGAAGGGACTGCACTACGAGAGCGCGCGGCGCAACTTCCCGTTCATGGAGGTCAACTGCGCGGCCATCACCGAGACGCTCTTCGAGAGCGAGCTGTTCGGCCACGAGAAGGGGGCCTTTACCGACGCGCGCGCGACGAAGAAGGGACTCATGGAGATGGCCGATCGCGGCACCCTCTTCCTCGACGAAGTTGGAGAGATGGCACCGAACAGCCAGGCCAAGCTGCTGCGCTGCCTGCAAGAACGGATGTTCAAGCGCGTGGGCGGTACCCGCGACATCAAGGTCGACGTCCGTGTTATCGCCGCCACGAACCGCTCGCTCGAGACCATGGTGAAAGAGGGAAAGTTCCGCGAAGACCTCTTCTACCGGCTCAACGTGATTCCGATCACCATTCCGCCCCTGCGCGAGCGCACGGAAGACATCCTGCCGCTGGCGCGCCACTTCCTGGCGGAGGCGAATCGGACGTTCCACAAGATGGTCCGGCGGTTCGCGCCGGAGACGGAGGTTCTGCTGCTCGGCTACGCCTGGCCCGGCAATGTGCGCGAGCTCAAGAACCTCGTCGAGCGGACGGTGATCCTGTCGATCAGCGAGTCGATCGACGCCCATAACCTGCCGGCGCAGTTCTCCCAGTTGCCCGAGGGTCGGCCGGCCGAGGATGCGGCACCGACGGCCCGCACCCTTGCCGCCATCGAGCGCTCGTACATCCTCAAGGTCATGCAGCAGGTGAAGGGCAACAAGAGCGAGGCCGCCAAGGTCCTCGGCATCACCCGCCAGACCCTCCGAAAGAAGCTGACCGAAGCCTAATTCCCCGTCGGCCGGGCCCGGGCCTGGCCAGTTCCTCGCCATACCGCAGCTTGCCATCGAGTCCGATCGGTTAGGAATCGACCGGACATCAGGCCTTTTGCCCGCCGAGGTATCCGAGTTCAATCGCATTTTCAGCCACTTAAGGCCTGATGGCAGGTTTGGTACCCCCTTTGCTCCTCCTCTGCCCGTCACGGGCAAATCCAGCGCGGGGAGCAGGCGATGAGATTGGTGGTCAAGAAGCTGGAAGTCGTGGATCTCGGACAGATGCAGTCGCTGGTGCTCGAGCACCTCGACGGCATCGAGTCCGGACTCACCGTGCTCGACTCGCGCGTGCTGCTCGGTCACGCCAGCATCGATATCGTCGCCCTCGACGCCGAGGGCGCGTTCGTGCTGCTCACCGCCGGCTTCACCGCCGACGAGGACATGCTGCTGAAGGCGGTCGAGGCGTACTCCTGGTGCCTCGAGTATCCGGAGGCCATTCGCCGGCTCTATCCCTCGGTCGAGATCTCGGCTGCGCGGCCGCCGCGCTTGATGTTCGTGGTCGAGCGGCTGCCCGACGCGTTCCATCGCAAGATCAAGCAGCTCGGCTTCTCCGAGGTCGACTGCGTGGAGTTCCGTCACCTGGATGTGAGCGGCACGCCCGCAGCCTACTTCGACACGATCGCGCGGTTGCGGCGCGGCCCGGGCCTTCCCGAGTTCACGCCCGCGCCGATCGCCCGTCGCGTGTCCGAGCCCGAGATGCGACGCGCGCCCCAGTCGATGGGGGCCGAGCGGCCGGCCGCGAGGACGGGCGTGGACCGCGCCGACAAGGTGGTGCCGCTGATGAGCGGGCCGAGCACGGCGCGGGCAACGAGCGTGCGTCTGCAGAAGATGCTCAACACTCACGGCTCGAGCCACGGCAACGGCGTGGCGCCCGTGATCGAGATCGCGGCCCGCGTCGCCCCACCGGCGCCGCGCGTGCAAACGGCGCGTATCGAGACGCCCGCGCCGCATGCCGAGATCGCCGCACCGCGCGCCGAAGCCGCTCGCATCGAGATGCCGGCGCCGCACATCGCGACGCCCACGCCGCGCATCGAGACGCCGGCCCCGCGCATCGAGACGCCGGCCCCGCGCATCGAGCTGCCGCGCGTGGAGATCGCCTCGCCGGCGGTCGAGACGCCACGCATCGAGACGCCGCAGGTCGAGACGCCCGCGCCGCGCGTCGAGCGGCCGCAGGTCGAGACCGCCCTGCCGCCTCTCGAACTGCTGCGCGCCGAACTCGCCGCGGCCGCCGTCGTCGCGCCCGCGCCGAGGATCGAGATCCCCGCCCCGCGCGTGGGGACGCCCGCCGTCGTCGTCGAGCCGATCGCGCGCCTGACGCTGCGCGAGGCCATCCCGGCGCCCACGCCGGCCGCCGCGTCTGCACCCCAGGGGGCGAAGCCGCGCGTGTCGTTCGCCGAGATCGCCAAGGAGCTGCTCGGAACGTCGGCGCCCGCGCCCCGCCTCGGCGCACCCGCCGTGATCCCGCGGCCGGCCGTGGAGGAGATCACGCGCGCGACGCTCGAGGCTCTCGCCGCTGCCGCCGCCGACGCCGTCACTGAGACCGACTCCGCCGTCGCCATCGAGGACGCGCCCGCCGACCTGGAGATCCAGGAGGCCGTGGCGGCCCTCGTCAAGGAGACGGCCCCCGAGCCGGTCGCCCGACCGGTCATCAAGCCGGTCGTCCAGGACAAGCCCCAGCTGCTGGTCGCCGCGGCGCCCAAGTCGGCGTTCGCTGCGGCGGGGCCCAAGGCGGCCCCCGCGGCGCTCAAGCCCGCAGCCGCTGCGACAGCATTCAGGCCCGGGGCCGCTCCGGCGGCAAAGGCGACAACCGTGGCCGCTCCGGCTCCGGCGCCGGCGGCGCCGCCCATGCCGCAGGAGTTCGAAGGCCTCAAATTCCCGAACGACGGCGTACTCACGCGCCAGTGGATGGAGTTTCTGAACCAGATGGCCTCGAGCAAGTAGAGCCAGGGAGAGGACGCCATGACAGCCGTCACCTCGCTTCGCGTGCTCGCCGTCGACGACAACTCGTCGCTGCTGCGCTTCCTCGTCTCCGCGTTCAACGCGAGCGGCTGCGCGGTCACCGCGGCGCCCACAGCCGAAGAGGCGCTGGACCGGATCGACGCCGACGCATTCGACCTCGTGGTCTCCGACATCAAGATGCCGGGCCTGAGCGGCCTCGACCTGTTGCGCGCGGTGAAGGCGAAGCAGCCGGCCACGCCGGTGGTGCTGATCACGGGCGCGCCCTCGGTGAACTCCGCGGTCTTCGGGCTGCGCCACGGGGCGTACGACTACCTGCCGAAGCCGTTCTCGATCAAGGAAGTCCAGGGGCTGGTCGAGCGCGTGCGCGCCGACCGCGCCAAGTGGAACGGCCAGACGCCGCTGCCGTCCGGGCTCGCCGAGGAGCTGCATCGCCGGGAGGCCGGCGTCGAGATGCTGCTCCGTGTCGGCGACCTTGCCCTGCAGGGCCTCGCTCCACAGGCGTTTCTCGAGCAGACGCTGCATCTCGCCACCGAGAGCCTGCGGAACGACGGGGGGCTACTGCTCCTGCGCGACGAGCACGGCCACTTCACCTCGGCCCAGAGCGGCGCGCCGCCCGTGGTGAGCGAGCTGCTCGGCCTGCTGCAGCTCGGCTTCGATCGGGTGGTCGCGACGGGGGGCCGCGAGGCCGTCGCCCTCACGCGGCAGGGCCACCGGCTGGACGTCGTGGCCGCTGCGATCCCGGGCGTGGACCGCTGCATGGGCGTCGTGTGCCTGGCGCGGCTGTCGATGAACGGCGGGTTCCTGCCCGACGAGCGCGACATGCTGCTGGGCTTCGCGCAGACGACGGCGGTCGCCCTCCAGAAGCTCGTGCTGCGCGAGAACCTCGAGCGACATCTGATCGACACGATCGCCGCGTTCGTCAACGCCATCGAGTCGAAGGATCCGTACCTCAAGGGTCACTCGGCGCGCGTGGCGCTCTACGCCACCGAGATCGCCACCGTGATGGGACTGGACGACGAAACCATCCAGATCGTGAGCCGCGGCGCAATGCTCCACGATTTGGGTAAACTCTCCATCATGGACACGATCCTCCGGAAGCCGGACCGCCTGACCGAGGAGGAGTTCGCGATCATCAAGGCGCACCCGGTGGTCGGCGAGCGGATCCTCAAGCCGCTGCGCTTCCTCAATCGCGAAGCGTGCGCGGTCCGCAGCCACCACGAGCGGTTCGACGGCTCGGGGTATCCGGACGGCCTCAAGGGTGAGAACATCCCGCTGGTGGCGCGCATCGTGACGGTGGCCGACGTGTTCGACGCCGTGACGTCGAACCGGCCGTACCGCACGGCGCTGCCGGTCGACGCCGCGCGCGAGGAGATCGCCCGCGGCCGGGGCACCCACTTCGACCCGCAGGTGGCGGACGCCTTCGCGAGCATCCCGACCGAGCGCCTGGTGGAGATCACCCGGCACTACGAGTCGCTCGTCAGCGCGCCCCTTCGGACCGGGGAAGGTGAGCTGGCGCGCGTAAGTTGACTTCCGCCAAGACCCGGATCCTCATCGTCGACGACGCGGGGCCCGTGGTCGTGCTCTGCGTCAACGTTCTGCAAGCCCTGGGGTACGCCGTGAAGGGCGCGAACCGCGGCGAGACCGCGGTCGAGCTTCTGCGGAAGGAGCGATTCGACCTCATGGTTCTCGATTACAAGATGCCGGGCATGACGGGATTCGACGTGTATCAGCAGGCCAAGGCGCTGTACCCTGACCTTGCGGTCGTACTGGTGACGGGCCACGGCTCGCCGGAAGTCGTCAGCGAGGCCAACCGGATGGGCTTCGACTCGATCCTGTTGAAGCCGTTCACGTCCGAGGAGCTGCGCGGCACCGTCGAGAAGGTGCTCACGGACCGCAAGCAGGACGCGCGCTGATGCCCACGGTTGGCGCGGATACCCGCGGCCCGGCCGCGGCGGAGGGCATCATGCGTGCCGTCGTGCGGGCCCTCCAGTGGGGCCTCGACCGGATGCTGTCCGTCGGCTACGGCGTCGTGTACGACGCCATCTTCGAGCGCTTCCCCCCGTACCAGGATCTCCAGGCCGAGGTGCTCGAGCTCGTCGAGAAGAGCGCGCCCGACGCGCCACGCCGCGACGTGCAGGTCCTCGACGTCGGCTGCGGCCCGGGCAACTTCACGTTCGTGCTCGCCGAGGCCGGCTTTTCCACGATCGGCCTCGAGGCGTACGGCGCGCTCGTCGAGCTGGCGCGTGAGAAGCGCCGCGCCAAGCGCCTGGCGAACCTGGCGTTCCGTCACGGTGAGCTCGCCGAGGGTGCCGGCGGACGCGACGGCTCGTTCGACGTGGTGGTGAGCATCCACGGGCTCTACGTGCACCCCGAGCCCTTCACACTCCTGCGCGAGGCGCGGCGGGTGCTCAAGCCGGGCGGCTGCGCCGTGTTCGTCAACCCCACCCGCCACGTCGGTCACTGGTCCACGTTCCGCGACATCAAGAACCGGGACGGCATGCGCGCGGCGCTGGCGAGTCTGCTGTGGCTCGTGCCCAACTCGATCTTCGAGATCGCTCGCAAGCGCATCGGGCCGCACTACTGGGACGAGCACGCGTTCGCGACGAATCTGAAGGCGGCCGGCCTCACCGTCCTCGGGATGCGCCGGACGTTCCTCAACGGCGCGAGCGTGCTCGTCTGGGCGCGTCGGGACGTCGAGGCGTCGTGAATGACGCGACCACCCGCCGGCCACGAGGCCCTGACGCGCGAGCTCCTGACGGGGAGCGGCGCACGACACACGTCGGTGCGCACGGCGACTGAGCGTCTGATCGCGGTGGGCTACGGGCTCACCTACGACGCGGTCGTCTCGGGCTTTCCGCCCTACGAGCGGCTGCTCGAGGAAATCACCACGCTCGTCGCGCGCTCGGCGCCCGCGGCTGTCACGTCCAGCGTGCTGGACGTATCGTGCGGCACGGGCACCGTGGCCGCGCGCATCGCCGCGCTGGGCTACCGCGTCACCGGCGTGGACGCCGTCGGCCACCTCGTCGACGTCGCGCGCCGCCGCTGGGCCAACCGCGGCCGGGCGCTGACGTTCGAGCACCGCGACATCGCGTGCGACCCGCCGCCCGGGGACGGCACGTTCGACACGATCGTGAGCATGCACACGCTCTACTGGCACCCGCGCCCCGAGGCGCTGCTGGCGGCGTGCCGCCGCGCGCTCAAGCCCGGCGGTCACGCGATCTTCCTCACTTACGGGCGGCCTGCGCGCGTGCGCGACACGTTCGGCGCGATCCGCGCGCGCCACGGCACGGTGGAGGCGCTTCGCTCGCTCCGCTGGCTGCTGCCCACCGCGCTCTTCGAGACCCTGCGGCACGTCGACCGGCGCTATCTCAGTGATGCTGACTTTCGCGCGGCAGTGACCGGTGCCGGCTTCGAGATCCTGGAGGTCCGCGAGACGTTTCTCGGGGGCATCAGCCGGCTTGCCTGGACGCGCGTTCCCCCGTCAGTCCGCGGCTAGTTTTCATCCAAGCGGTGTCATTCGGCACGGGCAAATCGAATAGGAATCACTCATGTTCTCGCCCGTCTGATGCCGGCATGATGGTCTTTACTCTTATATTTCCATTAGTTTACCTCGTATTGCAACGTTTGGTACCTGGATTGCTTGTCGTTTGCTGTCCCCGTATCGGCGGGGACTGGCCCCCCACCGGGGGACTAGCGGGGAGAGATCGATGACCATGAGGATCCGGGGGACTGTCGGACTGCTACTGTTGTTCGGGGTCGGGCTGATGACTCCGGGCTATGCTGTCGCAGAGCCCGGCGCGAAGTTGTACGAGCTCACCGAGAATATGAGCCTCAAGGGCAGGAAGAACGCGTTTCGCCGCGCCACGTCGGAGCTGGCCGGCTTCGCCAAGGTCGGCACGCCCCTGTGCCCGCAGGCGCTGGTGGATTTCTACAGCCCGGGCGCGACGTTCTGCTTCCTGAACGCCACGGGCACCGACAACATCAGCACGCAGACGGGCCTGGGGACGTTCAACGGGACGTTCACCGTGGTCGTCCAGGGCGACAACCCCGTGGACAGCCCGGAGAAGGTCATCGCCAAGGGCAGGTTCCGGGGGGACATGAACTTCGCGCCGGCGATCCTCTCCACCATCCCCCTCGGCTCTGTCACCGGCACGTTGTGGCTCAACGGCCGAGGTGATGACGATCACCGTGGCGTTCGTCCTGGCGTTCCGTTCACGGGCGTCTTCCGGCTGCCGTTCGTCCTGCCGACAGGCGCGCCGGGCTGCGCCGTCGCTCCGAGCGGTGCGAACTGCTTCACGCCGCCTCTGTACCTGCTGACGGCGCTGGACGACCCGAACCTGGCCGATCCCACCAAGTGGACGCTGGATCTGGTCAAGGACGTCGAGAGGGCGCTGGGATATCCGACGGTTCGCTTCGAGATTTCGTTCTAAGCCACGACGCCACGGGGGCGCGGCCCCTCCGGCGGACGTGAGAATGGTGATGAGGAGCGAGGCGAGTTGGCCATCGCCGGATTGAATCAATGCTGGCACTCTTGGGGAACGTGATCGCGGTGGAGGATCCCCCGCTCGCCGTGCCGGCCGACATCCGGCGCCCGGACGAGGGCGTCGTCATTTCGCGTGGCACGCGCGTGTACCTGCGCACGTTCACCCGGCGCGATCTCGCCTGGCTCACCGAGTGGGTCGACGACCCGTATCTCGAGCGGATGGTCGGCAGCGAATTCCTGCACGCCTTCAAGCACGACTGGGACAAGGGGCCCGGCTTCCACGACGCCGTCATGAGCGATCCCACGCAGGTCGTGCTGATCGTGGAGGCCTATCGTGGCTGGACCAAGCCCGTGGGCGTGGTCCGGCTCTTCAACATCCACATGCTGGAAGGCTACGCGTTCCTCGAGACCATCATCACCGATCAGCGTGCGGTCCGGCGGGGCTACGGCGTTGAAGCCGGCAAGCTCATCTCCTATTATGGCGTCGACGTGCTCGGCGTCCGCCGCATCGAGGCGAAAGTCTATGCGTACAACGTGCTGAGCATGAACTCGCTCCGGCGCAACGGCTTCCACCAGGAAGGCGTGCTGCGGCAGGCGGGCTTCGACGGTACCCGCTACTGGGACGTGGTCGTCTTCGGCATCCTCAAGGACGAGATCGAGGCGGTGCGCAAAAGGGACAAGGTCTACCTTCCTCTCGACGAGCCCGAGGGGAATGTGATTGAGCCCACATAGCCTTCTCCCGCTCGTAGCGTTCTTCCTCAACGTCACCCTCGCCGGGCTCTCGCTGCTGCGGAACCCGGGGAGCCGGCTGAACCGGGTCTTTGCCTACTTCGCCTCGGCCATGGCCCTCTGGAACATCGGCTCGTTCATGCTGCGCACGAGCCCCGACGCCTCCGCCGCGGTGTTCTCCGAGGTCGTCATCCACATCGGCGTACTGCTGGTCCCGGCGTTCTGGTACCACTTCGTGCTGATCTTCCTCGACGCCACCACGCGCCACCGGCCCTCGCTGACGGCGGCCTACGCGATCGCGCTCGTGTACAGCCTCGTGAACCTCAGCCGCTCGCCGCTCTTCATGAAGGGCGTGGTGTGGACCCACTGGGGCTGGGCGCCGGCCACGGGCCCGCTGTACCTGCCCTTCGTCGTCGTCTTCAACTTCTTCATGATCTACGGGCTGCGCCACCTCGTGAAGGCCAACCGGGGCATCGACTCGTCGTTCCGGCGCAACCGCGGCACGCTCATCATGCTCGGCACGCTCATCAGCCTGGCCGGCGGTTTCATCGACTTCGCGCGCTTCGTCGCCGCCAAGTACATCCCGGCCGCCGAGCAGGTCTACCCGATGGGCATCCCCGCGAACATGGTCTTCGCGCTGATGCTCGGCACCTCGATCGTCCGCTACCGCCTCTTCGCGGTGGACCTCGCGGTGAAGAAGGCGGCCGTGTACGGCGTGGTGGGCACCGCGGTCACCGGCGTGCTCTACACCGTCACGCGAACGATCGAGCGCGCCTTCAACCTCGCCGACATCGACACCATCTGGCTCGTGGTGCCGCTGGGCTTCGTCATCACGGTCTTGCTGACGCCGTGGGGCCAGCACCTCGAGGACCGCATCCATCGCCTGATGTTCAGCAAGCGCCAGGGCTGCTACGAGACGCTGCTGTCGCTCAGCAAGCGTATGAGCGCGATCCTGAACTTCAACGAGCTGGTCGACACGCTCGTGCACGGGCTCGTGCGCGGCATCCCGGTCACCCACGCCACCCTCCTCATCTACGACGCCACCACCAACGCCTTCGCCTCCTACCGCGAGGAGACGACGCTGGAGGAGGGCGCGGGCGTCGAGAGCATTCGCGCCGACAGCCCGATCGTGCAGTGGCTGACGCGGACCGAGGGCCTGCTGGTCAAGGAAGAGGCGAAGCTGAACCCGCGCATCGCGAAGTACTTCGAGACGGCCGAGGGCGAGCTGGAGGCCATCAAGGCCTCGCTCATCGTGCCGCTCAAGATCGAGAACAAGCTCAACGGTATCCTGCTCCTGGGCGAGAAGCTCTCGGGCGAGATCTTCGATCGCCAGGAGCTGGACGTGCTCTCGCTGCTCGCCACCCAGGCCGCCATCTCGCTGGAGAACGCGCGCCTGTACGAGGGCCTGTCGACCTCGAACGTCCGCCTCATGGAGGCCAGCCGGCTCAAGTCCCAGTTCCTGGCCAACATGTCGCACGAGCTGCGGACCCCGCTGAACTCGATCATCGGGTTCTCCAAGGTGCTGCTGAACCGCCTGGACGGCGAGCTGACGGAGCGCCAGGAGGCGTACATCCGCTCGGTCCACAACTCCAGCCGTCACCTGCTGGAGCTGATCAACGGCATCCTCGACTTCTCCCGCATCGAGGCCGGCAAGTTCGAGATGCGCCCGGAGAGGGTCGACATGCTGAGCCTCGTCGACGAATGCATCGAGTCGTCGCTGCCGCTCGTGCGCGACAAGCGGCTGAAGATCGAGAAGGACGTACCGCTCGACGTGCCGGAGATCGCCGCCGACCGCACGCGCATCAAGCAGGTGCTGCTCAACCTCATGTCGAATGCGATCAAGTTCACGGCGGCCGGCAAGATCCTCGTCCAGGTGCGGTGCGAGCCCGAGGCGCTGCACATCTCGGTGGCCGACACCGGCATCGGCATCTCGGGCGCCGATCTGAACCGGCTGTTCGAGCCGTTCCAGCGCCTGGACAATCCGCTGGCGCAGCAGGCCGACGGCACCGGCCTCGGCCTGGCCATCAGCAAGAAGTTCGTCGAGCTGCACCGGGGACACATCTGGGCGGAGAGCCGCGAAAGCCAGGGCTCGACCTTTCATTTCACGCTGCCGCTCGCCGCGGCGGCGAACTAGAGGACGTCATGCCCTCATCGGTTCGCAAGGACGGCAGTCGAGCGAAGATCCTCCACGTGGAGGACAATCCGGAAAACCGGATGCTGGTCCGGGCCATCCTCGAGGCGGAGGGCTACACCATCATCGACGCCGAGGACGGGCTGGCGGGCATCGAGGCGGCCATCCGCGAGGAGCCGGCGCTCATCCTGCTCGACGTCAACCTGCCGGCCGTGGACGGCTACGAGGTGGTGTCGATCATCAAGTCGTTTCCGGCCTTCGCCACCACGCCCATCATCGCGGTGACCGCGTACGCGATGGAGGGCGACCGGCAGCGCACGCTGGTGGCGGGCTGCGACGGCTACATCCAGAAGCCGATCGACGTGGACACCTTCCCGCGCCAGGTCGCCGAGTTCCTGCACGGCAAGCGCGAGCACGTGGAGGAGCGCGAGCAGGGCGTCTACCTGCGCGAGCTGAACCAGCGCCTCGTCTACCGGCTGGTGAACCAGGTGGAGGAGCTCAAGCGGCTGAACCAGCACTTCGTGCGCCGCGCCGCCCAGCTGGCCGACCTCCACCGCGCCGTACAGGACATCACCTCCGAGCTGGGCGTGCAGGCGATGCTCGAACAGCTGCTGCCCAGCCTGGCGCGCGCCCTCGGCACCACGCAGCTGACCGTCGACATCACCGAGACCGACGTGCACGTGGCGGTCACCGGCACGCCGACCGCCGACCGACCGCGCAGCGTGCTGACCGGCTCCGGCGTGGCCCCGCGCGACGACTGGATGGAGGCGGAGTGGCGGCTGCCGCTGGCCGTGCGCGGCCGCGCGGTGGGACAGATGACCGCGCGTCTGGTGCTGCCGCCGGGCGCCAAGGCCGACGAGGAGCAGCTCCTCAACATCGTCGCCAACCAGGTCGCCATCGCCGTCGAGAACTCGCGCCTCTACGACGGCGTGCTGCGGCGCGCGGCGGAACAGCAGAGTCTCGTCGAGGCGGGCCACCTGCTCGCCAGCACGCTCAAGGTCGAGGAGGTGCTGCAGCGCTTCACCGAGCTCGTGCGCACGCGGCTGCGCGTGGACGTCGTGCGCATCTGGCTGCACGAGCACGACACGGACTACCGGCTGGCCGCGCAGGCCGGCCTGGCGGAAAAGCCCGAGCTGGCGCACATGCGGTTCGCGCCCGGCGAGGGCGCCGTCGGGCGGATCATGGAGCACCTCACGCCGCTGCAGATCCCCGACCTTCAGGTCGACCCGCGCTTCCGGGAGCGTGCGTGGGCGCAGGCGGAGGGGCTGCTGTCGTTCGTCGGCGTGCCGCTCATGCTCGACGACGTGCCGATCGGCGTGCTGCTCTGCTGGACACGGCAGCGCCGGGAATTCACGGCGGACGACGTGACGCTGGCGCAGGCGCTGGCGACCTCGGCCGCCGTCGGCATCCGCAACGCGCGGCTACACGAAGAAACGCAGCTGCGCCTGCGTCACACCGAGACGCTGGTGGCCGTGAGCCAGGCGGTCGGCGCCACCCTCGATCTCAGCGAGGTGCTGCGCCGCGCGACGCGCGAGATGGTGCGCGCGCTCGGTGGCGACACCGGCGTGGCGTGGCTGGTGACACCGGGCACCGAGCAACTCGTGCCGCTCGTCGGCTACCACGTACCCAAGGACCTGGTGGCGAAGGCACCGAGCCTCGCCCTACGGCGCGACACACCCTTCTTCGAGCGGCTACGGGCGCACGGCACGCTCGCCGCGAGCGACAGCGCGTCGGGTGAGTGGAACGACATGCCGATGGCGGGGCTGATCGACCACAAGTCCATCCTCATCCAGCCGATGTTCTGGAAGGGCCAGGTCATGGGCGGCTTCACGGTGCTGTGGAGCCGGGATCGGCACCGCTTCTCGTCCGACGAGATGCGCCTCGCCGAAGGCATCGCGCTGCAGGGAGCGCTCGCCGTCGAGAACTCTCGCCTGTTCGAGGGCGTGAAGGAGCAGATGGCCGAGCTCAAGCGCACGCAGGCCCAGCTCGTGCAGTCCACGAAGCTGGCCGCCATCGGCGAGCTGGCCGCCAACATCGCGCACGAGATCAACAACCCGCTCACCACCGTGCTGGGCTTTGCCTCGTTCCTCGCCGAGCGGATGCCGCCCACGGATCCGATGCGCGAGGAGCTCGGGCTCATCCAGGAGGAGGCGTCGCGGGCGCGCGACATCGTGCGCGACCTGCTACAGTTCAGCCGGCAGCGCGACTTCTCGCCCGAGAGCGCCGACGTCAACACGGTCCTCGAGCAGGTCATCGCGATGGTGCGCCGCCAGGGCGCCCTCAACGCCATCACCGTCGAGGAACGCTACGAGAAGGACCTGCCCGCCGTCGAGCTGGACGTGTCGCGGATCAAGCAGGTGTTCCTCAACATCATCAACAACGCCGTCTACGTCATGCCGAGCGGGGGCTCGCTGACCGTGCGCACCCAGACGGCGAACGGCGGGGTCCGGATCGCCTTCATGGACACCGGCCCCGGCATCGCCCCCGAGCACCGTGACCGGATCTTCGATCCGTTCTTCACGACGAAGCCGGAGGTCAGCGGCACCGGGCTCGGGCTGTCGGTGAGCCTCGGCATCGTGCAGAGTCACGGCGGCACCATCGAGGTCGAGACCGAAATGGGGCGGGGCACCACGTTCACCGTCGCCCTGCCGCTGCGACTCGAGGACGAGTCGGCGGAGCGCGGCGGGTAGGCGCGTCATCGAGGAGCGGCCCGCGCCCCCCCGGGCTGCTCCGAGCGCGGGGGCGTGACCGCGTGGAACGTGGTCAACCCGTCGCTCACCACTCGATCGCGCGCTAAACGCACCAAAAGATTGTAATTTGTTTAATGAGTGCCGTATTTATCGAAATGTTTTTAATTGTTTTTGTTTATTAGTAGTAATTAGTTTGCCGTTTAGTATGAACTAAAGTGTAGATTAAATTGATTTATATAATTGTATATTAGTGTCTGTTATTTTTCATATTTTAGATATTTTAGTATAACTGTTAATTCATATTTGATGTGTTTTTTATTTAGTTAAAACCAAAATATTTATAACCTAGGCCACATATTTGTGCAGTAGTTTTCTCCAAACCCACCAAATTCTGAATAAATGGGTTCATCTTAGCCCTCTCGTATATATCTATTCTAATTTATATAAAACTGATAAACGATACAATATACAATATTTGAAAAGTAAACTATTTTTATTAATAATAGCTAAATTATAAATTAAATTAGCTAAATAGTTAACTAAATTTAGTTAATTAATCACAAAATTAAATAAATTGTGATATGGGTAATCATATTTTATTCATAATTTAGCCAAATATTAATAGATCAGTAAGTTAATTTAACACATAATTAAGTTAATTTAGTTAACAAAAAAGTTAATTTAAATAATAACTAAAATTTTTTAATTTATAATTATTTAATTTAGTTAAAAGTTAAGTATTTAACTATTAATTAACTATTTTGGTAACTAAATTAACTTAACTTAACTAATATTTGAATTAAATTAACTTGCTGATGTATAAAATTAACTAAATTAT
>Ga0137409_10003398_pt1 | contig 16874 bp, 14 predicted proteins | sample CZODoug1_16funga_FD_122059 | JGI IMG/M metagenome (GOLD analysis project Ga0137409, IMG submission 122059) | Vadose zone soil fungal communities from Angelo Coast Range Reserve, California, USA - CZODoug1_16fungal (Hybrid Assembly) | ecosystem: Environmental > Terrestrial > Soil > Vadose zone... | reverse complement strand
GGGAAGTAGAGGAATTTCGCGGCGACGCCCATGCGCTTCGCCGCGGTGAACGCCTGGTAGCCTTCCGACAAATCGACGCGGTAGTCCAGTTGCGAGTGCACGACGAGCATCGGCGTCTTCCAGCGCTCGACGAAGTTCAGCGGATTCCACTGGCGGTAGAGGTCGCGGTTTGCATACGGGTTGCCCCCGAACTCCCAGTCCGTGAACCACAGCTCTTCGGTGCTGCCCGCCATGCTCACCGTATTGAAGACGCCGTCGTGGTCCACCAGCACCTTGAAGCGGTCGGTGTGGCCGGCGATCCAGTAGACCATGTAGCCGCCGTACGACGCGCCCGCCGCCCCCATGCGCGTCGAGTCGACGTACGGCAGCCGGGCGACGACGTCGAGGCCCTTCATGAGGTCCTCGTACGGATAGTCGCCCCAGTGCCGCGAGATCGCGTCGGTGAACGGCTGGCCGTAGCCGGTGGAGCCGTGGAAGTTCACCGCGGCCACGGCGAAGCCGCGCGCCGCGAACATCTGGAGGTTCCAGCGGGCTCCCCAGGAGTCGAGCCAGGCGCCCTGCGGCCCGCCGTGAATCAGGTAGACGAGCGGGTAGCGCTTGACCACGGCGAAACCCGGAGGTTTCTGCAGCCAGCCGAACACCGAGTCGCCGAGCGCGCCGACGAACCCGAACTCCTCGAGCGGTGGCAGGTCGAGCGCGGCGACCGCGGAGTCGTTGTGGTGCGACAGCGGCTTGCCGGCGAGCCAGACTTCGGCCGGCTCCGTGTTGCTCTGATGCAGGTAGGCCAGCGTCCGGCCGTCCGGTGCCACCTGCACATCCGTGTTCACCCCACCCGTCACCACGCGGGTGCGGCGAAATCCCGGGATATCGATTCGATATACGTTGTCCCTGCCGCGTTCCTCGACGACGGCGTAAATGCATCGGGAGTTGGGGCACCAGGCGTACGAGCCGACCGAGAGCGTCCATCCCACCGTCGCCTCCGTCGTCCGGCCACCCGGACCCCGATCCGCCAACATCAGGCGCAGGCGATCGGCCTCGAATCCCGCCCGCTCCATCGAGAGATACGCGAGCCACTTCCCGTCAGGTGAGAAGCGCGGCGTGTTATCCGCCCCCCGATTGCCCGTGATCGACTGCGGCATCGCCACGCCCGGCCCGACGAGGTAGAGATCGACGTTCGTGTTGTCCGCCACCACCGAGTCTCCATGCATCGCGACGACGATCGCCTGACCATCCGGCGAGGCCGCCACGTCCCCGTCCCCACCCGTGGCGATGGTCGGCGCGTCATGATCGACGGGCGTCAGGTCCGCCGCCTTGCCGGTCGCCACGTCGACCCGGAACACGTGCTGCCGCTTGCCCGCGCGAAAATCGTCCCAATGACGCCACAGCAGACCGGTCCAGATCCGGGCGTCGGTTGGGAACGCCCCGTTGCGCCGGTCGATCTCCTGGTCCACCGGCCACTTGATATCGCTGACCACGAGGAGGCCGGAGCCGTCGGGCAGCCAGATGGGATCCGACGCACCGTCCCGCAGGCTCGACAGCTTGCGCGCGTCACCGCCGCCGATCGGCAGCAGCCAGATCTGCGCTCCGCCCTCGCGGGTCGAGATGAACGCCAGTGTCTTGCCGTCCGGCGACCAGCGCGGCTGACGGTCGGAGCCGGGGCCCCCGGTGAGTTGACGAGCGCGGCCCGTGGCCGCCTCCGCCACCCACACGCGGGAAATGCCGCGGTTGTCCTGCAGCGACGGCGTGGTCACCGTGTACGCCACCCATTTCCCGTCGGGCGACAGCTGTGGGTCGCTCACGCTCTTCAGGGCAATGAAGTCCTCGAACGCGATGGCGCGCTTCTGCGCAACGGCAGAACGTGGAACGATGGAAAGAGGGAACGTAATAGCCAACAATCCCAGCATGGCTCTCATACCACCATTCCATCGTTCCATCGTTCCCTCTTTCAGAATTCCGGGTGAGTCATGATGGCGCGGACCAGGTCATCGTACACCTTCGACTCGGGCGTCACCGCGCCGCCTGCATCGGTGTGCACGTTCCAGGAGCACAGTTCGTTGAGCGCCGTGGCTTCCTCGTACGTCAGGTGCAACACGTGGCCGTTGCCGTCCCGCTTGGCGCCGTCGAGCACCTGCTTCAAAACGTCGGGGAGATGCTTCGCGCCACGGATGGCGTCGTATTGCTGTCTGGTCACGTTGAGATCCATGCGCTAATGTTGGTAGCTTCGCCACCGCCCGCAACCGGGGCGCATGCCCCCCCCCCACAGACTCGGAGTTCGATGCCTCGCACCGCGTTTCTCTCCACCGGCTTCCACGTGCCCGCGCGCGTCGTGACCAACGACGACCTCGCCAAGATCATGGACACGTCGGATGAGTGGATCGTGCAGCGCAGCGGCATCAAGACGCGGCACTGGGTGTCGAACGGTGATACAGGCGTTTCGCTCGCGCGCGAGGCATCGCTCAAGGCGCTCGGCAAGGCGGGCCTCGCTCCGACCGATCTCGACTGCATTATCTACTGTACCTGCACACCCGATCACTTCGAGCCGGGCAACGGCGTGTTTCTGCAGCGCGAGCTCGGCGTCAGCGACATCCCCGCCGTGGACGTGCGCAACCAGTGCAGCGGCTTCATCTACGGGCTTTCGATCGCGGACGCCTGGATCCGCACCGGCCAGTACGAGCGCATCCTCCTCGTAGGCGCCGAAGTGCACTCACGAGGTCTCGACAAGACGACCCGTGGGCGCGACACCGCGGTGCTGTTCGGTGATGGCGCGGGCGCGGTCGTCCTCGCTCCCACCGACGAACCGGATCGAGGCGTGTTGTCGACGCACATCTTCGCCGACGGCCGCCAGGCCGAGAAGCTGTGGGTCGACGGCCCCGGGCTGGCGCACGACCCCTATGTGAGCGTGGAGATGCTGGAGCGCGGCCTGCACCGCGCGGTGATGGAGGGGCGCGAGGTGTTCAAGTTCGCGTCCGTGAAGATGCCGGAATCGGTCGCGATCGCCCTGAAGACCAACGGTTTCACCCCCGCCGACGTCAAACTGCTCGTCCCGCACCAGGCCAATCTGCGGATCATCGAGATGGTACAGAAGGCGACGGGACTGCGCGACGATCAGGTGTACGTCAACATCCAACGCTACGGCAACACCACGGCTGCTTCGATCCCCATCGCACTCGACGAAGCGTTGACCGAGAAGCGCCTCGGGCGCGGCGATCTGCTCGTGATGACGGCTTTCGGCTCGGGGTTCACCTGGGGGAGCGCCGCGATTCGCTGGTAGCCTCTAACCGCCCGTTCAGCCTGCTGGTAGCTTAGCCGCAGCAGGTCTCGAGGTGGCGGATGCGAGTCGTAGCGTTGGTCATGTTGGGCGCAGCCTTTGGGGGAGTCTCCGCGTGCGACCGGCGGCCGGTCATCCTGGGGGTCACCTACCCGGGCCAAACGCCGGGTGTGATCGATCTGGTGCGCCAGGAGGTAGAGCGCTGGCCGGGCGGGGCACCCGCCGAGATCCGCACCCCCTCGTCGTACCTGGGGAGCCACGCGGAGCGGGACATGGACGGCGCCGCGCAGCTCACAGCGCTGCCGGGCATTGTGGCCGTTGTGGGGCACGAAGACAGCCGCAACACCCTGCTCGCGATTCCCATCTACGACGATGCGCGCGTCCCATTGGTCGTCCCGACCTCCACCAGCAAGACTATCGCAACGGCGAGCCCGTGGGTCTTTCCGCTTGCCCCGAATGACTCACAGGAGGGAGCCTTCATCGCCCAGTTCGCCGCGCGAGGGTTGGGGGCCCGCGCCATCGCTCTGTTGTACGACAACGACGAGTACGGCCGCGGACTGCGCGACGGCCTGCGCGCGGCGCTCGCCGCGGTCGACCTGCGGATCACCGCCGAGGCTTCGATCGGGTCCGTGTGCGAACCGGGCGGCGACGCGTCACTCGCGCTGGTGGCCCCGCGCCGCCACCCTCCCGATGTCCTGGTGATCGCCGGGCGGCAGCTAGCGGCGGGGTGCATCGTCCGTAGGGTGAGCGTGTGGCTCCCCGCGCTCCGGTTCATCACGAGCGATGCCGTGGAGATCGGCGATAGCGTCCTCACGGCGATGGGCGCCGCCGCTGATTCCACCTACTTCGTGGCGTTCTGGCACGCCGGCATTACGGACGAGCGCTCGACCGCGTTCACCGGTGCCTATCGGCGCGTTGTCGGCATCGTGCCGACGCCAGCGGCCGCGATGGAGTACGACGCCCTCATGTTGTTGATGCAAGCGCTGCGAGACGTGGGACCGAGCCGGAAGGCGATCCAGGCATACCTCACCCAGCTCGGGAAGTCACGGCCTGCGTATCAAGGCGTCACCGGAGCGATCGCGTTCGGCAGCGAGCGGCACCGTCCCCTCTATTTGCTGCGCGTCCGCCAGGGCGCGACCATCGCGGTCCCCGTCCCGTGAGGAGAGCGCTCACCCTTCGAGGGACACTGCGGCTGCTCGGTCTGGGCGCGATGGGGTACGTGGCCATCATCGCGGTAGTGATCGCCCTGCGGATCGGCCCGACCGCCATGGCGCTGCGACGCTACAGCGAGCGCATGCTCGAAGGGTACAGCGGCATGCAGGTCCGCACGTCCGCATTCCGCGCGACCATCGAGGACATCCACCCGCTGCTCATCGCCGTCCGGCGGGGCGAGTCGCCCGAGCGGCTGCGCCCCCGCCTGACGGCGATCCGGGAGCGCGTCGATTCCCTTTCTGCCATGGCGAGTGGCGTCCCGGCGATATCCACCATCCCGCGGGAAATGCACATCGAGTTCGCCGCGGGCAGCGTGGAGCAATCTCAACTCGAAGTGGCACTCACGGAGGCGCTCGCCAACCTCGAGTTGGGACGCGCGGGCGTCGCGGGGCGCCAGCTCCAGGCAGCGGACTCCATCGCCGGCCTGCTCGACCGGCACGTGGCGGAGGCGCAGCGCCTCGGCCTCGTGGACTTGATCCGACGCGAGAGCGCCCTGGCCGACGCCACGACGGCGAGCCTCCGCGCGTTGGGGGGGTGGCTCGGGCTCGGCATCCTGTTGGCTCCGTTCGTCGTGGTCTTCCTGCGGCGCCGCTTCTACGATCCGCTCTCCGAGCTGGACCGCGCCCTCTTCCGGGTCGCACACGGCGATCTCGAAGGCATGATCCCCGTCCTCCGCCAGGACGAGCTGGGGCGGCTGAGCGGTCATTTCAACGAGACCACGGCGATGCTGCGCCGCCGAGCCGAGGAAACCCGGCGCCACGCGCAGGCAGCGCTGCGGGAGAGCGAGGAGCGCTATCAGGCCATCGTCGAGTTCGCGCCGCTCGGCATCGCCGTCGTCGACCCTGAAGGACGGTACGTGCACGCCAACCCGGCGCTGGAACGCTTCCTGGGCTATACCGAAGCAGAGCTTCGCACCATGCGCTTCAGCGACGTCACGCTGCAGTCGGACGTTGCGCTAACCGCCGATCTATTCCGGGAAATGCTCAAGGGTGCTCGCGACCACTTTCACGTCGAGAAGCGCTACCGGCGGAAGGACGGCGCGGTCGTGTGGGGCCGGCTCATGGTCGCCGCGGTGCGCGATGACACAGGGAAGCTCGTCCACACGGTGTCGCTCACCGAGGACGTGACGGAGGAACGGCGCCGTGACGCCGCGGAGCGTCAGGTGGAGGAGCGCTTGCGGCGGGAGCAGGCAGCGCTCGTCCAGCTGGCGCGACACAAAGCCTTCACCATAGGCGACGTCCGGGCGGCCTGGCTGGAGCTCACGGAGACCGCGGCTCGCACGCTGGAAGTGGAGCGCGTTGGCATCTGGCTGCTGGACGCGGATCGCACGGCGCTGCGCTGCGACGACCTCTACCACCTGAGCCGGGACCGCCATTCCGAGGGCGTCGCCCTCTCGCTGGACCGGATCCCGACCTACCTCAAGGCGCTCGACAACAACCGGGTCATTGCGGCGTCCGACGCCGGCACAGAACCTGGGGTCGCGGACCTCAACGCCGTCTACCTGGCCCCGTTAAGCATCGGTTCGCTCCTGGCCGCGCCGATCCGTGTCGGTGGACGCGTCGCCGGAGTGGTGGGGCTCGAGCACGTCGGAACGCCCCGCGACTGGAGTCCGGCGGCCCAGAGCTTCGCCGGGTCGATCGCCGACCTCGCGGCCCTGGCGCTCGAAGCAGCCGAGCGGGCGCGCACCGGTGTGGCCTTGCGCAAGTCGGAGGAGAAGTTCGCCACGGCCTTCCGGCTGAGTCCGAACCCGAGCGTGATCGCACGCCTGGACGACGGCGTGCTTGTGGACGCGAACGACGCATATTGCACGGCGACCGGGTTCACGCGCGAAGACGTGATGGGGAAGACCGCCCAGGAGGTGCTCTGGCCCGAGCCGGACGGGCGTGAGGAAATGCTCCGCGACCTAAAGAAGCACGGTCGGCTCCGGCACATGGACCTGAAGATGCAGACGAAGAGCGGACCGTTTCTCGACGTGCTGGTCTCGGTCGCGATCATCGAGATCGACGGCGTCCCCCACACGTTGGGATCCGCCATCGACATCACAGAACGCAACCAGGTTGCCGACGCGTTGCGCGAGAGCGAGGAGCGGTTTCGGCGGCTGATTCAGGATCTCAGCGTCGGGGTGGCGGTGATGGACGGCGAAGGTCGAGTGTTGTTGGGCAACCCCGCTGCCCTCGACATCCTCGGTGTGACCGAGGAGGAGATCAACTCGGAGGGGTTCTGGCAGCGCGAGCTGACCGCCATCCACGAGGACGGCACACCCTACGCCCTCCACGAGCGTCCGGTCCTGAAGGCGGTGCGCACGGGGACCACATTGCGCAGTGTCGTGCTGGGGCATCGACACCGCGCCCGGAACGAGATGCGGTGGGTCATGGTGAACGTCGATCCCCAGAAGGATGCGTCCGGGACGGTGCGCAACGTCATCGTGTCGTTCTCCGACATCACGGAACGCAAACGGGCTGAGGAGCAGCTCCGGCTGCTGGCCCAAGCGGTGAAGAGCACCACGGAGGGCATCAGCATCACGGATCTCGACGGCAAGCTTACATTCGCCAATCCCGCGTTCCTCGCTTCCCTTGGGTATTCCGAGGCGGAGATTCTGGGACAGCACGTGACGATGATCAACTCCCCCAGGAATCTGCCCACCATCCAGGACGAGTTGCGCGCCGCCACGACGCGCGGCGGATGGAGCGGCGAGCTGTACAACCGCCGCAAGGACGGCACGGACTTTCTGCTCGCCCTGACGGCCGCCCCGGTGCGGGACTCGGAGGGACGGGTCATTGCCCTGATGGGCCTCTCGAGCGACATCACCGAGCGCAAGCGCACCGAAGAGCAGGCGCGGCAACTGCAAGAGTCCCTACGCCGTGCCGAAACGATGTCCGCGCTCGGCGCGGTGGTCGCCGGCGTCGCGCACGAAGTGCGCAACCCGCTGTTCGCCATCTCCGCCACCGTCGATGCCCTGGAAGCGCGCTTCGGCCCGCAGCCGGCCTACGCCCGCTACACCGAGACGCTGCGTCAGGAGGTGAACCGCCTCAGCCGCCTCATGAGCGACCTGCTCGACTACGGCCGGCCGGCTCGGCTCGACCTGACCGACAGCCCCGTCGGTCCCGTCGTGACCCGCGCGATCACCGCCTGCACGCCGCTCGCCGAGCAGACTGGTGTTCGCCTTGTGGCCGATGTCGCCGACGACCTACCGCTGCTCCCGCTCGACCCGGCACGCATGCTCCAGGTGCTCCAGAACCTGATCGACAACGCGATCCAACACTCTCCGCGCGGCAGCCAGGTCGTCGTGCGGGCCGCCGCCGTCCCGGCCCCCCCCCCGAACGCCTCGGGAATCGAGATTTCCGTCGCCGACCAGGGAGCCGGCATCCGCCCGGAGGATATGGCCAACATCTTCGAGCCGTTCTTCACCCGGCGGCGCGGCGGTACGGGGCTGGGCCTTTCCATTGTCCAGCGCATCGTCGAGCAGCATGGCGGGGAGGTCGAGGCGCACAACCGTGAGACCGGCGGCGCGTTGATGACAGTGCGGCTGTGCCCGCCGGCAGAAGTGCCGGTATGACGAAACCCAAGATTCTGATCGTCGACGACGAAGAGCGGATCCGTTTCGCGGTCCGGGACTTCCTCGAGCTCCAGGACTATGAGGTCGTGGAGGCCGACGGCGTCGCCTCGGCGGAAGAGATCTGCCGTGACGCCCGGCCCGACGCCGCGGTACTCGATTACGGCTTGCCCGACGGCAACGCGCTCGAGCTGTTGCCGCGCCTCAAGGCGCTCGATCCCGACCTTCCCGTCGTCATCCTCACAGGCCAGGGGACGATCGATCTGGCTGTCCGGGCCATCAAGGAGGGCGCCGACCACTTCCTGATGAAGCCGGTGGAGCTCCCCGCGCTGCTCGTCCTGCTGCAGCGGCTGATCGAGCGCGAGCGGACGCACCGGCGCGACCTCGCGGGCGAGGCGCGCCGCGGGCGGACAGAATTGAACCCCTTCCTGGGCGCGAGCCCGGCGATGCGACGCCTCGCCGAGCAGGCCGCCAAGATGGCCGAGGCCGACAGCCCCGTGCTGATCCTGGGAGAGACGGGGGCCGGAAAGGGCGTGCTCGCTCGCTGGCTGCACGAGCACTCCCCCCGCGCGCGCGAAGCGTTCGTCGACCTGAATTGCGCCGGGCTGTCGCGCGAGCTGCTCGAATCCGAGCTGTTCGGGTACGCCAAGGGCGCGTTCACCGGGGCCGCCGGCAACAAGCTCGGCCTGCTGGAGGTCGCGCACCGCGGCACGGTGTTCCTGGACGAGATCGGCGACGTCGATCCGTTGATTCAGCCCAAGCTGCTCACCGTGCTCGAGGACAAGCGCTTCCGGCGCCTCGGCGACGTGCGGGACCGCACCGTCGACCTGCGGCTCATCGCGGCGACGTCGCACGACCTCGCCCGCCTCGCCCAGGAGCAGGGGTTCCGGAGCGACCTGTATTTCCGCATCAGCACGCTGGTGCTGCGCGTCCCGCCGCTGCGGGAGCGGCGCGAGGACACGCCGCTGCTCGCCGCCGATCTACTGGAGCGCCTGGCCGCCCACCGCGGTCGCCGCTGCAGCCTCAGTCCCGCCGCCTTGACGGCGCTTCAGGCGTATCCGTGGCCCGGCAATATCCGGGAGCTGCGCAACGTGCTCGAGCGGGCCGTGCTGCTCTCGTCCGACACCGTCCTCGGCCCCGGCGACCTGCACTTCGATCCCCTGCCGCCCGCCGCCGCGGCTTCGGGACCGGCCGAGGATGGCAACCTCACGCTGGCCGAGCTGGAGCGGCGGCACATCGAGCGCGTGATGCAGGATGTGGGCGGCCGAGTGGCCGAAGCCGCGACGCGCCTCGGGATTCCGCGCAGCACGCTCTATCAGAAGATCAAGACACTGCGGATCGACCTGTCCAAGTCCTAGAAGGCCCTAGTCTCGAATCCAGAATCAGTCCCGCCCGCAGCACCGCTCCCAATCACAACTCACGTAGCCGCAACTCTTTGACGGCGGGTCCCCAGCGGGCACGCCGCTTGCCTTAACACGGCCCGGAAGCAGTCGATTCACCCCGTTTCGCTGGAGCTGGAGTGCCTCACTTCCTGGTCGTTGACGACGAAGAATCGATCCTGTTCGCGCTGGAGCAGTACATCATCGCCCAGAACTGCACGGTGGACTGCGCGCGCGAAATCGAAGAAGCGCAGGCCCTGCTGGATAACATCCGTTACGACCTCGTGATCGCCGATCTCCGCCTGAGCGGGATCCACGGCGCCGAGGGCCTCGACCTCGTGAGCATGGTGCGCGCGTGCTGTCCCAGAACGCGCATCATCGTCCTCACTGCTTACAGCTCCGCCGACGTCGCGCAGGAAGCGCTGCGCCGCGGAGCCGACGCATTCCTCCACAAGTCCACGGCACTCTCCGATGTCGCGCGTGTCGCGATGCAAGTGCTGGGGTGCGCCGCCTGATGCATCTCATCGACCAAATTCTCGCCACCGACGGGCTCGCGGTCATGTTTCAGCCGGTCGTCGAGCTCGAGGGCGAGACACTTCGTTTGCATACGCTCGAATGTCTGACGCGCGGCCCGCAGGGTAGCAATGCCGCCCGGGCGGACGTCATGTTCGAGTACGTCCGCCGCAAGCGCGTCGAGCCGATCGTCGACCGCGCGTGCATCACGGCCGCGCTGCATGCCGCAGCGGCTCTGCCCGGAACGCCGCGGTTGTCGCTGAACGTGCACGCGTCGACGCTGGGCCGGGATGCGGACTTTCCATCGTTCTTGGACGTCGTTACCGACCGCCAGGGTATTCACCCATCTCGTCTCACGATCGAAATCGTTGAGCACGCGCGGGCCTGGGACGGCGTCACGTTTTCGCGGGCGCTGCAAGCGCTCCGCACGCTGGGCGCGCGCATCGCGCTCGATGACGTTGGGCTCGGCCATTCCAACTACGGGATGATGCTCGACACCCAGCCGGAATACCTGAAGATCGACCGCTACTTCGTTCACGGAGCGATCGGCGACCTGCATCGCCGCGCGGTGCTCGACTCCATCGCCCAGTTGGGCCTGAAGTTGGGCGCGCGCGTCGTCGGCGAGGGCGTGGAAGACGCGACGGACCTGCTTTCCCTGCAGGAGTTCGGCATCGACCTGGCCCAGGGCTACCTCTTCGCCGCACCGCTTACCGCCGCCGAACTGATCGGCAGCGGTTGGCTGCAGATGAGCCTTCCCCCCCAGCCGCAGACAGCGGCCTAGATCACTCACGAGCAAGGACCGACCATGCCGAGCAAGCGAATTCTGTTGGCCGACGACTCCGTCACGGCGCTGACCATGCACCGCATGATCCTCGCCGGCGCGGGCTACGACCTGCTGACGGCGCAGGACGGGCAGGAAGCCATCGAGCTCGCTACGGCGGAGCGGCCGGACCTCATCCTGATGGACGTGGTCATGCCCCGGAAGACCGGGTTCGAAGCGACGCGGATCCTGCGCAAGCAGGAGGCGACGAAGGCGATCCCCGTGATCATGGTCACCACGCGCGCGGAGCCGAAGATCCTCGAGATCTGCTTCCAGTGCGGGTGCAACGACTACATCAACAAGCCGGTCGACGGCGCGGTGCTGCTCGCCAAAGTGCGCAGCATCCTAGGGAACTGAGACCACCATGGGCATGCGCGTGGAATCCGCGGAAGAGCGCCTGGAGCGGCTGGAGCAACAGGTCGACCTGTGGCGCAACGAGAACGATCACCAGGCCGTGCGCGAGCAGGTGCTGCGCCAGCGGCTCGACGAGCAGCTGGCGAACAACCGCCGCTGCGTCGAGCAGCTGGCGGCGGCGGAGCAGCGTATCGGCCACCTGGCGAAGCTCCAGGCGGCCGTGCGGGAGCTCCATGAAGCCACGCTGCCGGCGGATGTGCTGACGGCGATCAAGGAAATCGTCGCCAATCTGATCGGCTGCGAAGAGATGGGCATCTACGCCCGGCGCCCCGACGGCGGGCTCACGCTGCTCGACGGGATCGGCGTCGAGGCCGATCACGAGGGCAGCGAGGCCAGCGCGATCGTGTCCATCCCGCTGCATCTGAACGACCGCGTCGTAGGGATCATCGCACTGTTCAAGCTGTTGCCGCAGAAGACCGGCATCGAGCCGGTCGATCAGGAGCTGTTCTCGCTCCTCTCGCTGCACGCCGCCCGCGCGCTGCATCACGCGGGTCTCCGCGCCTGGGCGCGGTCGCAGGGGGTGTGCCTGTGAGTCGCGAGGTCCTCTTCGGCCTGGGTAACCTGGCCGAGCGGATGGCGGCGCTGGTCGGCGACGAGGCTTCACCGGAGACGGTGGAGATCGCAGCCGACGCGGCGACCGCCTACGTCCACGTGGGACAGCTGTTCACGTCGCCCAAGCCGTGCACCGCGACGACGATCCTCGGCTCCTGCGTGTCCGTCTGCCTGTGGGATCCGTCGACCGGTGCCGGTGGGCTCAATCACTTCCTGCTGCCGCAGTGCGTGGAGAACGGCATCTCCTCACCCCGCTTCGGCAACGTCGCGATTCACCGCCTCCTGGACGAGCTGGCCACACTGGGCAGCGCGCGTCAGCGGCTCAAGGGCAAGCTGTTCGGCGGCGCCAGCGTCATCGACGCCTTCCAATCGGCGAACGAGTCGCTCGGCATGAAGAACGTCGACCTCGCCCGCCGGCTGCTCGCCGATGCGGGCATTCCGATCGTCGCCGAGGACGTGGGCGGCGCGCAGGGCCGCAAGCTGGTGTTCCAGACGGGCGACGGCACCGCTTGGGTCCGAAAGATCTGACGATGACTCTTACCGATCGCGACCGCGACCTGCTGCTCCAGACGTTCCTCACCGAGGCCGCCGAGCACCTGCGCGCCCTCGAGGAGGCGCTGGTGGCGCTGGAGGCCCGGCCCGACGACGCGGAGCTCCTCAACGGGATCTTCCGCGTGGCGCACAGCCTCAAGGGCGACGCGTTGATGGTGGGATTCCCCCGCATCGCCGACTTCGCGCACGGCCTGGAGGATCTGCTCGACCGCTTGCGCGACGGTGCGCTGGCGGTCGATGGGGACCTGATCACCCTACTGCTCCGCGCCGTCGACGTCCTGCGGGCGTTGCTCGCCGCGGCCGCCGCGGGCCAGGACACCGTCCCCGCCGACTTGGAAGCCACTCAGGCCGCGCTCGCCGCTGCCTGCGCCGGCCCGGCCGGTGAGGCCGCCGCGCCAGCCGAGCACGCTGCGGTCGCGAGTAGCGTCACGGCGGAAGCCGGGACGTTGCGCGTCGACGTCGCGAAGCTCGATCGCATGCTCAACCTGACCGGTGAGATCGCCATCGCACGCGGGCGCGTCGCCCAGATGATGGCCGCACTGCCGGCGCACGTCGGCCAGGACATCCTCGAGGCACACCGCGACGCCGACCGCCTGCAGCTCGAGCTCCAGGAGCAGGTGATGAAGGCCCGGATGGTGCCGGTGGGACCGTTCTTCCGGCAATACGCCCGCACCGTACGGGATGTGGCCCGCGCGCACGGCAAGGCGGTGCGCCTGGTGATCGAGGGCGACGACGTCGAGATGGATACGCGCGTCGTCGAGCGCCTGCGCGATCCCCTCACGCACATGATTCGCAATTCGATCGACCACGGCATCGAATCGCCCGAGCTGCGCGCCGCGCTGGGCAAACCCCCGGAGGGGTGCCTCACGCTGCGCGCCGCGCACGAGGGCGGTCTGATCGTGATCGACGTGCGCGACGACGGCGCCGGCTTCAACCGCCTCCGCATCGCGGAGCGCGCCCGCGCGACGGGCCTGGCCCCCGCGCCGGAGCAGCTGCCGGACGCCGACCTGCTGGCGCTCGTCTTCGCCCCCGGGTTCTCGACGGCCGAGACCGTGACCGACTTGTCCGGACGCGGCGTGGGGATGGACGTGGTGCGCCGCAACATCGAAGGTCTCCGCGGCACGCTCGCCATCGAGAGCGTGGACGGGGAGGGAGCGACCATCGCGATCCGGTTGCCGCTGACGCTCGCGATCATCGACGGCTTCGGCGTCGGCGTCGGCGACGAGACGTATATCGTCCCGCTCGACGCCGTGCTCGAATGCCTGGCGCTGCCGGTCGATCCCCACCGCGATGGCCATGGACGCGGCGTGATCAACCTGCGCGGCGAGGCCCTGCCCTACCTGCGGTTGCGCGATCGGTTCAACGCCACCGGCGCCGCGCCCCGGCGCGAGCACGTCTTGGTCGTGCAGCACGCCGGCGGCCGGGCGGGGATCGCGGTGGACGCGCTGTACGGCGAACGGCAGGCAGTCATCAAATCGCTGGGTGCGGGCCTCGACGGCCTGTCGGGCCTGTCCGGCTCGACGATTCTCGGCGATGGACGCGTAGCACTGATTCTCGATGTCCCGGCGCTACTGCGCGAAGCAGTAGCCTCAACACTCTCCTGAAGCGGAAAGGATCACGGCAATGTTGCAGAACATGTCGATCGGCAAGCGCCTCGCAGTAGGCTTCGGCCTGTTGCTCGCGCTGGTCGCCCTGGTGGCGGGCTCCGGTTACCGGAGCACCCGTCTCGCGTCGAGCCTGGCCATGCGGGTGCTCAAGGTCGAGTCCCCCCTGGTGGAGCATTCACAGCGCGTCCGCGCGAACACCCTCGGCATGCGCCGCTTCGAGAAGGACGTCTTCTTGAACATGGCCGTGCCCGAGAAAGTCGCCGAGTACCTCTCCAAGTGGAAAGATCAGCGCGACCGGCTGCTCGAGCGGATCGCGGTGCTCGACAGCTTGGAGACCGAGGATTCCGGCAAGGCCGTGATCCGCTCCATGCGCGCCGACGCCTCCACCTACGAGCAGGGCTTCACTCACGTGCTGGCCCTGATCGAGCAGGGGAAGGTCAAGACGCCCGCGGAGGCCAATGCGGCCATGGCGGACGTGAAGGATGAAGTGCACCGCCTCGAGCAGTCCGCCTATGACTACGCCGTGCACCACTCGGCGCAGATGGCGAGCCGGGCACCGGTCGTGAGCGCCCAGATCAGCCGGGCCCTCACCATCACGCTGCTGGCGCTGGGCGTGGCGCTGCTCGTGGGCATCGCCCTGAGCATGTTGATCGCTCGGTCGATCACGACGCCGCTGCTCGCGGCCGTCGTCGCGGCCAATCGGGTCGCCGAAGGTGACGTCGATGTGCGGGTGGACGCCACGTCGCGCGACGAGACGGGTCAGTTGCTGCAGGCGATGGGCCGCATGATCGCGTCGACCAAAGAGAAAGTGGACGCGGCCGTCCAGATCGCCAAGGGCGACCTCACGATCGCGGTTACGCCGCAATCGGCCAAGGACGCGCTCGGCATCGCCCTGCAGGGCATGATCGCCAAGTTGTCCCAAGTCATCGGTGAAGTGCGGTCGGGCGCCAACGCGCTCAGCTCCGCCGCCACGCAGGTGTCGTCCACCTCGCAGGGCCTGTCGCAAGGCACGAGCGAGCAGGCGGCGTCGGTCGAAGAGACCACGTCGAGCCTGGAGCAGATGAGCGCTTCGATCGCGAAGAACGCCGACAACAGCCGGCAGCTCGAGCAGACCGCCGTCAAGGCGGCGCGCGACGGCGAAGAGAGCGGCAAGGCCGTGCTCGAGACCGTACAGGCCATGATCGCGATCGCCGAGAAGATCACGATCATCGAAGAGATCGCGTACCAGACCAACCTGCTCGCCTTGAACGCCGCGATCGAAGCGGCGCGCGCCGGCGAGCACGGCAAGGGTTTCGCCGTCGTCGCCACGGAAGTTCGCAAGCTCGCCGAGCGCAGTCAGACGGCTGCCAAGGAAATCGGCGGACTGGCGGGCTCGAGCGTGAAGGTCGCCGAGCGCTCCGGCCAGCTGCTGACCGAGCTGGTGCCGTCGATTCGGAAGTCGGCCGACACGGTGCAGGAAGTGGCCGCGGCCACGGCCGAGCAGGCCGCCGGCGTGTCGCAGATCAACCGCGCCCTGACGGGCGTCGATCAGGTGACGCAGCGCAACGCGTCCGCGTCCGAGGAGCTCGCCTCCACGGCCGAGGAGATGGCCAGCCAGGCCGAAAGCCTGCAGCAGCTCATGGCCTTCTTCCGCGTGACCGGCATCGCCGATGCACCGGTGAGAACGCCGGCCAAGGCTCCGAAGCCGGCGCCCGAAGGCAACGGCCACAAGCGCGCCCCGGCGGTGCCGGCTCTGGCGCACGACGACAACGGGTTCACCCGCTTCTAGGAAGGAGACGCACATGACGATGCAATACCTCTCCTTCGAGCTCGCGGGCGAAGAGTTCGCCTTCGGCATCCTGAGGGTGAAGGAGATCCTCGAGTACGACACGATCACGCGCGTGCCCAATGCGCCGGTCGCCGTCCGCGGAGTGATCAATCTCCGTGGCAGCGTGGTTCCGGTGGTGGATCTCGCGCTGCAGTTCGGCCTGGCGCCGACCGCGATCACGAAGCGCACCTGCATCGTGATCGTCGAAGCCCAGGTGGACGGCGCGGACCTGGTGATGGGAGTGCTGGCCGACGCGGTGAACCAGGTGATCGACCTGGCACCCGAGGCCATCGAGCCCCCGCCCGCTTTCGGCAGCCGGGTCAGCGTCGAGTACCTGGTGGGGCTGGGCAAGCTCGACGACAAGAAGTTCGTCCTGATTCTCGACATAGACCGGCTGTTGGGCGACGTCACGTTGCCCACGCCGGCCAGCGTGGAAATGGAGACCGTATGAAGCGGATACTGATCGGCCTGGCGCTCGTGGCGGGGGTCCTGACGGCCCCCCTCCATGCCCAGGAAAAAGAGTTCGTGGTGATCGTGAACTCGTTCAACCCGTTCATTACGATCCGGGCCGACTCGCTCTCGCGTCTCTTCCTCAAGAAGAGCACGATGTGGAGCAACGGTCAGGAGGCGCAGCCCGTCGATCAGAGCGAGGCCTCCCAGTTGCGGCGGCGCTTCACGAGCCGCGTTTTGAACCGCGACACGGAGTCCGTGAAGAGCTATTGGCAGCAGATGGTCTTCTCGGGACGGGCCGTTCCGCCGCCGGCGCTCGACAACGACGCCGCGGTGGTCGAGTTCGTGCGCCAGCATCCGTACGCCGTCGGGTATGTCTCGGCAACCACCCCTCTGCCGAGTGACGTCCGCGTCATCACGGTCGCCGCGGTAACGAGGTAGACCGGCCGTGCTCCGCCGTTGGACACTCGCTCGCAAGATCGCACTGGCGCCGGCGCTGGCCGGACTGGCGCTCAGTGCGATTCTCGCCGCCACCGTCGTGTTCGGCGGTGCGCAGCGCGGGGCGCTGTCGCGCATCGAGCGCGGGTACTACCCCGCGTTGCAGATGCAGCAGCGCCAGCAGGGGCTGCTGGCCGCCATGCAACGGCGGCTGCAGGACGCCGCGGCCGCCAGCGATCTCGACGGCCTGCGGGAAGCGGACTCGCTGCGCGACGAGTTTCAGCGTGCGCTGACGAACGCCGAGGCTAA
>Ga0137409_10003394_pt1 | contig 16883 bp, 15 predicted proteins | sample CZODoug1_16funga_FD_122059 | JGI IMG/M metagenome (GOLD analysis project Ga0137409, IMG submission 122059) | Vadose zone soil fungal communities from Angelo Coast Range Reserve, California, USA - CZODoug1_16fungal (Hybrid Assembly) | ecosystem: Environmental > Terrestrial > Soil > Vadose zone... | reverse complement strand
GTTGCCGTCCCAGAAAAGGATCTTCTGCGCTCGTTTGCCCCGGAAGGCGAAGAGAAGGCCGCAGAACGGATCCTTCTTCAGCGTCTCCTGGACCAGCATAGCCAACCCATCCATGCCTTTCCTCATGTCGGTGTAACCCAGCGTCAGGTGGCACCTTCACGCCGGCCGGAACGATCATCATCGTGCAGCTTCCCGGTCGAGAACATGCTGGCGAACCGCATCCGGATCGCTGCCTTCAGGTGCAAAGACGCGCCGCCCATTGGACAATTGCACGGGCGTCATCCCGTCTGGGGCCTGCAGCGCCGTGGGGGTGGACGATCCCCCGATTCTGGCTCCCGGCAGCGCAACCGTGGCCAGCTTCGCGGCCCTCTTGCCCGCAAAGCCGAACTGGACGCGCCAACGGAATACCATGCTAGTGACGATGCCATGGCGGCGGCAGACCTCCGCCACACTCACGCCGGGCTGCTCCGATTCCAGCACGATGGCGAGATTTTCTTTGAAGCTGCGCCGGTTCGAGCGTTCGTCCCGCGTCGGTTCCGCATCCCGCGCCGCTGTCAAGTCGCTTTCGGGCGAACATTTCTTGGCAGCGCTGCTAGCACCAGAGCTTATTCGCAGGCGGGCACTCGGATGAAGATGCGCCCGCCAGTCGATCTCCATCTCGGCGTTCTCGAAACGGTCCCGCCATTTGCGCAGGCTTGTCGGCGAAAGCTGCAAGCTGGCGGCATACTCGCGAACAGCCATGCCGCTGCAGTTCATTGCTTCCGCATGCGTCGCCCAGAACGCCTGGATTGCACGCGCACGGATATCTGTGCTCACCGCGTAGCGCCGCTTCTGACGCCTTTTGCCGTTCTTTCCTCACTGCTGGCGCCGCTCTTCCGGGCGCAATTTACGCAGGTATTCTGCAGGCTTACGGGCTCCTCGCTGACGAGATGCTTCATCCAGCGGCCGAACGTCTTAATCGAGAGTCCGTGCTGGCGGCAATAAACTGCACGATCCATCCCGCTTTGACGCCACGCCTCGACGTGCAGCGACCAATAAGGGCTGTGTGCTTTCTCTCAGGACCGAGATGCCACCGGAGATCCTCCCATGTACGAGAGAACCCCATATGGATCGACGCTGCACTTTCAGAAAGTCGTGCAAGGTCCGGACGCTTACAAGTCAAGCGCACGCCCGATTAGGAAGGCAAGATAAAGCGAACTTTCGTTCGCGGCTCCCTCCGGTCGCAAGAGGTTGTCTGCACATTGTTTTTTGCAGCATGTAACAGAACTCTGCAAGGTGAAGGGGTGCCGCTCTCTTCACTTTCTACTTTATTTTCAATGCTAAACTGGGTGGCGCTCGCAATGTGCGGCGTTGGCGACTCTGCCGTTTTCACGCCGCAGCACGTAATTTCGCGCCACGCTACGATCGTCGCACGAAGGGTCTTGCAGCGGGATTTCTGCCCGTCGATTTCTAGCGGATGGCAACCGATGACTCCGATTTCCGCATTCGTCCGGGACGGTCCCGCAGCCGCGGCACGCGCGTCAATCCACGCACGCAATCCTTCCTGACCCAGGTCAAGGTCGCGGTCCGCAAGGCCGGCGGCAACCCCAACCGGATCAGCCGTTCGGCAGGTGGCCGGGAAGGGAAGAGCAGCGGCCGGTTCAACGCGAGGGGCCGGGGCGTCGCGACGGCGCTGACGCTGAGGGATCGGAGCGCGTGGAGCCGGGACGGGAGCGGGGCGCGCACACGGGCGCGACGGGTGGTGGTGAAGGCCCGCGTGGTGAAGCTCAACCCGCAGCGCGGAGCTGCCCGCGGGCGGCAGTTTGTCGGCGCCAAGGCGCTGAACGCGCATCTGCGGTACCTCGAGCGGGACGGCGTTACGAAGGATGGCGAGAAGGGCCAAGTCTATTCGGGCGAGCGCGACGTTGAGGATGGCCGCGCTTTCCTGAACCGGGGCCGCGATGACCGGCACCAGTTCCGCTTCATCGTCTCGACCGAGGACGGCGTGGACCTGGCCGATCCGCGCGAGACCACCCGCGATTTGATGAAGCAGATGGAAGCCGACCTCCGGACCAAGCTCGACTGGATCGCGGTCGATCATCACAACACAGGCCGCCCGCACACCCACATCATCGTTCGGGGCATCACCGACGACGGCAAGACCGTCAACATCGCCGGCGACTATATCGCCTACGGCATCCGCGAACGGGCCAGCGAGATCGTCACCCGGGAACTGGGCCGGCAGACCGAGCTTGAGGTGACGAAGGAGCTTGAGCGGGAAGTGGATGCCGATCGCTTCACCAGGCTCGACCGGATGCTGATCGCCGAGCAACAGGGGAGGGAGTTCACCGACCTGCGCCCCGACCAGGACATGCGCGACACGTTCCGTCAGAACCGCGCGCTGCTGATCGAGCGGGCGCGCAAGCTGGAGCGCATGGGGCTGGCGACTGAGATCGAGACTGGCAAATGGATTGTATCGCCAAAGGCCGAGCCGGTGCTGCGGGAGCTCGGCGAACGCGGCGACATCATCAAGACCATGCATCGGGCACTGGAGCGCGAAGGGCTGGCGGAGCACCGCCATCCCGCGCGCTACGTCCTGCACCGCGAGAACGCGACCGAGCGCATCGTCGGCCGCGTGCTCGACAAAGGGCTTGGCGGCGACGAGATGGGCGAGCGGGTCCGGCTGGTGATCGACGGGGTGGACGGGCGGGTGCATCACATCGAGATGGATGCCGCCCGCGCCGAGGACGTCGGCCGAGGCATGATCGTCGTGGCCGGCTCCGCCCCTCCCGGGACGCGAGCCGCGGACCGCAACATCATGGATGTCGCCGGCAATGAAGGCGTCTATCGTCCGTCCCAGCATCTGGAGCGGGCGCGAACTGCCATCGACCGTATCGGCGGCGATCCCGAGGCCTTCGTCCGCTCCCATGTCCGCCGGCTGGAGGCGCTGCGCCGGGCCGGCCATGCCGAGCGGATCGACGCGGACCACTGGCGCGTCGCCGCCGATCTCGCCGAGCGCGGTCAAGCCTACGATCTTGCGCGGGACCGTGCGAACATCCGAATAAGCGTCCTGTCTCCCACCGGCCTTGACCAGCAGATCGGCCATGACGGAGCGACCTGGCTCGACCGCGAGCTGCTCTCCCGCCAGCGCATCGCGCTCGCCGGCGAGGGGTTCGGTCAGGAGGTGAAGGCGGCACTGGAGAAGCGCAAACAGGCGCTCGTGAACATGGGGCACGTCAAGGATCTCGGTGAGGGCCAACTCCGTGCGCCCAGGGATCTGATCCAACGGCTTGATGCCATCGATATCGAACGGGCCGGCAAGGCGCTCGCTGCCGAACGCGGATTGCAATGGCAGCCTGTCGTCGCCGGCAGCCACGTCACTGGCCAGCTTGTCGGCTCAACCCAGTTATCCAGCGGCCGGTTCGCGATGATCGACGATGGCCTCGGATTCAGCCTCGTCCCGTGGCGGCCCGCGCTCGAACAGCATATCGGCCGCCACATCTCCGGCATCGCCATGCCAGATGGAGGAGTCGACTGGTCGTTCGCTCGCAAGCTGGGGCTCGGGCTGTAAGCCGAAAGGAAAGCCTTGTCTGCTTGGAGGCAAGCAGGCCGGACCGGCGCCATCCCGTCAAGGCTGGCGCGTTCCGCGCCCCCGCTTCGCGGCTTGCGGCCTTGACCGGCTGTCGCCGCCCCGGCAAGGGCTTGCCATGCGAGCAAGGCTCATTGGGAAGCGGAGCGCTTCCCTTCCGGAGGTGAATTCGTTGCAAGCTGGTCGCTCCTTTAGGGTCGTTGTTGTACGAGGGGCGATAGGCCGCCGTTTGCAAGCATTTCTACGCCATAATGCGATAGTGCAATTTTCCAAGTTCCGCTCTGCGTCTCTTCGTTGCTTTTTGTCCGATGGCTCCCGACGAGGGAATATTGGAATGGCGGCGGAAGAGGAACGGAAGAGCGTTCATCCGGCCAATGACAACGGCTCGCGCACAGGCGAACCGCTCGACCCGCGCATTCTGCGGATTGCAGAAGCTATCGGCCGACAGCTTGCCCGCGAGCAGGCCAAGCCTCCAGCCGCCGCCAATGACAACGAGCCGCGGCAACGATAGCGTCGTCAGAAACGGCTTCACCAACACTGGGCCTGGCCGTTCTGAAGCAGCGACATTTTCATCCTGTATGGCTCAATTTCACCGGTGACGGCGAAATTCCCGGAATAGCGTCGACAGCAGCGGAGTGCGTCGGGGCGCCCGATGAACCGACGCGCCTTGATATCGGCATAAATTGTTGAATCGATGTGGGTCCGATCTGGAGACGCCGCCATGCCCAAGGTTGCACTTTACGCCCGCTACTCGACCGACAATCAGAGCGTGGTGTCAATCGAGGACCAAATCCGGATCTGCCGTGAGCACGCGGGCAGGGAGCGGTAGCAAGTTATCGATACCTATCATGACGCCGCTATCTCCGGCGCCAGTGTCATTCTCCGGCCGGGGGTTCAATCGCTGTTGCAGGATGCCCAGCGCGGCAAGTTCGACATTGTGCTGGCCGAAGCATTGGACCGCGTCTCGCGCGATCAGGCCGACGTGGCGACGCTGTTCAAGCATCTCCGTTTCGCCGGCGTGCAAATCGTCACCCTGGCCGAGGGCGAAATCTCCGAACTTCATGTCGGTCTCAAAGGCACGATGAACGCTCTGTTCCTCAAAGACCTTGCCAAGACTCATCGAGGTTTGCGCGGACGGGTGGAGAAAGGTAAGGCCGACGGCGGGCTCTGCTACGGCTACGACGTGGTGAAGCGCGTCGATAGCGAGGGCGAGCCGGTTCGGGGTGAACGCAGGATCAATGAAGCCGAGGCGGTGGTCGTCCGCCGCATCTTCAGTGAGTTTGCAGCGGGAAAATCGCCGCGCGCCATCGCGACCGAGCTGAACCGGGATGGCATTCCCGGCCCGTTCGGCCGCACCTGGGGCGATACGACGATCCGGGGGCACGCCTGCAGGGGTAATGGCGTCGTCAACAACGAGCTCTATGCCGGCGTGCTGGTTTGGAACCGGCAGCGCTTCATCAAGGACCCCAACACCGGCAAGCGCGTGTCGCGTCCAAACCCCGAGGCCAAGTGGATCAGGACCGAGGTGCCCGATCTGCGCATCGTCAATGACCAGCTGTGGCAGCGGGTGAAGCTGCGCCAGGCCGAGCTTGCGAAACAGTTGTCAGGCTTGCTCACTTGCGGATGTTGCGGCGGCAAGTATGGCATCGTCGTCAACGACCGCTATGGCTGTCTCGGTCATTTCCGCAAGGGCACCTGTGACAATGGCCGGACTATTCGCCGGGACGACATTGAACGGCGCGTATTGGCGGGCCTCACCGACAAGCTGGTATCCCCCGAGGCGGTGGCGGTCGCTGTGCGTGCTTATGCGGAGGAGACCAACCGCCTGAACCATGAACGGCGAGCGCAAGCAGAAACGAATCGCCGCGCCCTTGAGAAGATCGAGAGGGGTATCAAGGGGATCATGGATGCCATCGAGGATGGTATGTACCAGCCGGCGATGAAGGCGAGGATGAATGAACTGGAACAGCAGAAGGCTGAGATCGAGGCGCGTCTTGCCGAGGCGTCTTCCGATGTCCCGGACGTTCATCCCAACATCGCCGAGCACTATCGCGCCAAGGTGATCCGTCTTGCCGAAACGCTGGCCGAGCCTGAGTCCAACGCAGAGGCCCGCGAGGACATCCGCTCACTGGTCGGCGAGGTGGTGATAACCCCAGGTGAGAAGCGGAACGAGAGTCACGCCACCCTGCGCGGCGAGTTGATGGCCATTCTCGACCTTGCCTCCGGTCGCCGGAGGTCCCCAAACCCGGAAGTTATTACAAACGCGCTTGCAGGTCCCCGATTTGAACCTATACCTCGACCGTTTTCGTGTTTTTAGGAAGGATCGGAGGAAATATCGCAGATTTGGGTCGTGTGGGGAAAAGCGGTAGCGCCCTCCCGCCACCGTCTTTCCCGTACTCCGCGAACCTTGTTGGGATATGCCTGTTCCCCGAGCCAGCCTCTCGAGCCCAACAAACCGGTCGCAGTGCGCCGGTCGGGATCGCGACGTCTGAAAAAAGCCCCGCTCTTTTCAAGGCGGGGCGGCAGTCTGGAAGGAAAGTGTCAGTTGCCGCCGAGCCACACCTGCGGCGCCTGAAGGGCAACTTGCGCCGCCCGGACTTCCACTTCGGCCTGGGTGATCGAGCTGACGGGATGGTCGATGACGATCGGAATCAGGCCCTGCATGCCAATAGCGGTACGCGTCAGTTCGGTCTCGCGCTCAAACTCGGTCGTGATGATCGCCGCCGATGGGATGCCGAGCTTTTCAAGGGCGACGGAGTCGCGGATGCAGCACGAGCAGCAGGAACCGCAGTCACCGATCGCTGTCAGCACGATATCGTTGTTCGCGGCGATCTCCGCGATGAGTTCCGGAGCGGCGTCCTTCGAGAAGCTGTGCTTCACATAGTAGTTCACCTCGGCAAATTTGACGGTCTTTTCCAGCGCCACCGTCGACGCGCGCAGGATCTTGTTCGCGTTCCATTTGGAATTGTCGAGAATGGCGAGCCGCAGGCCATCGAGCTTCTTTGATCGGGCGGCAATCGGAATGTTTGCCGACTCCACCAGGCCGCGCGGATCGAAAACCAGCGAATTCGAGTCTGTTACCTTCATCAGCATATCAGTTTCCTCCGTTTAGAGTGCGCACACGCCGTCGGTGCATCCGTCGTCTGTCGGAGCCGATGCGGGATCGATAGCCCTGAGAACGGGCGTGTTCATGTGTCCCCAGCCCGGAATGAAGGCAGAGAAGCGCCCCGCATGTCCGCCCATGATGAACAGGTGGATGTTGTCCGCCGATGGAACGATCGGAATACGGCTGTCCGGATCCCGCTTCAGCCACTTCGGCAGGTTGCGGTTGTAGACCTTGCCGTAGCGATGATCGCGCGAGATGGCCTTGAAGGCATTTCCGGAATTCATCCAGAGATAATGCCGAATATCGGAACGGGTCCAGCCGGCTTTGGCGATGTCCTTGGCGTGTTCGAGGCCGAGCACCACGGTACAATGACCGCCCAACACCGCCGAATTGGAGGCGATCGTGCTCATCGCTGAGCACATCGTGTCGAGAATTCCTTCCGGATCGTTGCACTGATGATCTGTGACACTGTGCGGCGCCTCGGCTGCAATCGCAAACACCGTGGAATCCTCGGGACGATAGCCGTGCTCAACGTGATAGGGCGCGAACGGACTGTCGGCTTCGTTCTCCGCGACGCAATAGGTGTATTTGCCGGGATGACCCAAGGTGCTCTTGTCGAAATCCGGCGGCCAGCCTCCGCCGACGTTGAGCATGATGAGGCGAACTGCCCGGCCGATCGTCGCATTGGCGCGGTTCCCGGATCCGAAGGCATTGGCGCCGCCGTTCATTCCGACTTCCGCGGCGAGCGGGCCGTTCACGATGATCAGCGGTGATGCGACATGGGTCGTCGCCTGGACTCCATTGAGATTGAAGGCGCGATCGGTCACCGCCATTATTGCGGCACGGACGATCGGCGCGTATTCGGGACGGCACCCGGCCATCACCATGTTGATCGCGAGGATTTCGCGGGTGAGTGCCCCCCATCGCGGGGCCACCTTGCACTCGATGAATTGCGGATCGCCCCCCAGCGCTGCAACCACGGTGTCGATTTTTTCCTGTGTCGGCGGAACGACGGGAAGACCATCCGACCATCCGCGATCATAATAGAGTTCGATAAGGTCGGTGCCCGTCGGCACAGTCTCGATGGCAACCGAAGTGCCAACCTGTTCCAATGTCTGTGTCGCCATTTGCTCGCTCTCCGGCTGTTTCAACCCGGAGCCATCCTAGGAGCAATTGGTTATATGCCAAGAAAAACCTGATAGCCGCAATTAATACGGAAAAGGCATAAGTCGAGCATCGCTATTGCCTAAGCTTGTCCCACGACCCCTTGATCAACGACATGAGACCCGTCGCGGCAGGGGACGGCTCTCGTTCTTTCAGCGTTATGATTCCCAGATCGCGCGCGAGTGGTCGCCCGCGGATCGGCACGGCGCTCAGTTCCTTTCCCAGGAAGCTCGCGACGCCGCTTTTCGGCGCGATCGCCAATCCGATGCCGGCGCGCACAAAGCCCAGCATGGTCGCGAACTGCGAGACGGTCACGACATGGTTCAGCGTTATGCCCACCGACGAAGCGGCTCCGTCGATCACGCGCCTCGTCCTGGAATCGCTCGGCAACGAAACCAGAGGCACGTCTTTCAGGTCCGACAAGGACAAGGTCTTCTTCCTCGCCAGTTCATGATTTTTGGGAAGCACGACGGTGAAGTCTTCGCGGCCGACCCGCACCGACAGGAACGGATCGGGCAAATCGTCGAGATAAGTGATGCCGAAGTCGGCGGCACCGCTGCGTACGTCTTCGATGACCGTTCCGTGAACGCCATCCCGGACGTGAAGTTCGATGCCCGGATGGTCGAGGCGATAGGCGGAGACGAGCCCGGGCAGCTTTCCGTTCGCGACCGACATGATGCTCGAGATGATGATCTGTCCCCGGCGCTGATCCGAAAGTTCCCGCATGCTGCGAAGCGTGATCTTCAGATCGTTCTGAATCCGCGCTGCGACCGCTACAAACTCCTTGCCCGCGGCGGTGATCTGCACCGACCGCGTGCTTCGGTCGAACAGCTTGATACCGAGGACGTCTTCGACGTGCTTGATGGTACGCGTCACTGCAGGCTGTGAGGTCTTGAGCAGTGAGGCGGCCGCGATGAAGCTTCCGTATTCCGCCAGCGCGAGCACGGTCTGCAGTTGGCGCGAGGTGAGGTCGGGCATTGCTGTAGGATTCATCATTTATGCCTTTTATGGAATTATCAATGGTATCAGAAATTTCTTGATATAACCAGCCGTTCGTCAGACCGTCATGACGCAGCAGTGTGGAACGATGATGGGTCTGTCAGAACGAGCGCAACGTCCGAAGCCGTCTCATGCCCAATTCCAATGGGACGACGCTTTCCTGTTGGAGTTTCAGCTCAGCGAAGACGAGCGGATGATCCGCGATACCGCTCGGCAGTACGCGCAAGAAAAACTGTTGCCGCGCGTGACGCAGGCCTATCTTGAGGAGAAAGCCGACCGCGAGATCTTCCGCGAGATGGGCGAGCTTGGCCTCATCGGCGTGACATTTCCGGAAGAGTACGGCTGCGCCGACGCCGGCTATGTTTCCTACGGTCTGGTTGCACGCGAGATCGAGCGGGTCGACTCCGGCTACCGTTCGATGAACAGCGTCCAGTCGTCGCTGGTGATGTATCCGATCTATGCGTACGGCGACGAAACCCAGCGCAAGCGCTATCTGCCGAAGCTCGCGAACGGCGAGTGGATCGGCTGCTTCGGCCTGACGGAGCCCGATGCTGGCTCCGATCCCGGAGGCATGACGACTCGCGCCGAGAAGGTAGCGGATGGCTATCGTCTCACCGGCTCCAAGATGTGGATTTCGAATGCGCCCATCGCCGACGTGTTCGTGGTGTGGGCGAAGTCGACGGCTCACGACAACGAGATCAGAGGCTTCATCCTCGAAAAAGGCATGAAGGGACTTTCGGCGCCGAAGATCAAGGGAAAACTGTCCCTGCGCGCCTCGGTCACCGGCGAGATCGTGATGGATGGCGTGGTGGTTCCGGAGGAGAACATCCTACCCAATGTGTCCGGCCTGAAGGGGCCGTTCGGCTGCCTCAACCGCGCGCGCTACGGCATCTCCTGGGGCGCGATGGGCGCGGCGGAAGACTGTTTTGTCCGCGCCCGGCAGTACGTGCTCGACCGCAAGCAGTTCGGCCGGCCGCTGGCCGCGACGCAACTGGTGCAGAAGAAACTCGCCGACATGCAGACCGAGATCGCGCTCGGCCTGCAGGGCTCGTTGCAGGTCGGCCGCCTGATGGATTCCGGTCAGATGGCGCCGGAAATGATCTCCATCATGAAGCGCAACAATTGCGGGAAGGCGTTGGATATCGCGCGCATGGCGCGGGACATGCACGGCGGTAACGGTATCTCCAGCGAATTCCACGTGATGCGCCACGCCCAGAATCTGGAAACTGTCAATACATACGAAGGCACGCACGACGTTCATGCGTTGATCCTTGGCCGCGCCATCACGGGCATTCAGGCATTCTCGTGAGGCGGTCATGAACGCATGTTTGACGGGACTGCGCGTTCTGGATCTCAGCCGGATCCTGGCTGGGCCGTGGGCGACCCAGCTTCTGGCTGATCTCGGCGCAGAGGTTATCAAGATCGAGCGGCCAGGAGAGGGGGATGACACACGCGGCTGGGGACCGCCGTTTGTCGTGGGCGAACACGAGGCTGATCTGTTCAGCGCCTATTACCTTGCCGCGAACAGGGGAAAGAAATCGGTCGGCGTGGATCTGAACTCCCGCGAAGGCCGCGAGATCGCCGCTTCGCTCGCGAAGTCGTGCGACGTCGTCGTCGAGAATTTCAAGGTCGGTGGCTTGAAACGGCTAGGGCTCGACTATGATGCACTCTCCGCCGTCAATCCCCGCCTGATCTATTGCTCGATATCCGGGTTCGGACAGACCGGTCCCTACAAGGACAAGCCGGGCTACGATCTGCTGGTGCAGGCCATGGGCGGCCTGATGAGCATCACGGGGGATCCCGACGGAGAACCAATGAAAGTAGGGGTTGCCGTCGCCGATATCTTTACGGGTCTCTATGCGGCGGTTGCCATCCTGGCCGCTCTCAACGAACGACGAAGCAGCGACAAAGGTCAGCATATCGATCTGGCTCTGCTCGACGTACAGATCGCGACGCTCGCCAACCAGGGGATGAATTTCCTCGCGTCGGGCAAGACGCCGCGCCGGCACGGCAATGCTCATCCGAACATCGTGCCATATCAGGCGTTCGCCACCAGCGACGGGCACATCGTGATCGCCGTCGGCAACGATGCACAGTTCGCGCGTTTCGTCGCGCTCCTCGGATTTCCAGAACTGTCGAAGGATCCACGCTTCCAGAAAAACGCCGATCGCGTTCGTAACCGGACGGCGCTGATCGAAATGCTCAGCAGCAGGATCCGGACGTTCCGGAAACTCGATCTGCTGAGCAAGCTGGAGGCCGAACTCATTCCGGTCGGCTCGATCAACGAGATGCACGAAGTCTTCGCCGGCCCGCACGTTGCGGCCCGCGGTCTCGTAGTCGAGCAAAACCTTTCAGCAGCCGGCCCAGCTACGAAAATGATCGGCAACCCGATCAGATTTTCGCGGACGCCGATTCAATACCGCCATCCACCGCCCCGGTTGGGGGCGCATACCGCCGAAATCATCCGAGGCGAGCTGGAAATTCCCCAGGCCGAGCTGGATCGCTTGGTCGATCAAGGGGTCGTGTCGAAAAGCAACACGTGAAATCCGCCTGCAGAAGCGGACCGTATCAAGGGCACAAGGAGGACGCATGAGAAGGAATCATATTTCACGCCGAACCGCTCTCGCAGTGATTGCGGGGGCGGTCGCCGCTCCCAGCCTGGTAAGGGCGCAACAGGCCACGGAAGTCCGTGCGATCATCCAGTATGGGGTCTCGTATCTTCCTCTCATGATGATCGAGGAGGAGAAATTGCTCGGCTCAGTGCTCGCAGAGCAGGGGGATGCCAGGATCGAACTCAAGCTGCAAAGGGTCAGCGGGTCGAACGCAGTGAACGAGGGACTGCTTGCAGGCACTGCGGACATGGGGGTCATGGGCATGCCCTCGCTGCTGATCATCGCGGAGAAGACTCGAGGAGGGGTTAAGGGTCTCGCGGGAACTTCCTCGTTTCCGATGGTTCTCAATACGGTTGTCGATCGGATCAAGACGCTTAAGGACTTCTCGCCACAGGACCGAATCGCGCTCCCGGCCACGACAAGTCCGCAAAATATTGTACTTCGAATGGCGGCCGAGAAGCTTCTGGGCGATGCAAAGAAATTCGATGCCAGTGTCGTGGCTTTGCCGCACCCCGATGCGATGGCGGCGATGCTGTCCGGAACGGAGGTCTCCGCGCATTTCACCAACGCTCCATTCGCCCAGTTCGAGGCCGACGACAAGCGCGTGCATCGGGTGTTGAGTTCGGAAGAGATTCTTGGCAAATCGGCGACCTTCGTTCTGCTCGCGGCCAATACCAAATTCGTCGAGCAGAATCCCAAGGTGTCAGCGGCCGTGGTCAAAGCGATGGATACCGCCATCGCGCGGATTGCCGCAGACCCGGCAAAGGCGGCCGCGCTCTACCTCAAGCAGGAGCCCTCCAAATCCATGACAGCGCAATACGTCGAGCGGATCCTTCGCGATCCGGAGAACGTATTCAGCCTCGCGCCGGGAGGCGTTCTGGCTTACGCAGACTTCATGCAGCGCAACGGACAGATCAAGACCAAGCCTGGGAATTGGCAGGACGTGTTCTTTCCGTTCATCCACGAACGCAAGGGGAGTTGAGGATGAATATGATCAATCAGCCCCAGATCAAGCAGGCGTACAGCCTGACCGACACCAAGCCAGTTCTAAGCCTGAAGGACGTGACCCTGCGCTATCAGACCGATAGCAGCATCGTCACGGCGGCCTATGGCGTGAGCTTCGATGTCTATCGCGGTGATAGGTTCATCCTGCTGGGGGCGTCAGGTTGCGGGAAGTCATCCTTGCTCAAGGCTGTTGGGGGATTTTTGAATCCCGCGGCAGGCGAGATCCGGCTGGATGGTCGCATTGTCGATGCGCCCGGGCCGGACCGCATGATGGTGTTCCAGGAATTCGACCAGTTGCTTCCCTGGAAGACGATCCTTCAAAACGTTGCTTATCCGATGCAGAAGGCGCGACGATGGTCGCCGGCGGAGACGCTCGAGCGAGCGAAGCTCTTTACCGCGAAGGTTGGCCTCGAAAAATTCGCCGACGCCTTTCCGCACACGCTCTCCGGCGGAATGAAGCAGCGCGTAGCTATCGCGCGTGCGATGGCCATCGAACCGAAGATTTTGCTGATGGATGAGCCCTTCGCCGCACTCGATGCCTTGACCAGGCGAAAGATGCAGGACGACCTGCTCGAACTCTGGAATGGGACGCGTTCGACAATCCTCTTCGTCACCCACTCGATCGAGGAGACGGTCATTGTCGGATCGCGCATCCTGGTACTAACGCCGCATCCGGGACAGGTCCGAGCGGAGCTAAATGCCCACCAGTTCGCATACGCGGATCAGGGGAGCGGCGAGTTCGGAAGCCTCTGCAGCCGGATCCACCAGATGCTTTTCACACCGTGTCCCCGGCATCCGAAAGGATAAAGCTATGACGACCATCGATCATGACGTCGACATGGTGCTTAGGCTTCCGCCCGTCCGCGACGAGTTCGAACTTCCGAGCATCGTCGAGCCGGCCGCCGACCTCGAATGTCCGTTGCCGCTGCACGTTCGAATTCTCCATAGCACCGTCGTCAGGCGCCTCATCGTCGTCGGCATCCTCGCGGTGGTCTGGGAAGGTTACGCGACGTATCTCGACAATCCGCTGATGATGCCGCGGCTGTCGGAAGTCATCGTTGCCCTCGTCTCGTCGCTGGTGTCGGGCGGCCTGGGAATGCGCATTCTCCTGACCATGAAGGTGCTTTTGATCGGCTACTCGGCCGGCATTCTGGCCGCGGCCACAATCACGATCCTTGCCTCGACCACCCGCTTCGGTAGTGACGTGCTGTCGACGCTGACGTCGATGTTCAATCCGCTTCCGGCCGTGGCACTTCTGCCACTTGCACTGCTGTGGTTCGGCCTCGGCATGGGCAGCCTGGTATTCGTGATCATCAACTCCGTTCTGTGGGCTGTCGCTCTCAGCACCCACACCGGATTCCAGTCCGTCAGCGAGACGTTGCGGATGGCGGGCCGCTGCTTCGGTCTCGGCAGATTGTCCCTCGTCGCTGAAATCTTGATCCCGGCGGCGCTGCCGTCGATCCTTGCAGGGCTGAAGATCGGTTGGGCCTTCGCATGGCGCACTCTGATTGCGGCGGAGCTGGTGTTCGGCGTCAGCTCCGGACAGGGCGGGCTCGGTTGGTTTATCTACGAGAACCGCAATAACCTGGAGACGGCCAACGTTTTCGCTGGATTGCTGTGCGTGATCCTTATCGGGCTCTTCGTCGAAAGTGTGATTTTCCGGACCATTGAGCGCCGGACCGTACGGCGGTGGGGAATGCAGAAGTTCTGATCTGGAAGGATAAGATGGTAAACGAACACAGCACCGACATCATCATTCTCGGAGCGGGACCGGCCGGCTACACGGCCGCGATCTATGCCGCCCGCGCCAGCCGGCGTCCGATCCTGCTCACGGGCATGCAGCCCGGAGGCCAACTCGTGACGACAACCGAGGTCGAGAACTATCCGGGCTTCGCCAACGTTATCCAGGGGCCCTGGCTCGTCGAACAGATGCAGGCCCAGGCCGAGCACATGGGCACGCGGATCGTCTATGACCACATCGTGTCGATCGATACTGAATCCCGCCCATTTCGTCTGATTGGCGACAGTGGAGACCGGTATGTTTGCGATGCATTGATCTATGCGACGGGTGCGCAGGCCAAGTGGCTCGGGATTCCCTCCGAGGAAACGTTCAGGGGATTCGGAGTCTCTGCGTGCGCTACGTGTGACGGTTTCTTCTTCCGTGACAAGCGAGTCGCCATTGTCGGCGGCGGGAATACCGCCGTCGAGGAGGCGCTGTATCTTGCCAACCTCGCGAGTGCGGTCACGTTGGTACATCGCAGGGATACTCTGCGCGCGGAGCGCGTCCTTCAGGATCGATTGTTCGCGCATCCGAAGGTCACGGTGCGGTGGAACAGCGAGGTCGATTCCATCGTAGGCGAAGCAAGTCCTGCAAAGGTCAGCGGGCTCCTCCTCAAGAACCGGATCGACGGCACCCGCGACAGAGTAGACGTCGACGGCGTGTTCGTGGCGATCGGCCACACCCCGGCGAGCGGCCTTCTCAAGGGAAAGGTGGACTTGCACTCCGACGGCTACATCAAGGTGCTGCCGGGTACGACGACAACAAGCGTCCCTGGTGTCTTTGCGGCCGGCGATGTAGCCGATGGTGTCTACAGGCAGGCCGTAACCGCCGCAGGGCTCGGCTGCATGGCTGCACTGGAAGCGGACCGCTTTCTTACGATCCATGCTGCCTCCAAGGAGAAGGCAATGGAGCAAGCGATTTTCGCCTGACCGAACGGTCCTTGCCCGCCACCGCGCTCCCGCCGGACGTCTAGATTGTTTAGACCGCTGCGGGTGTCTGTGCGCGCCGCACGCGGGGAGGAGAGGGCGACGTCAATTCGTCGTCGATGAACTCCATCCGGTCCTTACCCCAGAACATCTCCTCTCCGACGAAGAAGGTCGGTGCTCCGAACACGCCCCGTTCCCAAATCGACGGCGGACGGTCGCAAGTTCGTGCGGGTGGGCCCGCACAGCGACATCGTCAGACCGATGGCTAAAATAGCGAACCGAGCTGCGGTTCCAGTGCCGCACACGCCCGTCGTTCGCTCGCATCTTGCTTGGCTTTCGACTCGCGATCCATTGGAATCGACTCGCGCTTAATTTGGCCGATAATTGCCGTTGCGCAGCTCCAGCAGTGCGAGATTGGCGCGGCCTGATGTCTCACGGGATTCGCGTTTTGCCTTTCGTACCGAGACTAGCCTTCCACCAGACGAGAAGCAGCCTTTGCGGCGTCGTTCAAATCGGCAGAGATGATTTCCATGACGGCCGATGCCGCGCCCGAAACGACGCGTCTAGGGTTTGTCACCCAGCCCACGGAGCGCGAAATGGCTGGCCGACTGATAATTTGCGCGCGGATTCGTCCTGCCGAAAGCAAGGGGGTGAGGGCGATGCCGGGCAGGACGGTCACCATCTCCGTTGCCGCGACTATCTCGCACACCGCCGAAAGCGTATCGACCTCAAGTCTGGGCTTGAGAATAAAGCCGGCCGCAGCCGCGGCGTTGTCCAGAATCATGCGGAGCCCATGGCGTCGCGACGGAATCACCAGATCCAGGCCTTCAAGCCGCTTGAAGGAAACGGTCTTGCGGATTTGCATTTCGTTGTCCGTTCTGCGGGCCAGCATCATCTCTTCGTTGAGGATGTGATGCGCCGTCAGCGGAATCTTCCTGGAGGGCATGTTGATGATGGCGATGTCCAGCTCGCCCGAAACGACCCAGTCGATCAACGTGTCGGTATAACCTTCGCAGATCAGAAGCTGGATTTCCGGATATCTTGCCGCGATCTTGGCGGACGACGCTGCGAGCGTGCTTTGAGCCGCGGAGGTTATCATGCCGATGCTCACGCGGCCCGATATCTTGCCGTCGAGGCGTGCCATTTCCTCTTTGGCGCGATCGACTTCCTTCACGATGGTTGCGGCGAGCAGCACCAGGGTATCTCCCGCCGGTGTCAGTGACACGCCATGCGCGGCGCGATCGAAAAGCTGCTTTCCGAAAGTCTTTTCGAGTTTCGCGATCTGCATGCTCAGGGCTGGCTGAACGATGTTCAATTGGCGCGCCGCCCGCGTCATGTTCCCCTCGCGGGCAAGGCAGAGAAAGTAGTTCAACTGCTTTAGATCCATGGCGGGAATCCGTCATATATCATTAAAATTGATCGAGTATATCAATATCTATTATTTGTTTTGATTGTAAAGCCTCCGTATCGTCCCGCGGGGGAGAGGAGCGGGCATCGCTTCTGACACATTCGAAACCACGGAATCCTGTCATGGAGCCATCGCAACGACGCCTGATTGTCGGAATCTCCGGAGCGTCGGGAGTGACATACGGTGTCCGTCTGCTCGAACTCCTCCGCAATGCAGGGGTTCAGACGCATCTCGTGATGTCGAAGACAGCCGAGCTCACCTTCGCTTACGAGACAACGCTCAAGATCGCCGACGTGAAGGCGCTGGCGCACACGA
>Ga0137409_10003393_pt1 | contig 16886 bp, 14 predicted proteins | sample CZODoug1_16funga_FD_122059 | JGI IMG/M metagenome (GOLD analysis project Ga0137409, IMG submission 122059) | Vadose zone soil fungal communities from Angelo Coast Range Reserve, California, USA - CZODoug1_16fungal (Hybrid Assembly) | ecosystem: Environmental > Terrestrial > Soil > Vadose zone... | reverse complement strand
CGAGCCGAAGAACCCAGCCCCAACCCAGCCGCCCGCCCGGACCCTGCCGGCACCCGACGCTGATCTGGGCGCCGGCGCGGGCCCGGAGCCGGCCCGGCGCGGCACCGGTGTCGCCCGCAACACCGCGATCTTCTCGATCGCCACCGGCATCTCGCGGATCGCCGGACTGGTGCGGGAAATCGCGACGGCCAGCTTCTTCGGCACGAGCGGGCGCTTCTCAGCCTTCACGATCGCCTTCCAGGTGCCGAATCTGGTCAGCAACCTGTTCGCCAACGCCGCGCTGTCGGCGGCCTTCGTGCCGGTGTTCACCGAACTGCTGCAGAAGGGCCGGCGCAAAGAGGCCTTCCGACTGGCCTCGACGCTCTTCTGGGTGATGCTGATCGGCTTGGGCGCGATCACGGCGTTCTTCATCCTCGCGGCCGGCGTGATCATGCCGCTTTTCACAGGCGCCAAGTTCGGCGGCGCGCTCGACGGGCTGACGGCGGGGCTCTCGCAGGTTCTGTTCCCGGTCGTTCTGTTGCTCGGCCTGAACGGCCTGCTCGTGGGGATCCTGCAGTCCTACGATCACTTCTCGATCCCGGCGATCTCGCCGGCGGTGTGGAACGTCGTGATCCTTCTGCTGCTGCTGATCCTGCGCCCGCACTTCCACGGCGAAGAACAGCAGCTGTACCTGGATGGCCAGACCACGTTCCACGACAGCACGGTTTTCACGGGGTTCCGTTGGGAGAATCGCTTTCGGCCTTTGAAACACGAACACTGGATCAATCCGATCCTCTACGCGGAGTTTGAGAACATCAACGGCGCAGACAAAATCCTCAAGGATGTGGTAGGCCATGACGTTGAGGCTGACAAGGCCGGTCTCAACGCCGAGGCACGCGCGGAGCGCGAACGCGAATTTGAACTGAAGCTTATCCTCTCCAGTAACGTCAAGGGATGGAACGTTTCAGAAAACATCATTGCGGTGAAAAACATAAAGAACAGCCCTTGGGAATTCGGCTACGCCCTTGCGGCCAGCCGGCCGCTCGCTTTGAAGGCTTCCGCGAAACGCTGCACTCTCTGTCGGCAAAACTTTGTCGCCGGGGTTGAGATGTATGGTGGCCTGGGTGACCGGCACAGTTTCGGCCTTCACGATACATCGCATTACCTGGCGCCTGTTCTCGCCTGGAATTTACCATCCGGGTGGACTTTGCGGATTTCACCGGGCTTTGGCTTGAACGACAACAGCCACCAGTTCGTCATGCGCTGGGGCGTCTCGCGGGAAATAACCGGCTTCGGTTCGATGGTCAGCCGGCTCTTTGGAGGCCGCAAGTGAAAGCCATCGCCGCAGCACTTACGGTTTGCGTTTCATTTCTTGCGGTGTCTGTTCTTCTTGCGCAGAGCCAGAATGCCGATAAACCAACGGCAGATGCAGCGCCCAAATACGATCCGACCGTCTACGCGGAATTGCAAAAGGCGCCGGAAAAGGCGCGGAACCGCGTCAATCCGCTGCAGAATGATCCGGACGCCGTTGCCGCCGGCGCCATCCTATTCCAGCAACACTGCGCGGAATGTCACGGCGACTCCGCTCAAGGTTCGCGAAAAGCGCCGAGTCTCCTGGCTCCCGAGGTACAAAAGGCAACACCGGGGACTTTATTCTGGCTGATAACGAATGGAGTGGTTCGAAAAAAGATGCCGGTTTGGTCGAAACTTCCGGAAGCGCAGCGCTGGCAGTTGGTGCGGTACATCCAATCGCTTGGCGCGGGGGCTCCGGAATCTCCCGCTCCGAAACCTTGACAGTAGAATCCTAGTTCGCAGTCTTGGCTGCTTCGTTCAGAATCATCGCCAGACGCACTCCCGCTTCAGCGAGGCCCGTCTCCGCGGCTTTGGCGGCATTGGTCTGATAGGCCTCGCCGACGGCCAGATGCTTCTCGAACATGCGCTTTCCCATGTGATTGTTTTCAGCGCAGCTCTTCAATTTCATGTCCGGTTCGATGGAAACTTTTTCCGGCAAGGCATCGTAGACCGCGGTCTCCGCTCGCTCGTGGCTCTCCCAGGCCCAGTTGTTCACCTGGATGCCAGTGGTTTCCCATGCAGCGCTCTCAGCGTGAAACTTCTCATCTAGTTCGTCGGCGTAGCGGAACGGGTTGGAGACTTCCATGTCCCGTTCGATGATTTCCGTGTCCCAGATTTGATGAAGGTTGGGCGAATAATCCTCTCGTTCCGGATGCAGGAGGTTGGCGAGCGGCTCATGGTGAAAATATTTTACCGGGACGCAATTTCCACCGTTGTCGGCATTGGTGATGGCGTGCAATGGCTGATGAATGTCGCCGACAAAGTGGACGAGGTAGCGTATCGCTTCGGCACGGTTCAGCGAATCGGCGGACTTATCTTTCAGGATGGCGCGCTGCTCTTCGATCGCGCGCGTCACACATCCTTCGGCCCCGCAGTAATCCGCCAAATCTCCCTTGTGCTTGCCCCGAGGAATGTCGATGTAATGCCAGGGGCCGTTTTTGCGCTCGTTACGCACATCGTCAGGCCAGGTAGAGGCATCCACTAGCAGGTCCGTTGTGGCGTTCCCGCACCAGCGCCTAAGTTTCGGATCGATAGGATTGTCACCAAGAAGCTTCTCGACCATTTGGCGCGCTTCCAGCGTCAGATGTTTCTCTGCAATCAAGGCCACCGTCTGATGGCCCTTGCAACCCCATGCGTCGGCCGTCTGTGCCCCAAGCAAGCCACCTAGCACGCAGACTGCAATGCCAGAGGCAAGCCTTGCAACGTAGCCAGTCTTCCAGCAGTTAATGGTCACGATTCACCATTCCCATGTTCAGGTGTTCAAGCGCTGAGCCAGCGCCCGATCGGCTTCCACGATTCGGTGTGATCGCAAATTACGCGCAATGCCGCGGTGATGGGAATCGCCAGAACTAATCCCATGCCTCCCCATACCCAGCCCCAAAAGAGCAGCGCAATCGTGATTGCCACGGCATTCAAGCGCACGCGGCGGCCCACCAGCTGTGGCGCCACCAGATTGATGGCCAAGACGTGGATGGCGGTCAGCGTCGCTGCAATCAGGACGAATTGGCCGAGCGTTTTCCACTTAGCCAAAGCAATGATAAATGCCGGCAGCCAGGCCAACACTGCTCCGATGTACGGCACCATGTTCAGGAGCCCAGAGGCGATTCCCGTGAGGATCGGATAATCCATCCCGATCATCCAGAAAAACAGGCTGCTCGTCGAAATCACGATCAGCGTCACGATGCTCATTCCCGCGAGGTAATCGCGCAGGACGTCCCGCAAATCTTCCAGCGTTTCTTTGACTTGCGTCCGCCGTGAGGCAGGAAAGAGCTGCAACGTTCCGTGCCAAAGCTCGCGCTTCTCTGCAAGCATAAAAAAAACCAGGAAGGGCATGAACGTAACTTCCAGAAACAGCGCATACAGGGAGCCGATACCGCGGAAGATCAGCGTGCGCACGATGGTCGGTTCAGCGCGGACCGTCGTCGCAGATGGCGCGCCTTGATCCGGCGCAATCTGCGAAACCTGCCCTTCGATTCCTTTGATCTTGCCTTCCACAGCGCCGGCCGCCTGCTGCAGCACGCTGCTGTATTTCGGCCAGTTTTCGGCGAAATCCGCGGTCCGCGCCCAGAGCCCATAGGTGACGGCAGCCAGCACGGCGATCAAGATCAGCACCATGACCATCGCGCCCAGCGTTCGGGGAAGACGGAACCTTTCCAGGAATTCCACTGCCGGATCCAGAAAGTAGGCCAGCAGAATCGAAAGCAGCAGCGTGATCACCACGCCCGCGGCGTAGTAGAAGAACAGCAGAATGATGGCCGCGGCGAGCACCCGCATGCTGAAGTTTGAACTGGTGAAGCGAACGATGGATGGCGGTGTTTGCGTCGCGGACACGAGCAGCTCCGATGCTCCACGTTAACACACTCCTGCAAACTGTTTACGACGTCGCGCGCGGTTGTTTCGCGGCCGCAAATCCAGCGGTTAATTTGAGTGGACTTCTCCTCGGGCGGGCCTTCCCTTTATGCAAAGAACATGAGTGAAGCGAGCCGCAAAACTCCCTTTTTGCGTATGTTAAGATTTTCGGAGGCCATCCACGCGGACGTCGGCTTGGACCTGGCCAGACTGCACCTCGCAGAGACAGGCTTCTTTCCATGGGAAAAGAATTTTTTGGAACCGACGGGATTCGCGGCGTGCCGGGCATGCCGCCGTTGGACGACGCCACTCTTTACGCAACGGGACGCTCTCTTGGCGCGTATCTGAAGCGTGAGCACGGCGCGGCTCATGTCCTCATCGGTATGGACACTCGCGAATCCGGCCCGGATATCGCCTCAACGCTTGCTGCGGGTCTCGGGCAGGCTGGAGCGACAGTGGCTTTTGCAGGCGTGATTACCACTCCAGGTGTGGCTTGCCTTGTTCGCCAGAATGATTTTCACGCCGGAGTGGTCATCTCCGCCTCGCACAATCCTTTTCAAGATAACGGGGTCAAGCTCTTTTCACACGCCGGCATGAAGTTCCCCGATTCCGTCGAAGAAGAGTTGGAAGCTGGTATCTTGAAGCACCGGGGTGAAGCGACACCAAAGAATCTGCCCCCGCTCGCTCCCGACGAATCCCTTGATGCGGAATATCTCACTTTTTTGCGGAAGCGGTTTATTCCTGGAGCCAAACTCACGGGTTTCCGCATCGTTCTCGATTGCGCCAATGGCGCGGCCTACAAGCTCGGTCCGGAACTATTTCGTTCGCTTGGCGCTGAAGTTGTGGCGATGGCCGTTTCACCCGACGGCCGCAACATCAACGCCGGCTGCGGCTCGCTGCACCTGGAGGGATTGCAGAAATGCGTCGTCGCTGAAAAGGCGCGTCTCGGAGTGGCTTTCGACGGCGACGCCGATCGCGCGCTTTTCGCCTGCGAGTCCGGAAGAATCGTGAATGGTGACGGCGTGCTTCTTGCTGCCGCGCGTTTCCTTAAATCCCAGAACAAGCTCAAGGGCGACCGTGTTGTCGCCACTTCTATGTCCAACCTGGGCCTCGAGCGCGTCCTTGCGCGCGAAAATATCGCGCTGGCCCGCGCCGCCGTCGGCGATCGCTACGTTCTCGAAGAAATGCTGCGTAGCGGCAACGTCCTAGGAGGCGAACAGTCTGGCCACATCATTTTTCTCGACGACAGCCCCGCCGGTGACGGCCTGCTCACGGCCGCAAAAATCGCTTCCCTGGTTTCCATGCACGGCAAAATCGAATCGCTGGTCGAAGGACTCAAGGATTATCCACAGCTCATCGTCAACGTGAAGGTGCGCTCGAAGCCGCCGCTCGAAACGCTCCCGGAAGTCTCCCGCGCCCTGGCCGAAGCCCAATCCGCGCTCGGCGACAATGGCCGCGTCGTCCTTCGCTATTCCGGCACCGAGCAGCTCGCCCGCGTCATGGTCGAAGCCGAACACGAAGCCGACGTTCAACGCTTCAGCCAATCCCTCGCTAACGCCCTCCGCTCCTCCATCGGCGCTTGAGCCCTCGCTCGGCGCCTCCTCATCCTCGCTTCTACTGCCACGTAGATGCCCCGGCGAGTCTCTGGCGCGGGACAAATTCCACTCTCCAGGTAGGGGCTCAAATTTCCGAAATATCGATATTCTTGTTCTTACCGATTCGCATATACACCTTAGGAGCATTTGCTCTTAGAGAGTGCTCCCAAAGAATGGAGGGTCTCGTCTCCATTCTGTGGGATTTTGTAGAATTCCTGCATGCAACACTGGGCTCTCCTGGCCGCTCCAAAGGCTAACCGCCGTACTTTCAATGGACTCCGAAGTTTCCCGTGGAACACCTGCCGCTGGCATGTGGTTTGCTCTCCGATTTGTAACATAAAAGATTGGCTTCCCGGGGTGGCCGGAACCGATCCTCGACTCGGTTACCGGTTTTGGGGCGTCAATTACGAAAAGGGGGCTTGCACCAGCCCCCTTTTTCATTTCTGCGTTCTTCTTCTCCCCGAGCCCAGCCCGTACGTCCGCTGTCTGGCTCCTCCGTCGGCCTTCCGCTAAGGCGCTTTTGAAGTCTGAGTAAATCACGTGGAGTGAGAGAAAGGGCTGGCCTGCGGCAAATTCGGAAGTCTCAACTTCTCGGTTCGCTGACCGATGACCGTCAACCGCGAACCAAAAAAATGAGCGGCCAGTGGGGGGACCGGCCGCTCGGGCGTGGGGATGGAGGATACAGTAATCCGAAGTCAGTCTGGTTTTTCTGGCCGTTCTGCTGCGCTCGCGAGCAGCAGGACGACACACAGGAGCAAACAGGCTACAACCGTTGTGATACTCCAGAAAACCCGGCCAACTTCCGACTACTTGCCCAGTTTGTGTTCCACCAGATCCGCCGTCGATAGCTCGCCGGGTTCATTCTTGCCAGTACCCTCCTCCCCAATCCCAGCCGCACTCCGTAGTACCGAAGTACCCGCCCCTCTTTCCTGGTCCATCCCTTCTGATTCTCACGCCGCGATTCCGAATTCCCGGCCATCATGGACCGTCCTCCAGAACGCCTATAGTTTTCGTATGACTCGTTGCAGCAGCTCGACGAGCTCAACCAACTGCCTCTTTTCTTCCTCGGAAAGCAAATGGAGCGCTTTCGCCAGCGATTCGACTCGCCGTTTGCGTCCCTCTTGCAGGATCTTCGTGCCTTTCGCGCTGGCTTCCAGACGCACTCGCCGCCCGTCTTCCGTTTTTCGCCGCCTTACCAAACCGGCGCTCTCTAGTCCCGCCACGATCCGGCTCATCGTCGGGGGACGGACTTGTTCGGTATCCGCAAGCTCGCCCAGAGAACGCGGGCCGCCAAACACTAGCACCGAAAGCGCGGAAAGCTGTGCCGGGCCAACGCCGCTCTCGCGATCGCGCACGCGCAACCGCCGCAGCAGGTGGATCGCCGCGGAGTGCAGCCGGTCGGCGGTTTCCGTAGCCTTGCCGGCTGGCGGAAGTTTTGGATTGACAGAGCCCATAAAATATAGTTAGCTATGCTAACTAAATTTCTCCCGGAGGTCTACAACCCATGAGCACGGCTCCTTCAGCCCTCGGCATCCAGAACATCGGCCAAATCTCCATCATTGTGAAAGACTTGCAGCGTGCTACGGCATTCTACCGTGATGTTCTCGGTCTGCCGCTGCTTTTCGCCGTCCCCAATCTCGCTTTTTTCGATTGCGGTGGTGTCCGCTTGATGCTCGGCCCCGCGGAAACGCCGCAATTCGATCATCCCAGCTCCATCCTCTATTTCCGCGTCCCGGATCTGAACGCTTCATACCAGCGCCTCGTGGAATCGGGCGCAAAGATTTTTGCCCCGCCGCGCTTGATTGCGCCGATGTCCACGTACGATCTTTGGATGGCTGCGTTTTATGATTCCGAGGGCAATATCCATCAATTGATGAGCGAAGTCCCGCGCGCGAAGTAAAATTCGCCGGCGAGTGCTGCCAGGGGCAACCGCGCGCTACAAGCCCCTTCCGGATTGCGGTATCCTTCTACCTCCATGCACGACCTCAATTATTTCCGGGACCACCTGGAAGTCTTCGCCGAAATGGCGAAGAAGCGCAACATAGCGCTCGATCTGGATGCTTTCCGGGCTCTGGACAAAGAGCGCCGCGCTCTCATCACCGCCAACGAGCAGCGCAAAGCCCAGCGGAACAAAGCCAGCGAGGAAATCGCACGGCTCAAGAAAGAAAAACAAAACGCCGACGCGCTGATCGCGGAGATGAAGCAGGTTTCAGAGAGCATCAAGCAAGCCGACGAGCGCGTCGCGGAATTGGATGCCACCCAGCGCGAGTTGCTCCTCACCATTCCCAACATTCCGCACTCCTCTGTGCCCGCCGGCACAAGCGCTGCGGACAATGTCGAAGTCCGCCGTTGGGGCGCTCCCCCGAAATTTGATTTCCAGCCCAAGCCCCATTGGGAAGCCGGCGAAGGCGCGGACATTCTGGATCTGCCCGCCGCCACAAAAATCACCGGTGCGCGCTTCGCCGTTTACAAAGGCTGGGGCGCCCGGCTGGAACGCGCCCTCGCGAACTTCTTCCTGGATGTTCACACACGCGAACACGGCTACACGGAGATTCTTCCACCATTTCTGGTGAACACCGCCTCGCTCATGGGTGCGGGCCAATTGCCCAAATTCGCGGCCGATCTCTTCAAGGTAGAAAACAGCGACTTCTGGCTCACGCCCACTTCCGAAGTCGAGCTGCACAATCTCTATCGCGATGAAACGATTCCTGAGGAAAAGCTGCCAATTCACGTGACCGCCTGGACCGCTTGCTTCCGCTCTGAAGCCGGCGCCGCCGGAAAAGATACGCGCGGCATTCTCCGCCAGCACCAATTCCAGAAAGTCGAGCTCTTTAAGTTCACGCATCCGGAAAAAAGCTACGAAGAACACGAAGCGCTCACGCGAAACGCGGAAGCCATTCTTCAAAAACTAGGGCTGCACTACCGCACCATTTTGCTTTCCACCGGAGATATGGGTTTTGCTTCCGCGAAAACGTACGACCTCGAAGTCTGGTTGCCATCGAGCAATGAATTCCGGGAAATTTCTTCCTGTTCGAACTGCGAAGCCTTTCAAGCGCGCCGCGCCGGGATTCGCTTCAAGCCAAAAGGCGGTGGCAAAAGTGAATTCGTCCACACGCTAAACGGTTCCGGATTGGCCGTCGGGCGCACGTGGATCGCCATCGTCGAAAATTATCAGCAAGCTGATGGCTCCATCTTGATCCCGGAAGTCCTGCGCCCATACATGGGGATCGACCGGATTCCGGCTGTCGGCTAGCTTTTTTCGGCCGGAATAGGGCGAATAGGCCAGTATCCTCGTAACTTACTTAAAACAAATAAGTTATCATTGATTTTGACCCTCCAGCAGCCCAGTCCAGGGAAACCCTTCGTCTCGCAACCTCTTGAAATTACGCCTTTTCGTTTGACTCCCCCTTTTCGCCTTGCATACACTCGCTTCATACGTCCATAGGGGGATTTTCAGAGTAGGACTGCAAGACGAAGATTTGTATGACCTTTCTTGCCCGCATCGCACGGTTTCTGTTCTGGCTGCTGGTGGCCTCTTGGGCCATGTGGCTCCTGCGTAGCTTTGTCGGCTGGTTGCTCCGCAGCGCCACGACTGCTGGGCAGAACCCAACGCAGTCCAATACCTCCTTGGACGAGCGGCAGGCACGCCGCCTGGTGCGCGATCCGGTTTGCGGAATGCATGTGGATGAAACACTGTCCATTCCGTTTCGGGACGAGGGCGAGCTTCTCCACTTCTGCTCCACCGCGTGCCGCGATGCGTATGCGGAAAGCACCAAAAAGTTGGCCGCAAACGGCTAGCCTCACTGCCGGTCGAACCAGTTTTGGAATTGGGCCAAGTGAACACACGATTTCTTAGAATAAATTGAGCTGACGAAAGGACCGACGCCAATGGCCACGGTCGCAAAGCCCACAACGCCGACAAGACAGATAGGCACGCCGCCTCTGGTGCCACGCATTGCCCCGCGCGAAGACTTGAACCCGTTTCGCATCGCGCAGATTCAGTTCGACATGGCGGCGGAGTTCTTAAAGCTCGATCCCGGGCTGCGGCAGATTCTGCGGACTCCCAAGCGCGTGCTGGAAGTTTCCCTGCCCACGAAGATGGACAACGGCCAGGTAAAGGTCTTCACCGGCTACCGCGTGCAGCACAACGTCTCGCGCGGACCCGGCAAAGGCGGCATCCGCTACCACCCGAACGTGACGCTGGATGAAGTAAAGGCGCTGGCGGCGTGGATGACCTGGAAGACCGCCACCGTCAATGTCCCGTTTGGCGGCGCCAAGGGCGGTGTGATCTGTGACCCGAAGCGCATGTCCAAGAGCGAACTTGAGCGTATGACGCGCCGCTACGCCAGCGAGATTCTGCCGATCATCGGGCCCTCCATGGATATTCCCGCGCCGGACGTTTATACCGACGCCCAGACCATGGCGTGGATCATGGACACCTATGCGATGACCATCGGCCATTCCGCGCATGGCGTTGTCACTGGCAAACCGATCTCCGTCGGCGGTTCCGAGGGACGCAATGAAGCTACCGCGCGCGGCCTGCTCTACGTGGTCGAGGAGGCCTGCAAGCTGAAGAAGATTTCGCTGCGCGGGGCGACCGTCGCGATTCAAGGCTTCGGCAACGCGGGCGCCACTGCGGCGCGTCTCTTCGCCGAGAAGAAAGCCAAAATCGTCGCGCTCAGCGACACGCGCGGCGGAGTAACTAACTCGCGCGGCATCGATCCCATCAAAGCGATCCGTTACAAGGAGCGGTCCGGCACGGTTGTCGGCATGCCCGGCGCATCGCGCCTCACCAACGACGAGCTGCTCACCATGAAGTGCGACATTCTGATCCCGGCAGCGCTGGAAAACGTCATCACTTTGCACAACGCGGAGGCCGTGAAGGCGCGCATCGTCGCCGAAGCCGCCAACGGCCCCACCACGCCGCACGCCGATGAAATCCTCGCGCGCCGCGGCATCACGGTGCTTCCAGACATTCTTGCCAATGCCGGCGGCGTCACCGTCAGCTATTTCGAATGGGTCCAGAACCAGGAAGGCCTCATGTGGGACGTTGACGAAGTCAACGCGCGCCTGCAGAAGATTATCGTGCGCGCCTTCCACGAAATGGTGGACACCATGCGCAAGCATCACGTTCCCCCGCGCGCCGGCGCCATGATTCTCGCCGTCGGCCGCGTCGCCGAAGCCACTCTCGTCCGCGGCCTCTTCCCCTGAAGCTGTAGCTTATCCATAGAGGGGCGAGGCAATTTTCTTTTGTTTGATAGCCGGGATGAAGAATCCACGCGCCCGAGATCTACATCTCCAACCGTGAAATTTTCCTTGCGCTGAACATTTAGCACGCGTACATTCGCAGTTGCCGGTCCGTTTTCTCAACGCGACCGGCTATTTTCATTGTTCGAGTAAGAAAAGACGATGAGTACGAACGGACACAGTCATTCGGCGCCACCGATCCTGCTGACCATCGCAGGTTTCGATCCCTCCTGCGGTGCGGGAACGGCCGCGGACTTGAAAACTTTCGCGGCGCACGGCTGCTACGGCGTTGCAGCCATCACCTCGCTCACCGTGCAAAATACACAAGGCGTCGAGACCGTCCATAACACGCCAAGCGCGGAACTGCGCGCGCAGCTGGAAGTGCTGGTAAATGATTGCGAGATAGCCGCCGTGAAAATCGGCATGCTGGGCAACCGCGGCAACGCCGTGGTGGTCGGCGAATTTCTTGATGCCCACAAGTTTGCTCACGTCGTGCACGATCCAGTTATGAAATCGTCGAGCGGCGCGGAACTTCTCGATGCCGGCGGCATTAAGTACGTCGTCACGGAACTCCTCAAGCGCGCCAGTGTCATTACTCCCAACGTGGCCGAAGCTGAAGTCCTAACCGGCATGACCATCAAAGACGTCGCGGACATGGAAGCCGCGGCCCGAAAAATCATCGACCTGGGCGCTCGCGCGGTGATCGTCAAGGGCGGCCATATGGAGCGTGCCACCGACGTGCTTTTCGATGGTAACGAACTGGTTTCGCTCGCAGGTGAAAAGGCCAACGAAGATCATCTTCACGGGACCGGCTGCACGTTCGCTTCCGCCCTTACCGCACAGCTGGCGGCCGGGCGAGGATTGCTGGAGGCGGCTACGCTCTCCAAGGTCTATGTAACTAAGGCGATCGAGAAAGCCTATCCCGTCGGAAAAGGCCGTCTGCCGTTGGATCATTTCTTCCGCCAGAAGATCGAACCCCCCGCGCGCGGCATTCACGAAGTCCCGCAACACGGCATGCATCCCGCCGCCGAACCTACCGCTCACTGAAAATTGCTCTCAGTCCTAACCCATTCCGCAACGCAGTTCTCTGCGCTCTCTGGGTCTCTGCGTTTCGTTTCTCATCGCTTATAGATGACGCGGCCGGCGACGATGGTGGCCATCGGCGCGCCCTTGAACGTGCGGCCGTCGAACGGCGAGTTGCGGGATTTACTCGCCGATTCTTTCACTTTGTAGGTCCAGGAATAATTCAGCGAAAAAAGTGTCAGGTCCGCGGGCTGGCCCGGAGCCATCTTGCGTTCCATCCCAAGGACCCGCGCTGGCCCGACCGTGAACAACTCGACCATCCGCATCAGCGAAATTCGGCCGCTATGCACCAGTTGTTCGAGCGCCAGGCTTAGCGCGGTTTCGAATCCCAGAATTCCGAAAGGCGCTTTATCGAACTCCACATCCTTCAGTGCCGGCTCGTGCGGAGCGTGATCCGTCGCGATCGCGTCCACGGTGCCATCGGCAAGTCCCGCAAGAAGCGCTTCGCGATCCTCACGCGCGGCCAGCGGCGGATTCATCTTGAATCGCGAATCGTACGTCACATCCTCGTCAATCAGCGTGAAATGGTGCGGCGTCACCTCGCAGGTGACGTGCAACCCGCGCGACTTCGCCGACCGCACTTGTTCCAGCGAGGACTTCGCCGAAAGATGCGCAATGTGCAACTGCGCGCCTGTAAGTTCTGCAAGCTGCACGTCGCGCGCCACGCAGACGGACTCCGCCGCAGCCGGCATCCCGCGCAATCCCAGCCGCGTCGAAGTCACACCTTCGCGCATCACAGCGCCCGCCGCCAGCGAAATGTCCTCCGCGTGCTCGATCACCGGCAGATTCAACGACCGGCAATACTCCATCACCTGCCGCGCCAGCTTCGCTGTGGCGATCGGTTTTCCGTCGTCGGAGACGGCTACAATCCCCGCTTCTTTCATCGCTGCGATTTCCGCGATCGCTTCGCCTTTGCTTCCCACGGACGCAGCGCCAATCGGCCATACGAGAACGTTCCCGGCGACCTTGGCACGATCGAGAATAAATCGCGTCACCGAAGCGTTGTCGTTGACCGGCTTCGTGTTCGGCATGCAGCACACGGCGGTAAATCCACCTCGGGCCGCCGCGAGCGTGCCGGTTTCGATAGTTTCAGAAGACTCTTGGCCGGGCTCGCGAAGATGCGCGTGAATATCGATGAAGCCAGGAGCGACGATCAACCCAGTGGCGTCAAACATTTCCACATTTTGCGGCGCCGCAATTTTTCCTGCGGGCGCAACCTCTCTAATTGTTTCGCCGCCGAGAAGTACGTCCATGACCGCGTCGGTCCTGGACGCAGGGTCGAGAACGCGGCCATTCTTAACGAGAAGCATGCGAAGGGTCCTTTTGATCGGTGGAGCGTCGATTCTTGGCCGGCTTTGCCTCCGCCATCGGATGTCCGCCATCCTCACTCGCACCGGAGATGAGCAGGAAAAGCAGCGCCATTCGAACCGCAATGCCGTTGGTCACTTGCTTGAGCACGCAGGACTGCGCTCCGTCCGCAACTTCCGGGGTGATCTCGATCCCGCGATTCATTGGTCCCGGATGCAGAATGATCGCGCCCGGCTTCGCGCGGCGCAGTCGCGCGGCATCAAGCTGGTATCCAAGCACGTAATCTTCCGCCGAGATCGAAGGTTCATGCTGCCGTTCGGTCTGCACGCGAAGAACAAGAACTACGTCCGCACCTTCGAGCGCCTCCTCGATTCGAAAGACGCGCCGAATGGCTACGCCCGGCGCGCCGATCTTTTCCAACTCGCGCGGAACCCACATCGCTGGCCCGCAGAGTGTGAACTTGCACCCGAATTTGCCAAGAAGATGAATGTTCGAACGCGCTACGCGGCTATGCTGCAGATCACCAAGAATCGTGACGTTCAGATTCTCGATCTTACCCAGCCGGTCGCGAATCGTCAGCGCATCGAGCAGGCCCTGCGAAGGATGTTCGTGCGTGCCGTCGCCTGCATTGATCACTGGGATGTCCAGATGCTTTGCCACGAAATCCGCCGCGCCCGAGGAAGGATGCCGCATCACCAGGCAGTCCGGTTTCATCGCGTCAAGCGTGTGAACGGTATCGAGCAGCGATTCGCCTTTCTTAAGGCTGGACGCTTCCGCCTGCAAATTCATGGTGTCCGCACCCAGTCGCGAAGCCGCGGTGCCAAAGCTGATACGCGTGCGCGTGGAGTTTTCGAAGAACGCCAGCGCCACGGTCTTACCGCGCAGCGTCGCTAATTTTTTCAATGGGTGACGCTGAATTTCCTGGAAGGGCTTGCTCTGATCCAGAAGAAATGTAAGTTCGTCCGCCGAGAGCGGTTCGAGAGCGAGCAGGTCGCGGAAGCGCTGAGTCAATGTCCCTTCTCAGATCATAAACGAACCAATTCGAATAAGAAAACGCAAATTATTGCACACGGTCTACGAGCACGACGCGCTCTTCCTTGTCGATTTCGCGTAGCCGCACCTCGATAATTTCCGTGTCGCTGGTCTGCACGCTGCGGCCGATGTACTGCGCTTCAATGGGCATTTCACGATGGCCCCGCTCGATAAGCACGCACAGTGACACCCGCTTTGGCCGCCCGAGATCGAAAAGCCCGTTCATCGCCGCGCGAATCGTCCGGCCCGTATACAGCACATCATCCACGAGCACGAGGTTCATGTTGTCCACGCCAAAGGGAATGTCCGAGGAGCGCAGCACGGCTTGGGGCGCAACTTTTGAAAGATCATCGCGATAGAGCGTGATGTCTAGCGTCCCGACGGGAACATCGACGCCGTCAATCCCGCGCATGGCCCGCGCGATCCGCTGCGCCAGCGGTACGCCACGCCGGACGATCCCAATCAGCGCCAGGTTCTTGGTGCCGCCGCTCTTTTCGACGATCTCATGTGCCAGTCGCTGCAACGTGCGGTCGATCTCCGGCGCGGACATCAATTGTGTCTTTTCGACGATGCGCATGGTCGGGTAATCGTATCATTGGTGGTCGCCGGGCGGTCAATCGGCTCCGCCATCACCGAGCGTTCACAAGGGCATGGTAGACTGCGCGGCGCGAATGGGAGGTAGGTCTGGCCATGATTTGGGAAACGAGAGTTGTGACACGCCGAATTGTGCGCCTCCCAGCGTTACTCACATTTCTAATGGTCCTCGCGCCCCACGCCGGTGCTCAAAGCAAGTCCCCGGCTCCCAATCTGTCCAAAATCCCGCCCCGTCCGAAGCTGGTCGTCCTGTTGGTGGTGGACCAGATGCGCGCCGATTACGTGGAGAAATTTCGCGGCCAATGGACGGGCGGCCTCAAGCGGTTGGTCGAAGAAGGCGCGTGGTTCCGCGACGCCGCCTATCCCTACGCCACCACGGAAACCTGCGTGGGCCATGCGACGATTTCGACCGGGGCTTTTCCCGCGACGCACGGCATGATTTCGAACGAATGGTGGGACCGCCACCTGCAGCAATCTGTGACTTGTACCGCCGATTCCAAAGTGAAGAATCTCGGCTACGCCGGCGCGAGCGTCGAGGGCGGAGACAGCGCTGCCAAGATGCTCGTCCCTGCATTCGCCGACGAATTGAAATTTCAAACCGGCAGTGGTACGCGTGTCGTGGCCTTCTCGTTGAAAGCCCGCGCCGCGATCACCATGGGTGGCCGCCTTGGAGACGCCGTCACCTGGTTCGATGCGTGCGCAGGCGCCTGGACGACGTCGAGTGCGTACCCTGTCGCGCCATTTGTGGAAGAATACGCAAAAGCTCATCCGGTGGCGGGCGATTACGAAAAGACATGGACGCCGATGCTTCCCGCTGTCGCGTATTTCTACGATGCCAGAGCAACCGGGGCTATCCCCCCAGAGGGTATGAGTGCGGCGTTTCCTCATCCGCTCCGCGGCAAGCCTGACAGCACCGGCCCGGATCCCGTTTTCTATTATCAATGGCAGACCAGTCCGTTCGCTGATACCTATCTGACGCGAATCGCCGAGACGGCGGTGGACAAGCTGGAGCTGGGAGCACGCGCCGGTACAGACTTTCTGGGAGTGAGCTATTCCTCCGTGGATTATGTTGGCCATGCCTTCGGGCCGCGGAGTTGGGAAATTCAGGACGTTCTCGCTCGACTCGATCAGCATCTGGCGGATCTCTTCGCGCACTTGGACAAGAAAGTGGGGAAAGGCAATTACCTCGTGGCGTTCAGCGCGGATCACGGTGTCGTGCCAATCCCAGAAGACATGCAGAAGGCCGGAATGGATGCAGGCTGGCTGAACGTCGAGTCCGTAAAAGCTCGCGTCGAGAAAAGTCTGGAGCCTTTCAATTACATGAAGCCCGCGATCGCGGAAGTGGACGCCGGTGACGTGTATTTCACTCCGGCAACCTACGACAAATTGAAAAATGATCCGGCGGCCCTGCGCGCTGTGCTGGACGCCATCCAGGGCGTTCCCGGCGTCGCGCAAGTTTATCGCGCCGAAGAACTCGAAGACCGGCCGGCAACGAAGAGTTCGACTCGAACGGCAGAAGCCAATAACTTTCACAAAGCGCGCAGCGGCGATCTTCTTATCGTCCCCAAGCCCTATTGGCCCTGGGATCTATCCACGCAGGGCGGACCGCGGCAGTACGGCACCACGCATGGAACACCCTATGACTACGATCAACGTGTGCCCGTGCTGTTCATGGGCTATGGGATTCAGCCTGGCGAATATTTTCAATCGATCACGCCCACTGACATAGCTCCGACGCTAGCCGCACTCTGCGGAATCACTCTCGCCCCCCGCGACGGCCGCGTCCTCGCCGAAGCCCTGAAGAACTCTTCGGCAAGACGCATTGCTTCCAGGCCGGCGCAAGCCGCCTCGCCGAAACAGCCCTAACTCGCATCTATGTTTTCATAGTTGATTTCCCAACAGATGAGTTGGAAGCCAGGGATTTTGCGACAGGCAGAAACGGCTTCGTGGTATTCTCTTCCACGAAGTGAGTTCCGCTGGTGCCGTTGACCTCAGGGTAAAAATTGGCGCGTTGCGTCTGCGGAATCCTATTCTCGCGGCCAGTGGAACCTTCGGTTACGGCCTCGAATTTACCCACCTTGTGGACCTGAACCGCCTTGGCGGCTTCGTTACCAAGGGCCTTTCCCG
>Ga0137409_10003392_pt1 | contig 16887 bp, 15 predicted proteins | sample CZODoug1_16funga_FD_122059 | JGI IMG/M metagenome (GOLD analysis project Ga0137409, IMG submission 122059) | Vadose zone soil fungal communities from Angelo Coast Range Reserve, California, USA - CZODoug1_16fungal (Hybrid Assembly) | ecosystem: Environmental > Terrestrial > Soil > Vadose zone... | reverse complement strand
CGCCGTACGCACGACCTGAAGGTCGGCGGCGAGTTCCTGGGCTGGAAGGACACCGGCGAGTGGCATCTCGGCGAGCGCGGCGTGTACAACTTCCGTGCGAATCCGCCCGACCTCGAGCGGCGCTTCCCGGCCAACGCCGCCGACAACCCGGCGGTGTGGGACATCACGGGCCTGGATTCGTTCGCCACCAACTTCCTGCAGAACACCGGTAACTGGAACGTGGACATTCCGCGGCCGACCTACGCCATCTGGATCGGCGACAACTGGCGGGTAAACCACGCGCTCACCCTGAATCTCGGCCTTCGGTACGATCTCGACCAGGGTGCGACCGGCCCTCCGGATACGACGAACACCACGGTGTTCAAGCCGCTCAATGGCCCTCTATTCAAGGCCGATATTCACGACAACAACAACATCGCGCCGCGTTTCGGCTTCGCATGGAACGTGGGCGGCGGGAACGACCTGGTGATTCGCGGCGGCTCAGGCCTTTACTACGGCACGGTCATCTCGAACGTCACATTCAGCCAGCAGTCGTTCGGCAACCGCATCATCGTCAATAGCTTCGCGAACGACGGCCTGCCTGGCTGGTTCCTGAACCCGACGCGCAATTTCACGGCGGACCAAATCAAGAGCGGTGCCGTGCCCCAGGCGCCCCGCGTCATCGCGCACGACTTCCAGTTCCCGGTCGACTGGCAGAGCTCCATCGGTTTCCAGAAGCAGATCACCAACGTCCTCGGCTTCGAGATGGACCTGACGCATTGGAAGGAGTACGACCGCTCGCGCGCGCGCGATCTGAACCTCGTACTCGATCCGGCGACGGGCTACCCGGCCGCTGTCGCAGTCGCCGACCCGGCGTGGGGGCCCGTCCTCTGGCTCGAGTCGCACGGCAAGGCGGACTATCTGGCTCTGGCCAACGGCATCACGCGCCGTTTCGCGAACAAGTTCCAGACCGGCCTGAGCTACACGCTGATGCTCTATGCCAACGACAACCAGCCGACGAACTCGTTCGGCCCGAACGCCGACAACCCGCTGAACATCGATGACCCGTCCGAATGGGCGCGCGCGCAGGAATTCCAGCGAAGCACGCTTCGCTGGAACGGCATTTGGACCCCGGGATGGGGCGTGACGTTCTCGGGCGCCTACCAGTACGGCTCGGGCAACTACTACAGCACGTCAGTCGGCGGCAACCCGTACGGCAAGAACCGCGCGGCGCTTGGGCTCACGAATCGTCTCTACGTCGGCACCGCGCCTGTCGTGATCACCACCGCCCTCTCGGGTGACCGCTACGACGGCCCGACGACGCTGAACTCGGGCGACCGCGTGGCGCGCAACGCGCTGAAGGGCGACCCGATCCACAAGGTCGACCTGCGTGCGACGAAGAGCGTCAAGGTCGGCGGCATTCAGCTGCAGGGCGTCGCGGAAGTGTTCAACGTGTTCAATCACGCGAACTACGGCGCCTACAACGCGGTGGTCACGTCCCCCACGTTCGGCGCGCCGCAACAGAACAACTCCAACACTTACCGGCCGCGAACGGGACAGTTGGCGTTCCGCATCCAGTTCTGAGGACGACCGCCGCCGACACCGGCCTCACACGACGGCCCGAGCGGGCCGTGTAGGGTTCAAAAATCTGATCACGCCGCCAGGACGTACTCGTGAACCACACCACCGAGACGATCGCGACGCTGGACACGAGCCTCGCCCCTGTCGTTCGCCACAACGGGATCGAGAGCCGACCTAGCGGTCGTCCAGGTCGTCGAATGGGTTTTTATAGTTATCTCTGCGCAAGGCATTCCCGGATCGTACGGAGAGACACGGCGTCAAACAACATTCGATTCAAATATGGTGATGGCCGCTGGCGCGCGTGATTGCGATCCTGCGCCCGGGAACAGACGACTGGTCAATCCGCGGCTCATGCGGCGCGCCGCTCGTACCGGTGATGCAGACCGCCGACTTCGGGGATAGTGACAATCCCCCCGGCCGACGGCGGTTGAACCGATCTGCGATTGGGCGTGTCCTTTTCCAGCCCGAGATGTGTTCGACTTTCGTGGTAATAAGCGATATAGGCGGCCAACACGCGCCGCAGATGGCGCTCGCTGAGCACCACCACGTGGTCCAGACACTCGCGGCGGATGGATCCGATCAGCCTCTCCGCGTACGGATTCTGCCACGGACTGGACGGACTCGAAATGACCTCACCGATACCGATGCCGGCGACGCGGCGTCGGAACGCGTCACTATAGATGGCATCGCGATCCCGCAACAGCCATTTCGGCGCGGTATCGTCGGGAAAAGCTTCAACAATTTGCTGCGCGGTCCATTCCGCCGTTGGATGCTCCGTGATGTTGACGTGGACGATGCGGCGACGTTGGTGCGTGAGCAGCACCAGGACGAACAGCACGCGGCCAGTGAGCGTCGGTACGGTAAAGAAATCCATCGACGCCGACGTGGCGACATGATTGGTCAGAAAGGTTCGCCACGTCTGTGACGGCGGGCGACGCTGGCGCCGCAGGAGCCGAGAGACCGTTCGTTCCGACACCTCGACGCCGAGTTTGCCTAATTCACCGTGGATGCGAGGGGCTCCCCACAGTGGATTGGCTGTCGCCATCTGGGCCACGAGCGTGCGGATGGCCGCCTCCAGGCGCGGCCGGCCTGGGCATGCGCGCCGGGAAAGCTGGGTCCACCGCTGACGGAGCCATTGACGATGCCATCGCAACACAGTGTCAGGCTGCACAAACACCAAGGCCGTGCGCCATTCACGCCACCGCATGGCCAGCACCACCCAGAAGAGTCGGTCTCGCGCTCGAAGTTCAGGTCGCTTGACGGAGCGCTTCAAGGCGGCCAACTGCTGCCGAAGGGCCACGTTCTCGAGGGCGACCGCTCGATGGCCGCCACAGGCTACGATGATCGCTCGGAGTACGATGAAGATCGCGGTCAACATGCCGGCGATCGTGGCGTGTCCTGATTTGAAAATCCACTCGGTTTTACTGACGATCCCATTCTGGCGAACGACAGCTACGTGCAGGGACTGACGCGACTCAGTCAGCGCACGCCCTGGCAGGACGGTCGGTACGTGCTCGATCGCGCCGCCAGTCGCCTCGTCACCACGGTCCACTGACCCTGGTCCTCGCCTAGCGGGCACATCCCCGTCTGGCGTTCTCACACCCACTGTCGTCACGCGGACTGCCCAGGCCCTCCGCACCTGCCGGCACGCGTTCGTTCGCGCGCGCCGTCGTTCGTGGAGGAGGACCCATGCGCGAGATCCGTGGCCTCGTCACCGACATCGACTGCCACCTCGAAGACGCCCTCAGGGCCAAACAGCAGCTCGATGCCGAACGCTGGAGGGATGAGCGTCGCCCGCGCGTGCTGCGCCTGTTTGCAGCACGCGCGAGAAAGCTGGGCTGGTCTCGCGCACTCCTGAAGCTGGTCGTCGAGGAGCTGTATCCCGACGACCTCTTCGCCGAACTCGTCGGCAGGCTCGATCGCATACCGCGGCGGCAGTGGCCGTACGCGATCGCGATCGCCGTCGCGCTCCGCCATAGCTGGCGGCGTGACGGGCTCATGCGGGTCGCCAGACGCCTCCGCGTGTCGCTTGCCACGAGCCCGCTTCCCCACGGCGGTTCGACTGTTCACCGTTCCCGACCATCACGTCGCCGATGCTCCGGCTCGCCTCGATCCCGTCAAGGCTCTCCGCTGCGCTCCGACCCCGCGCGGCGGGGCTCACGGCCTTGACGGGACTCTCGGTCGAGCCCGGTTCGGCTCTGACGTGATGGTCGGGCAGTTGTGAGGACGTTCACAGAAAGGAGCATGACGATGTGTCACATGTCGATCACACCCAGCATCACGGTGACGATCGGCCGATACACGCGCCTGTACTACGCCTACGTCACCACCGGATCGGCTCAACTCGACTCGCCATCCACCATCACGCTGCATGCGGCGGCGTTTTGTGAGGTAGCCGGCCTATTCGCCGCGGACCCGATCACCTGTGACGAGTCCCGCGCGCGAACACCGGCTCGCCTGATTCTCGTCGACGCGACGGAGCGCGACCAACAGCGGGCGAACTATCGGAGTACTCCACACCGCTTGCTCCCAGCCGATCGCGTGCTCGTCGGGCTCAACACTCTGCAGCACTGGCTGTGGCAACGCCTGCAAGCGTCCACCGCCAGCGAGGTGCATGCATGACTCGCCACGTCCACTCACCAGCGTCAACCGCTCGCCGTTCCGGCGAGCTTTTCAGGAGGTCACGTTATGAGTCTTACCGTCAAAATCACGCCGAACGACAAAGGCAACCCCCCAGGCAAACTCGCGGATGCCGAGCTGCATTTCACCGACGGAGAGCTCGACGGCTTGAAGCTGATCGGCTTCTCCATCTGGGAGCGTCGCGGCGGCGGTGGCCGCAACGTCACGTTCCCGGCACGCCAGTACGCCGTCAATGGTGAGCGTCGCAGCTTCGCGCTGTTGCGTCCCATCACCGACACCAGCGCACAGGAGCGTGTGCGTGAGCTCGTGCTGCAGGCGTACGCCGAGTACGAGGACGAGACGGCCAGCGAGGCCGCTTCGTAGCGGAGGACGGTTTCCCGGATGCCGCCAACGTGGCGGCGTCCGGGACTTCACGAGAGACTTCAGGATCCCTCTGAGGGACCGCCTGAAAGTGCAAAGTACAAGCACAACATTCTTAGGGGAAACCTCGATGACTGCAGATGAGCTCCTCACCGTCCCCCAGGCCGCCGGATACCTGGGGATCCGCGCGTGGACGCTGCGACACTGGATCAGCGATCGAAAGATCGAGGTGGTGAAGTACGGCAACGGAGTCGTCCGAATTCGACGGAGTGTGCTTGACCGGTACGTGACAAGTTGTACGATCAAAGTGAGAGCTAGTCATGGACGAAACACGAAGGAATCGCGACTTCTTGAAGGGGCCCGTTTGGAACCCGGAGCGGAATCGCTGGCTCGTTGAAATTCGATATCCAGACGGTTCACGGCTGCGGAAGCGGTTCCGCCGCGAGCGTGAGGCATTGCGCATCTGGTCCGCGGAGCAAACGAAAATCGACAATGGCACCTGGCACGAGCAGGCGCCGAAGACGGTTACGTTCGAGACCGCGCTGAAGCAATATCGTGAGTATTCGACGGTCCAGAATCGCTCACACGACTCATATGTAGAGCCCGCGCTTTCGGTGTGGGAAGCACACATCAAGGCGAGCACGCTGCTCGCGAAGATTGCGCCCGCTCTAATCGAAGATGTCAAACTGCGACGCGCCCAAGATGTGGCTCACACTACCGTCGACAAAGATCTCGCGGTCTTGAAGGCGTTCTTCAACTGGTGCATGGCGCGCAGCCTGGCCGCATCGAATCCGGTTTGTCGGGTTAAGTTCTTCAACGAAGACAACTCCCGGCTGCGCTATCTCACTGAGGATGAGTACAGCCGCCTCATTAAAGCGGCGAAGACAATCGAGACGTCGCCATTGCTGGCCGAAAAGATCATCCTTTCGGTGCACACAGGCCTGCGCCGAGGCAGCCTCTTCCACATGCGGTGGGACTACGTTGACTTTCTGAACCGGGTCGTTCGGATTCCGCGGACCAAGAGCGGCCGGCCACATGCGGTTCCCCTGAACGCGACTGTGGTGACGACATTACAGACGCTCTATACTGAGCGCTTGCCTGATTGTCCGTACGTGTTCGCGCACGCGACGGGCCGACAAGCCGGCGAGCCCGTCAAAGACGTCAAGAACGGGTTCCACACGGCACTCGAGATCGCCGAGATCAAAGACTTCACTTGGCATGATCTGCGGCACACCTTCGCATCCTGGCTGATCATGAAGGGGGCTTCGCTGCGCTCCGTGGCCGAGCTCCTCGGTCATCGCGGGCTCCGCATGGTGATGCGCTACGCCCACCTCTCGCCGGCGTACCTGTCAGCGGAAGTGGGACTGTTGGATGCGCCGCCAGCACAGACACCACCGCCGCAGACGGGAGGGGCGGGTGCGGAGAAAAGGGCAAAAAAAGGGCAACGTGCCCAGAAGAGAGATCAGCGGCCGGCGAAAGTCGTCGAATTTCCGAAGGGAATTGGCTCCTCAGGCTGGATTCGAACCAGCAACCCTCCGGTTAACAGCCGGATGCTCTACCATTGAGCTACTGAGGAACGTGGCGGGCCGTCGAAAGGCGAACCTAAATACTAACGTTTCGCCTATTCGTCGCGCAAGACAATCATCGGATCCACGCGCGTCGCGCCACGCGCGGGCAGGTAGCACGCGACCAGCGCGACACCGCTGATCAGCGCCACGACCGTCGCAATGGTCACCGGATCCGACGGCCGCACGCCGAACAGCAACGACGCCAGCAGCCGGTTCATCGCGAACGCCGCGGCAAGCCCCGCGACGACCCCCACCAGCGTCAGCCGCAGCCCCTGCGAGAGCACCATCCGCAGCACCGACCCACGGTCGGCTCCCAGCGCCATGCGGATCCCGATTTCGCGCCGCCGTTCGATGACCATGTAGGACAGCACCCCGTAGCTGCCAATCGCCGCGAGCAGCAGCGCGAGCCCCGCGAAGATGCCCAGCAGTTGCGCGAGCAGCCGCGGCCGCCCGATTGCCTCCCCGAATACGTCCTCCACCGACCGGAGCTTCACGATCGGCAGCGACGAATCGAGGCCGGCGACCGCAGCGCGGATTGTCCCCGACAACGCATCCGCCGGCTGCGTCGTCCGCATGATGATGTTCATGGTGCCAATGCCGTAGCCGGTGCCGACGGCCGTCACCTGCTCGAAGTTGAAATACAGCTCGGTGCCGGTTTTCTTGTCGACGCCGCCCTGCTTCACGTCCTTCAGCACGCCGACGATTGTGAACCACGGGACGTTCAAGCTGGCCGGCGCCGACGGCCGCACGCGGCGGCCGATCGGGCTCTTGTCCTTGTAGAACGTCCGCGCCAGCGTCTGGTTGATCATCACCGTGGTGCCCAGCGCATCGGTTGGCTGAAAAGCGCGTCCTTCGACGACCGGAATGCCCATGGTCTCGACGTAGCCGGTCGTGACCGTGTTGTAGTAGTCGACGTTCGCGAACGGCCCCTCGGGCGGCGGGATGTAGCCCTCGATGTTGGTGTCGTTGGCATCCACGCGGCGTAGAGGCGGCAGGCCGGTCATCGCGGCGACGCTCTGCACGCCGGCTGTCGCGCGCAGCTGTTCGAGCAGCCGTGTGTAGAACGCCCTCACCTGCTCGGGTTTGGCGTACCTGGCATTCGGCAGCGTGACGGCGAACGTGACGAGCTGCCCGCGATTGAAGCCCGAGTCGACGTTCGACAGGTTCATCACGGTTCGAAGCAGCAGCCCCGCGCCGATGACGAGCGCGACGGCGAGCGCGACTTCCGCCGCGACCAGCGCGCGGCGAATGCGGTTCCGTCCTGCGCCTGCGGTCGAGCGCGTCCCGCCGTCTTTGAGCGCCACGGACCTGGCGTCTGGCGCGAGATGCAGCAGCGGCGCGAGGCCGAAGGCGGCGCCGGTCGCCAGACCGATGATCAGCGTGAACACGAGGACGCCGAGATCGAGCGTGACGTCGGCGGATCGCGGCAGGCTGTCGGGGTACGCGGCGATCAGCGCGCGCATGCCGGCGACGGCGACCCCAAGGCCGAGCGCAGCGCCCGCGAACGACAGTACACAGCCCTCCACCATGAACTGCCGCAGCAGCCGCAGGCGTCCGGCGCCGAGCGCCGTGCGGACGGCGAATTCCTTGTGGCGCGATTCCGCGCGCGCGAGCAGCAGGTTCGCGAGGTTCGAGCACGCAATCAACAGGACGAAGACGACCGCGCCCTGCAGGACGAACACCGCGGTCCGCGCGCCGCCGACGATTTGCATTTGCAACGCGTCGAACCGCAGCCGATGGTTCTTCGTATCCGGGGTGTGCACGCCGCGCGCCGGGTCGGCCGGTCGCGCAATCGAGCCCGGCCAGCCCGCGAGCAGAGTGTCGAGCTCCGCGTTTGCGGTCTGGAGCGTGGCACCGTCCGCGAGACGCCCGATCAAGTAGAGAAAGTGACTGCCGCGGTTCTGCCGGTTGGCCGGATTGATGACGAGCGGATTCCAGACTTCGACGTGCTGGTCGGCCACGTCGAACTGCGGCGGCATGATGCCGACGACCGTCCGCCGTACGCCGTTGACCTCCACCTGCGATCCGATCGCGCTCGGGCTGCCGCCGAACGCCGATGTCCAGAGCTCATAGGACAGGATGGTGACGAGCGCGCCATTCGGCCGCGTCTCGGCCGCCTCGAACGTGCGGCCATACAACGCCTTGACGCCGAGCGCCGTGAAAAGCTCCGCAGATGCCTGTACCGAGTTGACCCGGCGCGGCCGATCCGGCGCGGTCAGGTTCGCCTGGCCGATCGCAAACGCGCCGACAGCTGAGAACGCACGTGTCCGTTCTGGAACTCCAGAAACTCCGGCGGCGAGATCCAGAACTGATCGAAGCCCATCTGGGGGAACTGGCTCGAGATGTAGATCAGCCGATCGGGCTGCGGATAGCCAAGCGGCCGCAGGATGACGGCGTTCACGACGGAGAAGATCGCGGTGTTCGCGCCTATTCCAAGCGCAAGCGTCAGGATCGTGACGAGCGCGAACCCTGGCGTCCGCAGCAGGTTGCGCGCGGCGTGGCGAACATCTCGAAGCAAGCCGTCCATCAATCACCCTCCTACGACACGGGTCCGCGGGGTTAGACGCGGGTTAGACGGGGGGTTAGACGTCGATGCCAGTCGAAATGTTGTCGGTCGATCAGGTCGCGGTGACTGCGGCAAGATCTCGCGCGACAGGTCTTTGCCGCGGTCGTCGCGAACCCGGACCGTGGAGGTCAGCGTTGCCGCCTTGCCGGCCTGCTCACGAGGATAGTGGACGCCGACGCTCCGCACGACGAGGGGGTCGCCGGCGGCGACGCGGCTCGAGCAGCCAGGGCGATCGCGCTCGCGTCGAATTCTCCTGCCGCAATCGACGCATTCGTCCCATTCTCGCGCAGCGCCATCACGATCGCGGTCACGCGCCGGCGACGCCGGCAGTCTCCTGGATGGTCAGCTGCGTGCGCTCGGCGGGCTGTGCGTGTCTGCGGTTTCGGTCTTCCTACGCGACTTTCGCGTCGACCGTGATCTGCATCGTGCCCCGGTACACGTTCGACACGGGGCATCGGCCCTCGGCTTCCTTCGCAGCCTCGGTGAACTGCGACGCGTCGAGGCCTTTGAGGCCGTACGCCGTCACTTCGAGCTTCGACGAGGTGATCTTGATGCCGGCGTCACCCTTGTCGGCGGTGATCGTTGCGCGCACGAGAGTGCGATCGGCGGACGCCCCTTTGCGCCCGAGCGTGCCGTTGAGCGCCATCGCATAGCAGGCGGCGTGCGCCGCCGCCATCAGCTCCTCGGGGCTCGTCTTGCCGCCCGGTTCGCCGATACGCGCGGGAAACGTCAGGGGCAACGAAAACGCGCCGGTCCCCGCCTTCGCCTCGCCCTTGCCTTCCGTCACCGAACCCTTCCACTCCACATCCACGTGCCGTTCGAACGTCGCCATCAATCCTCCAATTCGGCACCGCCTGAAGACCGTGCCCTGCAGATCGTTCTCCGGCGCGGTCCGATGACTGTGTCCAGAAAATACCGAGAACGGCCTTCAGGCCGTTCCGCGCCTGCGGCCGGTGACACCGAGCTGCACACCCGTGCCGATCAAGCCAAGCGCGATCCACGCGATCGGAACCCAGCGCTGCCCCGGGGACGGCGTCAGCGGATACAGGATCCATACCTCGCCGGCCGAAGCCGCGCGCGCGGCGCTGCGATCCCCCGACACCGCGAGCCCTCCGACGATCACCGTCCACGCGCCGCCGAAGGCGGTCGCGACGATGATGACGTAGCGCTGCAGCAGCATCGCGGCGACCGATCCGACAATCGCGAGCAGGATCACGACAATCGCAGGCGGATCGCCGCTCCGGACGTAGTCCCAGGCGACGTGGGCGACGAGCGCCCCCAGGCCGGCTCCGACGAGCGCGATGCCGACGAAATAGGCGAACATCAGAATAGCGGCGCCGGCGACACCGCCGATCAGCGAGGCGACCACCATCCCCGTCGTGTTGCTGACGCCCATCACCGAGCTCCCCAGCATCGCGCCGAGGATGAACCCGTAGATGCCAAGGACGATCTTGAACAGCCGGTACCCGGCAAAGCAGGAGAGCGCGCCGCCAAGGATCAGCAGAATGGCGGCCGGCAGCTCGTACGAGTGCGGAAGCATCACGTCGAGCTAAACCTCGCGCCGGCCTTCGAGCGCCTTGTGCATCGTCACTTCGTCGGCGTATTCGAGGTCGCTGCCGACCGGCACGCCCATCGCGATGCGGGTCACCTTGACGCCCAGCGGCTTCAGCAGCCGCGCCAGATAAATCGCCGTCGCCTCGCCTTCGACGTTCGGGTTGGTCGCGAGGATGATTTCGGTGACCCCGTTGCCGACGCGCGCCAGCAGGCCCTTGATCTTCAGATCGTCGGGGCCGATCCCCTGCAGCGGCGACAGTGCGCCCATCAGCACGTGATACAGCCCCTTGAATTCGCGCGTCTTCTCGATGCCCGTGACGTTCTGCGGCTCCTCGACCACGCAGATGACGTGGGGATCGCGGGCGTCGCTGCTGCAGAAGACGCACGGATCCACGTCGGTGATGTTGTTGCAGACCGAGCAGTAGGTGACGCGCTCCTTCAGCTCGCGCAGCGCGTCGCTCAGGCGGTCCACATGCTCGCGCGGCGTCTTCAGGATGTGAAACGCGAGACGCTGCGCGCCCTTCGGGCCGATGCCAGGCAGTCGCTGGAGCTCCTCGATGAGACGGGTCAGGGGATCAGGGAGTGACATGCTGAAATCAGGAATGATGAATTTGGCATTTGGAATGCGTTACGAATTCCAAATCCCAATTCTAAATTCTGAATTCCAAATTACATCCCCGGGAGCTTCATTCCCGGCGGCAACATCCCACCCACCTTCTGAGACATCTCCTCGTCGGCCTTGCGGTGCGCGTCGTTGATCGCGGCCACGATCAGATCCTGCAGCATCTCGACATCCTCTTTCGAGACGACCTCGGGGTCGATTGTCAGCGACTGCACCTGCTTGGCGCCGTTGATGATGACGGTCACCATGCCGCCACCGGCATTGCCTTCGACGCGCAGCTCGGTCATCTGCCTCTGCAGGCGCTCCTGCATCTGCTGCGCCTGCTTCATCATCTCTTGAATGTTCACATTTCCTCGACGTCGCGGATTTCCGCTGGAAAGATCTCGAGCATCGTCTGCACGCCGGCGTCGGCCAGCGCCTGCTCGCGGAGCGCTGATTTCCTGTCGGCCGATTTCTTGTCCGACGCTTTCATATCCGGCGCGCTCCCCTCGCCCGTTGCCGGCGAGGCGGCATCCGCCTGGACGATCGCGATCGCGATCCGCCGGCCCGCGATCTGCTGGGCGATCGATTCGAGCCACGCGCGGTGCTGTTCGAGCGTGTCGCGCAACGTGCGCTGCGTGGACGAGAACGCGAATGTGACGCGATCGCCGCCGACCTCGATTCCCTGCGCTTGCGCGACAACCATGTTGTAGAGGACCTCCTTCGATGTCCGGATCTCCGCGACGAGCGCGTCCTTGAAATTCGCGGGTGAGGGCGACGGCGGGGAAGGTGCTGCCGGTGCCGAAGGGGCAACTTGAGTGGGGGGCGCAGACCGCGCAATCGGTGCAGGTCGCGGGGCGGGCCCGGGCTGAATCCCAGACGGAAGCAGGGCGGCCCTCTCCGCCTCCGCGTGATGCTTCGGCGGACCGGCGGAGCCCTGGCGAAGGCGGTTAGGGCCGGCGGAATCGGCCAGGCCGGCGATCAGATCCTCGATCGGCGCGAGCTTCCGCAGGTGCATCCACCGCAACAGCGCCATCTCGAGGTGATACCGGGGCTGCGCCGCGCCACGAATCTCGGCTTCCGCGCGCGTGAGCAGATCGAAGGCGCGGAGCAGGTCCTCGCGCGAGAAGCGGCCGGCGATCGCCGTCAGCCGATCGCGCTCCCCTTCGCCCGCAATCTCGGGATCGGTGATCCGGGACGGATCGACCGAGATCACGAGCAGGTCGCGCACGACGCGCGACAGCTCGCGGCAGACCGCGCGCAGGTCGTAGCCCATTTCCACCGCGCGCGCCGCGAGCGCGAACGACGCCGGCGCATCCTCGTCGGCGACCGCCTGCAGCGTGTCGAGCAACAGGTCGCGGCCCACCAACCCGAGGACCGTCGCCACGTCCTCCGCGGCAACGGTCTTGCCGGTGAACGCGATCACTTGATCGAGCTTGCTCTGGGCATCGCGCATGCTGCCTTCCGCGTCGCGCGCGATGAGCTGCAGCGAGTCGTCGCCGATGGTGATGCCCTCCTTGTCCATGATGCTGCGCAGCTTCTCGGCAATCGCGTTGGCGCTGATCGTGCGGAACTCGTACACCTGCGAGCGCGAGAGCACGGTCTCGGGAATCTTGTCGAGCTCGGTCGTCGCCATCATGAAGACCACGTGCGGCGGCGGCTCCTCGATCGACTTCAGCAGCGAGTTGAACGATGCGGAGGAGAGCTGGTGGACTTCGTCGATGATGAACACCTTGTACCGGTTGCGGACCGGCATGATGCCGAGGCCGGAAATGATGACCTCGCGCACGTTGTCGATGCCGGTGTGCGTGGCCGCATCGATTTCCAGCACGTCGATGTCGCGCCCCTCGGCGATCTCGACACACGCCTCGCACTCCCCGCAGGGATCGGCGGTCGGCCCGTTGACGCAGCTCAGCGCGCGCGCCAGGATCCGCGCCGTAGTCGTCTTGCCGACGCCGCGCGGTCCGGCGAATACGAACGCCTGCGCCAGACGGCCGCTCGCCAGCGCGTTGCGGAGCGTCCGCGTCACCGCCTGCTGCCCGACGACATCGTCGAACTTTTGCGGTCGGTATTTGCGCGCGATCACCTGGTAGGCCATGGTCAATGCAGATTGTCGATGCAGATTTCAGATTGCGGGTTGAACCGCGGTCCGGAGGTCCCTGCGGCACAGTTCAGGATCCGTTGAGCGCTGCTGCCTTCCGGCCCTGACGCGGTTCACGGTCTGAAATTGCACAGGTTCCGGACCGCGGTGCAATCCGCAAACGTTCACTTTACTACACCGGCACGCGCGTCGCGAGGACGATGTACTTCGCGAGCACCTCGCCCACGACCACCGTGAAGAAGTCGACGTAAAGAATGCCGGTCGCCGATTGCGTCGATCGGATTTTTGCCGTCTCCCACGTCAGATACGACAGCACGGCCGGGCCCGCGAGCCCGAACAGGACGCGCTGCCAGAAGAAAATCCCGTCGATCGACGTGATGTAGTGCCGGAAGCTCGGCCCGACGTCATCCGGATTCCACGTCGCGATCGCGAACCACACCGCGAAGCCGACCACGACGATCCGCGCCGCCATCGACGCGATATGCACGCGCACGATCGACTGCAGGTGCGAGACCGGCAGCGACGGAATCACCAGGTACCAATGACCGAGGATCATCGCCGTGGCGGCGCCGCCGAGCATCGCGGCCGACGTCACGAAGCTCGCGACCGTCAGCGCCTGCGTCGCCGCCGGGCGGCCGGCCGACACGTCCAGCGCCTGCAGCACGACGGCCATCAACCCGCCGACGACCGCGACCGCGACGATCGCCGGCCGGATTTTCGCGAACGCGCGTCCGACCGTCGCCCAATACAGCACCAGAGCGGCTTCCGCGGAGGCGAGCGCGAATCCTGCGAACCGATCAAACGCAGTGGATGCCGGCGCGGCCGTCCCGGGCGCGCCGTAGCGGAAGGCCAACGCGATCGCAGTGAGGATCGCGCTGAGCCCGGCGTTGAAGCGAAAAAACTTGACGCCGGCCTCGCGCGAGACGAACACCAGCGTGAACACGATGCCGACGCCGAGATGCGCGAGGAACAGGAACAGGACGGTGGACAGAGACATGAGGGGCACGTGGGTCGAGTAGGTCAGGTGGGTCGGGTGGGTCAACCGGGTCGGGTAGGTCAGGTGGGTCTACTTCCCTACCCGCCCTACCCGCCCTACCTGCCCTACCTGCCCTACCTGCCCTGGAAGCGCCTGTTCACCTCGGCCCAGTTCACGACGTTCCACCAGGCGTCGATGTAGTCGGGGCGGCGATTCTGATACTTCAGGTAGTACGCGTGCTCCCAGACGTCGACGCCGAACACGACTTTCTTGCCTTCCATCAGCGGGCTGTCCTGGTTCGGCGTGCTTTCGATCACGAGCTTGCCGCCCTGTTCGATCACCCACGCCCAGCCGCTGCCGAATCGCCCGACGCCGGCTTTCTTCAGCTCTTCCTTGAACTTGTCAAACCCGCCGAACGACGAATTGATCGCGTCGGCTATGGCACCAGTCGGCTGCCCGCCCGCCTTGGGTCCCATGATCAGCCAGAACATCGAATGATTCAGATGGCCGCCGCCGTTGTTGCGCACGGCAGTCCGGATGTCCTCGGGGACGCTGTTGATGTTGCGAATCAGATCCTCGATGCTCTTCGACTGCAGTTCAGGATGCTTGTCCAGCGCGGCATTCAGGTTCGTGACGTACGCGTTGTGATGCTTCCCGTGGTGAATCTCCATCGTCTTCGTGTCGATGTGCGGTTCGAGCGCATCGGGCGGGTATGGGAGAGGCGGGAGCGAATGAGCCATCGGACGTTCCTCCTTGTCGTTCCTTCGGCGCTACGGCTCGGGACGATCCTGAGCTCTGTCGAAGGGTCGATCGCGCGTGCAGACCAACCGAGGATCGTACTTCCGGGCGGGACAGAAGGGCAAGGTGCGGGGGCCGAGTGAGGTGTCGGCCCGCGCCGACAGGCGGTCGCGCGTTGGCCCTACGAAATCGAGAGCATGCGATCGAGCGCGACCCTGGTCCAGTGTTTCTGGTTATCAGGGACGACGATGCGATTGTTGACCTGGCCGTCGACGAGCCCCTCGAGCACCCAGAGCAGGTGGTTCGGCGAGACGCGGAACATCGTCGAGCAGAGGCAGCCGAACTGATCGAGCGAGAGCACGGTACGGTCGGGCGCCGCTTCGCGCGCAAGACGGTTGACGAGGTGAATCTCGGTGCCGACCGCCCACGTGGAACCGACGGGGCTTTCTTTCACCGTCCTGATGATGTATTCGGTCGAGCCGGAGTCGTCGGCGGCCTGGACGACATCCCATGTGACTTCTGGATGGACGATGACGCGGACGCCGGGATGCTGCACGCGGATATTCTCGATCTGCCGCACGGTGAACCGCGCGTGCACCGAGCAGTGCCCCTTCCAGAGGAGCATCCGGGCGTTTCTGACGGCGTCCGGTTCGAGCCCGCCCCAGATCTCGTTCGGATCCCAGACCACCATCTGATCGAGCGGCACTCCGAGCTTATACGCGGTATTGCGACCCAGATGCTGATCGGGGAGGAACATTATCCGCTCGCCGCGCTGCCACGCCCACTTCAGCGTCGCGGCGGCGTTTGACGACGTGCATACGACGCCGCCGTGTTCGCCGACGAAGGCTTTGATTGCCGCCGAAGAATTGATGTAAGTGACCGGGATGACATCGCGCGGCTGAAGCGTTGCGCCACCGCTCCCGTTGCCGAGCATCTGGCCGAGATCGGTCCAGCCCTGCTCGAGCTGCTCCGGGTCGGCCATGTCCGCCATCGAGCAGCCCGCGGCGAGATCCGGGAGGATCACCTGCTGGTTGTCGGCGCTGAGCACATCGGCGCTTTCCGCCATGAAATGCACGCCGCAGAAGACGATGAAATCAGCGTCCGGATGCTGGCTGACCTGCCCCGCAAGCTTGTAGGAGTCGCCCGTGTAGTCGGCGAACCTGATGACCTCGTCGCGCTGATAGTGGTGGCCGAGGATTACAAGACGGCGGCCGAGCTTCTGTTTAGCGGCGGCGATGCGTCGGTCCATCTCCTCGTCGGACAAGCCGAGATAGCGCTCCGGGAGCGCCTGGCGCTCGGAGAGATGTTCTTTTTCGTAAGCGGTGAGGACCGGGAGCAGCATGTGCTTGTGGCTTGTGTTGCTTATGTTGCTTGTGAAATTTTTCTCAAGCGCGCGCTACGAAAACGCCAAGCTCCACGGACGACCGGTGAAACTTGGCGCTCAGTAATTATAACACCAGGCCCGGCGCCGGCATTCCAGGCGGCGCCCCTGGTCCTGACGGCGGGCCACGGCCGCCTCGCGCCGCCCGCTCAGGTAGCGTGCGCGTGCACGACGTTGTACAGCGTGTCGCGCTCGACCGGCTCGCGGCCCGCGGCGCGTACCAACCGCTCGAGCTGACGCGGGGTCATCGCCTCCGGTGTCCGCGCGCCGGCCATGTGATAAATCTTCTCTTCCTGCACGGTCCCGTCCAGATCGTCGACGCCGAACCACAGCGACGTCTGCGCGACCTCCACCCCGGTCGCAATCCAGAACGCCTTCACGTGCGGGATGTTGTCGCACATCAGCCGCGCGACCGCGTGCACGCGCAGCGAGTCGGACGCGGTGGGCGCCGGCAGCTTCCGCATCTGGTTGTTGTCGGGATGGAACGCGAGCGGAATGAACGCCTGAAAGCCGCCCGTCTCGTCCTGCAGCGCGCGGGCGCGCATCATGTGATCGACCCGCTCCTCGGCGGTCTCGATGTGCCCGTACAGCATCGTGACGTTGGATCGCATCCCGAGCCGGTGCGCGGTGCGGTGGATGTCGAGATACCGATCGCTGCCGCACTTGTCGTGCGCGACCTTCCGACGCACGCGCTCCGCGAAGATCTCCGCGCCGCCGCCCGGCAGCGAGCCGAGGCCTGCCGCCATCAGCTCCCGCAGCACCTGCTCGTCGGTCTTGCCGTAGAGATCGGCGAAGAAGGCGATCTCCACTGCCGTGAAACATTTCAGGTGGATCTCCGGGCG
>Ga0137409_10003391_pt1 | contig 16890 bp, 15 predicted proteins | sample CZODoug1_16funga_FD_122059 | JGI IMG/M metagenome (GOLD analysis project Ga0137409, IMG submission 122059) | Vadose zone soil fungal communities from Angelo Coast Range Reserve, California, USA - CZODoug1_16fungal (Hybrid Assembly) | ecosystem: Environmental > Terrestrial > Soil > Vadose zone... | reverse complement strand
GCTGTGGACGATCAGCGGATAGCCGGCTTTGAGGAGGTTACGCGCCATGGGACGGCCCATGATGCCGAGGCCGATGAAGCCGATCGCTTGCGCCATGCGTCCCCCGGGCGCGGCGGGTTGGTGGGCGACTTAACGGCGGCCGCGCCGCCGTTAAGTATCATGCGGATGCGACTTCGGTCAAGGGCGATCGCGTAAAAGCCGCGATTTTGGCCCGTTACCCCTTGCGGCCCCAGAGATCTCGGGAGAGCCAGTCGAGCCCGAGGTCTTTGAGCGTCTGCGGCAGCGGCTTGCCGGTCTTCTTGTCGTAGCCGACCCCCGAATACCAGATGTCGACCATCTTGTCCCACTGCGCGCTGACGGCCTGGCCCTTGGCCGGACCATCGTGGGGCGTCGAGCCGTAGCGCGTGGACGGCTTCTCGACGTCGGGCCCGATCCCGCAGCGCAGGCGCACGGCGCGCAGGATGGCCGCGGTGCGGCGGCCGAAGCGCATGGCCTCGTCGAACGTGTAATACCAGCCCGTGGCCGCGCCGAGCGCGCGGCAGAGGTTCTCGATCCGGGTGCGGCCGGTGAAGATGCAGATCCCCAGCGAATCCTCGAAGTGGCGACGGCCGCGCAGGCCGACGACCTGGCGAGCGACTTCTTCACCGTTGAAGGGATTGATCCGCGTCGGCAGCCCCAGCTCCGCGACGTGGACGGGCACGCCGCTCTCGAGGGTGCCGGTCGAACCCGTGCAGGTGTCGAGCATCTCGTCCCAGCGCGCGCGATGGTCGTGGCCGCGGGGCGCGGCGCCGATCTCGGTGTAGATCGCCGCGTCCTTGGCCTGGCCACCGAGCTTCTCGGCGGCGCGCTTGACGCCCTCGCCCAGGACGTTGCCGAAGCCCTGGCGCCGGCTGATCAGCTGGATCAGCCGGTCGGCGCCCTTGATGTCGCCCCACTTCAATTCGAACCCGAGCTGCTCCTTGGTGATGAGGCCGCGCTCCTGGCACTCCATCACCCAGCCGCACATCCAGCCGAACTCGTTGACGTCGAGACAGGCGCGGTCGAGCTGGGTGTTGAGCCAGGAGATGCCCTGCTGGTCGGTGGCCCCGATGGCCCAGCCCGCCCCCGACCAGCCCTCGTACTCGGGCTCGTCCACCCGCTCGCCCGCGTGCGGGCCCTTGGGGATGACCTGGATGTGGCAGTGACGCATGCCGCAGGCGTTGCACTGGTGGCCGCGGTGGTCGAAGTTCTCGCGGAGCTTGGGCGCCTCCCACACGCTCAGGTCGGCGCCGGCGACGTTCGAGGTCAGGTTCGTCGTGTAGTTCTTGATCGGCAGGGCGCCCATCTTCGAGAGATTCACGACGCCGGGCAGCGTGCCGTACTCGTAGAGCGAGCGCGCCGACGCGTCCGTGCGGAGGTCGTGGGCGATGTCGTCGGCCGCCTGGATCACGCCGCGCGGATCGGCGGCGCGCAGGGCCTTGGTCCCCTTGACGATCGCGACCGCCTTGAGCCGCTTCTTGCCCATGACGGCGCCGCAGCCGTTCTTGGACGCGACGTGGCCGAAGTCGCCCTGAATGGCGGCGAAGCGCACGAGCTTCTCGCCGGCCGGGCCGATCGAGTAGACCGAGAGCTGATGGCCGGCGAGGCCGGTCTCGCGGTAGAGCGTGTTCTGCGTCTCCCACGTGTCGAGGCCGACCAGCGTTCGCGCGTCGCGCAGCTCGACGACGTCGTCGTTGATGTAGAGATAGACCCAGTCCTTCGACTGCCCCTGGATGATGATCGCGTCGTACCCGCAGTATTTCAGGTTGGTGCCGAAGAACCCGTTGGCCTGGGTCGAGGTTGGGCCGTTGGTCCCGGGGCCGATGGTACAGACGGTGAGGCCGCCCGTGCCCCATACCGGCAAACCGGCGAGAGGACCCGTCCCCAGGACCAGCCGGTTGTCGGGATGGTCCCAGGCCACGTTGCCCTTGCCGCCCTTCGTCGCCGTCTCGCGATAGAGAATCATCGCGCCGAGTCCGACGCCGCCGAGCAATTCGCGCATCGTCTCGGGCGCCCACGGCTCGGCCCGGCAGATGCGGCGCGAGAGATCGACGCGCAGCAAGTTGCCGGCGAAGCCGCCGGGGCGCGGGGTCGTCGCCGCGTTCGTCTTGGGGCGCTTGGGCGCGGTCACGGTTGCAGGAGTCATACGGCCACCGGGGTCTCCCCGGGCGCCTTCGACGGACGCCCCAGGATGGTTTCGGGAAGCAAGGCACTCGTCGTCTTGGTCGCGATGAAGGCCGGCTTGATGTCGAATGGGTTCGCCTTGAGATGAGCCTTCCAGCGTCCGAGCCCGACGCCGGACTGGACGAGCCCCTTGAGCATGCCGACGTCGTTGGTGGTCCAGATGTCGCTCGACGGGCCGAGGATGATCGCGCCGGTGAGCCGCTCGCCCCGCCAGAGGAGCTTGCGGTACGCGGGCCGGTCGGCTCTGACGCCGGCCGCCGTCTCGGCCTGCGCGTCGTCCCAGGCGCCGAACGACGCCACGTCGAGATGGCAGACCTCGACGATGTTGATGATGAGGCTGCCGCGGTACGACACGACCTTGCCGGCCATGTTGGCGCCGACGACACGGCCGTGCTCCTGCGCGGTCGGCTCGATCGCGTGCACCGCGTTCGCACCCGAGATCAGATCGCGACCCTCGGCCACATCCCCGGCCGCGTAGACGTTCGGCACGCTCGAGCGCAGGTGATCGTCGACGACGATGCCCTGATTCATCCGCACACCGGAGCCCTTGAGCCAGTCGAGATTCGTCCGGATGCCCGTCGCCATGATCACGACGTCGGCGACGAGATCGCCGCCGGTGGTGAAGCTGAGCCGCGGCCGGCCCTTCACGTCCGCGATCTTCGTGAGCCTCACCCCGGTACGCACCTTGACGCCGTGGCGCTTCAGCCACGCCTCGACGAGCCCGGCGCCGGTGTCGTCGATCATCCGCGGCAGGATGCGCGGCGCCACCTCGACGATCGTCAGCGTGGCGCCGAGGGCCAGGATGGAGTTGAGGATGGTGAACGCGATGAAGCCCGCGCCGACCATGACCACGTGACTGCCCGGGCGAATCTGCGCGATCACGCCGCGGGCCTGCTCGAGGGTCCAGAAGGAGTGGACGCCCGGGCCGTCGGCGCCCGGCACCGGCGCCCGCACCGCGGAGGAGCCGGTGGCGATCAGGCAGTCGTCGTACTCGACGGTCGTGCCGTCGTCGAGCGTGCACACGTTCGCCTTCGTGTCGAGCGCGGTGGCGCGCTTGCCCACTTGCGTCGTCACGCCCCACCCCGCGAGCACCTTCGGGGTGGCGGTGAAGACGTGCGACTCGGCGATCGAGCGGTCGAGGTAGTACGGCAGGACCATGCGCGAGTACGGCCGCTCGGCGCTCACCAGCGTGATGGTCGACCGCTCGGTCTCCTCCTCGCGGATGGTCCGGATGGCGTTCATCCCGGCGGTGCCGCCGCCGATGATCAGGTGTCGGGCGGCCATCAGCGGGCCCCGGCCAGGACCCGCGCGGTGCGCTCGCCCGCGAAGTCGCCGAGCCAGTCCCCGGTCGTGACGTCCTCGTAGGTGATGGCGGCCGTCGGGCACGCCTCGGCGCACGCCGGGGCGCCGCCGCAGAGATTGCACTTGAAGGCCTTGCGCGTCGCCGGATCGTAGAACATCGTCCCGTAGGGACAGGCGATCGTGCAGAGCTTGCAGCCGACGCACCGGTCGTCGAGCACGTCCTTGGCGCCGACGGCGCTGATGGTGATCGCGCCCACCGGACACGCGGTCATGCACCACCCTTCCGCGCACTGGGTGCAGGTGTAGGGCGCGTACGACGTGTGTCCCTCGAACGGGGAGACCCGGATCACGGACTTCGCGGGCTGGTATTCGCCCGTCTGCATGTAGGAGCACGCCAGCTCGCAACGGAGACACCCCGTGCACTTCTCCGGGTGAATCTTGAGTACGCTCACTTCCTCTTCCTTTCGCCGCGCCGGTGCGTGCCGCGCTCCAGCCGGCTGATGAACTCGTCGAGCGGGATCGCCGCCATCGTCATGCCGGCGACGCCGCCGCGCGCGCCGAGCTCGACGGACACGCGCGAGATGGTGGCGTTGTCCGGCGCCTCGATGATGGTGACGAAATCGTAGGGGCCCAGGACCGCGTACTGCGCGACGACGCGCGCGCCCATGCGCTGCACGTCGGCGTTGACCTTCCGGATCCATCCGGGACGACCGCGCAGCACCTTGCGTCCCGACTCGGACAGCGTGCTCAGCATCACGTACGTCGACACGGCGAGCCTCCTCGGCCGTTCACGCGCTTGCGCAGCGGTCGGCAGTATATCAAACGGGCGCTTCGCGGCTTGATGCTCTCAGGAACATATACACCGACGAGAAATCCTTCCGGCCGAGACCGTGGGACGACGCGAGCCGGAGCGCCTGCTGCGCCGCCGGCGCCACCACGACCGGCACGCGCAGCTCGCGCGCGGCGTTGACGGCCAGCCCGAGATCCTTCGCCATCAGGTCCGTGGTGAAGCCCGGCGCGTAGTCGCGGCTCGACGGCGCCTTCCCGACGAGGCCCGGCACCGGATGCATGTGCTCCATGACCCAGGTGTTGCCCGACGATTTGGAGATGACGTCGGTCAGGACTTTCGGATCGACACCGAAGCCCTCGGCGATCCGGAACGCCTCGCTGACCGCGACGGCGGCGACGCCGGCGATCAGGTTGTTGCAGAGCTTGGCGACCTCGCCCGATCCCACCGGGCCGACGTGGATGATGTTGGCGCCCATCGCCGCCAGCACCGGGCGCGCCTCCTCGAAATCGCGCGCGTCGCCGCCCACCATGATCGCGAGTGTCCCGTCCTCGGCGCGCGGCACGCCGCCGGAGACCGGCGCGTCGAGAAAGCGCGCGCCGCGGGCCGTCACCGCGGCCGCGATCCGGCGCGAGACGCTCGGGTCGATCGTGGACATGTCGACGCACAGACGACCGCGGGCGACGCTCTCGAGGACTCCGCCGGCGCCGAGATACGCCGACTCGGCGTGCGACGACGAGGGCAGCATGGTGATCACCAGCTCGGCGTCGCCGGCGGCGGCCGCCGTCGAGGCGGCGCGCGCGGCGCCGGCCCGGACGGCGCCGTCCAGCGCCGGCTCGGCCACGTCGTACGCGCTCACGGTGTGGCCCTTCTTCACGAGGTTCGCGAGCATCGGCCGCCCCATGGCTCCGGTCCCGATGAATCCGATCTTCATGGACAGATCCTCCTTACACACGGGCTATGATCGCGGGGTGCCGCACGCCCGTCAAGCGTCCTGGACCGCCGGCGGCCTCCTCCTCATCGGGCTTGCCGCGATGTTGTGGGGCACGAGCGGGTCGGTGATGGTGGTGCTCGCCGATCGCGCGGCGGCGAGCCCGCTCCTGGTCGGTCTCGCGCGGATCTGGGTCGCCGCCATCCTGCTGCTGGTCGCGGCGTCGGTCGCCGGCGAGTCGCTCGCCGTCGCGCCGGGCGACCGCTGGCGCTGCGTCGCGATGGGCGCGTGCATGGCCGGCTACCAGGCCGCCTACTTCCCGGCCGTGACGCTCGCCGGAATCGTGATCGTGGCGCTCGTCGCGCTCTGCTCGGCGCCGCTCGTCATCGCCGCGCTCGCCCCGTGGCTCCTGGGCGAGCGCCTGACGACGCCGGTCCGCGTGGCGCTCGGCCTCGGCGTGATCGGCACCGCGCTCCTGGTGATCGCGCCGGCCGACCGATCCGATCCGCCGGCGCGCGTCGTCGGCGGCACGCTGCTCGCTCTCGTCGCCGGCCTCGCCTACGCGCTCTACGTGCTCACGGCCAAGGCGAGCCTCGCGCGGTCCGCGCCGCTGCCCCTGGCCGCGCTCACGTTCACGGTCGCCGCCCTTCTGCTGACACCGGCGCTGGTCTGGATCCGCGCCCCGGTCTCCCAGCTGGCGCTGGGCTGGCCGTGGCTTCTCTATCTCGGCGGGGTCGCGACCGCGGGCGCCTACGCGATGTACACCATCGGGCTTCGCCACGTGCCGGCCTCGGTGGCCGGAGTCACGACGCTCCTCGAGCCCTTGACCGCGACGATTCTCGGCGTGGCGCTGTTCGGCGAGCGGCTGGGCGCGGGCGGCTGGCTCGGCGCCCTGCTGCTCCTCACCGCGCTCGGCCTCCTGATCGTCTATCGACGCTGATCGGGGGCCGGCGCCCGGCCCGCGCCTCAGAGCGGCCGGACCGGGCGCGACACCGCTCGGCTAAAGGTGCAGTTCGGGACGACCGCCGAGTGCTTGCCCGGACCTCCGGCGACGATCACCATCACGTCCTCCGGCGACGGCACCTGCGGGAGCAGCGCGTCGTCGTCGGTGACCGCGTGCATCCAGCGCGGCCAGTCCTGGATGCCCCACATCCCGCCGAGCTTCAGCGTGCGAAGCGGCAGCCGCGCGTGCTCGAAGATGAATCGCTGGACGTCGTCCCGGCCGAATCCGTCCTTCGCGATCGTCTGCGCGTGCTCCGGGCCCAGGACGATCAGGAGCTGACTCTGGGAGAAGTACCAGCCGACGTTCGACCCGAGCGAGACGGAGGTGTCCGCCACCGTCGCGAGGATGCCGGCGGCGGTCGTCGACACGTGATCGTTCACGTTGTGCGGCGGCTCGCCGCCGAACACCGTCACGACGCTGGCCTCGTGCAGCGGGCCCCAGGGAGCGTCTCGGCGCTCGGCGATGCAGTAGGAGAACTTCGCGGGACTCCCCTGGGTCGCCATGTCGTGCCGGCCCGGCCAGGCGCCGCCGACGTTCAGCAAGATGAGCCGGATTGCCCGGCCGATCGTCGCGTTGGCGCGAAAGCCCGGGCCGAAGCAGCCGCTGCCGGCGTGCACGCCGAGCTCGTCCGCGATCGGGCCGTGCACGATCAGGAGCGGCGCGACCGAATGCGTCGTCGCCTGGACGCCGTAGAGGTTGAACGAGGGATCGAGCATCGCCTCGACCGCGGCGACGATGAGCGGAAAGGCCGCCGGCTCGCAGCCCGCCATCACGGCGTTGACGGCGAGCTTCTCGAGCGTCACCCGGCGCCAGAGCGGGGGCATCACGCCGAGCGATCGGTCGGGCTGGGCGCCGCCGAGCATGACCCGCACGCGCTCCTCGGTCGGCGGGACGATCGGCAGCCCGTCGCACCACTGGCGCTCGCAGAAGGCAGCGAGGACGGCCTCGGGCGTGTCGGTGATTGCTATTGCGGCGGCGTCGCAACCGGGGTTGTTTGTTGGAGCGGGGCTTGTTGTCGCGGGGTTTGTTGTAGCGGGGTCCGTGAGGCCGCCTTGGATCGAGGGTGGCCTGAGAAGGGCGCGAGCCGTCTCCGACACGCCCGGTCTGGCCGTCGCGTTGTGCGTCGCGAGCAGCGACGCCAGCTGGTCCACGGCTTGACGCGCCCGGCGCGTGACACCTTCGCGGCGCTCTCCCCCGAGCGGATGCTCGAGCACGACGAGCGGGAGGTCGGCGACGCCGAGGGCGCCGAGCTCGCTCAGTGCGAGTCCCTGGAAGACGGTTGTGGTGATGACGCCGGCGGGCGTCCCCGCCTTCGCCAGCTCGATGGCGTCGTGGAGACTCCACGACGTGCACGATCCTCAGTCGGCCGAGCCCGCGAAGACGACGTCGCAGTCCTTGGCCAGGCCGGCGACGATCTCCGGCGCGGCCGGCGTCGCCGCGTTCGCCTTGCGGCGCCGGATGACGGACTTGACGCCGTGCTCGGCGGAGAGCAGCGCGCCGATCTCGTCGGCGAGCAGATCGAAGTTCGCCTTCCGGTTGTCGAGGAAGCCGACGGTGAGGCCGGCCAGCGACCCGGGCAGCGGCGGGATGCTCGCGGTGTCGCCGCCGCCGACACCGATCGGGCTCAGAACGCGAATGAGTGTCATGAGGGTCTCCGTGTGATCCCTGTGGATCGGGCGAGGAGGCGGCCGAGGTTCTCGTGCAGCTCGGCGAGGACTGAGCGCTTGATGGAGACGGACACCGACTCCACCGGCTCGGGGCTACCCACGCGATGAATCACGAGCGTGCCGTCGAACTGTTCGGCGCGCTCGTCGGTGGCCGCCAGCCCTCTCAGCGTCAGAACTTCCCAGCTTTCCGCCATGGGGGCTATCTTAGCTCAATGGTCATCGCGCTCGACGTCGGGACGTCGTCTGTCCGCGCCGGGTTCTACGACGGAGCGGGTCGGGCGATCGCGGGGCGCTCGCACCAGGTGGCCCACGCGCCGACCTTCACGCCGGACGGCGGAGTCGAGCACGACGCGACACGTCTGCTAGAGGCGGTCGTCGCGTGTCTCGACGCGATCCACCCCAATCGGCCGCCCGAGGAGACCCGAGCGGTCGGCGTGGCGACATTCTGGCATGGACTCCTGGGTTTCGACGCCGGTGGGCATCCGATCACGCCCGTCTACATGTGGGCCGACACCCGGAGCGAGGGCGAAGCCCGGCTCCTCCGGGCCGCGCTGGACGACGAGGGGCTACACGCACGGACCGGCTGCCATCTTCACTCCTCGTACTGGCCGGCCAAGCTACGCTGGCTCGCGCGAGAGCGCCCGGCCGAGGTCCAGCGCGTCTCGCGGTGGGGCTCGTTTGGCGAGTTCCTCGAGCTCTCGCTGTTCGGCGACGCGACGACGAGCGTATCGATGGCCTCCGGCACCGGCCTCTTGGATCAGACCCACGTTCGCTGGGATCCGGAGGCGCTGGCGGCCGCCGAGCTCGAGGATCGCCACCTCTTTCGGGTCGCCGCCCGCACCGAGGCGCGCCGCGGGCTGCGCGCGCCGTGGGCAGGACGGTGGCCGGCGCTCCGAACCGCAGGCTGGTTTCCCGCGATCGGCGACGGCGCGGCGAGCAACATCGGCTCCGACTGCGTCGACCCCGCGCGCGTTGCCCTCAACGTAGGCACGTCGGCGGCTCTCAGAGTGGTCACTCGCGACACCCTCACGCCGCCCCGTGGCCTCTGGCGCTACCGCGTGGACCGCACCCGATCAGTTGTCGGTGGCGCGACATCGGAGGGCGGCAACGTCTACGCGTGGTGCCGGGAGGTGCTGCGCCTCGGCAGCGACGACGAGCTCGAAGCCGCGCTCGCGGCGCTGGCACCGGACGCGCACGGGCTCACGGTGCTGCCCCATCTGGCTGGCGAGCGATCGCCGGGATGGCGTGGCGGGCGGCGCGGAGCAATCAGCGGTCTCCGCCTCGACACGACCGCGGTCGAGATCACGCGCGCGGCCCTCGAGGCCGTGGCGCTGCGGCTCGCGAGGGTCTACGGACTCCTGGCCCCCTGCGCGTCCGCCGACCACGCGGTGGTCGCCTCCGGCGGCGCGCTGGGCCGCTCGCGGGCCTGGACCCAGATCATCGCCGACGCCCTCGGCCACCCCGTGACATCGTCGGCGGAGCCGGAGGCCACGAGCCGAGGGGTCGCACTGCTCGCCCTCGAGGCACTCGGCGTTCTGCCCGACCTCGCCGCCGTCCGGCAGACGCTCGGAGAGACGTTCACGCCGGACCGTGCCCACCACGCGCGCTTCCGCGATGCGATCGAGCGGCAACGCCGCTTCGATGAGAGGATATGATTTGACCATGGCATCGGACGCCAACCTGACGGTGTGCGCTGACCCTGCCACCCTTGCCGAAACCGCGGCCCACCTGATCGTCGACGCGGCCACCGAGGCCGTGAGAGATCGGGGACGATTCCTCTTCTGTCTGGCCGGCGGTGAAACCCCGCGCGCCACGTACGCGCGCCTCGCGCTCCCGGCCTTCAGCGAGCGCGTGCGCTGGGATCGGACGTGGATCTTCTTCGGCGACGAGCGCGCCGTGCCGCCCGATCATCCCGAATCGAACTACCGGATGGCGCACGAAGCGCTGCTGTCGCGAGTCCCCGTCCCGGCGAGCCAGATCTTCCGCATGCGCGGCGAGCAGGCCGACGCCGAAGGCGCGGCCGCCGCGTACGCGGCCGAGATCGCCGAGGCCATCGGCACCAAGCGCGGCGAGCTTCCGCGCTTCGACATGGTGCTGCTGGGCCTGGGCATCGACGGTCACACCGCGTCGCTGTTCCCGGGCTCGCCCGTGCTCCGCGAGGTTTTTCGTACCGTCGCCGCCGTGCACGTCGCCGCCGCGCAGATCCCGCAGCGGCTGACGCTGACCTTCCCCGTCCTGAACGCGGCGGCGCGCGTCGTGTTCCTCGTCGCGGGCCCGGAAAAGGCGAAGATCGTGCGGACCGTTCTGTCGGAGCACGGCGGGCTGCCCGCCGCCCTCGTCCGGCCGACGGACGGCGAGCTCATCTGGCTCACCGATCGCGCGGCAGCCGCGCTCCACCCGGTGAGCCAGGCACGCTAGCGATGCCGCCCGTGACCGACGAGCCCTTCACGCTCGTCATCTTCGGCGCGTCGGGCGACCTGACGCGGCGCAAGCTCGTTCCCGCGCTCTGGAGCCTCTACGCCGGCCGGACGCTGCCCGAGCCGTTCACGATCATCGGCAGCGCGCGGAGCGAGGTCGGGCCCGACGAATTTCGCCTTCGCATGCGGGACGCCGTGCGCGAGTTCGCGCGAACCCAGCCGCCCTCCGCGAACGTCTGGGACCGCTTTGCCGCGTCGCTGTCGTACGTGCCCGGCGATCCCGCCGATCCGGCGCTCTACACCCGGCTCGAGCACACGCTGAAGGACGTGGAAGGCGCCCGGCCCGGGCCCGCGAACCGGCTCTTCTATTTCGCGACACCCCCGAGTCTGTACGACGCCATCGTCGCGAACCTCGGGGCTTCCGGGCTCGCGAATCCGCGCGGGGGCTGGACGCGCATCATTGTCGAGAAGCCCTTCGGGCACGACTACGCGAGCGCGCGCGCGCTCAACAGCCAGCTGGCCAGCGCGCTGCGCGAGGACCAGATCTACCGTATCGACCACTACCTCGGGAAGGAAACCGTCCAGAACCTGCTGGTTCTACGGTTCGCCAACGAGATCTTCGAGCCCCTGTGGAACCGCAGCCACGTGGCGGAGGTCCAGATCACCGTCGCCGAGGCGCTCGGCGTGGAGACGCGCGGCGCGTACTACGAGGAGGCCGGCGCGCTCCGCGACATGATGCAGAATCACCTGCTCCAGCTCCTGTGCCTCATCGCGATGGAGCCGCCGGTCACCTTCGACGCCGCGCCCGTTCACGACGAGAAGAACAAGGTGATGCACGCCATCCGTCCGCTCGACGCGCGCAAGATCGACGAGATCGCGCTGCGGGGTCAGTACGGCCCGGGCTTCGCCGGGGGCAAGCCGGTTCCGGGCTACCGCCAGGAGAAGGGCGTCGCGCCGGATTCGCGGACCGAGACCTACGCGGCGCTGCGGCTCACCGTCGACAACTGGCGCTGGGCGGGCGTGCCCTTCTATCTCCGGACGGGCAAGCGCCTGGCCAAGCGCGTGAGCGAGATCGCGATCCGCTTCCACCGCACGCCCCACATGATCTTCCATCGCGCCCCGTCGGGCGTGGAGCCGAACGAGCTCGTGATCCGCATCCAGCCCGACGAGGGCATGGCGCTGACGGTTGCGGCGAAAACACCTGGTCCAGATCTCAAGCTCGGCCCCGTGCGTCTGGACTTTCGTTACGGCGAGGTGTTCGGCGCCGAGCCGCCCGAGGCGTACGAGCGGCTCCTGCTCGACGCGGTGCACGGCGACTCGACGCTCTACGCGCGCGCCGACTGGGTGGAAAAGGCCTGGTCGCTTCTCGGTCCGGTGCTGGACACCTGGGCCCAGGCGTCGACGCCGCCGCCCCATCTTTACGAAGCGGGATCCTGGGGACCGGCCGAAGCCGACGCGTTCATCGCGCGGGACGGGGGCGCCTGGAGACAGCCGTAATCATCGGCCGGGGGCCGAGCCCCCGACCGGATCCAGAGGCGCCCGAGAAGCTCGCGCGTTAGCGGGTCGTCGTCGTGGCGTGCTGGAGAGAGCGGCTCGCCGTCAGCTCGACGAACGTGTACCACCAGCCGTCGATCAAGCGAACCTCCAGCGAGCTGCCGGCCTTCTCGTAGATCTGCGTGACGCCGTGGTCCGAGACGGAGGTGCTGCTGACGTGGCGCCAGCCGTTGGCCTCGAGCGTGGTCCGCATGGCCACGGCCAGGCTGTCGACTTCGAGGCGGCCCCGATACACGAGCCGCGCCGCCTTGACCGTCGGTGACTCGATGATGGTCGACTTGTCGGGCTGGTACGAGAGCCCCTTCGGAACCGGAATGTCTTCGAACTCACTCCGCACCGCTTTGGGAGGGGCGGAGGCGCACCCGGCCGTGAACAGGAGGACGAGGAGCGCTGTGACGAATCGTTGAATGCTCATGCTCGGAGCCTAGCAGGGCCGTCGAGCCGCCACAAAAGAAATTATGGGCGACGTACGACCGGTGGTGTCTCAGCCCAGGACGGAATACCCCCCGTCTACGGGGATGGCGGTGCCGGTGACGAAGTCCGAGGCGGCGCTGGCCAGGAACACCGCGACCCCCGCCATGTCCTCCATCGTGCCCCAGCGTCCGGCGGGCGTACGCCGGAGCACGTTGTCGTGCAGCTCCGTGACCTGGCGACGAGCCCCCCGGGTCAGCTCGGTGTCGATCCAGCCCGGGAGCACCGCGTTCACCTGGATGTTGTCCTTCGCCCACGCCGTCGCGAGCGACTTGGTCAGCTGGACCAGCCCGCCCTTGCTCGGACCGTAGGCCGGGGAAAACGAGACACCGAAGATCGACATCATCGAGCCGATGTTGATGATCTTGCCGCCACCGACCGCTTTCATCGGCGCGTAAGCGCCCCGGGAGCACAGAAACGCGCTGGTGAGGTTCGTGTCGAGGACGTGGTGCCAGTCGGCGAGGGTGTAGTCCTGGGGCTGCTTGCGCACGTTGGTCCCCGCGTTGTTGACGAGGATATCGAGGCGGCCGCACCGATCCTGCGTGGAGCGGATCAGCGCATTGACCGACGCCTCGTCGGCGACGTCGACGGCGATCGAGAGCGGCTGCCCGCCGAGCTTCTCGAGCTCGCGAACCGCGGCATCGGATTTCGCCTGGTTCCGCGCCGCCACGACGACGCGCGCGCCCGCGCTCGCCAGGCCTCGAGCCATGCCGAGGCCGATGCCGCCGTTGCCACCGGTCACGATCGCGACTTTGCCCGAGAGATCGAACATCGGTTTCCTCCGGCCCCGATCTTACCCGAAGTCGTGGGACGGCACGTGATGGCCGAGCGCCGGAAGCCCTTGCGCCCGGGCCGCGCGCACCGAGATGACGCCGTCTTGCCGCTGCGCGATCCCGTCCACCAGGAGATAGGGCTCGGCCACCAGCGCGAGGCGATGGCGCGCGAAGATCGGCGGCGTCACGATCACGTTGGCGATCCCCGTCTCGTCCTCGAGCGAGAGAAAGACGAAGCCCTTCGCGGTGCCCGGCCGCTGGCGGACGATGACGCTGCCCGCCACCCGGACTCTGGCGCCGTCCTCCACGCCCGCGAGCTCGCGCGCGCTCAGCACGCCGGCGCGGCGGAGCGCCGTCCGGCGCAGCGCCATCGGGTGGCGGCCGAGCGTGACGCTCGTTCCGGCGTAGTCGGCGGCCAGGCGCTCGACGTCCGTCATCTCGCTCAACGGGCTGGGCTCGCGCGGCGGATCCTCGAACAGCGGGCCGGGCGACGCCGTCGCCACCGTCCAGAGATTGGCCCGACGGGTCCCGCCGAAGGGCGCCAGAGCGCCGATGGCCGCGAGCGTCTCCAGCTCGTCGCGCTCGAGACGCGCGCGGCGGGCGAGATCGTGGACGGAGCCGAACGGCCGCGCGGCCCGCGCTGCGACGAGGGCGCGGGCGGCCCCCTCGCGGAGTCCCCTGACGTACCGCAATCCCAGCCGCACCGCCGGTTGACTCCAGCTCGCATCCAGTGACCGAGCGACCGCGTCGGTGGTTCCGGCGGGGCACGGGCGTGGCGAAGCCCGGGTGCCCGTGCCCTGTTCAATGGTGCACAGCCACTGCGAGCGCGTGACGTCGATGGGCCGGATGGAGAGGCCGTGGCGCTGCGCGTCCTTCACGATGGTCGCCGGATGATAGAAGCCCATCGGCTGGTTGTTGAGGAGCGCCGCGTAGAACGCCGCCGGATGGTGGACGCGCAGGTACGCGCTCGCGTACGCGAGCAGCGCGAAGCTCGAGGCGTGCGACTCCGGGAAGCCATACAGGGCGAACGCGGTGATGGCGTGGACGATCTCTTCGGCGGCGGCGCCGTGGATCCCCTGCCGCGCCATCCCCGCCCGCAGCTTCGTCTCGACCTCGGCCATGAGGCGCTCGCTCCGCTTGAAGCCGAACGCCCGCCGGAGCTCCTCGGCCTCCGTCGCCGTGAAGCCGGCCGTCACCATCGCCATCCGCAAGAGCTGCTCCTGGAACAGCGGCACGCCGAGGGTGCGGCGCAGGATCGGCTCGAGGCTCGGATGCGGATACGTCACGGGCTCGCGGCCGCGGCGGCGCCGGATGTAGGGATGCACCATGTCGCCGACGATCGGCCCCGGGCGGATGATCGCGACCTGCACGACGAGGTCGTAGAACCGCTCGGGCCGGACGCGCGGGAGCGTCGCCATCTGGGCGCGGCTCTCGACCTGGAACACGCCGATCGTGTCGGCCTCCTGCAGGCTCCGGTACACGGCCGGATCGTCCGGCGGCAGCCGCGCCAGATCCACCTCGCCGCCGGTCTCGCGCACGAGCGTCAGCGAGTCCTGGATCACCGACATCATTCCGAGCCCGAGCAGATCGACCTTCACGATGCCGAGCCCCGCGCAGTCGTCCTTGTCCCACTGGACGACGACCCGACCCGGCATGGTGGCGGGCTCGAGCGGCACGACGTCGTCGAGCCGGCCGGCGGCGATCACCATCCCGCCGGAGTGCTGGCCGAGATGACGCGGCAGATCCTGGATCCGCGTCCAGAGCGCGGCGAAGCGCCGGATGCGCGGAGCCGTCGGATCGCAGCCGGCCTCGGGCAGATGCTTCGTCAAGAGCTCCTCGGGATCCTGATAGCCCCACGTCGCGACGAGCCGGGCGAGCCGGTCCCGCATGTCGCGCGGAAGCCCGAGCGCCTGGCCGACCTCGCGCGCCGCGCTACGGCCCCGGTACGAGATCACGTTGGCGGTCATCCCGGCGCCGAGCCGGCCGTAACGGCGGTACACGTGCTGGATGACCGCTTCGCGCCGGTCACCGCTCGGCAGATCGAGATCGATATCGGGCCACTCGTCGCGCGCCTCGCTCAAGAACCGCTCGAACAGGAGCTCCATGCCGACGGGATCCACCGCGGTGATCCCCAGCGCGTAGCAGACCGCGCTGTTGGCCGCCGAGCCGCGGCCTTGAACGAGGATGTCGTGGGTGCGGCAGTGCTCGACGATGTCCCACACGATCAGGAAATAGCCGGCGAGGTCGAGCCGGCCGATGAGATCGAGCTCGTGCGCGACCTGACGGCGCGCGCGGGCCGCCAGCGGCCCCGCGCCGTAGCGCGCCCGCACGCCGCGCTCGGTCAGCTCGCGGAGATGCCCGAGCGGCGTCTGGCCCGGGGGCAGCGGAAACTCGGGGAACCGGTATCCGAGATCCTTCAGCGTGAACGCCAGCCGCATCGCCAGCTCGCCGGTGCTGGCCACGGCGTCGGGCAGATCCCGGAACAGCTCGGTCATCTCGGCGCTGCGCTTGAGCGAGCGCTCGCCGTTCGCCAGCAGGCGGCGGCCGGCGCGATCGAGATCGGTCTTCTCGCGAATGCAGGTGAAGACGTCGGCGAGCGGCCGGCCTTCCGGACGCGCGAAGAGCGGCTGGTTGGAGGCGACGAGCGGCACCGGAACGGCGCGCGCGAGCGCCACCAGCCCCTGGAGGATCGCTTCCTGGTCACGGAGAAAATGGCGCTGGATCTCGACGAAGCAGCTCGACCGGCCGAACATCGCCACGAGGCGCGCCAGGGCTCGCCGGGCGCCGTCGACGTCGCCGGCCGCCAGGCGCAGCGCGAGCGGGCCGCGGGCACCTCCGGTGAGACACACGAGCCCCGCGGCGTACGGCTCGAGGTCGTCGAGCGCGATCGCCGCCGCGCCCTTGGGCGCGCCGAGCTTCATGCGCGTGATCAGGCGACAGAGATTGCGATAGCCCCCGCGATCCTCGACGAGCAGAGGCAGCCGGGCGCCGTCAGCGAGCGTGATCTCGCTTCCCACCAGCGGCGTGATCCCCGCGCTCACCGCGGCGTAGTAGAACCGCGGCGCCCCGTACACCCCGTCGCGATCGACGAGGCCGAGGGCCCCCATCTCGAGCCGCGCCGCCTCCGCGACCAACGTTTCGGGTTGCTCGGCGCCCTCGAGAAACGAAAACGCCGACTGCGCGTGTAACTCGATGAAGGTCATCGCTCAGTCATAAATCCCGACCAGGTGCCAGTGATTGGCGAGGCGGTCGTGGGCGAGGCGGCAGAGGCGGGTGTCGGAGAGCAGGACGTCCCATTCGTCGCGGGCCCAGGCGCGGGTGTCCCACCACTCCCCCGAGATCCGCCACGGTCCGGCGCCGGCGAGGACGCGCGCGCGCCGACCGTCGCTTTCCACCGACCGCGGGCGGCCGTCCGCGGTCTCCACGCTCACCGCGAGGGGCGGCTCAGCGCGACGCAGCATCATGCGGATGTCCGGGTCGCCGGCTTCCTCCGGCGAGCGTGCGTCAAGGGGCGCCGATCCCGTGAACGGCCCCAGCGTGAACGCGTCGGGATGGTGGGAATCGACGAGCGCGGGGGCGCCGAGATTGCCGTCGCCGACCAGCTCGGTGAGGCGGGTGAGCAACGTGGCGAGATCGCGGTGCGCCGGGGCCGGGGGCTGCCAGAGTCCCGCCGGGGTCGGCCGCGCCACCGCGGGATGCGCGCGCAGGGTGACGCCCACCACGCCGGCCGCCGGCGGATGCCCCTCGAGATCGAGGCGGATCAGCGTGAGGATGAGGCGGAGG
>Ga0137409_10003390_pt1 | contig 16895 bp, 18 predicted proteins | sample CZODoug1_16funga_FD_122059 | JGI IMG/M metagenome (GOLD analysis project Ga0137409, IMG submission 122059) | Vadose zone soil fungal communities from Angelo Coast Range Reserve, California, USA - CZODoug1_16fungal (Hybrid Assembly) | ecosystem: Environmental > Terrestrial > Soil > Vadose zone... | reverse complement strand
TTCGGTCGGGATTTGGTCGCCATGCTGTACGTATAACACTACTCATACATACATGTCAAGGGAAAAATATAAAAATGTACGAAACTCTGCTCGAAAAATCGCGTGCCAGGCTGATTTCATGCGGGGATTTGAGTTTCGCGCCAGAAACTAGCTAGTGATGAGCGCGGCCTGCGACGGGTGAGTTTTGAAAACGGCAAGCGAACCACGCCTCCGCAATCGGACTGGCAACTGGACGAGGAGCCGTTTGCCGAAGTTATCCGCCAATTGCAAGCGTACTTCAGCGGCGAATTGAAAGAGTTCAATGTGCCGCTGGCGATGGAAGGAACGGAATTTCAACTTCGCGTGTGGAATGCCCTGCGCGCCATTCCCTACGGAGAAACGATTTCTTACGCACAGCTTGCTGAGCGCATCGGCAATCCCAAAGCCGTGCGCGCAGTGGGCTTGGCCAATGGGAGCAATCCCATTCCCATCATCGTTCCATGCCATCGTGTGATTGGCAGCGATGGAAGTCTGACGGGCTTCGGTGGCGGCCTCTCAACGAAGAAGAGGCTTCTCGAACTAGAAAGCAGGCAGTTGAGTTTGTTGTAGAAGATTCTCTGCCGAGCGGGGAAAGGCGCGGGCTTGCGGCGAAAACGTATCTAAAGTTCGCTCAAATCAGAAAAGAGAGTAACAGCCGCTCGCACTGGCGCATGAAAAGCCAGAAGCAGCAGGGGAAGCGAGGGCGTAAATGAGGAGCCGAGGTCTCATACTTGAAGAAAGACCGCGGCACGCGAAATGTTGCGGTGCTCAGCGCGCCTCCCATGCTCTCGCGATGGAAACGGTTAGCATCCGCCGGCGATGGAGGGGACGAGGAGGACGCGGTCGCCTTCCTTGAGGGGGCAGGATTCGCCGCCGAGGAAGCGGATGTCTTCTTCGTTGAGGTAGACGTTGAGGAATTGGCGGATCTGGCCTTGGTCGTCGCGGACGTGGCGCGAGAGATCGGGATAGCGGGACGTAAGTTCATTCAGCGCGTCGGCGATCGTGGCTGCGCTACAGTCTACCCTTGGGGTACCTTCAGTGAAGCGGCGGAAGGCTGTTGGAATTTCGATAATCACGGGCATTTCTAATTCTCCTTATCCAGGTTAAATCTATGCCTTTGCGCTCGCCGCAGCGGTGCCGAGCTGCGAATCGAGGTAAGCCTCGAAGGCGTCGAGGCGCGGCGCGATGGCTTCGCTAGCCGGGAATTCGGCGGCGATGGCGTCGGTGGTCTTCAGGCCGTTGCCGGTGATGCACACGACGGTGGTTTCATCCGGCTGGATGCGCCCTTGGGCGATTAGTTTTTGCGTGACGCCGGCAGTGACGCCGCCCGCGGTCTCTGTGAAAATGCCTTCCGTTTCGGCGAGGAGCTTGATGGCGGCGACGATCTCCGGATCGGAGACGTCTTCGGCCCAGCCGCCGGAGTCGCGAATTTGTTTTATGGCGAAGGGGCCATCGGCGGGATTGCCGATGGCGAGCGAGCGCGCGATGGTATTGGGTTTCTGCGGCTCGAAGCGAGCGAGATGGCGCTTCACACCATCGGAAATCGGCGAGCAGCCGGTGGCTTGCGCTCCGAAGAATTTTACCGGTTTCGGCTCGACCCATCCGAGAGTGACCAGTTCGCGGAATGCTTTCGCGATCTTGGTGATGAGCGAGCCGCCGGCCATGGGAACGACCACGTTGTCTGGGAGCGTCCAGCCTAGCTGCTCAGAGATCTCGTAGCCGTGCGTTTTCGAGCCTTCGGAATAATAGGGGCGCAAATTCACGTTGACGAGGCCCCACTGGAAGCGGTCGGCGATTTGCGCGCAAAGGCGATTCACGTGGTCGTAGTTGCCGTTGATGCGCACGATGCGCGCGCCATAGACCGCGGTGTTGAGCACCTTGGCGGGCTCGAGGTCCGCCGGAATGAAGACGCAAGCGTCGAAACCTTGCTGTGCGGCTTGCGCGGCGACGGCGTTGGCGAGATTGCCGGTGGAAGAGCAGCCGACGGTGGTGAAATTGAAGCGGCGCGCGGCGGAGAGAGCTGTGGCGACGACGCGGTCCTTGAAGGAGAGGGAAGGAAAGCACACGGCGTCATTTTTGAAATAGAGATTTTTCAGGCCCCAGAGCGAGGCGAGCTTGTGCGAGGCGACCAGCGGCGTGCCGCCGATGGCGTTTGGACCTGTGAAGCCTTCGGGAAGGGGGAGAAGCTCGGAATAGCGCCACATGTTGAAGTCGCGGCTGGCAAGATTTTCGCGGCGGGCGATCTTTTTCAATAAGTCGTAATCGTAGGCGACTTCGAGGGGGGAGAAGCAGTCGTCGCAGAACGAGCGGGGGACGTTGCCGCAGGTCTTGCCGCATTCTCGACAGCGGAGTTCGTAAAGTGCATTGGTGGACATTGGAGCAAATTCCTCGGTGTTCTCAGTCTTCAGTATTCAGTTTTCAGTGTTCCGTGAAAACCACCAGCAGCAGCGCGCACGGAGCGGCCAAATCACTACATCGCGGCGACAGATCAGTTGAGATCCTTCGCTTCGCTCAGGATGACGCCCCACTTACAGGGTGACGCCCCTTTAGCAGAACGACGCTCGTCCGAAACGCGGAATTCGATTAGGGCAGCAGGGAGGTGAGAAACAAAAACCCCTCCGTGCCAAAGTGCTCGGAGGGTCTCAGAAAATCTTCTGGGAAACTCGAAAAGCTCTTTAGCAGTTTTTTACGTGGAGCAAGTTGCCCTAAATCGCCACGTGTCGCCGCAACCGCAGCTTCATTATTTATGCCTGAGTCGATTCCAGATGTCAAGGGCGCCCCGACCGTGGCGGCTCAGTTTCCGATTATCCGAGATACCAGTAGTTGACCGAGCGTCTCGCCGTTTGTCTCGTGCTTAGGCTCGTTGCCCCGAAGACTCTCTCCCCTGTGCTTCGTGCCATTTGAGCGGAAATACCGCGGCACAGAAGCGGGTCCACTTCTGAGATGTACGAAAAAGCTGCGTTTACACATTACAAGAGGAGCCATTTCAAAACCTCCTTTTGGCCTGTCTAACTCATTGATTCTAAATGGCCTGATGAGGGTTTTGAAACCATGTCTAATAGCTTTTCTTCAGGAGCTATCCTGGGTGGCAAGGCGGTATCGCGACCAGCAGACAATCTGCTACGTCAGTGTTCACAATGGAACAGACACGAATCTTCGCCGCGTCTAGCATCCTGTCGTGGTGCTTACGTGCAAGCTCAACCGCGGAAAAAAGTGGCCCGAGTATATAGAATCGACGGGACTATACTCCTGTATCGCTCGGCAGCGAGAAGTCAGTTGAAAGTCGAAAGATCGCTCCCCCGTGCGGAGCCGTGGTGGAGTATGTTCTTGGGGGTCCCGCTCTTTCTACGGACACTGTTTCGCCTTGTTCTTGTCTGTCGCCATCGGCATAAGGGTCCTCCGATAACACTGCGCGAATCAATCCCATCGAACCTACCCGGATGCCGATCTGTCGATGGCCGAGGAACCTACATCACTTGCTTGGATTGCGGTCAAAAATTCGCTTACAACCACAAGACCGGCCGACTGGTTGATTTCTGGGGCGTCCAGGACGCAGAAGCACGGGCAGGAGTTCGCCGGGGAATTGAGGGATTCTTTTCGCCTCTTCGAGGTCTGGCTGCAAGGTTCGGCAGGCTGAATTTGAGAATTCCGATGAGTGAGCTTGTCAGGTCCGTGCAGCGCCTCGGAATTTTGGCGAAGGGCCAATGGACTAAGCCGCGACGCTCGATTGCCAGTCAATGGGCACCTCGGTCAGACTTGAAACAAACGCAAACCCGAGCAGGAAACAACTAGATACGCGCCAACGCAAAGATGGCGGAATGCTGCTCAGCAGGTAGGGGCGCAGCATGCCGCGCCCCTACAGCGAGGTTGCTAGATTTGCGCTAATTTGACGTTGCGTTCCTTGCGAGCATTTCCGACATGATCTGCCCCTGAGTTCCATTGAAATGGCTAGCGAGGTTTTGGGCCAGGAGCGGATCCGTTTTTGCGCCCGCGATGGCTTTCAGCGCGCATTGGCGGTGTTCCTCTTGTGGACCCGAGAGAGTGATCAACGCAGCGGCGAATTCCATCTGTGCGTCCGGGCCGCGCAGGCCGAGCGCCTTTTTCACCAAAGCGTAACCGTCGACTCCCGCGGCGGGATTTTGCTCGTCTTTCGAAACGCGCATCCAGCTTTGGCCGATCCACTGTTTGTAGGCTTCCGCGAGATAGCCGGCATCGAACCAGGCCAGCGCGTCGGGGTGGCCGGAAGATTCCGCGGAAGTCGCGCGAGCATGAAGCCGCGCGAGGAGTTCTTTTGCGGCGACAGGGTCTTTCCGCGCGTAGAGAGTGGCGCGGCGAAGCGTTTCCATTCGAACAAGGACGGGCGTGTTTGGGTTTAGAATTTCGAGCGTGTCTCGGACGAGGTTCTTCGTGTCGTAGTTTTCCCCACCACTGAGGTTCCAATTGTGGCTGATCCAGGGCAAGGACTTTGCCTGGCCAATTTCAATGGTGTGACAAATGAGCGGCGGGCCTGCCAGTGCGACGTTTGCGAAACACAATACAGCCGCCACCAGAACGATGGCGAACCGCGGGGAACGAATCTGTTGGAGTGTCATGGATTTTCTAGTCTCCTTCCGAATTGTTTCAACCTTCAGGAGACAAGACGGCCATAAGTAGACAGCTGTTAACAACTTACTTGGTGTTGGGCGGGCGCTGAGACCAGTCGCGCTCATAGGTGCGCCACAGATAAATGTCGCCGAAGCCGAGGGAATTCCACCAGGAGTCGAGCATTGACCTATCGAGACGCAGGATGCCCTCGCGAGTTACGCCTGCTGGTGGTGGAGCGCGCGAGGCGAGGCGATCGTAGACGCGGGAGCGATCGGCATCGCTGACGCGAGACAGCAGGTGCCAAAGAGTGAGCGCGTCATTCTTACGCGCATCTGCGAGAAGGATGCCGAGCAGGGCATTGCGCTCCTCCGGCGTGGTGGCGGCAAAATCAAACTTCGATAAGGCGTCGCGGAATGATGCGGAAGCGTCTTCGAAGTATGGTGTACCCGGGCCGATCTTCGGCTGCGTCTTGCAGACGGCGCCCGCAGGGATGAAGGATTCATGGCCGTTCAGCTTGAAACCAACCCAGCCCATGGTGGTGCGCAGGAGGCCCGCGCCGGAATCGTCCACGTGCAGAGTGTAGACGCAGCCGAGATCCACGGCGACAGCGGAAGGCGTATCCACGACAAATTCACCGGGGGGCGCCCAGATGGTGGCGTGAATGGTGCCGCGCTCGAGAGAAAGCCTCTTCCGACCGGGGCCGTTAGCGACGAGGCGGAGGCGCGAACCGGCGTCGACCTCGATACGGCCCGTTTCATCCAGCGTAATGGTAGCCCGCGAGGAGCTATCGGTCACAAGAGTTTGGCCAATTCCCAGCTTTACCGGACCCGACTTCTCACCCATGGAATGCCATCCAACCCGCGGTGCGCCTTCAAGACGAGCGACAGCCCACGATGGCCCGGCATTTCCCGTGGGTTTTACGCGCAGTACAAGAAACACCGCGGCCGCAAGCAAAACGATCGCCGCGACAGCGCCAAGTTGATACGACCACCGCAGGCTGAAAAAACTCCAGTGCTGTTTCACGGGGCGGATGTCTGCAATCTTCTCGAACGAGGGCGTAGGCTGATTCTGCCGGTAACGGCCCAGAGCCGTTTCCAGTTTTTGAACTTCCGGGTCCGGCTCTCCGGAGCGGTCCCACAAATAATCGTCCTTCATAGGTTGTTTCTTCTCGCTCATGTTGCGCTCAATCCTTGGCTACCCGCCGCCTTGTCCAGTCTTTCTCGCAAGAGCCGCATGCCACGAAAAAGATTCACGCGAACCGAACCATGCGTCAGCCCGGTACGCTCCGCGATCTCAGGCCCGGTCATCCCCTCCACCAGCCGAAGGATGAGCGGTTCGCGGTAAGGCTCCGGAAGGGCACGGACCGCGGCCAGAATCATGTCAGCCTCCTGCTCGGCGGCATGGTGGGGCGTTCGGCTCCCGGACTGATTCTCGGAAACGGGCTCGGTGACTTTCTCGAAGGGAATCGCCTTGCGGAAGTAGTCATTCGCCCGGTTCCGCGTGATGGTTCCTAGCCACGGTCCGAATCGAGAAACGTCGCGAAGCGCATGGAGCTGCCGTAGCGCCAAGAGGAAAACTTCCTGGACGAGGTCATCCACTTCGCGCGGGGGGACTCGAGCGAGAAGAATACCGTGGACCATGCGCGCATAGCGGTCGTACAGGCGCCCGAAGGCGGCGCGATCGCCGTCGCGAGCGGCGCTGACGAGCGGGTCGTCTTCGCGCGATTCGGCGACAGGCCAGACAGTCACAGCCTGACGTTCCATGCTGGAGGTCCGAAAGTCAATGCTGTATCCCACGCTCAAGCCATCGAGAGCCAATGTCCGTTGTGGGAGTAAGACGCGAGGAAAGAGGGAGGTGTTAACAGGAGCGCTTCCTACATGGTTTCCATTCCATACCTTAGTTGCTGAATCGCAAGTAGTTACGCCAACCCTCAACCGGGATTATTTCGGAGATGGCACCAGAATCGGGGTTTCGTGCGTCCAACGGAATGTAGAACGAGAACCCGAAGGCACCCCCGCCCATTGGGACAGTTATTCCTTCGCCGAACCTTTTGCGGGCAGCAACGCCGCCGGAGTAGCGGTGTTATACTCTTGAAGTTAGGCCTCGACCGGATCGGGGCAGGCTGAAGGGTGTTCAACTGAGACGAAGCGGGCTGTGGGGGCCTGGACTAGAGGAGTAACCGAAATGGGAGAGCAGGTAAGAGAGCTTCTTAATTGGGCGCGGCGCCGCAAGATACTGGCGGCCGTCTTCGTCGCGTTCACGCTGGCGATCGGGATTATGATCGGGTCGGTCGTTTCCGGCCGCGTCTCGGCGACAAAGAGTCTCGGATTTTCAGGCACAACGGCAACGGCACTGACGTTGCCAGACCCAGTACCCTCATCCAGTTCCTTTGCGGCAATCGTCAATCGGGTGGAACCGGCAGTGGTGAACATAGCCACGACCCAAGTGCTGGAGCGCAAGCAGACGAAGAAGCGCCGCGCGCAGCCGTACGATCAGGAAGACCCGATGCAGGACTTCTTCGACCGGTTCTTCGATGGACGGCAAGACGGGCCGCCGCAAGCCGAGCGCAGCCTAGGTTCGGGCGTAATCGTTGACAAGCGCGGGTACATCCTGACGAACAATCACGTGGTCGAACAAGCGACGAAAATCCAAGTGCAATTGAACGGTGATACGACCAGGTACACAGCCAAGGTCGTCGGTGTGGATGAGGATACGGACTTGGCGGTCATCAAGATTGACGCCAGTAAGGAGCTGCCCACAGCCAAGCTTGGGAATTCGGACGGGGTGCAGGTGGGCGACTGGGTGCTGGCGATTGGCAGCCCGTTCGGGCTGCAAGCGACAGTGACCGCGGGAATCATCAGTGCAAAAGACCGCGGCGGGATTGGACATCAATTCCAGAGATTTCTGCAAACCGATGCGGCGATCAACCCCGGAAATTCGGGCGGACCGCTGGTGGACCTTGCCGGCCAAGTGATCGGGATCAATACGGCGATCATCACCGGCAGCCGCGGGTATGAAGGCGTCGGTTTTGCACTGCCCTCGACCACGGCGATCAACGTTTACGACCAGATTATCAAGCAGGGCCGCGTGACGCGCGGGTCCATCGGCGTCAGCTTCCAGGAAGAGTTGAGCACAAACGTCATCACGCTGAAATCGCTGGGCGCTCCTTACGGCGTAGTGATTGAAGGCGTCGAGCCGGGAAGTCCGGCGGAGAAGGCCGGATTGAAGGGCGGCGACGTGATCACCAGCGTGAACGGCCAGCCGGTAAAGACCGGGAATGACTTGGTGAACCCGATTGCGCAAGCGCCCATTGGCAGCAAGGTGAAACTGACCTATATTCGCGACCGTTCGCCGAAGGAAGCAACCGCGACGGTGGAAGACCGCTCGCGCGTGTTCCCGAATACGGCGGGCCGCTTGAATGGTGACCAACCCGGCGAAACGGCGCCGACGGAGTTCGGCCTGCACGTGGAAGAGTTGACGCCGGACCGCGGTCATCGCGTCGGGATGGAAGGACAAAAGGGCGTGCTCGTAACCGAAACCGATCCGGCTTCGTTTGCCGATGATTTGGGATTCAGCCGCGGAGACGTGATTTCGACGGTCAACGGCGAAACGGTGAGTTCCGTTTCCGATTACCGCAAGGCCGTATCAAAACTGAAGCATGGCGAGGATGTCGTATTCAAGGTTCTTCGCCGGCAGGACAGCGACCGGATCCTGACGCTCTATTTGTCGGGCAAAGTACCGGCCGACAATCAGCAATAGCGACTTAGCGACAGCCAATACGGACACCTATGCGAGTGCGAAAAGCGACCCACCTAGGCCTGACGCTGCTCATAGCAGCGGGGCTCGGTGTGTGTGCAGCTCCGGCACAAACGCAGGGCGCGACACAGAAGAAATCCGCCTCATCCAAGGCTTCCAACTCTTCGCACCGGGCGAAGTCATCGAAAAAATCACGGCGCCGGGAGCGGGGGCAGAAAGCCCCTACTCCTGACCGAATTTCCGAGATTCAGCAGGCGCTCGCGAAAGACGGTTCGTTCGAAGGGACGCCGAACGGGAAGTGGGACGCTCCGACAATGGAAGCGACGAGGAAATTCCAGGAAGCGCATGGGCTGAATCCGACAGGGAAGCTCGATGCGAAAACCCTGCAGCAGTTGGGCCTTGGCTCTCATACCGCGGGTGTTGCGCCGCCCATGACTCCGATAAGCTCTTCTTCTTTACAGAAAACGCCATCCTCTCAGGCACCCCGCCGCCAGAAGTAATGCGCAGTTCTTCGCGATTGCATTCCATCGACAACTGAATTAGAAGACAGACGTTGCACAGCGTGTATCTGGGGAAATAAAGGGGTGAGTGCGCCATGAAATTGATGAAGATTCTCCTGGCGGCTGCTATCGGCGCGTCGTGTGTGAGTGGGATTTACGCGCAGGAAAAGCCGAGCACCAAGACTGTCAAGGCCGTGCGCTTCGGGAAGCTCTGGGATGCCAAGGGCAAGCTTTGGACGAATGCCACTGTGATCGTGGAGGGTGACCGCATTCGCAATGTGACGACCGATGCATCGGCAATCCCGGCCGGCGCGGAAATGATCGACCTGTCGAAGTACACAGGATTGCCGGGTCTGATCGATGTGCACACGCATATGACGATGTACACGGACGAGACTCCGGGTGAGCCGATGCTGAAGCAGTTGACCAATAACCCGCCGGCGGTAGAGGTGTTCCTGGCTCGCAAAGGCGCGATGCGCACGCTGGAGGCAGGCGTGACGACGGTGCGCGATCTCGGCGCGGATCAGTACATGGACATCGCCATGCGCGACTTGATCAACCGCGGAGAAATGATCGGTCCGCGCATGTTTGTGTGCGGGTACGGGCTGTACGTCACCAATACACCGTACAAAGGGGGGCTGAATCCACCGGCGGGCGGGATCGCCGATGGCGTTCCGGAAGTGTTGAAGGTGGTGCGGCAGCAAATCGCGGCGGGTGCGGATGTTATCAAGTTGTACGGATCGACCGGAACGGACGACGACGTTACGGGATTCGAGACGTACACCTACGAGGAAATGAAGGCGGCGGTGGAAATGGCCCACCAGTTTGGGAAAAAGATTGCGATCCATTCCTACGGCCCGGATGGAGCGCGGGATGCGGTACGCGCAGGGACGGATTCGCTGGAACACGCGACGGACATGGACGATGCCACGATTCAGGAGATGGCGAAGCGCGGAACGTTTTATGTGCCGACGATCGACCATAACCGCTACTACATCGAAAACGGCGACAAGATCGGGTACGCGGCGGGATACAAGGAGAAGCTGCAAGCGTTCATCCCAAGGAATCTGGAGACGGCACGCAAGGCATTCAAGGCGGGTGTGAAATTTGCGATGGGTTCGGATGCAATCTACACGATGTTTGGGCAGAACACTCGAGAGCTGGGGTGGTTTGTGAAAGCAGGAATGACGCCGGAGCAGGCGCTCCGCACGGCGACGACCAATGCGGCGGAGCTGCTGGGTAAAGAAAAAGAATTGGGGGCAGTGGGGCCGGGATATTTTGCGGATATCGTGGCCGTCGAGGGCGATTCCCTGACTGACGTCAACGTTGTGCTCAATAAAGTAAAATGGGTAATGAAGAGCGGAGCGGTAATCGTGGACAAGAGAAATTAGCCCGATCGGGCGGTTACTACCGGAGGCCTCGGAGCCCTGTTAAGCGTTGTGCTTGAACAGGCGGACGAGTGAGCCAACCGTGACTGCGATTAGGTAGAGGGACGCCTCTACGAGGAAGCAGGCAAGTCAACCGTTGAAGCGCGGTGCTTTCATACCAACCATTATATGCTTGTCGGAACACAAGTAATTCGCCGGGGTCGCTGGCGTCATCTCACTCCAGCGGGGGAAATGCCAGAAAGTGACGAAATTTGACCAGGTTGACGGGCGACGGTAGACTTTAATTTCCACGGGGTAGTGTCTCGCGTTCAGATCCGCAGAGGACCAGACGAAAAGCAAAGCGGCAAGCTTCAGGGATTGAGGAGGACGTATGGCCACGGCAGTTGCACCCCGGATTTTTAAGAATTTCATCAACGGCGAATGGGTGGAATCGCGGAGCGGGAAAGCGTACGAAAACCGCAACCCGGCGAACACCGATGAATTGATCGGGATGTTCGTGTCCTCCACGGAGGAAGACATGGACGCCGCCGTGGACGCGGCGAAAGAGGCCTACAAGAAGTGGCGCTTGGTGCCGGCGCCAAAGCGCGCTGAGATTCTGTTTCGCGCCGCAGAACTCCTCCTGCTGCGCAAAGAAGAGTTCTCAAAGGACATGACGCGTGAAATGGGCAAGGTCCTGGCAGAGAGCCGCGGCGACGTGCAAGAAGCCATCGACATGACCTACTACATGGCGGGCGAAGGGCGCCGGCTGTTTGGTCAGACGACGCCTTCGGAATTGCCAAACAAGTTCGCCATGAGCGTGCGCCAGTCCGTTGGCGTGTGCGGAATGATCACGCCGTGGAATTTTCCCATGGCCATTCCTTCCTGGAAGATGATGCCGGCGTTGATTAGCGGGAATACCGTTGTGTTGAAACCGGCGGAGGATACTCCGCTGTCTTCGTATCACCTGGTGCAGATTCTGACCGAGGCGGGCGTGCCGCGCGGCGTAGTGAATCTGGTGAGTGGCGACGGGCCGGGAGCGGGCGCGCCGCTCTCTCAGCATGAAGATGTGCCGGTGATCAGCTTTACGGGCTCAACGGCAGTGGGGCGAATCATCGCGCAAGCCTGCGCGCCGGACTTCAAGCACTACAGCCTGGAGATGGGCGGAAAGAACATCATTATCGTCATGGATGACGCCAATCTCGATTTGGCGGTGGACGGAGCGGTCTGGGGCGGCTTTGGCACGACCGGGCAGCGCTGCACCGCGGCGAGCCGCGTAGCGGTCCACAAGAGTGTCTATAAGGAGTTCGTGGAACGGTTTGTGGAGCGGGTGAAATCTCTGAAGGTTGGCGACGGCCTGGATGCTTCCACGGATATGGGGCCATGCATCAACGAGCAACAATTGAAAACGGTCATGAGTTACGTGGAGATCGGCAAAAATGAAGGCGCGAAATTACTGACCGGGGGAGATCGTCTGGACAGCGGCGCGCACGCGAAGGGCTGGTTCTACGCGCCGACGGTATTTGGCGATTGCTCGCCGAGAATGCGCATAGCGCAGGAGGAAATCTTCGGGCCGGTTGTGTCTGTGATCCCGATCGATAATCTGGAACACGCTGTAGATGTTGCGAATGGCGTGCCGTACGGATTGTCCGCTTCGATCTACACGCGAAACGTGAACCGCGCCTTCCAAGCCACTCGCGATCTGTACACCGGAATTGTCTATGTAAACGCCCCGACGATTGGCGCGGAGACTCACCTGCCCTTCGGCGGCACGAAGCAAACCGGCAACGGCCACCGCGAAGCGGCCATCGCGGCCATCGATTTTTTCACCGAGTGGAAGACCGTTTACATCGATTATTCCGACAAGCTCCAGCGCGCCCAAATCGATAACAATTAGTTCGGTTCGCAGCCAGGGAATTGACAAGAGTAGGTTTGGGGGCAGGAGAAATCCTGCCCCCTCTGTTTTTTGCGGCAATGCGGGAGAGGACTTACGTTGACCCCGCTTGACACGCTTTCTACAATATAGGTAGCGCTCTTTTGCACTAGGAGTACAGTGCTGCTATGAGGAATTCAGCGCTCCAAGAACGGCGGAACCGCCAGATCCTGGCGGACATCGTGCGCGCGTACATCGAGACGGGCGAACCGGTGTCCTCGCGCGTGATCTCGAAAGGCTTTGAAGAGACGCTGAGCACCGCCACGATTCGCAACGTCATGGCGGACCTGGAGGATGCCGGGTTTCTGTACCAACCCCATACCTCGGCAGGGCGCGTGCCAACGGCTGCGGCGTACCGGTTTTTTGCCCAAGAGATTGCCTCACAAGCTACCATCAGCGTGGTGGATCGCGAATGGATCCAGCGTGAAATGGGCGGCGCCACCAGCGCAGCGGAAATCACCGAGCGCGCCGGACACGTGCTGGCGGAGGTCTCCAATGGCCTTGGCATTATTGTGTCGCCGCCGTTGGGCAAAACCGTTTTGGAACACGCGCGAATGTGGCTTCTCCCGGACGGACGCGTAGTAGTGGTGCTCATTTCGCCGGGTGGGAATACGCGGGACAAGATCCTGCGGCCAAGCAGGTTGTTCACCCAAGGGGAACTGGACGCGACAGCGGAGTTTTTGAACCGGCACTATTCGGGGTGGACCCTGGAAGCGATTCGCGGTGACCTTTTGCAGAAACTCGCAACGGAGCGTGAGCGGTACGAAGGCATGGCTCAGAGCGCTCTGACGCTATGCGACCCGGCGGTGTTGGGAGATGAATCCGCCTTGCAAGTCCACGTCGAAGGCGCCGCGCAGATCATTGGCGCGGCCGAATTCGTGGATCAAGCGCAGTTGCGTGATTTGTTGGCGGCCATTGAAGAGAAGCACCGGCTCGTGACGGTGCTGAATGCTTGCATTGAAACGCCTGAACCCGTTCACGTGCAAATTGGCATCAAAGAGATATCGGAAGCCGGAGAGAACCTGGCGCTGATCAGCGCCGCCTACACGAGGAACGATTTGGTGCAGGGTTCGCTTGGCGTGCTGGGGCCGACGCGCATGCATTACGAGCGGGCCATGACCGCCGTCGCATACGTGGCGCAGCTCTTCAGCGAAGCGTTGAGCAAGCCTTGAGAAATTTTTGGCACAGGAGAAGTGAAAAAGTGAGCGACAAGGAAATGAAGATCAATCTCAATGCCAACAAGGACGAGGAAAGCGCGAACGCCGAACAATCCGCGGAAGCTCGGGCCGTGGCCGCGGATACGGCGAAAGCCGACGACGAGATGGCCAAGCTGACAGCGGACCTGGAAGAATTGCGCCAAACGCTGCTGCGGCGGCAGGCCGACTTTGATAATTACCGGAAGCGCGTCGAGAAGGAACGTTTTGAGGATTCCAAGCGCGCCACCGCTCGGGTGATCGAAGGGCTCATTCCGGTGATCGACGGTTTTGAGCACGCTCTGGCGGCGCACCGCGAGTCCGAATACGACAATTACCGCAAGGGATTTGAGCTCATCTACAAGCAGCTTTTGGAAAACCTGACGAAGCTCGGAGTAGAACGGATCGATCCCGCCGGAAAGTCATTCGATCCGCACCTGCATCAGGCGGTGGATCGCTCTGAAACAAAAGACCACGCAGACGGCGCCATTCTGCAGGTATTTCAGCCGGGATATATGTTTCATGGGCGCGTGCTGCGTCCGGCAATGGTGCGTGTAGCTGTACATCCGAATCCCGCATCGAAAGAAGCAGCGAACTAAAGGAGATCGAGAGTTTCCATGGCCAAGGGGAATCAACGCGATTACTACGAAGTGCTGGGCGTGTCCCGCACTGCCGCGGTCGAGGAAATCAAGTCCGCGTACCGCAAAGCGGCGCTGAAATGGCATCCTGACCGCAGTCCGGAAAACAAAACAGAGGCGGAAGTAAAGTTCCGCGAATGCACTGAAGCCTACAGCGTGCTGAGCGATACGCAGAAGCGGCAGGTCTACGACACGTACGGTCATGCAGGTCTTTCCGGCGCCGGCGGCGGGCAGGGGTTTGACAACACCGTCTTCCAGGATTTCCACGACATTTTCGGAGATTTTTTTGGCTTCGAAGATCTGTTCGGAGGCGGCAGCGGGCGGCGTGGACGCAGGCGCGCGCAGCGCGGGGCCGATTTGCGTTACGACATGTCGCTCGCGTTCGAAGAAGCGTCCGCGGGCGTGACCACCAAGATCAAGCTGCCGCGCCAGGAATACTGCGAGGCATGCAACGGCACGGGCGCCAAGAAGGGTACAGGCGTTCAGGCCTGCCAAACGTGCGCCGGCCGCGGGCAGCTGGCCTATCAGCAGGGATTCTTTACCATCACGCGCACGTGCCCGGCGTGCCAGGGCGCGGGTCAGATTGTGAAGGAGCGCTGCCCGGAGTGCCGCGGGCAAGGACGCCTCGAGCGCGAGAAGACCATTGAACTGCGGATTCCGCCGGGCGTGGATACGGGAACGCGGTTGCGTGTCGCCGGCGAAGGCGAGCCCGGGCCGAACGGCGGGCCGGCGGGCGATTTATATGTCGTGCTCGAAGTCAAAGAACACCCCTTCTTCGAACGGCGCGGCGCGGACTTGTATTGCACCATTCCCTTGAGCATCGCGCAGGCGACTCTCGGTACGGAATTACAAGTGCCGGGGTTGAACGGGGAAGAGAAACTGAAGATTCCCGAAGGCACGCAGAGCGGTGCCGTATTTCGCATCAAGGGCAAAGGATTGGCGGATCCGCGCGGCGGCGGCAAGGGCGATTTGTACTATCACGTGCTTGTGATGACGCCCACGAAGCTCACGCGGGACCAGCGCAAATTGATCGAGCAACTTGGCGCTACCATGAAAGTGGAAAACAAGCCCGCGGACCGCAACTCCTCGATCTTCGATAAGGTGAAAGACATCTTCGGGTAGTAACGCTCCTCCTGAGATAGAATCTCCCCGTGCGAAGGCGATTCTTCGTCGAACAATTTGCGGGCAAGACTGCCGTCATGGAAGGCGAAGCGGCGCATCACCTGGGACGCGTGTTGCGCGCGCAAACCGGCCAGCTCTATGAGCTGAGCGACGGCGAACAAGTGTGGTTAGGCCGGATCGAAAGTGTGGGGCGCGATCGCCTGCAATTCGCCCTGGTCGAGGAGTTGCCTGCGGTTCACCCCGGCGTGGATCTCACGCTGCTGCTGGCGGTAGTCAAGTTTGACGCGTTCGAATGGGCGATTGAAAAGGCCACCGAGCTGGGAGTGAGCACGATCGTGCCGCTCGCCGCGGAGCGAAGTGAGAAGGCCTTGCTCGCCGCGGCAGCGAAGCGAGCGGAACGCTGGAAGAAGATCCTGCTGGAAGCATCGCAGCAATCCCGGCGCGTCCGCGTGCCGGTGCTGGCCGAATTGGTAAGACCAGAAAGCGCCTTTGCTTCACGCAGAGACGGTTTGCGTGTGATGCTTTCAGAGCGAGCGGCTGCTTCGCCCCTGCGAAAAGTGCTGCAAGGCCAGGGGACGACAAAAACGGCCCTGGCGATTGGTCCGGAGGGGGGGTGGACCGATGCGGAATTCGCGGCGGCTCAGAGCGGCGGTTTTCTGGAAGCTTCGCTCGGCCGATTGATCCTGCGCACGGAGACCGCCGTCATTGCCGCGCTGGCGTCGCTGAATTACGCGCTCGACAGCGAATAATCGACTGCGACCCAGTTCCAAGAACCTTCGCCCCTTTCGACAAATACCCAACATTGGCAAGCAACAATGCCGGAGTTCGGTGAATCTCAGTAAATGTAAGCAAGCCAAGCGGCCTTCGTCCTCCCCAGGCACAGCGGTAAATCGCATCTGGCGCGGGCCGCGATGGCCATGCTATAAATACAAGGCAGCCAAAAATGGAAAGACCAGACGAGAAACAGCCCGCGACCGCAACCTCACTGGAAACCCGACTTCCGGCATCGTCTGCTTTTGCGACCGCCGAGCGGATGGCCCCGATGCACCCTTTGCGCAACGAAATTCGCGTCTGGACGCGCGACCTGTTGATCGCCATCGGTCTCGCGCTGGTAATCATCGTCTTCTTGTACCAGCCGGTAAAAGTCGAAGGCACCAGCATGGCCCCGCTGCTCTCCGACCAGGAACGCATTTTCATCAACAAATTTGTCTACCGCTTCGAGCCGATTCAGCGCGGAGACGTCGTCGTGTTCTGGTATCCGCTCGATCACTCAAAGTCATTCATTAAGCGCGTGGTCGGTTTGCCGGGAGAGGCGGTGGAAATTCGCCAGGGCGCCTTGTACGTCGACGGGAACATTGTGCCGGAGCCCTATGTTCCGCCGCAGTACGAGGACCTGAGCGATTTTGGCCCCGTGCACGTGCCAAAAGACAGTTACTTCGTCATGGGCGATCACCGCATCAGCTCCAACGATTCACGCGTTTTCGGCCCAGTCGCCAGCCGGTTCATTTACGGGCGCGCCGTCTTTGCCTACTGGCCCGTCGATCATTTCGGGTCGCTTTCGACCACGGAAGCCAACACCAAGTGAATGGCAAATTTTGATGAGAAATAGGGGAGGACCCACTGACCGAAGTTCAGCACCGACCCGCGATACTTGCGCTGGAGGACGGGCGCGTCTTTAACGGCCGCGCGGCGGGCGCCATCACGCGCCGCGGCGGCGAAGTCGTTTTCAATACCAGCCTCACCGGTTACCAGGAAGTTTTCACCGACCCCAGTTATGCCGGGCAGAT
>Ga0137409_10003388_pt1 | contig 16910 bp, 16 predicted proteins | sample CZODoug1_16funga_FD_122059 | JGI IMG/M metagenome (GOLD analysis project Ga0137409, IMG submission 122059) | Vadose zone soil fungal communities from Angelo Coast Range Reserve, California, USA - CZODoug1_16fungal (Hybrid Assembly) | ecosystem: Environmental > Terrestrial > Soil > Vadose zone... | reverse complement strand
GGGCCTTACGTCGGCCGCCGGAGGAATGGCGGGTGCAGTCGGTGCGGCGGGGACGAGCGGCGCATCGGGCGCGGGTACCGGAGGAACTCCGTCGCTCCCGCCGCTGCCGCCTTACGACGGCGGCGCTCGCGGCTGCGATGCGACCCGCGTCGCGATCGCGCACGCGCCGGGCGGGCCGGCCCTCTCGCCGCAACCAGCCGGCGCGCCGCACACCTGCTACTACGCGACGGGCGCCGGCGTGATGGATCCGATGATCGTCTTGCACCCGAGTGGAGAGCTGTTCTTCGCACCGGTCACGGCGGCGACCGGCGTCGCCCGCTCGAAAGACGACGGTCTGACGTGGTCCGCGTCGCTCACCCCGGAGCTGCCGGCGGGCTCGTGGGTGCACCCGTGGCTCTACGTGGATCCGACCACGGGGCGTTTGTTCTTCAGCGCGTACGATTTGCCGGACGGTTCGTGTCCGGACAAGGGCGGCGGCGCTCAGCTCTATTTCAGTGACGATCTGGGCGCGACCTGGGAAAATCACGTCGTCGGTTGCGACAGCAAAGACTACGGCAAAGTCATTTCCGGCCCTGCAGTGAAAGAAGAGAGCAAGGCTCTCTTGAAGAAGAACGGCTACGGCAGCGTGGTCTATTACTGCGCCGAGGGTCCGACGCCCGTCGCTGGTCCGGATCGCTACTGCTATCGTTCCTTTGACGGCGGCAGGACGTTCGCCCGGACGCCGAGCGACGCATTCGACAAGGTACGCGACGACACGAACGGCTTCCCTCTCGCCGGATCGGTCGCGCCCGACGGAACGATCTACACCTGCATGACGAGCACGAAAGGGCTGGCGGTCTCAGTGAGCCGCGACGAAGGGGATACGTGGAAGGTCGTGCGCGTGCCCGGTTCGGCCGCGGGTCAGACCGCAGACGTGCTCAACGACGTCTTCTTGAGTAACAACGTGACGACCGACGACGACAATGCCGTCTATGCGGCATGGATCGACGAATCGGAAGTAAGTTTCTCCACGCCGGACCCGGCTTTGGTGGATCATGCTTTCCCAAAGACACGCGTGCATTCTCTGCAATCGCGCGACAGTTCGCTTCCCCAAGTCGAATAGTTGATGCGGTGATTGAGGTTAATTATCAGCAGCGGCTCTCGATGGTTCCAAAGATAGACAATTTGGCGGACGGTTTGAGCGGAAAGAGAGTTGCCGTGCTGGGATTGGCCTTCAAACCCGAAACTGATGACATGCGCGACGCTCCTTCGGTCGAGATAATCCGCGGGTTGGTTGAACGTGGTGCGCTGGTCAGCGCCTATGATCCGGTTGCGGCCGATGCCACCTGCGCGAGGCTTATGGGACTTGACCCAACCCGAATCACACACATCCGAATCGGAGCGCAGTTTTTGGGCAACGTGTCTAATGAGCGAATCGACCAAGTCGCGGAGGCGGTCTGCGCGCCCGCCAACCCATTCGAAGTGGTCCCTGAATTTGAGCGTCTTCGTGTAACAGGTTCGGCCCAGCGAGATTCCTGAGATGAAAGCAGACACAAAGAAAGCCGTGGACTTTCCTTCCCGAGCGGCGACGCTTGCTGCAGAAACTGGCGGGGCGGCCCGCTCTGACCGAGCGAGGATTGCCTTCAAAAAGCGCTCTCGCCGGAGGCTTCCGTCTACGCTCGAAGGAAGCGCCGCTTTGAGTTATGCAGACATAGGCTTCTTTTTCGTTTCTGTCTTTTTCCTAGCCATGATATTTCGCATTGGAGTCCGCCTGCATGTACTCAATCAGACCAGACTCGACAATCCAACTCTTCCTTTCCAGGTCGCAATTTCTTTGTCACTAATTGGCTCGCTGTACGCGATCATACGGCTCCGGCTGGACGCAATGTCTGGACCCTTCTTGGATGGGTCTGGCCTGGTCGAATTCATCTTGTTGCCGCCCTGTTGGGCGGGATCGGGCTTGGAGTTGGGGTCGACATCATTGCTCATGCCACGACTCCAACCACTCACGTGATCCACATGTGGAACTTGATTCTCCTCGACGGGTTGCTTGGACCAATCATCGAAGAGTCCCTTTTTCGTGGATGTTTGCTTCCCGTCGTTGCCCGCACGACTGGACCGACTATCGGCATCGCGGCCGCGGCTGTGCTCTTCGCCACGCTCCACCCGGTCAGCACATTCGTGCAATGGTTTTGCTTCGTGACCACGGGGGCTGCGTTTGGATGGATCCGAGTAAAATCGGGATCCACCGCGGCATCGACTCTGATGCACGCGGTATACAATGTGACTCTGTTCTTGTGCCAGGGGTTGTAGACGACAGAAGGAGCCTGCATTTTCCCAGAGGAGTCCTTGAGACACGAGTTTCACGCGACGCGTCATCTTTGCCGCACTTGAACCTATAATCGATTCTCTGTAGCCTCGGGAAGCTCACGCCAGCCGTCGCCCACTTTCCAGAGCGGATTGTGCTACAGGCGATTCATCACATGAAACCATTCAAATTTACCAAGCTCGAAAGAAGGGTCGGGCACACTGCCAGTCGCCGAGCCCGCCGACAACTGATGCATGTTCCCTGGGATCGCTTCCACAAGGCGTACGAGGAATACATCCGCCGGCAGGCCTTTGCACTCTGGGCCCGCGCCGTTGTTGAATCGGAAGGCTGTGCTCCTTCCTGGCTCAAAGCAATTCTTCGAAAGCATTGTCCGGGCTTTTTGGAAGAAACAGTTCGCTCAAGGAAGCCGGAACTGCTGGGTCTCCAGCTGCTTACGTGGATTCAGAATCAAACTTTTGGTTTTGCAAAAGACGAGGGATGGCTTGATGCGCTCGTGTTCTATGGATTCCGAGACATCCGCTCCCAGGGATACTGGACGTATTGGGAGCATTGCGAAAGCGAATGGAAGAAACAACGGCCAGCGTCATTTCCCACCTTTGTGCAGTGGAGGCGTTCAGCCTTGAGATGGAAACTCCATGGTGATGTCAGATGCGCCGCAGTGACGAAGGCGGTTGAGAAGTACCTCGACTTCGAGGCAGTCCTATACTGGTTGCGGCCACTCTTTGGAGGGCCGAAGGTCCAATTGCCGCCGCATGTCGCCCTTGAATTGCGTCAAGAATCTCCCAGCCTGCTCGAATTTGTGCAGAGAGAGGCTTCGGGCGCTTACGAAGACAAATCGAGGAGCTGGCAGCGGCTGATCAACTGGGGCAAGAGTCATGTTCTATCGCATGCGAAAAAGGAAGGCTGGCTTGACTGCGTTTTCCACCAAGCAGGGATTCACCCGGGCCATGTACGCTTGGTGGATTACGCTGCACTCTGGTGCAAATCTCGGCTAGGAAACACTGCGCTTCCTTATCCGTCTTTACGCCAATGGCAGAGAGATATGGAGGATTATGTCCGAGCAAGTCGGAAGTGAGGCTTGTTCAGGCGTTGTCGGCTGCGCCCTCTTGCATGGATCCCGACACTCTCGATTCAGAGCCGGCGAGGTACTCAACCCATATCCGAAGCTTGGGAAGCTGGAATTAAATCTCTGTAAAACGCTCAACTGGCGCCACTTAACAGGTTGAGAAGGGTCTTTAGTTGGAAAACGAATGGAAAATGAAAAACATCGCGGGTGTGAGCGGGCGGACAACCCCCGGTGAATCTGTGACCAACCAGAGAGTATCTGCTAGATGTCACGCCGTGTTATCAACAATCCCTTTCTAGGATCAATGTAGTAAATTGCCATAATGAAATAGTTTCCTTGGGGGCAATGGTTGGAAGCGCAGAGTCTTTCTTCACGTTTGACCGCATCCTAGCGACGGTTGCCATCGTGGTTGGAGTTGTGGGCATCTGGAGAGCGGAACACCTATTCGGGAAGCTAAACAAGCGAGCCGACAAGATGAGAGAGGATTTTCTTGGCAGCGCGACGACAACACTTGTGTCCTATGCCTCGTTCACTAAGGCGCTGCAAGGAATAGCGCTATCCCCTACAGAATTATCGAAAGACGGCGCTTTGCCCTACTAACCAGCTTTTATTTTTAGCAGGTCCTCAATGCTGGCAAACTCAACCTAGCCGGGTTCAGCGATCTTCGCAAACACACTAGGGGCCAAGTCGAAACAGGGGCGCGTGATTATGCGGAGATGCTTATCAAGTCTGGCTTGGGGAAACTAAAGGCTGGCGTGGAATTCAATCCCGGTCTCCGCTGAGTACGCTCCCAACACGCGCACACCACGCCGAAATGAAGACGGAGGAAGATCAACGTGGCCACTGCAAACGATTTTAGCCGTGCCTTCGCCGATTCGACATTCGTTTGTTAACTACTTAGTTGCACACTGCGGAAAGAGAATAAGGGGTACGTGCAAATTTGAGATACTTCCGAATAGGCCTAATGCGATGTCTGTTCGTTGCCTGGGCCGGACAATCTCCGTTCTATCTCTCGACAGGAACTGACACTCGTAAGCCGTCTTGTGCGGTCGAGAGGATCCTTAAGGAGGCGATGTGTCTGCTCAGCAATCCCACAAGGGAATCATCCTTGTAGCCGATGACAACGAAGCCAACCGCGAACTACTCTCTGCTTTGCTGAGCGCGGAGGATTACCAAGTCGTCTGTGTAGCGGACGGCCAGCAAGCGCTCGCTCGTGTGAATAGCGGCTCGATTGATCTCGCGTTGCTGGATGTGGTGATGCCCCGCCCAACCGGATTCGAAGTTTGTCAAGCGATGAAGTCCAAGCCGGAAACCCGCTTGATTCCCGTCATATTGCTCACCAGTTTAAACAGTGACGCCGACCGGATCCACGGCATCATGTGCGGCGCAGATGATTTCCTCAACAAGCCAGTAAATAGGCAAGAGCTACTGGCTCGCGCGAATTCCCTGTTGCGCTTGAAGCAATTCACCGATGAACTGGATAATGCCGAGACCGTACTATTCAGCCTCGCCCTCAGTATCGAAGCGAAAGATCCCTATACCGAAGGCCACTGCGACCGTCTTTCGAAATATTCTGTCGCCCTGGGTGAGAGACTCGGGTTGCCCCCGGATCTGCGCCTTGCGCTGCGCCGGGGCGGTCTCGTTCACGATATCGGTAAGCTGTCCGTGCCAGAGAGCATCCTGCTGAAACCCGGACCGTTGACTCCGGAAGAACGAAAAATCATGGAGCAGCACACCGTGATAGGTGAAAGAATTTGTGCCCCGCTCCGGTCCTTCCGCAACGTGCTGCCCATCATTCGTCACCACCACGAAAAGCAGGATGGCTCCGGGTACCCCGATGGGTTGAAAGGCGAACAAATTCCACTCACCGCGCGCATCCTTCAAGTCACCGACATCTACGACGCCCTTACTACGGACCGGCCCTATCGCAAGGCGCTACCACTGGATAAAGCATTTTCGATCATGCGCGAGGAAGTAAAACGCGGCTGGTGGGATGGTTCCTTGATCGATCAACTTGAACTGCTTGTGCGCGAATCGGCTCTTCAGTTGGCAGATGTAGGGGCAAAGAATGAGAGCTAGTTGCTTTGGGAATCGGCCAAGCAAAGAGATCAATTTTCATCGCCCATGCCGTTCATCTATTCGTGGGATCGCAAGCACTCTCGCACTTCTGCTTTGGCTCACGGCGACAGGTCAGATGACTCGGGCCCAGGCCACGCAAAGCAATCAAAATCCTACTGGGAATTTAAAACAACTGAGCCTGGAACAACTCGGCAACGTAGAGGTGACGACTGCCTCTAAGGAGCCAGAGCAGGTATGGCGGACGCCGGCAGCGATCTATGTGATTACCCAGGAGGACATACGGCGCTCCGGTGCCACAACCATCCCTGAAGTCTTGCGGCTCGCGCCCGGATTGGAAGTGGCACGAACCGATTCTGACCACTGGGCCGTGGGGGTACGTGGTTTTGGAGGCCAGTTCTCGAAATCGCTCCTGGTGCTGGTTGACGGCCGAAGCGTTTATTCGCCTCTCTTTGCCGGTGTGTATTGGCAGATCCAGGACACCTTGCTTGAAGACATCGAGCGAATCGAAGTGATTCGAGGTCCCGGCGGAACGATCTGGGGCGCGAACGCCGTCAATGGCGTCATAAATATCATCACCAAAAGCACCAGAGATACTCACGGAACGCTCGTGTCCATGGGCGGAGGGAATGTCGATCAGGGTATCGGCGAAGTCCGCGTAGGTGGCACAAACGGCAAGGGCTTCGACTACCGAGTCTATGGTAAGGGCTTCATTAGGGGGCCGGAGTTCCATCCGGATGGATCAAATTTTGACCATTGGAAAACGGGCCAACTTGGCTTCCGGACAGATTGGAACGTCAATACTCGCGATACGCTCACATTGCAGGGTGACATGTATGCGGGGCTTGATGGAGAAAGGGTGGCCATCTCCCTGTATACGCCACCCTCCAGGCAGGTATTTAACGGGCCGCATGACGTCGGCGGGGGCAATCTCCTGGGACGCTGGCAGCGGCAATTCAGCAAGGATTCTGACATCCAGATCCAGGGATACTTTGATCGGACCACACGGTACAGTCCTCAACTCGACGAAATTCGCAACACCTTTGACATCGATCTCCTCTACCACCTAACTGTGAAGGGCGGTCAGAGTGTCCTGGTCGGAGTCGGAGGCCGATGGAGTCCCGATGCGATCGTTCAGAAATTCGCAACGCTCGACTTCCAGCCGCATAATGAGACAGACAGCATTTATAGCGGATTCCTTCAGGACCAGATTACCCTAATACCAGACAAGGTAGCTCTGACCCTGGGTTCGAAGTTCGAACACAATAATTATTCTGGTTTCGAAATCCAACCCAACGCACGGCTGCTCTGGACGCCAACGTCGCATCAAACCTTCTGGGCAGCGGTTACGAGAGCTGTACGAACGCCTTCGCGTCTGGATCAAGACTTACAACTTACACTTCTATTGCAGCCGGCGAACCCGACAATTTATCTGCGCGTTGTTGGAAGCAAGAATTTTTCTTCGGAACAATTGCTTGGCACTGAATTCGGTTATCGCACTCTGATAGCCAAGAAATTGTACGTGGACCTCGCGGTCTTCCAAAATGCGTACGATGATCTCTATGGATATGGCCAGGGGACGATATTTGCAGAGAATTCGCCTCCGCCGCCGCACGTGGTTTTTCAGCTACCATTGGCTAATGCCTTGAAGGGCGACACAACAGGGTTTGAAATTGCCCCGAATTGGAAGCCTGTGGAATGGTGGGAGCTAAAAGGATCCTATTCCTTCCTGCATCTTTACGTGCATGACAAGGCGGGCTTCACAGACAACCTAAATATGGTTTCCGACAACGGTTCTAGCCCTCACCACCAGGTCGTCATCCAATCACTATTTAGCTTTACCAAGAAGTTCGAGTTCGACGCGACTTATCGTTACGTCAGCGCGCTTCCCGCCCAATTGGTGAGCGCCTACGGGACCGTGGACGTTCGACTCGGCTGGCACCCCGTACCGAGTTGGGAATTGTCCATCGTCGGACAAAATTTGCTGCAGCCGCATCACCCAGAATTCGGGAGCGATGTAGACACCATTGTTGGGATCAAGAGAAGCGCATATGCAAAAATCGTTTGGAGAAGGTGACGGGAAGCGACCACGATGCATCGCCCCAACGAGACCTTCGGCCGCCAACCAAACGTCCAGCGTCACTTGTGTGCGCGCGCTCGGCGCGGCTTTCTCCAATTCCTGACATTCATCATTGCGTTGGTCTTCTTTACGGCAACCGGTCTCTTGGCCCAGCAGGCAAAACCGAGTGAATACCAGGTCAAGGCGGCTTATCTCTATAACTTTGGCAGGTTCATCAAATGGCCTGCCGGAATCGCTGCAAGCAAGGGCGACTCCTTCCCCGTTTGCGTGCTCGGCCGGGATCCTTTCGGTCCGATTCTCGATTCAACCCTTGCAGGTGAAGCGCTAGAGGGAAAGCCTGTGGTGATTCGTCGGATCGCAAAGGAGCAAGATGCGGCAGATTGCCGAATCCTGTTCGTTAGTTCGACAGAAGAAAACCATTTGAAAGAGATCCTGGCGGCGATTGACCAAGCGGGCGTCCTAACTGTTAGCGATATACCAGGATTCTCGCGGCGAGGCGGCATGATCCAATTTGTGGTGGAAGGTGACAGGATTCGCTTCGAGATTAACTTGGCGACCGCCGAAAGCGCCAAGCTCGTCTTGAGTTCCGAGTTGCTCAAAGTAGCGGCAGCCGTAAGAAGAAACACTCGGTCTGGAGATTGACCTACATGTTCAAGGCTCAAAAACACTCCATCTCCCGGAAACTCACATGGATGAACATGTTGGTCAGCGGTGCGGCACTGCTGTTGGCCTGTGCCGCGTTTATTGCCTTTGACATGATCACTTTCCGGCAGGCCATGTTGCGGAATCTTTCCACGCAAGCTCAGATCATCGGTTCCAATTCCATTTCCGCATTGCTCTTCAACGACCCGCAGTCTGCGGAGAATACTCTGTTGGCGCTCAAGGCTGCGCCCAATATCTTGTCCGCTCAGGTCTACCTGACGGATGGCCGGCCTTTTGCCTCGTACTCACGCGATCGTGATCGTCACCGCACGGTGCTTCCGCCAATTCCGTCGCGTCAAACAGAGACTCACTGGGTCGAAGATGATCAGATCGCGCTAGTGCGCCTGATCGTGCTGGACGGGAAGCCGATTGGGGCCGTCTACATACGATCGGATTTGCAGGAGTTGCGCGGCCGCTTACAGCGATACGCGATAATCGCTGCCATCGTCCTCTCAGCATGTCTGTTGGCGGCCTTACTGATCTCATCGATCTTTCGCAGAGCCGTTGCCGAACCCATCGTGAATTTGAGCAAAATTGCAAAGGTTGTTTCTCGAGATAAGAACTATTCGGTTCGGGCAACGTCTATCCGCAGCCCTGCCGAGTTGGCTATCCTTATCGATGCCTTCAATGAGATGTTGACGCAGATCCAGCAGAGCGAGAAAGCTTTGCGAAAAGCCCATGATGAGCTGGAGCAGCGCGTTCAGGAACGCACTGCGGAGCTTGAAGCTGCCAAGAAGGAGGTTGAAGAGTTTTCTCATTCCATCCTCCTTGCGAAAGAGGAAGTTGAGCGCGGCAGTAGGTTCAAGGATCAGTTCCTCTCCACCATGAGCCACGAGCTGCGCACGCCGTTGAATGCTGTTCTGGGTTTTTCCGACCTGCTTGCCGATGAGCGTTACGGCCCGTTGAACGATCGCCAGCAACGCTACGTCGCTCACATACACACCGGCGGGAAACACCTTCTCAAACTAATCAGCGACATCCTTGACCTTTCCAAAATCGAAGCGGGCCGAATGGAGCTCGCCCGCGAGGATGTGACGGTGGCCTCGGCGTTTTCCGAAGTGATCAGCGCTCTTTACCCACTGGCGGAAAAGAAATCGCAAGCATTACTCCAACAAGTTGAGCCCAATCTGCAAGTTCATGCCGACGCCATGCGATTTAAGCAGGTGCTTATGAACCTTGCCGGCAACGCGATCAAGTTCACGCCGGAAAGTGGCCGCATCGAACTCCTCGCGCATCAAGTCGACGACCAAGTCAGGGTGGAAGTGCGCGACAATGGCCCCGGAATTCCAGCAGAACAACAACAGCGAATCTTCGAAGCGTTCTTCCGCCTTACCGAAACGGGTAGCGCCACCGAGGGCACAGGCTTGGGACTAGCCATAACTTCGCGCCTCGTCGAGTTGCATGGCAGCAAACTAGGGATTGAAAGCCGGCCCAGCGAGGGTGCCTGTTTCTATTTTTCGCTTCCCCTCATTGCCAGCACTCCGAATCAAACCATTCAGACGTCCACACCCGTGCCAAGGGCGCGCAATGCCCCACGGATTCTGATCATTGAGGATAATGCGGCCACGGGGCAACTCATCCAATCGCAACTCGCGTCTTCAGGCTATGAGACCTTGAGATGTGACAAGCCGGAACGCGCAAGGGATATGGCCGCGGAACTCCAGCCGGATGCAGTCACTCTGGATCTCCTCATGCAGCCGGTCCATGGGCTTGAGGTCCTGCTGCAATTGAAAAATGACCCGCGCACGTCCAAGATCCCCGTCATCGTGGTGACCATCGTGGATCAGCCTGGCGTTGGAACTGCTCTCGGCGCCGACGAGTATTTGATTAAACCGGTGGACAAGGCGACGTTGCTGGCTGCCGTGGAACGCTGCCTCCGGTCTCGCGGGGGCGCGGCGCCAGCAAGGACCATTTTGGTCGTGGAAGACGATGTGTCCACACTCGAGATGATTGTCGAGTTGCTTAAAGGATATGGCTACGCTGTAAGTACTGCGGCGGACGGTGAACAGGCCCGTGTGAGCGTGGCTCAGTCCCTACCCGAACTGGTAATTCTTGATTTAGTGCTCCCCAAGATGAGCGGTTTTGAATTGCTCGCCGAATGGCGTTCCAATCCTCGCACCGCCGATCTTTCCGTGTTTGTGCTAACGAGCAAGGATCTAACCAAGGAGGAAGACAAGTACCTCCGCGCGCATGCCGAATCCCTTTTCCGGAAGCAGAATGCATGGCGAGAGCCATTGATTAAGCAGTTAGAGCGGGTGGTGACCTCCCCGTCTTTGGAGAACGCTTGAAACATTGCATCCTCGTCGTCGAAGACAATCAACTCAACCGCGAACTGCTCCGTGATTGGCTCGAAATGGAAGGTTACGAAGTCTGGTGTTCGGCAGACTTGAAGGCCAGTTACGAGGTTTTTGCGAAGCGGATTCCCGATGCCGTCTTGCTCGATATCAATCTCGGCGCCGAAAACGGCCTCGACCTCCTCGCTTGGATGCGCCAAAAACCGGACACGCGTGAGGTCCCCGTGATTGCCGTGACGGCACATGCATTGGTGGCCGAGCAAGAACGGATGCTGCAGGCTGGCTGCAGAGCGTGCTTCTCGAAACCCATCAATTTTGAAGGGCTTAGAGAACAATTGAGTCACTGGCTGCAAGATCGTGCCGTATCTCGGCCGAATTCCTAGCTTCCCTATTGTCCCGCGGTCACGCCGGAATCAATGGGCCGAGGAACGCTAACGTGCCTGCACAGGTTCTTGTCGTTGACGACGACGCTCCCACCTGGGAACTCATTCGGGAAATCCTGTGCTCGGCGGGGACGCGAGGCGGTCTCTCTCACCAACAGCACGAAAGCCGCCTCGCGTCTGCGAACAGACAAGTTTCATGCCATTTTTCTGGATATCCCCGGGCTGTAAGTTCAGTCAATTGGGACCGACCCGCACGTGAAAGGCAAATCGCTTTGTCGTAGGAATCAGCGGAAAAACACGTTGGCGGAGCGCCTTGCCTGACGAATCAAGGCAGATGATTCGCCTGCGTGCGATCTGTCAGCCGTTCCTCCGCGATATCTGGTTCTTCAGCGCCCGGCTCGCGGTCTCTTCCTATTGCGTGCCGCGGGTCATTTCACCTCGACTTTTACGCGCATCCAAGGATGGATGCAGCACTCAAAAAGATGTTCACCTTTCGACAGACCCGTAATCTGGCGCTGGCTGCCTTGAAGGATTCGGGTCTTGGCCACTGCGACGTTTGAAAAGCCGCCGGCACATTCGGGAATTGTGTCCTCACCTGGCGCATTGAGCACCGGCAGAAAGCCGCCACCAAACTGCGCCACCTCGGTGAAGGTGTGAGGCTCGCCGCCCTGGTCAAAAACGTTAAGAATGGTTCCTTTCTTGATGTTGACGGTGTCAGGTTCGAAGTCCCAGCCCGGGTCCGGAGTTCCAGCAGCTGCCTTTGCAAATAAGTCGGACAACTTCGTGAATGCTCCAAGCGTGACGTTCCGGCAGAAATCAGGCCCAAGCGCGGCATTGAAGGTGACCGGATCGCATTCGTCCAAGGCCACCACCTGGGCGACACTTGGTGGAGCTTCTTCCTGTGTCCCTCCGGCGAACATTAAACCGCCAGCGAACATCAAACCGCCAGCGAGTAAGCCGAACTTCGTAACGGTAATTTTCATCATGGGTCTCCTTCGTTCTTGTTCGGGAATTCGCTCGGGAAAGCGCCGGCGGCTGGTGATGTGCATGGCCGTCGATTACTGAGTCTCGAGCGCAAAAACAGCGGCAACTTTCGTTGGGAAAGGCGAAAGTGTCAATCCTTGGCGCCCCTATCTGTTCCCAAAGTTTTCTCCATCCGTAACCTAATGAAGAGATGGGGCTTCGCCGTTCGTGCACACAGGACTCCGCAGAGCAAGAATTGTGATACGCTGTGCGCAGTCCCGGGAAGCTTGGATGTTGGCCTCCACCACAGCAGCGCGCGTGCTGCGCTTCGACGTTTATGAACTCGATTTGCGTGCCGGTGAATTGCGCAAACGAGGGGTAAAGCTGCGTCTGCAAGGTCAACCTTTGCAGCTCCTTGCCATATTGCTGGAGTCTGCCGGCAATCTTGTGACTCGCGAGGAATTAAGCAGCCAGCTCTGGCCGGCCGATACCTTTGTGGACTTCGACCACAGCCTCCACAACGCCATTGGGCGTATTCGCGAAGTTCTGGGTGATTCAGCGGAGACACCCCGGTACATCGAGACGCTGCCGCGTCGCGGATACAGATTCATTGCGCGTGTGGAGGAAGTCCGGGCGCCCCGGATTTCGGAAGCAAATGGCAACAAAACACGTGAAGCGGTGGCAGTCGCGCCGCCAACCAAGCGGCGCGCGGCCCTAGTCGTCACCCTATGCTCTTGTGTTGCGATCGGACTTGCCGCCTGGGCAGCCTGGCGGCACTTTTACAGTAAGAGCCAAGTTCCTCCCATACGCTCCCTCGCCGTTCTGCCGATGCAAAATCTTTCAGGTGATGCAGCACAAGAATACTTCGCGGATGGCATGACAGATGAGTTGATCACGGACCTTGCCAAGGTTGGCGGCCTGCGCGTGATCTCCCGAACTTCTGTGATGCGCTACAAGGGCACAAAGAAGGGTCTGCCCGAGATTGCACGGGAATTGAACGTGGACGCCATAGTCGAAGGATCGGTCATGCGGTCGGATAACCGCGTGCGAATTACCGCGCAACTGCTCCATGCCCCGAGAGATCAGCACCTGTGGGCAGAGACGTATGAGCGTGATCTTGGCGATGTCCTCAGGTTACAGAGCGAGGTGGCACAGGTGATAGCGAGGCAAGTCCGCGCACAGTTGACCCCGCAGCAGCAGGCTCAGCTTCACTCGGTCCGCCCGGTGAACCCAGAGGCATACGATACTTATCTTCGAGGGCGTTTTTACTTTACGACCGAGTTCACCAAGCCTGATTCGCTTAAGAAGGCGCAGCGCCTCTTCGAAGAATCGATTCAAAAGGATTCAGACTTTGCTCTCGCTTACGCGGGGTTGGCAGACACTTATGTCTATTTGGCATTTTCTGGGCGGTTGTCTCGTGATCGTGCGTATCGATCTGCCAGGGAAGCCTTACGCAAAGCCGTGGAACTAGACGACAGCATTGGCGAAACCCACGATACCCTTGGCGTGCTAAATTGGCGATTTGACTGGGACTGGGATGCCGCCGAGCGAGAGTTCAACCGCGCTATTGCTCTGGCCCCGAGTTACAGTTGCGCGCATGAGGATCGCGCCATCTATCTCGGTTTTATTGGCCGACGCGCCGAGGCTCTGGCCGGGATCACGAAGATCAACCAATTGGACTCTGGTCCCAGCTCGGCTATGGCCGAATCAGCGGCCTATTATGAGCTGCGGGATTACCCGAGTTTGATTGAAGCAAGCCGAAGAGGAGTGCTTTCGGACCCGAATGATTCGTCTCAACACTACTTTCTCGGCGTCGGGTACGAAGGTACGGGGAAACTTCTGGATGCGATCTCTGAGTATCAGAAGGCGATTGAGATGTCGGACGGCGATCAGGGCCCCACTGTCTCGTTGGCGCACGCGTATTTAGCCGTCGGCAAGAGAGCCGAAGGGGAGAATATCCTTCGTGACTTAGAGCGAAAATCGAAAAGTGCGCATGTTTCGCCATATACGACCGCAACGATATATGCTGGACTCGGCGAGAAGGACAAAGCGTTTGAGTTCTTAGAAAAAGCTTACCAGGAGAGATCTTTGGATATCTCCTGGCACATCAAAGCTGACTTACGGATCGACAATCTCCGCTCTGACCCGCGCTTTCAAGACCTGGTGCGCCGCGTCGGCTACCCTCAATGATTGTATTCGCAAGGAAAAACCCTCCCGTCGATTGTGATTACAAATGTCGAATTGAGTGGCGCCAGCTCTCCACTTAAGTTGTCATCGCAAGGCTACTTATAATCTCTCAGGCATCTAACAAGCGGGCTCCTGCAACCAACAGATTTTCAAATGGTTTTGAATGCCAACTCTAGAATTTCCTTGCCGATGGAGGAGAAAAAACCATACCCTCGTGGGAGCATGGGAGCAACAGCTATGAAAAGTGCGCGAGCCGGGAAAACTCCCAAAGTTCTCGTCATCGACGCCGGCGGCACGAACATCAAGCTGCTGGCGACCGGGCAAAAAGAGCCGCGCAAAATTCCCTCCGGTCCCGCCATGACGGCGGGCAAGATGGTCCGCGAAGTGAAAGTGTGCGTCAAGGATTGGAAGTTCGACCGGGTGTCCTTGGGATATCCCGGTCCAATCATTAACGGACACCCACTTCGCGAGCCCCATAACCTGGGAGGCGGGTGGATGCGATTCAACTTCAGCAAGGCTTTTGGCCGCCCTGTAAAGATACTCAACGACGCCGCCATGCAGGCGCTCGGAAGCTATAAGGGCGGGCGCATGCTGTTTCTGGGACTTGGCACGGGGCTGGGGTCGGCGATGATTGTGGATGGAATGCTGCAGCCGATGGAGCTGGCACACCTCAGCTACAAAAACGGGAAAACCTACGAAGACTATCTCGGCGAGCGCGGCCTCGAACGATTGGGGAAGAGAAAATGGCGTGCGCACGTTGCGACAGTAGCAAAGAAACTAAAGGACGCTCTGGAAGCCGATTACGTCGTCCTGGGCGGGGGAAACAGTAAGAAATTGAAGAAGCTGCCTGCCGGCACCCGGCTTGGAAGCAATGAAAATGCCTTCCTCGGCGGTTTCCGCATGTGGGAGAAATAGGGAAGAACCATGGCGGCGCCGTCGAGGATGAGTGAGGCAAAGTTGAGCGGGGCGCAGAGTGCGGTCATCGAGCCGGAGATGGTGCGCATCCCGGAGGGTTGGTTTGGGATGGGTTGCGAGAACGGGCGCGATGATGAGAAGCCGGTGCATCGTGTGTGGGTGGATGCGTTTGAGCTTGCGGCTTACCAGGTGACGAACGCGGAATACGAGTGCTTCCTTGCGGCGACAGGTTGTGCGCCGCCGCCCTGCTGGAGTGATGCAAACTTCCAACATCCGCAGATGCCAGTGGTGGCGGTGTCGTGGCGCGAGGCTGCGAGTTACTGCGACTGGCTGAGCGGCGCGACCGGCAAAGGCTATCGTTTGCCGAGCGAAGCCGAATGGGAGCGTGCGGCTCGCGGCGGCGCGGAAGGCTTTTTATACCCGTGGGGAGATGCGCCTCCTGAGATGGTTCCCGATTACGACAAGCGGTGGAAGGTGGGACCGGAGCCCGTGGGCTTGTATCCGCCGAATGCTTATGGGCTCTACAACCTCGGCGACAACGTCCATGAATGGTGCGCCGACTGGTACGACGGCGGTTACTACGAGCGCTCGCCGGAACGAAATCCGCTGGGACCGAAGAGCGGCAGCCGGCGGGCCTCGCGCGGGGGCTCGTGGCGGCATCATATTAAGGTCACGCGCACGGCGGCGCGTTCCAGCATTCCGCCGGAGTTCCAATACGCGGACTATGGTTTCCGGATCGCGCGGTCCTCGACTGCCTGAAAGTGCAACCGCGGCCGGCCTGCGCAAGACCAAGAACCTCGGGCGCAAATTCTGCGCGTGGGAGTCGCGGCTGAAAGAATGAGATTTGGGTTCATGTTAGGATGAGTGGATGCGGGACCGCTCACCTGCTTTGCAGCTGATTGCACTGCTGTTGGGCGTTGCTGCAACGGCTGCGGCGCAGCAGGAGCCGAAGCCGCGAGACCTTCCCGATGCGCCGGCGGCAAAACAGGAAAGCACGTCCCAGAAGCACCAAAATCCCTACAATACAACCATCGAGGTTCTCGGCCGGCGGTCTATTTTCTTTCCCAATATAGCCACCAGCGTGGGCGCGCTGAGCAACAAACAGAAGTTCGAACTTTTTGCGGATGAGAGCGTCGCGCCTTCCCGTTTTCTCAGCTCGGCCTTCGGGGCGGGGATCGGCCAGGCGCAGAATTCGCTGGAGGAGTATGGCCAGGAACTAGGAGGGTACGGAAAGCGTTTTGGTTCTTCGATGGCCACGGCCGCGTCGAACAATTTTTTCGGAACGTTTCTCATTGCGTCTCTGCTGCGCCGTGATCCGCGATACTTTGTGACGCTGCACGGAGGCGCTGGACACCGCATCGGCTACGCGCTTAGCCGCATTGTGGTTTCGCGCAAAGATGATGGCAGAGATGCGGCCAATTGGCCGGGAATCCTGGGCCCGCTGCTGGCCGAGAGCCTGGCGACCGGCTATCTGCCGGTGAAAGAACAAACGGCGGGCCGGACCTTTCAGCGCTACGGAATACGGATCGGCTTAAACACCGCCAGCAACGCGCTCCGGGAATACTGGCCGACGATCTTTCACAGCCTGCGCATCACTAAGATCGCTCCGGGGTTGAAATCGGATCCGGCGGCTACGCCGGGGGCGACTCGGCCATCCCCGTGACGAACACAGACGGAACTGAAAAGCGTGAGAAGTATTACAATGGAGAAGTGGGGCTGTAGCTCAGATGGATAGAGCAACGGTTTCCTAAACCGTTTGTCGGGAGTTCGAATCTCCCCAGCCCCACCAGAAAAGCGTTTTCAGTTATCACTGTTCAGTGTGTAGTTGCGCGAACGCACATGTAGGCGAGGTTGTGGATGGTGCGCGCTCGCGAGAGTACTTGCAGCTGATGCGCTTCGCGCTGGCGTCTTTCGTTAGTAGGACTTTTGCATCGGC
>Ga0137409_10003387_pt1 | contig 16911 bp, 11 predicted proteins | sample CZODoug1_16funga_FD_122059 | JGI IMG/M metagenome (GOLD analysis project Ga0137409, IMG submission 122059) | Vadose zone soil fungal communities from Angelo Coast Range Reserve, California, USA - CZODoug1_16fungal (Hybrid Assembly) | ecosystem: Environmental > Terrestrial > Soil > Vadose zone... | reverse complement strand
ATGGATACGAAGGAAATTGATGCGCAAGGACTAAAACCGATTGCAGCGGAGCTGGCTGCCATCGAAGCCATTCGTGACACCGGCGGCTTACTTGATACGGGCGCGCGTTTGCAAACGCAAGGCGTGGGTGTGCTTTTCACTTTTGGCTCCGACCAGGATTTTAAGGACAGCTCCAAGGTCATCGGAGAAGCGAACCAAGGCGGACTGACACTTCCGGACCGCGACTACTACACGCGTGATGACGACGAATCCAAGAAACTTCGGCAGCAATTTGCAGAGCACATCAGCAAGCTGCTGGTGCTGGCCGGTGACCCGCAAGAGAAAGCCACCGCGGAAGCGAGCACGATCATGGGAATTGAGACTTCGCTAGCGAAGGCTTCGATGACCAATGTGGAGCGCCGCGACCCGGAAAAAATCTATCACAAAATGAGCGTCGGGGACGCCCAAGCCTTAACCCCACATCTTTCCTGGGACGCTTACTTTCGATCCGTTGGCAGCCCTAGGCTCACCGAAATTAACATCGGACAGCCGGAGTTCTTCCGGACGCTCGATGGCATGCTGACTACGGTCTCGCTGGCCGACTGGAAGACGTACTATCGCTGGCACCTCATTAATCGTGCTGCCGGACTTCTTTCCGATCCATTCGTGCAGGAAAATTTCGCGTTCAATGGCCACATTCTGACTGGCTCCAAGGAAATTCGGCCGCGCTGGAAGCGCTGCACTGTCGCGGCGGACCAGCAGTTAGGCGAGGCGCTCGGTCAGATCTACGTACAGAAATATTTTCCGCCGGAAGCGAAAGCGCGAGCGCTGGAGCTGGTTCACAATTTGCTTGCTGCGCTACGCGACGATCTGCAGACTCTGCCGTGGATGAGCCCGGCCACGCGCAAAGCGGCCATCGAAAAACTGGAAGCCTTTACTATCAAAATCGGCTATCCGGACAAATGGCGGGATTACTCGGCCCTGAAAATCGATCGCGGCCCGTACGTTGTGAACGTTTTTCGTTCCACGCAATTTGAAAACGCACGCGACTTATCGAAAATCGGCAAACCGGTTGACCGTGGCGAGTGGGGCGAAACTCCGCCCACTGTCGACGCCTACGACAACCCGCAGCTCAACGAAATCGTTTTCCCGGCCGGAATATTGCAGCCGCCTTTCTACGATCCCAAGCGTGACGATGCGTACAACTATGGCGGCATCGGGGCGGTCATCGGCCACGAAATCACTCACGGCTTCGACGATCAGGGCGCGCAATTCGATCCTCGCGGCAATCTTAAGAATTGGTGGACGCCTGAAGACTTGAAGAGTTTTCAGGAACGCGGCGAATGCGTTGTGAAACAGTTCGATGGGTATGAAGTCGAGAAAGGCTTGCATGAAAACGGGAAGTTGGTCGAGGGAGAGAGCATCGCGGACCTGGGCGGCGTGAAACTCGCCTACGCGGCGTTCCAAAAATCGCTGCATGGCCAACCAGCCGCAAAGGACGCCAACGGCTTCACGCCCGAGCAGCGCTTTTTTCTTGGTTACGCGGAAAATTGGGCCGTCAACGTTCGGCCCGAGCTCGCGCGCCTGCAAACCAACACTGATCCGCATCCGCTACCAAAGTTTCGAGCGAATGGGCCGCTCTCGAACATGGCAGAATTCGCGAAGGCTTTTGGCTGCAAAAAGGGCGAAGCCATGGTGCGCGCAGAAGTTTGCAATATTTGGTAGGAGCTTGCGCTGGTATTGGTGTAAAGGCTCAGAAGTGCAGAACGATGTCCAAGTTTGCCTGCGCACTGTTTCCCCATTCGCCGAACACACGGGTTTTGATCCAGTCCACTTCCGCGCGCAGGGAGAGGTGCGGATAGAAACGGTAGTCCACTCCGCCGCCGATATGAAAGGCAAGGCCATTCTGACTGTGCCCCGCGGTTTGCGGCAGGATGTGCATGCCCCCGCCCATAATGTGAGCCCACGGCTCCAACTTGCGGGCGCGCCAGGCAATTTTCGGTCCGGCGCCATAGCTGAAGAATTTCACGTGTTCGTTGCGGTAGATGGTGGGCGCGAAGGCTGTATTGACTGCGCCCTCAACGGCAAGCCAGTCGTTTGTGAAATAAGTGACGGAAGTATTGGTACCCACACCCGTCGCGTAGAATAGCGACGATCGAAATCTTACGAGCGAGACGCCTAGTCCCACTTGCCAACGATAGTCATCGCGGCTGCCATACGCGAACTTTGGATCGGGAGCAGCAGCGGCGGAAGCTTCAACCGGTTCCGCAGGAGTCTCGCGTTCGGCAAACAGTGTTGAATTCGGCCGCGATTCCCTCGACGCCCAGAGGAACGCTTCCGGCACTTTTGCCGCGACGGAGGTGTTTGCAAAGTCCGCGGCCAAGTTCGCTTGCGACGGAATCGCATTATCTTGCGCTTGTGCACTACCTACAGCGACGATCGCCAACAGGGCAACGAGCAATAGCCTCTTCATATTTTACCTCTTCGAAGGATTGACCCCGGCCCTGGGTCAGCCACACTGCTACGGTAAACAAGCCGTAGCATGATTGTCCATGATATTTACGTCCGCAGGTTCGCGGGGCGGACCGCCATTGCGTTTCGGCGGGACGCGAGCGAAGCCCTGTGCGAGGTTAGTTGCGTTCCGCGGATTGGCTTGCGGCGTTCATCGTTCGCCCTTGCCCACCCACTTCACTTCGGAAGGGATCGAAGCGCTGGTTAATTGCGAAAGGGCCGCTTGTGCGTGGTCTGCGACAATCACCATTCTGTGGTGCGCCGGCCGGAGGAATCCTTCCGCCAAGGCGTGATCAGCCAGCGACAGCAGACCATTGTAGTATCCGGCTACATTCAGAATCGCGCAGGGCTTGCGATGGATTCCCAGCTGCAGCCAGGTAAGGACTTCGCAAAATTCTTCCCAACTGCCGAATCCTCCGGGCAGCAGCAGAAACGCATCCGCGAGGTCGGCCATTAATGATTTGCGCTGATGCATCGATTCGACGACATGCAATTCGGTGAGCGACGTGTGCGCGATTTCTTTTTCAACTAGCGCCCGCGGCATCACGCCGATCGCTTTACCGCCGGCGGCCAATACGGAGTCCGCGAGAATGCCCATCAGACCTACGCGGCCACCGCCGAAGACCAGGGCGATTTTGGATTTTGCGAGGTCGCCGCCCAGTTGCGCGGCCGCCTCGGCATAGACGGGTCGGGTGCCCGAGCTTGAACCACAGAAAACGCAAAGTCGTTGGATTTGGCGGACGGTTTGAGTATTTTCCATGGCAGGTCGCTGGCCGCGTCTAGAGGTTCGACGCCGCGTAGGGACGCAAACGTGGCGCAAGATGCTCTGCCAGGAAAAAGGCACCGAAGAGAAGGGCTGCGTAGACGGCGTCACCTGCGAGCGTGTTCCAGAACAACGGCGCACCGGCGAGATAGCACGCCGCGAGGCCGGCACCGTTGCGTGGGTAACTGCCGAGAAAGGCCCAGACTCCGAAGTTGGTGATCAAGAAGAATTGCAGCGAGCCTAGGAACGTTGCGCCGCTGATGCGGAGAAGATCGCGCTTCTGATTTAAGAGGCGGCCGATCAGCACACTGAGCAGAAAGCTGGCGTAGACCAGGGGACTCAACCGGTTGAAACCAATGATGGCGTCGGTGGCAAACATCACCAGCAGGGGAAAGAGAAAGGCCACACGGCGGTCGCGAACCATTGCGCCGGAAAACAGCGCTATCGCGCCGACTGGGGTGAAGTTCCACGGGTGCGGAGCGAGACGCAGCGCGGCGGCAAGGATGATCATGGTGAAGATCAGGATGGTGCGGAGCAGTAGGGATTCTCTTTCGGATTTTTCGATGGGCATTTTGATTCTCCTTTTTGGAGCAGGTTTAAACCCGGTTCCCGCTAGTGCTATGTGCTTGCCGCGCTGGGGCGCAGCAATGCTGCGCCCCTACGGAAGATTCCGCCGGGAGCAGGTCGCAGTAAATGAAGGAGTCGCGCTCGACCACTTCTCCAAGCATTACCGGAACTGGTTTGCGGAAAATGGGGCCGTCAAAGACAAAGGTGTGGAATTCGCCGTTTTCGCCGCAGGGATCGACGCCGGCGGGCAAGTCGTGAAAAAACGAGGCATCGAGCTCGCGACCGGCGAAGCTGCGATCGAGCACTTTGGGATCTACACAGGCTGTGATGGCGCGGAATCCGGCGGCGTGGAAGCTGCGGATTAATTCGCGGGTATCGCGCTTCCAGATGGGGAAGAGCGCGGTCATAGCGATGCGGGCGAGATTTTTTTCACGGTAGACGCGGAGATCTTCGAGGAAGATGTCGCCGAAGGCGACCGTGCGGACTCCGGCGTCGTAATGGATGCGCAAGGCTTCTTCCATACGCGCTTCGTAGATGGGATTGACGCATTGCGGCGGAATGCGCACCTCGTGTAGCGGCAGCCCGATGGATTGGGCTTGCTGCACGAGGAGTTCGCGGCGGACGCCGTGCATGCTGATGCGATCGTAGGTTTCGGTGACGGTGGTCAGTAGCGCGGCGATGGGGACGTTGTCCTGGCGCAGCGCGTGAAGGGCCATGGCGCTGTCTTTGCCGCCGGACCAGCAGAAGAGGATGGGTTGGACCATAGTTATTCGCTCCTTCGAGCGCATCGTTTACGGAAGACCGGCGGAGCATGCTGCGCCACTTCACGGGAACCGACAGCGAAGAGGAGGAGTAGACACATTTCGTCTTGCTGAAATAGGGCGCAGCGGTGCTGCGGCCCTACGGAGCCCCCAAGACGGGCACGGGTGTCCCGTGCCCCTACTGAAAGTGCTGGCATTAGTTTTTGCCTGCGAAGCGGTAGTTCATTCCTACGCGGACGTCGCGGCCTAGGGCTGGGAAACCGATGGCATCCTGATATTGCTTGTCGAAGACGTTGGTGGCGCGGGCGTAGAGCGAAATGCCGCGGCCGAAATTGTAGCTGCTGGCGACATCGAAGCGAGCGTAGCCGGGATTTCGCGTTTGCCCGAGAAAAAGAAAATCGCTGTCGGTACGCGAGCCGCTGAAGTATCCGGCGACTGTAACCGTGAATTGTCGAAACGAGGAGCTTAGCGTCACCGAGCCAGAGTGGGCCGGGCGGCGGAGCAGGTGGTTGCCGACGATTTCAGCGGGGTCGAAGGCATTGGGCGAGACGAGAACGCGCGTGTCGTCGTAGGAATAATTTCCCGCGAGCATGAGCCAGTGGACGAGGCGAGCTTCAACCGCGATATTGGTTCCTCGTGCGCGCGCCAGATCGGTGTTGAAGAAATTGCCCCAGAAGGCCGGGCAACCGAGCGGTTGCGGAACAGTGCACGGGCTGAACGGAGAGCAGGACGTGAAACTGATGATGTTGTAGAAACGACTGGAAAAATAATCGGCTGAAATTTTCACGCGGTCGTTTGCTAGTTTTTGCTCGAGACCGGTGTTCCAGGTTTTGCTGGATTCGGGTTTGAGTTCCGGATTGCCGGGGAAACATGGGCTGCTGCCGGCGTTTTGGTCAAAACGCGGCTCAACAATGCCTTGGCCGTAGAAAAAGCGATAACGCGTGCCGCCCCAGAAGCCGCTGCCGTAACGGAGGATCAGCGATGCGCCGACCCGCGGCACGACACGTGTGCCGAAGGTACCGTTGGCCTCAGCGCGCGCGCCGAAATCGAGAGAAAGACGCGATAGAGGCAAATAGCGGAAGTCGAGATAGCCGCCTTGATTGTTGCGGCGAAGATGGCCGATGCCGAGGAAGGAGATGTCGGCGTTTTCGACTTCATATTGGTAGCCAGCGGTGGCGCTGAATTTGCGAAGGATGTAGCTGGTTTGGGTATTGACGCTGGCCCGGTTGTATTCGCTCCTTGCGCCGGGCGAGGTGAAATCGCAAAACTCCGCGGTTGGTACGGCGGCCGGATTGGTTTGCGGGCAGCCGGCGAAGGGATCGGTGGCAAAAAAACTTTGGATGGGATTGGCGGTGAACACGTGATGGTAGGACTCTGCGCCGCTGAGTTGGTGATGCCAGTGCGCGCCGCTGGTGAAGTCCCAGCGAAGGTTGGAACTGAAATCGTGGAGATCGTTGACTTGGTGGAGGCTCGGAGGGGTGAGCAAAGTTTGGCCGGGAATGCCGGCTTCGCTGGTGTTGTTGCGAAGTGAAAGACGGAGCTGATTGGTTTCGCTGAAGGCGTAGCCAAAGTTTCCCGAGATTGTGCGGTTGCGGAAGGAGTCGTTGGGACCTTGACCGTCCGATGTGAAGTAAGAGGCTGCGCCGGAATAGTCGAAGGAGCCGAGAAGGCCGCTCAGTTGTGCGCCACCACGAACCGTGGAGAAACTGCCGCCTTCGGTGAATAGCGAGATGGCGGGAACATGAGTTTCGCCGCGATGGGTAAAGGCCTGGATTACCCCGGAGACGGCGTCGGTGCCGTAGAGTGCGCTTTCGGCACCGCGCACGACTTCGACTTTATCGATGTTGTCGAGCGTGAAATTGGAAAAGTCAAACGTGCCGCCGGGTAGGTTTACGGCGGTGCCGTCGACCAGCACCTTGGTTTGATAGGAATTGCCGCCGTTCAAGAAGATGCCGGCGAAGCCGCCTTCAGGACCGGTGCGGTCGATGGAGACGCCCGGCGTGTATATCAGGACATCGGTGAGGGAAACGGCTTGGCGCTTCTCGATTTCGTCACGGGTGATGACGGTTACGGATGCGGAAGTTTCCTGCGCCAAGGCGGGTTCCGCTTGCGCGGTGACTACCACGCTAGCGGCGAGGCGCTCGAGTTCGAGGTGGAGATCGAGTTTGCGAGATTGTCTCGCGGAAAAATCCAGAATCAAGTCACGGGGGACGAAGGATTCGCGGGTGAAATGGATACGATAGCGGCCGGGCGGAACAGCGAGCGCGTAGGAACCGTCGTTTTTGGAGGTGGTCGTTAAAAGCACAGCGTTCGGCGTGCCGTCGGGCTGGGCGGTGACGCGGACGCCGGGGACAACCGCGCCGCTGGAATCCACTACGGTACCGTAAAAATGAGCAGCGGATGAAGAATCGGATTGCGCTTGCACGGAAAAAGCGGAAGCCAGAAAGAAGAAAGCGAGAAAGGCAAAACGGCGGATCGTCGGTTTCATGTTTGTCCTCCACTCCCGCACGCGTGGGAGCTTGAAGGTTGGCCCTGGCGACAACGTGTATCGCACGGGCTGCGAACTTCGCCGGTCTCCTGGCTTTGGCGGGTGAATTTGGCTCGCATTTGCGGGCCTGTGCGCGGCCTTCCCACGACGACGCCTGGCTTTTCCGTGTGACCCAGAGCGGCCCTGCCGGGTCAGCCAAGCGCATCGTCGCAGTGACTTGCGCAGTCTCGATTCCGCCGTACAGTCGCGCGTCGGCGACGGCTTTCTTGCTTGCCTCTCGATTTGATTCGAGGGCGGAACAAGTGCAACCCGATTGGGTTGCCCGTCTTCCCGAGCACGAAGTTCGCGGTGATGGTGAGGGGCCGAAGCCCGCTAGTGGTTGCTAAATGCCGCAGCAACGGACGCGGCGTTGGGCTAACAAAAGACTTCTACGGACTTGGTAACAAATTCACACGAGGACGACCGTTCGGACCTTGCTCGACGGTGAGCGGCGTGTGAAAAACCTGTTCCAGCAAATCACGCTGATAGACGCTGGCTGGAGAACCTACGCGCAAGCTTTTGCCTTTTTGAAGCAGCACAACCTGATCGGCGTATTCGGCGGCGAGGTTGAGTTCGTGGGTGACGACCACGACGGTGTAGCGATTTTCCGCAGCTAGGTGGCGTAACGTGGCGAGTAGATCGACCTGCGCGCCGATGTCTAGATGCAGGGTGGGCTCGTCGAGCAGAAGCAAAAGCGGTTGCTGGGCTAGAGCGCGCGCAAGAATGACGCGCTGCTTTTCGCCGCCGGAGATTTCGCTCATCCAACGATCACTGAGATGATCGGCGCCAACCTGGGCGAGGGCGTTGCGCGCGATGATTATGTCGTTTTCACTTTCGAAGCGCAGGGAACGCCCATAGGCGTGACGGCCCTGCAGGACAAATTCCCACGCGTGAGAAGGAAATAAAAGGGGACTTTCCTGCTGAACCATGGCGATGCGTTGTGCGCGGGCGCGCGGGGCCAGAGTGTGGGTGACAAAACCGTCCAGCAAGACACGCCCGGAAAGAGGTTCGAGCGCACCGGCGATTATTTTGAGAAGAGTGGATTTGCCGCTGGCGTTGGGACCGAGGATGGCGACGATCTCACCGGGGCGGGCTTGGAAGCTGTTGGCTTCGAGGGTGAAGAGCGGGGCCTGGGAAGGATTGGCGGAATAGGCGTAACTGACCTGCTCGACGCTGAGGCGCACATCGCTCGCGGAGCGGGGAGCGTCACCAAAGTTCGGCCACGCGTAGGAGGTGTGTGCAGGGCTGCTCATGCAGCACCTCGGCGCAACAGATAGATGAACAGAGGGGCTCCGGCGAGCGCGGTCATTGCTCCTACGGGAAGCTCCGATGGGGCGACCACCGTGCGCGCCAGCGTGTCCGCCAGCACCAAAGCGATAGCTCCACCCAATGCCGCCGTGGGCAACAACGTGCGATGGTCCGAGCCAAAGAGCAAACGCATCACGTGCGGAACGAGCAGACCGACATAGCCAATAGCGCCGCTGACGGAAACGGCGAGCCCAGTAAGAATGGATGCGGCGATGTAGACCACGAGGCGCACACGTCGAACATCGACGCCGAGGTGCATTGCCTCCTTTTCGCCGGCGAGAAGCAGATTTAGATCGGAAGCGGTGGTGTAGATGGCGCCTGCGGCGGCGAAAAATCCTACGCCCAGAACCCAACGCAAGCTTTGCTGCAAAGGCGTGGAAAGATCTCCCATTAGCCAGAATTGCATACCGTGCAGATCACGGCCAGCGGTCGTAAGGAGAAACATGATGATAGCGGACAGAAAGGAGCCTGTGATGATACCGCCCAAGAGCAGCGTCGCGGTATCCATTTGGCCTTGTCGGCGACCTAGAAAATATACGGCGGCGACCGTTGCTGCGGCGCCGAAGGCCGCACCGAACGGAGTCAGTAACACAAGAAGCCAAAGGGGCAAAGCGAGGTGCGGCTCGACAATGAGAGCGAGGACGGCACCGAGGGCTGCTCCACTGGACACGCCGAGTACGTATGGATCGGCCAGCGGGTTGCGGAGCAGTGCTTGGAAGCTAGTGCCAGCGACGGAAAGGGATGCGCCGACCACAATCGCGAGAAGAATGCGTGGCAAGCGAATTTCGATAATGATCATGCCGTAATCGCTGGTTAGAGCTTGGGTCTGATGAAGCAGAACGCTAATCAAGTCGCGCCCAAGACCGTAGAGAGAAACCGGAACGGCGCCCAGCTTGAGGGCCACCACCACGACCACAAAGAGAATCGCGGCTAGCAAGCTGCACTGAAGAAAGAGGCGCCGTAGCGTTAGTCGGCGCACGTCGGCTCCTTCACGTTAGCGCATGCGCCGTCTAGCCAAAGTAACGATTTGGCTGTCGGGGGAGATGCTGGTGCCAGCGCTGGTTGCCCGCTACCACTCAGTTGTTTTTCGGAGAACACTTCGGGATGGAGCTGTCGGGCAAGATCCTCAAGGGCGGAAACCAGACGCGGAGCTGGGCGATTGATGGCATCACTAATGGTCACGTAGCGGTGATTGCGCACGGCATTCAAAAGACGCCAGCCCGGAAGATCGGGAAGGGTATCAGCGTTGTGCGGCGACGCGCCAAGATGCGACTCCACAAAAACTAAAAATTCCGGCTGAAGACGGACGACTTCCTCGAGATTTACCTGCGGCCAGTTCTGCGAGGAATCGACAACTGAAACGGCACCGGCATAGCGCAATGCGTCGGCGATGAAGGTGTCTTTGCCAATGGAGATGAGCGGCTCGATCCAGATGATGAAAAGAACCCGACGGGGAGGAAGGGACGTGACGCGATGCTGTAAATTAGCTAGCGTGCGCCGAAGATTATCGGCAATGAGTTCCCCAGATGGAGAGGCACCGAGCAAGTCGGCAAGACGCTTCGTGGAAGAGATGATGGCATTTACATTCGGGGGATCTGTTGCGTAGGACGGAATTCCGATTTCTTCGAGCGCCTGGACGGTTTCGAGCCGATTGAGATTTTTTGTCACGAGCACGAGATCGGGATGTAAAGCAACAATTGCCTCGAGACTGGGATTCTTTGCGCCGCCGACTTTGGGTTTCTGCTGGGCTTCGGGAGGGAAATCGCAGTAATCGGTATCGCCAACAAGTTGATCCTGCAGTCCCAGCGCGTAGATGGTTTCGGTAAGGTTGGGAGCGAGGGAAACGATGCGATGAATGGATAGCGGGACGCGGATGGTGCGGCCGGTTTCGTCCGTGACTTGGCGAGAAGCGGGAGGCGCGGGCAGCGGCGCCGGTGTTCTTTGCGAAGCAGCGCAGTGGCCAAAGGAAAATAGCAGGGAGACCGCAGCGGCAGCGATAGGTCTAAGAGTCGCGTGAGTGAGCAATCGCAATACGAGTCCCCATTGCGAGAAGGACCACCAACGAAAAAGCCCCATGCGAGCAGCGATGGGGCTCAAAGACGGCGCTTCTTCTCGCGAAAAGCGCAATCTGCGCGGCACGGGAGGGTGGCCTGGCTTACGGCTTTTCAGCCGATTACAGTGGCGGGACCGCGGCCGATTCGCACGGCCTTCCCCGCTTCCCTTGCCTGCAAAAATGAAAGATGAGTGTATGCCGGGTGTGGGAGGGAGTCAATTTGATTGGTTTGGAGTACCGCTGTGTTTGCAATCACTCCTAAAGAGGATTCCGGGTACGGTTGACAGCGCAAAAGCGGGTGCCCTTCGCGGCTCAGGATAAACAAGACCGCTGCACTCCAAGGACTAGCGGTTTTTCCAATTGGGCTTGCGCTTTTCTACTAGCGCGCGGAGACCTTCTTGCGAATCTTCAAGTTTGTAAAGCTCGTTGAGAAAAATACCCATGGATTTCTTAAGGCCTTCGCGGAGTGAGAGGCCCATGCCGCCGAGGATAGCTTTTTTGGCCATGGCCAGAACCGGGCCGGAGTGCGAAGTAATGCGCTCAACCAATTCGTTCACGGTCGCTTCAAGCTTGGCTTCGGGGACCAGGCGAGTGACCAGCCCAAGTTCGAGAGCGCGTTCGGCGGTAACGGCTTCGCCGGTCAAAATAATTTCAAGCGCGCGCTTTGGCCCAACCAAGAAAGGAAGAATGGTGGAGGCGAGAGGAGGAAATACGCCGATGGTGATTTCTGGTTGCGCGAAGCGGGCTTTCGGCGTGGCGATTACGAGGTCGCCGAAAGCGGCGAGTTCGGCGCCTCCGCCAATAGCCGGGCCGTTCACGACGCAGAGAACGGGCTTGCTGACCTCGAGCATTGCGGCAAAGGCAGCCTGGAAAGCTTCCAGCATTTGGTAGACACGTTGCGCAGTGTACTCGCCGATGTCAACGCCGCCGCTAAAGACTTTGCAGGCAGAGTCTATGACGATGAGCTTGACTTCATCGTGCTCGCCGGCAAATACGATGCCGTCGGCAATTTCTCGGAGCATGGCCTCATTCAGGAGATTGTGATCGGGACGATTGAGGGTCAGGCGAGCGACGCCGGCGTCCAGGCGAAACTTTACGAATTCAAAACTTTCCGGTTTGCGACGCGCGGGTCCAGTGGTGAACTGTTCGGCGGTAACGGTTTCGACCATGCTGATTGCCTCCTGAACCGATGACTACGCTCATAGCCGCAGAAAATCGGACAAATTTGATGCTAGCACAGGGCTCGCATTTTACTTTTTGCGCGCGGGACAGGCGTGCGCAATCAGTTTCCAAGCGAATTTGTCGCCCAACAGCGTAATCGAATGGGCACGCTGAGCTTGAGCGAAGTCCACCCGTGCGAACATCAGATGCGGGAAATATGGCTGCTGATATCAGGACGGATACTGCGTTTGCGGTGCAACTCGTGGGCTCGGTCGATGGCGAGGGGTTGCCGCCGGAGGGAGCTTGGGAAACAGCTCCGCCTGTTTCTTTTTGTGCGGATTGGCAGGGAAAGAACGCGGACCGGCAACGGGAAACTCAGGCGCGACTGTTGTGGAACCCGGAGTTTTTGTTTTTGCGATTTGATGCGCGGTACCGGAGCATCAACGTTCTTGCGGATGGCGAACCGACGAGAAGGCGCGACAGGCTTTGGGATCGAGACGTATGCGAGGTGTTTCTGCAGCCGCGTGGATCGCACCCGGATTGTTACAAGGAAATTGAAGTGGCACCGAATGGATTGTGGGTTGATCTGGAGATTGCTCCAGGAGAAAAACGCGATTTGCGCAGCGGCCTGCGCCAGCGTGTGAATATAGATGAGGTGCAGAAGCAGTGGCAGGCGGTCTTGGCAGTGCCGATGAAGAGCCTGATTGCACGTTTTGAGATGCCAGCGGTGTGGCGGGTAAATTTCTTCAGGGTGGAAGGGGCGGAGGAGCCGCGCTTTTACTCGGCTTGGCGGCCGACGAATACACCGGCGCCAAATTTTCATGTACCGGAAGCGTTTGGGGCCCTGGTGTTCACGGAGGCTGGCGGCAAGATTGGGGCCTAGCGAAGCTGCTGATTTTTTCTTATGCTTGCGGCGTGCTGCGAGTCCGCTTATTCGTCCTGCGTGGATTGATTATTGTTTTGAGCGCCTGCTATGGATCAAGGGCGCTCGTCGCGCAAACTGCGGCGCGTGCAAGTTCTCCTGACAATTCTCCCGTGGTGACCAAGGTCGAGCCGCCGAATTGGTGGTTGCGGCTGACGCCGGAACTAATGGTGCTGCTGAGCGGGCGGAACCTGGAGGCGACCGGCGTCTCCTGCAATTTGGCGGATCTGGTGGTGGAACGCACGCAGGCGGCTGCGGGTGGCGATTATCTCTTCGTGTGGCTGAAATTGGGAGCGGGACTGAAATCGGGGACGGCGGTTTGCCGGATCATTACACCGACCGGGACGGTTTCGTTTGAATTGCCACTTTCTGCGCGCGAACAGACTATTCACAAGTTTCAGGGGCTGACGACGGCGGACTCAATATATCTGATCATGCCGGACCGTTTTGCAAATGGCGAGCCGGCGAATGACGAGCCTGCGGAAGCGCCGGGATCGCATAATCGTGCGAAAGCGCGCGCGTATCATGGCGGGGATTTGCGAGGGATTCGCGAGCATCTGGATTATTTGAAAGATTTGGGCGTTACGACATTGTGGCTGACGCCGATCGTCAAGAACGGCGCCACGGAGGATTATCACGGATATGGCGCGGTGGACCTGTATGCAGTCGAGCCGCACCTGGGAACCTTGCGGGATTATCAAGAGTTGGTTGCTGCGGCGCACCAGCAGGGGATGAAGATTGTTTTCGACGTCGTGCCGAATCACGTTGGCCCCAGACATCCGTGGGCCGCGAAGCCGCCATTGCCGGATTGGTTTCACGGAACTGTGAAGAATCACCTGAATTCGTCGGCGCCGGTGAACGGAACTTTTTACGGAGAGCCGTCAAATCAGGGACATGACTTGTTCGAAGCGCTCGTTGATCCGCACGCGCCGTCTCGACTTTGGCGCAACCTGACCGAAGGATGGTTCGTAGATCTTCTCCCGGACATGAATACGGAAAATCCTGTGGTCGCGCGGTATTTGTTGCAGAACGCAATCTGGTGGACGGAGGGTTCAGGATTGGACGGTTTTCGTGTGGACACGTTTCCGTATGTGTCACGAGAATTCTGGGCGCGGTGGCACGCGGGACTGCGAAGGATTTATTCGCGCCTGACGACCATCGGAGAAGTATTTCATCCCGACGCGAGCGTGACTTCCTTTTTTGCCGGCGGACAGAAGCGTTACGACGGGATCGATACAGGCGTGAGCACGCTTTTTGACTATCCGTTGTATTTCGCGTTGCGCGACGTGTTGCTGAACGGCGCGCCGACGGGACGTATAACGGATGCGTTGCGGCACGATGGGCTGTATCCGCGGCCGGATGAGCTGGTCACATTTTTTGGTAATCACGACGTAGCACGGTTCGCGAGCGCAAAAGGGAGTTCGGTCGCGAAACTAAAAATGGCGTTTGCTCTGACGCTTACGCTACGCGGAATTCCGCAATTTTATTATGGCGATGAAATTGGCATGCCGGGAGGCGACGATCCCGACAACCGGCGAGACTTCCCTGGCGGCTGGCGCGAAGACACGAAGAATACATTTTCGGAGACGGGGCGGACACGCGAGCAGCAGGAAATATTTTTGTATGTTCAGACGTTGCTGCATTTGCGACACGAACACGCGGCCCTGAACGGGAGGCGGCTTTGGCATCTCTTTTCCGATGAGGCTTCTTACGTTTTCCTGCGCGAATCGGAAGAAGAGCGAGTGTTAGTAACTTTTCACAACTCGGCGCAGCCGAGGGAATTGCGGTTTACATTGGCGGACACACCGGCGCAGAACGCGGCTCGAGTATCGAGATTATTCGGAGAAGCGAGCGCGGAATTGAGCGGTAGAGAAGTCCACATCCGTGCGCCCGCGGCGTCGGTTTCCATTTTTTCTTTGGACTAAGCTCAAAACATCAGCTGTGCGGTCCAGTTCTGTGCGGCGTTGGGCACGGTAAAAACAACCGAGTGCCCGGCAGCGTCGTAGCGCCATTCGTGAGAGGCCCGATCGCCAAGGCGTAATTCCTTAGGCTCAGTATTTGCACCGTAAACCGTTATTTCCGCCGTGTTCCACCACGGCCGAAACGAGTTCTTCTCGGTTGCAGAAGTAATGGTGATCGAAGCAGGCGACGCTTGGCAGGCATAGTTCACCCGCAATAAGTCGCCTCGTTGGTAGGCGAAGCTGTGGCCATCATCTTGATAGAGCGAGCCGTGGCAGTCTTCTCCCGCGTATACACGCAATTCAAGGGACCCGGCTGGTTTTTCGCCGGTATTTTGCACCACCGCCTGTGTTGGAATAATCGCGCCAGCTCGAACGTAAAGAGGCATCTCATCGAGCGCGGGATGCAGGGTAATTTTGGTTTTGCTGCTGAGGCTTTGCGAAGTCCAATAGTCATACCAGTCTCCGGGCGGGAGTTGCACTTCTTCGGCATCGACCATCTCCGTGGTTACAGGAGCGACGAAGAGGTCGCTGCCGAACAGAAAGTCGCGGTTGTTGCCGTAAAAAGCTTCGGCTTGCGGGTAGTCGAGAAAAACCGGGCGCATGGCGGGGAGTCCGGTGCGCGAGGCTTCTTCGATCGCGGTGTAAATGTAGGGAAGAAGGTGATAACGAAGCTCCACGTAGCGGCGGCGAATGGCTTCGTGCTGTGGGCCGTGGACCCAAGGTTCCTGATCCAACGTACCGTAGCCGGTGTGGTCGCGATAAATGGGATTCAATGCGCCAACCTCAAACCAACGGGTAAGGAGATCGGCGGGAGGCGAACCCGCGAAACCACCGATATCGTCGCCAGCCATCCAGTAACCGCCAAGCCCTAGGCTGAGCAGCATAGGCGTGCTCATGTTGAGGTGATTCCAGGTGCTGCTGTTGTCACCGGTCCAAGTGGCGGCGTACCGCTGAGTGCCGGTGTAGGCGGCGCGGGTGAGCACGAAGGGCCGCTCGTCGGGCTGCAACTTGCGCAAGCCGTCATAAGTGGCACGAACGTTTTCCATGCCGTAGACGTTGTGAATGGCGCGATGATCGAGCGTCGTGCCGTCATCGAGGCGGTGCCGAGTGTCTAGCGGCATGGTCTTATCGGCACGTTCAAAAAGCGCAGGCTCGTTCATGTCGTTCCAAAAGCCGGCGACGCCCATGCCGACGAAGTCTTTGTAGAGAGTTCCCCACCAGTCGCGCGCGCGAGTTAGGGTGAAATCAGGAAACACGCTTTGGCCAGGCCAGACGACTCCCACAAAGGTAGAGCCGTCGGGATTTTTGACGAACACATCATTCTTGGTGCCGGAGTCGTAGGGAAAGTAACCGTGGCCGGGATCTTTCTTGATGTGCAGGTCCGTGATGGTTATCAAGCGGAAGCCCTGCGAGCGCAAGTCCGCGACCATCTGCTCGAAATGGGGAAAGCGTTCACGATTGATGGTGAACGGAGCGTTGCCTTGCTGAAAATCGATATCGAGATAGATCACGTCGGCAGGAATTTTCTTTGCTCGCAGGGTAGAGGCGATTTCGCGGACGCGGGCTTCCGGGTAGTAGCTGTAACGGCTCTGCTGATAGCCGAGACTCCAGAGCGGCGGTAGAGGCGAGCGGCCGACGAGGCCGGTGTACTGCTCGATTACTTTCTTGGGGTCGGGGCCGGCGAAAAAATAGTAGTTGAGCTCGCCACCTTCGGCGCCGAAGGAAAAGTAATCGGGCGATTCCTTGCCGAAATCAAAGCTGCTGCGGTAGGTGTTATCAAAAAACACACCCCAGGCGGTGCCTTTGTGCAGGCCCATGAAAAAGGTGATGGCCTTGTACATGGGATCGGTAGATTCGCCCCATCCGAAAACATCGGAATTCCACATGGTGAAAGCGCGATTGCGCCGGTTCATGGGACCGGTCTTGTCGCCCAAACCGTAATAATTTTCGTCGGCAGGCATTTTTTTCCAGACGTGTACGCGGGAGCCGTCGAAGGCCATGGGGAGAGTGGGCTCGTCGGCGAGTAAGACATTTCCAGCGCTGTCAGCAAAACGGATGAGTAAGGGCGACTTCTGAACGAGCACAGAGCCATTGCCAACAGTGATCTTTAGCTCGCTCTTGGAGTCCATAACGTCGATAGTCGGGGATTGAGGCGTAGCGACGACGGCCCAGGACGAATCTTTGGGGAAGTTGCCCAGAGGGACCACGCGAACGCGGAAGACGCTGTCATTGAAAGCGGTGATGCGCACCTTGGCGCGGCCTGCGGTGAGTTCCGCTCCATCCTTCAACTTTTCCACGCGCTGCACAGCGCCGATGTGCTGCCAGCCTTGGGCCCAGACGCCCGTCGCGCAAAATGCGAAGGCGAGCAAAGACAGAGCGGAGCGTCTTGCAAAAAAGA
>Ga0137409_10003385_pt1 | contig 16917 bp, 15 predicted proteins | sample CZODoug1_16funga_FD_122059 | JGI IMG/M metagenome (GOLD analysis project Ga0137409, IMG submission 122059) | Vadose zone soil fungal communities from Angelo Coast Range Reserve, California, USA - CZODoug1_16fungal (Hybrid Assembly) | ecosystem: Environmental > Terrestrial > Soil > Vadose zone... | reverse complement strand
AACAGCTCTTTGCGCAGCACGGTGTGGCGGCCGAGCATGTAGCTGAGCAGCTCCTGGATCTCCTGCCGGAACGCCCGCACCACCCGAATGCCGGAAAACGTCTCGCCGACTCGACCATCGACCACCTCCACATCCTTGCGCACGGAGCGGTAAATCGGCCGAATGCGCCGCGCAAAGATGAGGCTCAGCACCATCACGCCCGGGATGATCGCCATCGCGGTCAACGCGAGCTGCCAGTTGAGGGCCATCAGGATGACGATCGCGATGACCAGCCGGATGACCGAAATCGCGGGCGACACGATCGCCATCTGGAGCAGGCCGGTCGTCGTCTCGACGTCTCCGGTGAGACGGGACAGAATGCCCCCCGTCTTCATCTCCCACAGCCGCGCCAGCGGCAGGTGCAGCAGGCGTTCGTACAGCGAGCGCCGCAGCGCCAGCATGACGCGCACGTTGAGCAGCCGCTGGCGGTAGTCCTTGAACCCGCCGCCCACGTGCGAGAGGATGATCACCGTGAGGAACACCAAGCCGGTGAGGTTCAGGCGGCTCAACCGGGCGCTGTTATCGAGCCCCTTGTTGAGGATGATGTGGTCGACGATGAACCGGATGAACAGCGGCTCGATCATCTGCAGACCGGCCACCACCAAGGCGAGCAGGAACACCGCACCCAGCGCGTTGCGGTGCGGCTTTAGCCAACGCAGGTATTCGCGCAGGTAGGCGCGCCGGGCGCCGGGGCGTCCGGGCGTCGGCGGACCGCCGTCATCGTCGGACTTGGCGTCGAGGCGCCGCTGTTTATAGTCCTCGACGAACTCGTTATAGCGCTTCCTGGAAGAACGAGCGGGGCTCACGCTGGAACGTGAACCCCGCCATTCACCGTAGTCAATGTCTTACTTGCCGAGTTCGGTCACGACCGCGATCAGCGCCCGGAGTTTCGGCTGATCGGTCGATCGCTGCACATCAGCGTTGAGCTGCGTCGCCACCTGGCTCAGCTGACCACGGCGCGCCTGCCCCGACGCCCGCTCGGCCTGGGTCAGCGCGTCACGGGTGGCGTTGATCCGTTGCCGGGGGAGTCCGTTGGAGCGCGCCAGCTGATCCAGGTACGCGCGCGCTACCACGAAGCTCGCCGGCCAGACCAGCTTTTGCTGGTCCTGGGCGTTCAAGTAATCGAAATGCACCAGCTTCGCCGCGTCGATCTCGTTCTGCGTGAGCAGCGTGTTCGGCGTCAACTCGAAGATGTCGAGCCCGCGCGCGATCTCGGAGCTGACGATGTAGCCGTTGTACCAGTAGGCAGACCACGAACCCGCGCCCACGAGCTTCGTGGAATCCATTGGTCCACGATCGAAGTAGGCTAACTCCCGGGGATGCGACGGATCGGTCCACTCGAACACCGACACGCCGCCCTGATACCAGCCCTGCGCCATGATGTCCCGGCCAGGAACCGGGATCAGCGTGCCGTTGTGTGCGACGCAATTCTCGTTCGAGGTCTGCGCGACCGGGAGCTTGTAGTAGCTCTGGAACGTCATCGTGGGGTTCGCCAGCGTGAAGATCGCGTCCGCACCCCACTCGGGTTTGTCGGTCACGCGGCACCGCGGCTGCAAGCCGCCACCCCACTCGTCCGAGAACAGGATCTTGGTACCGTCGTTGTTGAACGTGGCCGAGTGCCAGAACGAGAAGTTCGAATCGGCGACGGCGCCGGTCCGCGTGGGATTCGCGACGTCGCGAATGTCGAGCAGCAGCCCGTAGCCGCCGCACGCCCCGCCCGCCAGGCCGATCGCCGGATACACGGTGATGTCGTGGCACTGCGTCGGGCCGGGACGTGGACCCGTGCGCGGCGGCCCCAGCACGATGAGATCGACGATCTGTTGGGCACTGGCGCGGAATGTGGCCGTGTCGGCGGCCGTCGGCGTGCCTGTCCCCCCGCGTGCCTTGACGATGCTGTCGAGCCGGAACCTCACGAAGTTCGGCCCGAGCACGATGTCGACGGTATCGCGCTGCCCTTTGATTTGGGCGGTGTACCCGCCCGCTGCCCGGGCGGAATCCGCGACGCGTTTCGCCTCGGCGAGGTCCTGTGGTGCGGACGCATGGGTCGGCGCCTCGGTCAAATCCTGGAAGATGCGGGGTGAGCTGACGATGTGCGCCTGCTCCGGGTGCGCCAGCGGCACCTGAATGACCTCGATCCGGAACAACGCCGTGTTGGGATTGGAATCGGGCTGTGCGGCCGAGCAGCCGGCCAGCTCATTGGGTGACCGCACGGGCGCCGAGCCCGACACGTAGATGTAGACGTTGTCCGTGTCGTTGGGCGACGTCACAACGGTATGGGTATGCGACCCGCGGCACGTCTGTACGTCGATGATGTGCCGCGGAGTGGAGAGATCGGTACCGTCGAAGATCCGGATGCCGCGCAGCCGGTCGTGGCTCACCGTGTCCGACACGCCCTGGGTGCCGCAATCGCTCCGCCCGTTCAGCGCTTCGCCCGAGACGAACAGGAGATTGCGGTACACCGACACGTCACTCTGTGACCCGGGACAGACGAACGCCTTGAACAGCTTCGGCACCTTGGGGTTGGAGATGTCCCACACCTGCAGGCCGTTAAAGTTGCCCTGGATGACGTAGTTGCCGCGGAACGTCAGGTCCGAATTGATAAAACGGAAGTCGCCAGGCGTATCGCGGTTGATGAAATCGGGAGAGGGCGGCGTGTTCGACACGAGCCGCATGTTCCAGGCAGCCTCGCCCGCATTGAACCACCCGGCGCGCAGGCCGATGCGTGGATCGGGCGCCGGCGCCGTCGTGCGTGGCGTGGCGGACGCCACTGGGGTATTCGACTGCGTCCGGCCCGTCGAGGCAACGATGGCGGACGCAGCGAGTGGAAACACATACAGAATTCGCAAGTTCACTGAGAGCTCCGTTTGAGGGCGTCGAGCATGAGAGTCATGCGATTGATTTCCGTTGTTTGATCGGCATTCACATCGGAGGCAAACCGGAAGATGGGGCCGTCCTGCGCCGCGCCGGGAACCGCGAGCAGCTGCTGCACCATCGTGATCGCGCCTTGATGGTGCTGGATCATAAACGTGAGAAACAGACGGTCGAAGTCGGGGCCGCGCGCGGCATCGAGCTGTTGCATCTGCTCGGGGGTCAGCATCCCCGGCATCAGCATCGGATGGTCCATCCCCTGCATGATGTGGCCGCGCGGATCGGCCGGCGGCACGTACTCACCGTGCTCGCGCAGCCAGCGCTGCGCGAATGCGATCTCGTCGTTCTGCGCGACCACGATGCGCTCGCACAGCACGCGCACCGACGCATTAGCTCCGTGCGACGGCGCCCAGCCGGCCATCTGAATGGCCTGTGCGTGATGGCCGATCATCCCAGCCAGGAAGTGGACATCCGCCTCGGTGTAATTTCTGCGAGCGGACGCGGGCGACTGCCCCTGCCCCGTGCTCACGAGGGAGGTGGAAAGCGTCGCGAGCGCCAGGACAACGGAAAAACGTCTATTCATCCATGCTAAAGCTATCCGGAATGCGAAGGCTCGCTGTTGAGAATTGAAACGCACTCTAGCTTACGGGATGTCACCTAAACCGCTCGTTGTCCCACCGCCGGTCGAGCCGATGCTCGCCAAGATCGCCGACGCAATACCGGGCGGTGACTTTCTGTATGAGCCCAAGTGGGACGGCTTCCGCGCTATCGTGTTCCGCGGCCCGGCGAAGGACGATGTGTTCATCCAGAGCCGCGACCTGCGCCCGCTCGACCGTTATTTCCCCGACCTGCACGCCGTATTTCTCGAGCAGCTGCCGAGCGGTGTCGTGGTGGATGGGGAGATCGTGATGCACACCGATCACGGACTCGATTTCGGGGGACTGCAGATGCGGCTGCACCCGGCCGCCTCGCGGGTCGAGAAGCTCGCGAAGGCCAATCCTGCGGCCTTTGTCGGGTTTGATTTGTTGGCCATTGGCAACAGGAGTCTGTTGGACGTGCCCCTGCAGGAACGTCGGGCGCAGCTCGAGAAACTGTTCAAGAGCATCCGGCGCCCGCTGCACCTGACGCCGATGACTCGCGACGCCAAGCTCGCCGGCGACTGGCTGCAGCGCTTCGAGGGCGCCGGCCTCGACGGCGTGATCGCCAAGCCCGCCGGCGCCGCGTATCAGCCCGGCAAGCGGGCGATGTTCAAGATCAAGCACGTCCGCACCGCCGACTGTGTCGTCGCCGGGTTCCGCTGGCACAAGAGCGGGAAGGGCGCCGTCGGCTCGCTCCTCCTGGGACTGTACGACGACGAGGGCACGCTGCAGCACGTCGGCGTCACGTCGGCATTCACGATGGCGACGCGGAAACAGCTCGTGAAGGAGCTGGCGCCGCTGCGGAAGGATGCGCTCCGCAAACACCCGTGGGCAGAATGGGCGAGCGCGCAGGCGGAATCGAGCCGGATGCCGGGGGGGCAGAGCCGCTGGAGCGCCGGCAAGGATCTGTCGTGGGAGCCGCTGCGCATCGAACGCGTGTGCGAGGTGAAGTACGATCATATGGAGGGCGACCGTTTCCGACACGCGACGGTCTTTCAGCGCTGGCGGCCCGACAAGAAGGCGCGTGACTGTCGCTACGATCGGCTGGAGGTTACGCCGGCCTACGAGCTGGAGAAGGTTTTCGCGGGGAAGGCCTGAGCTTTTCCGGTACGTGCTGCAGGTTAATCCGAATGCGATACCACGCCGAAGAGCGCCCCCGCATTTGATCCACCAGCACGTCGGCCGGCTCGAGCAGTTTGGCGACCTTGGGATAGCGTTTCTTCCATTTCGCGAGCCCCGCCAGCGCTTCCTTCTTATCCTTGCCGCGACTGACCTCGATCAGCGGGAACTTCGAGACCCGCGCTCCGGTCCGGGCTTTTGAGGGCTGCACCCGCGGCGGCTCGCCGGGTTGCTTGCGATAGTGCGGCGGCCACGGCGCATCGCCCATTCCTTCCTTCTCTTGTCGGGCCGATAGCTCGAGCAGCTGCTCCAGCGACGCCGCGCTCCCATCGATCCCGGCATGCCGATCACCGATGGTGGCAAAGCGCTTGGGCATCGTCCCCAGCGTGAAGTCCTCCGGGTCGGCGTCGTCCACTTCATCCCACGAGAGCGGCGCCGACACGCGTGCATCCGGCACGGGCCGCACTGAGTAGGCCGACGCGACGGTCCGATCCTTGGCATTCTGGTTGTAGTCCACGAACACCCCCTGCCGCTCCTCCTTCCACCACTTGCTGGTCGCGAGGCCCTTGCCGCGGCGCTCGACTTCGCGCGCCAGTGCGAGCGCGGCGCGCCGCACGTGATCAAATCCCCAGCGGCGCTCGATACGCACGAACAGATGCATCCCCCGTGAGCCCGATGTCTTGGGCCAGCCGGTCAGCCCGACCTCCGCGAGGACCTCGCGCGCGATCTGCGCCACCTGGCGCACCTGCGGCCATTTGACGCCGGGCACGGGGTCGAGATCCACCCGCAATTCATCGGGGTGGTCGAGGTCCTCGGCGCGCACGGGATGGGGGTGCAGCTCCAGGCACGCGAGATTCGCGAGCCAGACGAGTGCCGCGGCATCCCGCGGCACGACCTCGTCGGCTGTGCGGCCGGAGGGAAAGCGCAGCGTCACCACCTCGACCCAGGAGGGGCGGCTTTCGGGGGCGCGCTTCTGGTAGAAGGACGGCGCGCCGATCCCATTCGGAAACCGCACCAGCATGTTGGGCCGGCCGCCTGCGCCGCGCAGCGCGCCCTCGGCGACGGCCAGGTAATAGTTGGCGAGATCGAGCTTGGTGTATTTCGGCTTGGGAAACAGCACCTTCCCCGGGTTCGAGATCGTGACCTCGTGCCCGCCGACGTTGCGCGTCACCGCTTCTTTCCCTGCTGCGGGGTTACCCATCGAGAAACTCCACCTTCCCCTGCTCGACGCAATACTCCGCTCCTACGATCAGCAGCCCGTCGCGTTCGATCCGCCGCTCCAGCAGCGCCGATCCATGTCGCAGATGATCCACCGACGCACGGATGTTCGCGCGGGTCGCCTGCTCAACCAACGCATCCGGATCCCTGGCCACCGGTGTCCGAAGCAATGGCTCGATCGCCGGCCGGATGCGGTCGACAATGGCCCGGAGATTGGGCGATTCATGGCCCTGCGGTTGGCGCAGCTCATCCAGCGTGGCCTCGATCGCCCCGCACTGCGTATGCCCCAGGACCACCGCGAGCCGAGTCTCGAAGCGCTCGGCGGCGAACTCGACGCTGCCCACCTGGGACGGCGCCACGATGTTGCCCGCGACGCGAATGACGAAGAGATCACCGAAGCCTTGCCCAAAGACCAGCTCGGCCGGAACGCGGGAGTCGGAACAGCCGAGCACGATCGCGAAAGGCTGCTGCCCCGCGCTCGGGCGACCGGTGGGACCGGGTACGCTCTCGACGAAGCGGCGATTTCCATCGCGCAGGCGGGCGAGTGCGTCCTGAGCCGGGATCATGGTTGCGGTACGTTCGGGGGGGCGAGCTGTCTACGTCAAGCGGAGTTTATTCAGTCGGTACCGTGTGCGGCTGCTTCCCCAACAGTTTGGCCAGGCTGCGGTCGTGAAAGCGAGCCAGCAGCGGCTGCGCCGCGATAGCGCCCAGCAGAGCGGAGAACATGTCCCACTGCGTGTCCCACACATCGCCTTGTGTGCCCAGGAAGGCGTCCGCCGCATGGCCGCCGGCGAGCGCCGACCACCATTCGAAGAACTCGTAGCACGCGCTGAACGCGAGGCACATCGCCGTCACTATGACGAACAGCCAGCGACCAGGCCTAAGCGGCGACGTGCGCAGCAGGATCTCGCGGATCAGGATGGCCGGGACGAAGCCCTGGACGAAGTGGCCCAGGCGGTCGTAATCGTTGCGCGCCAACCCGAAGGCGTTTTGCGCCCAGAAGCCGAGGGGCACGCGGGCGTAGGTGTAGTGGCCGCCGACGATGAGGATGAGCGCATGAAAGGCCAGCAACGTGTACGTCAGTCGCGTCAGCGGAAAACGGCGCGCCGTGAGCACGAGCACCGGGCCCGCGATCAGGATCGGGAAGATCTCGAGCCACCACGTCGTGCGATCGTAGGGCGCGATGCCCGATACGACGAGCGCGGCGCCAACGATGACTACGAGGGCAGGCAGGTAGCGATTGGTCACGGGGCCAGCTGCTCCATTCTATTTGGCCCGCGTGAGATCGGCCCGGACAAATGGCTGCTTGAGATCGTCCTCGTGACCGACGCCTGCCGTCGGCAGCACGGCGATCATCCAACCGCGCCACAGCCGCCCTTCAATTGGCGTGATCAATGCCGTAATCGAGTCGCGTTGGCCTTGCCAGCCCTGGCCCTCGACGTACGCCACAGGAAAGTCCTGAACGCTGATCCCCCGCGCGCTCTTCACCGACACGACATACGCGTGCGTGGCCGAGTCGTGTTGCAAGCGAAACGAGTATTCGCTCCCATTGTCGCAAGTGGTTGCGAACGACACGGCTCCATTGGCGGCGGACACGAGAGTGACGGAGAGCATGCGCCGCCCGGGGACACGATTGCCACACAGCGGACCCCCGAACTGGCCGGCGCCCATCACGAAGACGGTCAGGTCCCAATCTCCCGCCAGCTTGTTGAGAGGATCGTCCGTGTGAGCCGCATGCGGCGCGATCGTGATTGCGAGAACGGTACAGAGTGCGACATGTCCTGCGGAGCAGCGCGTGAGCATAGATCCCCCATTTCAGCGCAGATCCCGACCCCAGCGGTACGGGAGGGTGACCGTACACCCCGGCGTCGAGACGGCGATACTGCTTTGGCCGCCGCGTTTGCCCTTCACCGCGGGCGACACGAGCATCCAGAACGACCCATCCGCGGGGACCGGTTTCCTGGCGTCGATCACCTCATCCCCCGATGTCGACACGATGTGGGCCTCGGCGCCACCCTGGAAGCCCGTTCCCGACAACCGAAACCGGTCCCGATCGGTCGACAGAAGCTCCAGCCAAAGGCGACATCCGCCCATCTCCGCCTCCAAAGGGACTGGGAACGCCGTGGCGTACGCGCGTACGCTGTCGTCGTTGGAAATGAGCGCCGCCTTGGCCGGCTCCGAAGGAACGAACGATTCCAGCGGCATCATCAGCGGAAAGGGCATCAGGCATCGTCCACCGCTGGGCGGCCGCTTTGCGGAGGCGAGGGCGGACGAATCCGCGCACACCATGCGCCCGGTGCTGTCGCCCGTCACGCCGCCGACAACGGGTATCGGCCGCTCCCCGAACGGAAACAGCCATAGTGTGAACAGTCGACCGGTGGGGAGGCCTGTTGCGACCAGCTCATACTCAACCATTTTCTGCCGTCCCATCGAGAAGCGGGACTTTTCCCGCAAGGCGACCTGTATGCCGGCCGTCGAGCAGGCGGGGTCCCAAGTGCACTGTTCAGATCCTTGACCGCGCGGAGCGATTTGGAGCGAGTCTTGCGCGTTGGTGGCCGCCGGAGCCTGCGGAGCGACGCCGAAGGCGAAGCAACAGAGAGCAAATAGGCACGTCCGAGCATGCGTCGACATGTCGAGATCTCCCTTTTTCTACGGGGACCCCAGCGCCGCAATCCGCTGGTCGGCGAGCGCAGCCCACGCGCTTGTGCCGTATTTCTGTTTGAATGCCCGCCAGGCCTGGAGCTCCCGCCCGCGATCGTACGTGACCTGAAACTCCGCGGGCTTGAAGCCGGTCAACTTGGCTTTCCTGCTCACCACGATCGTGCCCAGGTAGGAGATGCCGCTCGCCACCGTCACATTGATCTCGAGATACGGTGGTTTCTCGACGACGAGCATTTCGTTCGGGTTGTAGTTCTCAACCCTGACGAACCGCAGCGAGTAGGTGCCGGGCTCGAGGGCGTGGAACATCACCACACTGCCCTTCAGCGCGGCGGCGCGGATCGGCCCGCCGCCACGCCTGACCAGCGCGGCACCGTCCAGTCCGCCGAGCGCACCTTTGAGATCGATATCGACCAGCAACACCGAGAATGCTGCTGGATCGGTGTCGAGACCGTTCGGCGGTCTGGGGTAGGAGGCGTGGAGCTCGGACTCGAGGGCGGCGCGTTGCCCCTCGAAGTCTCCCAGCATGCTGAGGGGATCGACCGGCGCTTCCGCGCCATTCGCTTGCTGTTCGACGCCGAGGTCTGCTGGAGCCACAACAACGAAGGGGAACGTTCGCGCCAGGCTGTCAGCGACGTACACCCTGATCACGTGATCCCCAACCGGATCTCCCGCGGTGACGCACCACGAGCCGCCAATCCATCCACCGAGTGGCTTCTCACGCTTAGTCGTGCGTAACAGGCTGGGCTCTTTACCTGGCCCTCCAGGGAGGGCGAACTCCGTGCGCCACGCCACTTCGTCCGCTGAGTTGTTGGAGAAGTGCAGGCGCCAACCGTAACAGGCCTCTCTGGGTCTCAGTGGGACGCGGTCCGTCTCCCGCACATTCCATTTCCCATCGCGGTCTTTTGTCGCGACCATAAATAGCGCGCGGTCGATCTCGGCACGTGGCCCATTCTGAGCGTGGATGAAGCCTGGAAAGCCCACGAGTGACAAGACGGCGAGCAAAGCAACGCGCATGGTTCCTCCCGTTCGGCGGCTCGGCGGTCTCATTTCCCGAACCGCAGCCCGACCCTGATCGGGATCGAGACGAGGTGAACGCCGTTCACCGTTATGCTGGTGACTTTGCTTTCCAGAAAGACGCGCGTGCTCCCTCGGCCAACTCGGTATGCCGCACCAGCGCCGCCTCCGAAACCGACTTTGGTTTCGGATGAGGGGGTGAAGCCTGGGGCCGAGAGCCTCCACTTGTACAACCCGACGCCCGCGACCAGGTAGGGCCGAACCCGATCCGCCGTCCTCCCAAATGCGTACACGACATCGACCATGCCCCCTGCAATCGCGGTCGTATGATCCGAGAGACAGCAGGCGCCCTGGCGTTGACCCGTGCGGCTGTAGCTGCCCTCTCCCCGGATTGCGATCGCGCCCGACGCGAGCCAGTACGTGACGTCGGCCCCAGCGATCCATCCCGTTTTGTCGAGCGAGTGATAGTCGCCCACCGGCAGCAACAAGCCCGCCCCCACGCCGTAGCGCACCCCCTGCGCCGCCGCCGTCGCCGCGCCGAGCAGCACAGCGCCTATCACCGCCAGCCCGATCCGCTTCATATGTCGTCCTTGATCGTTACCTTGTTATTTTGGTCGGCGGAGCGATCGCCTGATTGTCGGCCGGCAACGCGTCACGCGCGCCAACCAGATCGGCGACGGCCTTGAACGTCACCTTGCCGATGATCGCATCCTCGGGCGCGAACGTGTAGCTGAACGCCACGGACGTGACTCGGTTGCGCGTCGGCAGCGTTTGCGTCGACGTCGCGACCAGCTGGAAACCTCCCGGTACGCTCTTGAACAGCTGTACCTGCACTGTCTCGGGATACCGGTTGCTTCGGATGTCCACATTGATTTTGCTCGTCTTGCCCGTCATGCCTGAGCTGGGGGCCTGGAACCTGGTGATTGCGACGTCGTGCGTCCGCACCTGGAGCGTGCGGGACGTGGACGCGCTGCGGCCATCGTGCGTGGTGACCGTGAGCTCGACCAGGTACTCGCCGTCCGCTACATAGCGATGGGTCGGGAAGAAGCCGGTCCCGGTCGTCCCGTCGCCAAAGCTCCACTGCGGCGGCTCGAAGCCGATGAACGCCGGATCGAAGGAGAAGTCCTGGAATTGCACCGCCTCGAACATCGACGGGTCAAATGGAGATGTGCCGAAGTTCGGTTGAGGCGGTGGCGTGACCTCGAGGCGGAACTCGGCCTGGCCCTCCTGGCCGAACAAATTCCCGACCAGGAAGTGATACGTCGTGCCGGCCTTGGCGCGGAACGTCACGTTTCCCCCGAAGACGACACAACCGAGCTCGGTCAAGCCGCTCACCGAGCTCCCGCTGTAGGCGGCGACCACCGTCGAGATCGACGCGTTGCCGATCCTTGCAGTGATTGATTGGGTTTGCGCGGGGGTGAAGCTGTACCAAACCGTCTTGTTCACCGGTCCGTAGAAAACGGCACACGAGGGCGTCTGCTCGCCTGACTCGGTGCCGGCGAACACGAGCTGGGCGACAGAACTAAACGGCAGAACGGGAACGCCGGTGGCGTTGGCAAAGTCATCATTCGGCGGGAAGACCTGTCGGATCCAGTGCGGACCCGAATTGATAACACCAGCGTCGAAGGTCAGCTGGGTCACGCCGCTTCCGTCGGCATTCATGACGAAGATCTGTTGATCACCAGCACCGACACGATCGAACGCGATCTGCGTGCCGTCGGGCGACCACACGGGGCACCCATCGTCGAGATCATTCTGAGTGAGTTGCTGAACATCGCTCCCGTCTGCATTCATGACAAAGATCTCTCGGTCGCCGTCGCGGTCGCTACAGAATACGATTCGTGTGCCATCGGGTGACCAACCGGTGCCGGAGTTGTCGCTCGCGGTGTTGTCGGTGAGCTTCGTAACGGGGCTGCCGTCCAAGGGCGTCGCGTAGAGCTCGAGGTCTCCATCCCGGCCGCTCACGATCATCAGCTGCCGCCCATCGGGCGACCAATCAGTCACGAAATCAGGGTCCAACACTCGGACCAGACCACTTCCGTCCGCGTTGATGATGAAGATCCCGTCGCCCCTGCCGAGCACGATCCGGTTGCCGTCGGGTGACCATGCTCCTGGGAAGCCATCGTTGAGGATCGTTCGCTCGCCGCTTCCATCGGCGTTGATGACAACAATGTCGCACGTGAAGAGACATCTCCCGAATGTGATCCGTGAGCCGTCGGGCGAGAACAGGGGAAGGTATTCGTCGAGGGGATTCGATGTGAGCTGCGTGACGCCGCTGCCGTCCGCGTTCATGACGAAGATGTCAAAATTCCCGTTGCGGTTACTCTGAAACGTGATCTTGCCTCCGCCGCCATTGGCCGCGGTTTGGCTGAACTGCGGCCCGTTGCTCTTCGGGGAGAGGGGCTGGTTCGGTTCGGTGCAGGCGGCGAGCAGCGCCGCGATTGCGAGAAACGGCGTAAGGCGAGACGCGAATTGAAATCGCATATGCTCCCCCTGGCATGAGCCAAGAAAAAACAAGAACCGGCCAAGCGAATAGCTCGCTCAGCCGGTTTCGCGATTTGCTCCCCTCGAGGCATAGGCGACCCAAACGAGGACGCCTCGGGGATCAACGCATCTGAGGGGTTTCAATATGGAGCGCGGACTGCTGCCCGCAAGATCGTCCGAATCTTGTCGAAAATAGGGGCCTAAAGCTAACGTCACCTGTGCCCGCCACCGGCGACGCTCGCTCTGAACCAGCTTTCCTTCTTCAAGCGTCTCGTCCTGGTCTATGGCTCACCGCAATTGCGTTTTACATGCTGCCGCTCGGGCAACGCGATGTTTTTCACTCGCTCGCGTTCTGGCTGGGCGCGCTGTACGTCAGCTTTCCCATGGGCCTACTGCTCTACGGCTGGAACGACATCGTGGACTACGAGGCCGACCGCCTCAATCCCCGCAAAGGCACATTTCTGTTCGGCGCGCGCGGCACCCCGGAGCAGTTGCGCGGCTTGCCGCTGCGCATCGCGCTGGTGCAGCTGCCGTTCATGATCGCCTTCAGTGTTCTCGCCGGCACAAAGATCCTACTGTGTTTCGCCGGCATGATTGCCGCGGCCGCGCTTTACAACTGGCCACGCTATGGCTTCAAGGCCCGCCCACCGTTCGAGATCCTGAACCAGGCGGGCTATCTGTTCGTGCTTCTGCTGAGCAGCTGGATGAATGACGTGCCGCTGCTCCCCTGGGCCACGATGCTCTTCGGCGCGCTGTTTGCCATGCATTCGCATGTGTTCGGAGAAGTGATGGATTTGGAGCCCGATCGAGCAGCTGGGCGCCGGACCACGGCCACCGTCATCGGCCGGGTTCCGGCCAAACTATTGATGGCAGCTCTGATGTTGGTTGAGGCGGGGCTGGTGGTGTGGTTCTTTGGAGCCAAGGAGGTGGCAGGCTTCCTGCTGCTAAGCGCCGTGTGGTTCGCCATCGATGCGACCGTGATTTGGCGGAGCCGGCCCTACAGTAATCGCGAGATGCGCTTCTTTCTGCTGGGTTGGAATGCGATCGCGCTCATCAGCATGCCATGGATGTGGTCGCACGCCGGTCTGCTTCAGATGCGCTAGAGGGCATAGCCGCTGCCCGACAGGACCTGTCGCACTGGTAAGGCGAGCAAGTCAGTCCACGACGCGGCCCCATGCTTCGCCACATACGCCTGCACGATCCGGAAGCCCAGGAAATACGCCACCGCCGGGGGCCCGGCGTCGACGAGTCGCTCACTGCGTGAAGCGAACCGGTTCAGGTCAGCGCGAGTTTTGGACGCGAGATACGGCTGTGCCGCGGTCGTCAGCTCCCGCTCATGTGCAAGCGCCCAGGACCACTCGGCGTCCGTGTACCCGACGCTCTGCGCGGGCGTACGCCGCCCGGCGGCGTAGACGTACGCGGCGTACGACGCCAGCCCCTCACTGATCGTGCGTTGCAGTACCGTGCCGCCGTCGGGGTCGGTTCCACCAGTGCTCGCACCGTGCACCATGTGTGTGAGCTCGTGGGCGAGCTTCCACTCGATCGCCTCGCGGTCGGGCTCGACCTTGCTGAGATCGATCAGCATGGTCCCGTCGGTGAAGCCTCCCATGTCCGTCCACCCTGGACCGAACACGATGTACCACACGCCGCGGGGCCGGCGCCCGCTGGCCTTGACGAGCCAGTTCGCGCTCGCCGTGAAGAGGCTGTCCAGGCGAAGGTTGAGGATGCCAGCGAGGTTCGTGTTGACGGGATGGTCACCCGCAAAGAGTGAGGCCTCAGCCCACTCGCGGAACCGCGCCTCGTCGCCCATGTACCCCTTCCAGAAAGGCGCATAGGGCCGGTAGGCATCGCGGGCGAGCTGGTCCAGCACGGCGGAGCGTGACTGATGGCTGAGCTCACGCACCGCCAACGCTTCCAGCTTGTACACGTTCACGATCCGCAGGCTGCTGTCGGCGAGATACAGCTCGGCGGGGATCATCGCCAGTCTGCGGGAGAGCGAGTCAGTCGTCTGTGCGAAAGCCGGGCCGGAGAGACAAACGAGGAGTGAGGCGAGAACGAGGTTGGGGCGACTCAAGGGCTCCTCCGAGTCGGGGTTACAACACGGTGTTCGCGTCCACCACCTGCAAGTTGAATGCCTCTGCTACCCCAGGATAGACAACTTTTCCTTCCACCACGTTGAGGCCCAGCAGCAGGCTCGGATCCTTCTTACACGCTTCCTTCCAGCCCAGTCGTGCAAGCCTCTTGGCATAGGGGAACGTCGCGTTCGTCAACGCCAGCGTCGACGTGCGCGGCACGCCGCCCGGCATGTTGGCAACGGCGTAATGGATGATGCCGTCGACGACGTACGTCGGTTGGTCGTGCGTCGTCGGCTTCGTCGTCTCGATGCAGCCGCCCTGATCGACCGCGACGTCCACGATCACCGAGCCCTGCTTCATCACCTTCAGGTCGGCGCGTTTGACGAGCTTCGGCGCCTTGGCGCCCGTCAGCAGCACGGCGCCAATCACGACGTCGGCCCTGGAAAGCTGGTCCAGCATGTTGTGGCGGTTCGAGTAGAGCAGGTCGACGTTGGCGGGAAGCACATCAGAGAGGTAGCGGAGGCGATCGAGCGAAATGTCGAGCAACGTCACGTGGGCGCCGAGCCCGGCGGCCATCTTGGCCGCGTTCGTCCCCACCACGCCGCCACCGAGAATCAGCACTTCGGCCGGAAGCACGCCGGGGACGCCCCCCAGCAGAATACCGTACCCGCCGAACACCTTCTCGAGGTACTTCGCGCCCTCCTGCACCGCCATGCGGCCGGCGACTTCGCTCATCGGCGTCAGCAGCGGCAGCTCTTTGTTCGGCAACTCCACCGTCTCATAGGCAATCGCGACGCATCCCGACTTGATGATCGCTTTGGTGAGTGCTTCCGAGGCAGCGAAGTGAAAATACGTAAAGACCAGCTGCCCTTTGCGGATGCGCGACCACTCCGGCTCGATCGGTTCCTTCACCTTCATGATCATTTCGGCCCGGGACCATACGGTCTCGGCCGACGGCGCGATCTCCGCACCGACCGCGCGATACGCCTCGTCATTGAATCCCGAGCCGAGTCCGGCTCCCTGCTCCACCAGGACCGTGTGGCCGTCGCTGGCGAGCGACTCCGCTCCCGCCGGCACCAGCGCCACGCGGTGCTCCGCGGTCTTGATCTCTCTCGGCACACCGACGATCACGACTTGCCTCCGTTGGGTCCCAGTGAGACCACCGTCTGCCGCTCGGGCGCGAAGAACTCTGCCGCCAGCGCCGCGATGTCGTCCTCGGTCAGCGCCTCGACGGTCTTCAATACTTCGTCCAGGCTGCGATACTGCTCGCCGTACACGGCCGTGCTCGCCAAACGATACATCCGCGCGGTGGGGCTCTCCAGCGACAGCATGAGCTGGCCGAGCGTCTGCTGTTTCGCGTCCTCCAAAGCCTCACCCCGCAGACCCTCGCGCGCCATGCGGGCGAACTCGCCGCGAATCGCTTCCGCCGCTTTCTCGGCGCGTGCCGGCTGGGTGCCGACGTAGACGCCCGCCATGCCCGTCGCCCGATAGAACGACGTGAAGCTGTAGATCGCGTAGGCGAGCCCCAGCTCCTCGCGCACGCGCTGGAACAGCCGGCTCGACATCCCCCCGCCAAAAATGTTCGACACCACCAGCATGCCGTACTTGCGGCGGTCGGCGTACGGAATCGTGTCCGTCGCAAAGACGATGTGGGTCTGCGCGGTGTCCTTCTCGACGGCTTTGGTCACGCCACGCACCGCCGGCGGCACCGGAGGCACCGGCGGAGTGAGCGGCGCCGCGGTCTTGCCGTCGCCGTCGAACCAGCCCTGCCGCTCGACTTCCTTGAGCAGGTCATCGTGCGTCAGATTGCCGCCCGCCGCAATGATGCAGTTGCCGGGAAAGTAGGCGCGGGTATGCAGATGCTTGAGATCGTCCGCGGACAGCGCGCTCACCGTCTCTTTGGTGCCGAGGATCTGGAAGCCGTAGGGATGGGTCGGCCACATCGTCTCGTACATGAGATCGAAGACCTCGTCATCCGGCGTATCCTCGACGGTACTGATCTCCTCGAGCACCACCTGGCGCTCCAGCGAGAGATCGCTGTCGCGCAGCACCGGGCGGCGAATCATGTCCGTGATGACATCGAGCGCGCGTGACAGGTCGGTATCGAGCACGCGGGCGTGATAGGCCGTCGAGTCGCGCGACGTATACGCGTCGAGCGACCCGCCGCGCGACTCCAGCGACAGCGCGATCTCCTGCGCGGTGCGCCGCTCGGTGCCCTTGAACACCATGTGCTCGAGCAGGTGCGACACGCCCATCTTGGGGCGCAGCTCGTGGGCGCTGGCGGTGCGCACCCACACGCCGACGGCCGCCGAGCGAACGGTGGGAACCCGCTCGCTCAGCACCGTCACCCCGTTCGGCGCCGTGGTGCGGTGAATTTCCCGGTCCAGGCGGACCGTATCTAGCGTGTCGGACACGCTAGTTCTTCTCGATGAGCGCTTTCCGGGACAGCCGCATCCGGCCCCGCTCGTCCACCTCGAGCAGCTTCACCTTCAGGTGGTCGCCCTTCTTGACCACGTCCTCGGTCTTCTCGGTACGGCCGTGCTGCAGCTCGGAGATATGCAACAGCCCTTCGACGCCCGGAATGATCTCGACAAAAGCGCCGAATGCGGTCGTGCTCTTCACCACGCCCTCGTACACCTTCCCGACCTCGGGCTCCTGCACGATTCCCGAGATCATGTCGCGTGCCCGCTCGGCCGCCTCGCCCACACCGGAGATCGTGACCAGTCCCGTGTCGTCCACGTTGATCTCGGCGCCCGTCTGCTCCTGGATGCCGCGGATCGTCTTGCCCTTGGGACCGATGA
>Ga0137409_10003384_pt1 | contig 16919 bp, 13 predicted proteins | sample CZODoug1_16funga_FD_122059 | JGI IMG/M metagenome (GOLD analysis project Ga0137409, IMG submission 122059) | Vadose zone soil fungal communities from Angelo Coast Range Reserve, California, USA - CZODoug1_16fungal (Hybrid Assembly) | ecosystem: Environmental > Terrestrial > Soil > Vadose zone... | reverse complement strand
GAAGATCTGGGAAAAGCCGGCAAGATTCAATTCATCGGCTTCGACACCAGCGAGTCCTTCATTACCGCAATGCGCGATCACAAGCTTCAGGGCATTGTGGTTCAGAATCCATTTAGGATGGGTGAACTTGGCGTGAAGACCATCATGGATCACATCCAGTCCCGACCGGTTGAAAAGAAAATCGATACCGGCGTTCATCTGATCACTCCTGAAAACCTGGATGCGCCCGAGAAGTTCATGGCCGAGATCGAGGCGGGCGGACGTGTTGTCGTCAATCGCGGATTCGTGCCGGAAGGGCGGCAAGATCCGGCGACCCGCACCGCCGGTGCGACCACCGGTCGTGTGGATTTGGTCGGCGTGATGCGCTGGCCGGAAGGCCGCGGCATGTTCACGCCGGCCGACGATCCCAAGATTGCCATTTCGGTGTTGGTGGAAAACGGCGGCTTCGGCGCCGCCGCCGCGGCCCCAATCGCGCGCAAGGTTCTGGACGCCTACCTGCTCGGCATCGAGCCGCCCCCCGACTCGAAAAAACCGGTGGTCATTCCAGCCCATGCGGCGGTCGAAGTCCCGGCGGCGGGCGCGCCGCTCTGACGCCCGCGCGCGACGATCACTGCGGGCGCCGCAAACGCCGCTTGACCGCAGCAATGACTTCATGGAGTTCTTCGATCCGGAGCGCCGCCCCGACTCCTAAGAACACCAAACCACCCACGGTCATGGTTGCGAACAAGGCCGCGGTCTTGCGCACCAACGCCTGAGTCGCCCAGTCGGACAGCAGCCAGTGAGTGGAAACCGCGCACACCGCCGCCAGAGCTGCCCCCGCGATGGCCGCTTTTCCCAGAAGGACGGCCATGCGCCGCGTTTCGAGGCCGCCCAACTGCCGATACATCAGCACGTAGAGCACCGCAAAATTGGTCGTCGCCACGCATCCGGTGGAGAACGCAAGCCCGAGGTGCCCCCAGTGCAGGCGGAATGTAAAAACCCAATTGAACAGCAGATTGAGCCCGACGGCCAGGAAACTCACGAGCATCGGAGTCTTGCGCCGGTCGAGCGCATAGAAGGCGTTCACAAGGACTTTGAGCGCCGCGTAGCCCGCGAGCCCGATGGCATAGAAACGCAGCGCGCCGCCTGCCTGCGCCGCCTCGTTCGCCCCGAAGCGGCCGTGCTGGTACAGCACTGAAATAATGGGTTCGGCCAGCATCATGAGACCAATGGTCGAGGGAACGGTCAACAGGAACATCAACCGCATGGCGCGGGCGAGTTCGGCGCGAAAACCGATCATCTGCCCGGCTACCACCAGGCGCGACAGCAGCGGCAGAGTGACCGTGCCCAGCGCCACACCGAACAGGCCCAGCGGCAATTGCATCAGCCTGAATGCGATGGCCAGCCAGAAGATTGCGCCGTCGCCCAAAGTCGAGGCAAACATCGAATTGACCAAAACATTGAACTGAGTGGTGCTTGCCGCAATGACGGACGGGCCCATCAACATCAAAATCGAGTTGACCCCCGGATCGCGCCAACGGAAATCCGGTGAGTACTTGAAGCCAAGCCCCGAGAGCGGGGGGAGTTGGACGGCGAGCTGCAGCGCCCCGCCGATCAAGGTCCCGATCGCGAGGCCTACCAACGCCCGGGGTCCGAAATCGGGATCTATCCATGCGCCCAGGGTTACACCCCCGACGATGGATCCGATATTGAAGAAACTCGAGGCCATTGCCGGGATTCCGAAGACGCTCTTCGAGTTCAACATCCCCATGACCAAGGCAGCCATGGACACCATGACGATGAAGGGGAACATGATCCGGGTGAGCTGCGCGGTGAGGGCCGCCTTCTCCGGGCCGAACCCGGGCGCCAACAGGCCCACGAGTTGCGATGAAAACACCATGCCCGCCAGGCATATCGACCCCAGAACGACGAGAGTCAACGTGGCCACCTTGTTTGCCAGCCGCCACGCGGCGTCGTCGCCGCTGCGTGCGATGGTCTTGGTGAACGTCGTCACGAACGCCGTCGACAGCGCTCCTTCGGCAAACAGGTCGCGCAGCAGATTCGGAATGCGGAACGCCGCGGTGAATGCGTCCATTGCGCCCCCGCCCCCGAACAAGGCTGCGCAAACCTGCTCGCGGACCAGTCCCAGCACACGGCTGCACATGACGGCGAGGCCGATGATTCCGGCAGCCTTCGTGTTCAGCCGTTCGGTGCGGGGAGATTTCGGTTCTATGCCGGAGTTCATGAGCGATCGTTGCTTTGAAGAGACAAGTCTACAGGCGATCCGGCTGCGGGCGAACCCGGGGCCGGCGGTCCCGCAACGGCGACCGGGCGGCGCAACTGGCAAGAACGTCGACGCAATGGTACAAAAGCCGGATGCAAAAATTTGCGCCCACGCAAGGCAATCCGGGCGGGCCGCGGCGTCCCGATCCGCGGCGCACGGCGGCGCTTGGCTTCATCGTCATCGTGTTTCTGGTAATCGTCGGATTGTTCCTCATTCACGTGCTGCGGGACATGTCGAGGGTTCAGGATTGCGCGATGCAGGGACGCACCAACTGTGCGCCGATCCGATGAGCGGCGAACGGCGCGAACGCGGCGGCGCGCTAGGGTGCGCGCACAACGATGGAGTGCTGCGCATCCGCGGCGCAGCTCACGGACGACGCCAGCGCCGCCGTGACCCACAACAACACGGCTCGCTTCATCCGGGATTTCTCACCCGAACTGGAACCCGGATAACGCCTTGCCGGCGATGGATTCGCTGAATGTGCGCACCCCAGCGTCTCCATCCGCCGCGCCTGCGGCGACCATCAGGGGAATCAGGTGCTCTTCACGCGGATGCGATTCGCGCCCGCCGGGCGCACTGCGCCATGCGGTGAGCTTGGCGTCGCGTGTGGCGGGATCTTGGACCGCGTCGTGCAGCCAGGAATCGAAGGAAGCGGCCGCTTCGGGGCCGCGTCCGGAGAACATCGCGGCCACATTGTGGTAGCTCATCCCGCTTCCGACGATGAGTATGCCGCGCTCCCGCAAGGGTGCCAATGCTTTGCCGATCCGCAGGTGCAGACCGGGATCGAGACTCCGCTGCAGCGACAACTGAAGCATGGGCACGTCCGCATGCGGGTAGATCAACAGAAACGGGACGAAGACGCCGTGGTCCAGCCCACGCTTGCCGTCGACCGCAGAGTCGAACCCGGCGTCCGCCAACAAATCGCGCACGCGCTTCGCGAGGTCGGGCGCACCGGACACGGGATACTTCAACCGGTAGGTATGTTCCGGGAAGCCGTAATAGTCGAACAGCAGGTTGGGTTTTTCGGCAATGTTGAGAGTCGGTTCGGGAGCTTCCCAGTGCCCGGAAATGACCACCACCGCCTTTGGTCGCACACCCAGGGTGCCGTCGATGCCGCGAAGGTATGCCGCAAGGCGGTCCCACATATGCGGATGCGCCGGCGGAGGTTCCATGAAAAAACATGGACCACCGCCGTGCGGAATAAACAACGTTGGTAGTCTCTTGGCGGCGTTCACAATGATTTTTCCGGCCACCGCAGACTATCCGTGTGGACCTTGAACGTCAATTGCGCGGCCGGCCGCAGCGCGTACCGTTTCAGACCCTTGCGTTGACGTTGGCACCCATCGCGCTGAAGGAATGGATCCCGCTGCCCTGTACGCTCTGTAACAGGTTGCCGAGAAAATTTTGCAATGAGGCCTGCGAGACTGCGGCGGAACCCCCGGCGTCCGCAACGGCCGCGCTGCCGTGCGCTCCCTGAACAAGCGTGTTGAACGACGCGCTTAGATTCGACGTAGCCGCAGTGGCTGGAGCGTTCGAGCCGACTTGGTGAATCAACGTTTGCAGCGACGAGACGAAACTGCCGTCGTAGCGGCCGGCGCCGAACGTGGCGCCCGCGCCGACGCCGGTGCCCAGGCCTGCCCCGGCGGCTGCGCTCGCGGTAGCGCCGGCGTGTGCGCCCGCGCCCAATCCATCGGCCCTGAGTGCCTGAAACAGCGAATGCAGGAAGCTTTGCACATCCTGCGCATTTCCTGGAACTGCCGACGCAGCTGCGGTGGCGGTGGGAGCGGTGGTGGAACTCATGGCGGCGAGCGCACCGCCGGCCGTGACGGTCGCACCAGCCGCAGCGGTCACCGCTCCGACGGCGGGTGCTGTGGCGGGCACTGCGCGCTGCGGCGCCGTGACCGAAATTCCGATGATCTGTTCGATCGACTCGAACAGGCTGCTCAGCAGGCTCTGCGTCGTGGCGGGACCTTGCGTGGCGCTGCCCGCGGTAGCTTCCTTGCCGCCGGTGTGGCCGCTCTTCTTGTGGCCGTGGGTGAATAAGTTGGCTATCGGCGATGCTGCTGCGGCTGCCGCGGTTGCGATCAAAGACATATTATTTCCTCATTGAAGAATGGCTGCGGCAACCGCAGCGGCAAGGGGTTGCCGCCGGCGGCCGCCGTCACGGCCGTCTGTTGCCGCTCGCTGGAGCGCAGGCCGTCTGAAGTGTCGCTGATGTCATTCAATTGAAGCATTCGAAGCCTCGTTGTGCCAAAACCCGACTGACAGGACAGACTTCTCGCCGCCCTGGCTTTGAAGTAAGCAGGTTTCGTGCCAGGATCGGCAATGCACGCGAATAGCGAATCCGCCAACGGCGCCACACCGCGTTTCCTGCGCTACCGGCAAACGCTGACTGTTTCCCTGCTGTTCGGAGGTTATGCCGCGTTGTATTTCTGCCGTGCCGATCTGTCGGTCGGGGCGCCGCTCATCATCGACGAACTGCAGCTGCACGGAGTGAACCACGGCGATGCCGTCATTCGCCTGGGCTCGATAACCTCTCTGGGCGTGCTTGCGTACGCGCTCGGCAAACTGTTCCTCACCGGGTTGGGCGATTTCTGGGGCGGCCGGGTGAGCTTCCTGATCGGACTTTCCGGCGCCACGGTCTTTACGCTGATGTTCGCCACGGGATCCTTCCTGCCCGTGTTCACCATCGCGTGGATCGGGAACCGGCTGACCCAATCGGTTGCGTGGGCGGGACTCATCAAGGTGTCGTCGAAATGGTTCGACTTCTCGTCCTACGGCACCATCATCGGCATCCTCAGCATCAGCTATCTCGTCGGCGACGCCGCCGCGCGGCAGTGGATGGGGCTGCTGATCCACCGCGGCGTCGGTTGGCGCCCGTTGTTCTTCTTGGCGGCGGGCGCCGCCGGCCTCATGTTCGCGGTGAATTTCATTTTGCTGCGCGAGTCGCGCGTCGATGCCGGTTATGAGCCGGCGAAGACCAATCCGCTGAACCTGTTCGCCGCCTCCGAGGAGGCGCCGGCTGGGTTGCGGGAACTATTGATGCCTCTGTTGCGCAGCCGGGCTTTCGGTCTCGTGTGCCTCCTATCGTTGGGCTGTACCATCATTCGTGAGACGTTCAATTCTTGGACACCGCTGTATCTGCACGACTACCTCGGCTATACCACCAGCAACGCCGCCGGCATGAGCGCGGTTTTCCCGGCGGTCGGCGCGATCTCCGTGCTCATCACGGGGTGGTTGAGCGACCGAATCGGCGTGAGCGGCCGTTCCTTGATCATGTTCCTCGGCCTCTGCACCACCGCCGCCGCGCTCCTGCTGCTGATGTCCATGCACTCGAGCCGCACCGGTGCATTGTTGCCGCTGCTCGCCATCGGCACCGTCGCGTTTTGCCTCCTGGGACCTTATTCTTACCTGGGCGGCGCTTTTGCTCTCGATTTCGGCGGAAAGCAGGCCTCCGCCGTATCGTCGGGGATCATCGACGGTGTCGGGTATCTCGGCGCCGTCGTGGCCGGGGACAGCGTCGCCCGCGGCTCCGTGGCATTTGGCTGGCAAGGCGTGTTCGTGTCATTGTCCGCCGTGAGCGCCCTGGCGGCGCTCGGTGCGGGTTATCTTCATGTGTTGAGCAGGCGGGCGTCGTCGGAGAGAGCGTCTTGATAAGCACCATCAGAGAGGTCGCGCGCATCGGATCGACGCCGGATCATCTGACCATCGAATGGGCAGACGGCGCCGTGGCCGAATTTCCCGGCGTATGGCTGCGCGACAATCTACCCGAGGACCGCGACCCTCATAGCGGCCAGCGGCTCGTCGACATCGCCGACCTTCCGGCGCGGCCGTTGATCCGGTCCGCAAGCGTCACGGGGAACACGGTTCGCATCGAGTGGGAGTCGGAAACCGCGACCGCGACATTCACCGTCGCCTGGTTGGCCGCGCACAGCGCGGGCGGCGCGCCGGAGCGGCCCGAGCGCATCACGGCCACCTGGCTCCACGGGGCGGCGATGAGTGCCGCCCACGACTTCGCGTGGGCGTCGCTCGCGGAGTTGCGCAGCGATCCTGCGGCGAAGCTCCGCTGGCTCACACGCTTGCTGCAGACGGGAATCGCATTTTTAAGCGCCGTGCCATCCACGGAAAGCGCCATCCTCGATGCGATGACCCTGGTCGGCCGGGTGTGCGAGACAAACTACGGAGCGGTGTTCGATGTCCGTTCCGTGCCTCTCCCCGAGAACCTGGCCTACTCCGACCTCGGCCTGGGGTTGCACACCGACAACCCATACCGCGAGCCGGTTCCTGGGTTCCAGGCGCTGCATGCGCTGTTGGCTGCGCCGGACGGCGGGGAGAGCGTGTTCGCCGATGGATTTGCACTGAGCAATCAATTGCGGGCGGTCGACCCGCAGGCGTTCGATATCCTGACGCGAACACCGGTGCCCTTCCACTATCGTTCGAAGGACGCCGAGCTCTACGCGGAGCGCCCTTTGATTCAACTGTCGTGCCGCGGCGAAGTCAATGCGGTGCATTACAACAACCGCTCCATCGCGCCGCTGCGGATTGAACCGCGGGCGGCTCCCGGCTTCTACCGTGCCTACCGCCGTTTCGCCGAACTGATGCGGGAGCCGGGCCATCAGCTGCGGTTCGCACTGCGGGACGGCGACCTCGTGCTCTTCGACAACCAACGAATTCTTCACGGGCGCAGCGGCTTTTCGTCCACCAGGCACGCGCGCCATCTTCGCGGGTGTTATCTCACCCGCGACAGCGTGTATTCGGAGACCGCCCTGTTGCGCCGTAGGATGGCGATCGAGGAGCCGCCTTGACAGTCACCGATGAAATTCTCGAAATTTATGCCCGGCGCGGCACCTCGGCCTATTTCGGCGAGAGCGTGTCGATGGCCGAACATGCACTGCAGGCGGCGTACTTTGCCCGCGCCGCGGCGGCCCCGCCGGCGCTGATCGTGGCGGCACTGCTCCACGATGTCGGTCACCTGGTTGCGGACGTGCCCGACGATCTTGCGGATTGGATCGATGACGCACGGCACGAGGACGTCGGCAGCGGCTGGTTGGCCGCGAGATTTCCCCCGGAGGTGTCTGAACCGGTGCGCCTGCACGTGTCCGCCAAGCGCTATCTTTGCGCGACGAACGCGCGGTATTTCTCGAGGTTGAGCGCCGCCTCCGTCGTCACGCTGAAGCTGCAGGGCGGACCGATGTCGGCGGCCGAAATCGCGCGATTCGAGAAAGAGCGCTACTGCAAGGAGGCGGTTAGAATCAGGCACTGGGACGACCAGGGCAAGGTGGCGGGGCTCGTCACGCCGCAGCTCGAGACCTATCGGCCTTTGCTGGAGCGCATCGCGAGCCAAACCCGTTGAGAACCGAAGCGCGGGTGGGATCATTTCGACGCTAAATGCTCCCCGGGGACTTCGATCCCGTGAGTCGCCGCCTGCTGTAACGTGTGCACTCTCAAGTACGCCACAGTCAGCTGCGGCAGGTTAGCCGATCGGACCGCCTCGCCTAACGCCGCCTGGTCAGAGGCGCATCGGGCTAACGGCGAGCCGTTCAGTCGAGCGATCCTGCAGCCGATGGCACACCACGGAGAAAGAGCCCCGGCACGAAGCCGGGGCGCTCTGGACTCGATTTCGTGAGTCGGGCTATGGACAGGGCGGCCCGGCGTCGGTCGCGAAGGTTCCGTTATTCGAATACCAGCCATGCACCCCGTATGATGCGCCGCCAAAGAACCATGAAAAGAACGCGAGTTCCTGCAGGTGATACGTGTAGCCGTTCGGCATGAGTACGGGGGGGCATGTAAGTGCAGGTATTGCGCACGAGGGTGGCGAGTTCGGCGATGAGAGTACGCAGACTGTGCGCCGGAGTGCCGTCTGCGGTGATGTGGGTGTGGACTTTTTCGAGCGCGGAGGTTGAGCGCTTGGCTGGTGCAACCGGATCGCGCGTGACTTTGGCGGCTTGATCCTCATCGGCGAACAGCAAGGGCCGCCAGGCCTCGACTCTTTTCGAGATTAAAGGCCATGTAGAAACACTGGTTCTTTCCAAAAATCGACATCAAACGCTTCCGGCTCCAAGTCGTCCGGCGGGTGATGTCGACCTCGGGCGAGCCCAATTGCTCGCTTCATGAGTACATGCGGAAGATCTACGCAAAAAAGCTCATCCCCGGCAAATAGCGCAGCTACCGGAGCGCGGAGTTCGTTTATTTGGCTTGCACAGTCTTGTCGCCGGAGCTGCGCGTGATCACTTGGTGAGCGGTGTAGGGTGGCGGGCCTCGAGGCTTGCAAGTGCTTCTTTGTAAGTGGCGAGTCGTTGCGCCACGACTGACGGCGGAACGCAATCGAATCCGTTCGGGCTCAAAACCCCTGGCTCTTTGATCTCGGCCCAAATCCCCAGACTGCGCTCGGCCAAGGAACTCGCCTGAGTCCAGAGTTCGATGCGTTTCTCCCGCGCCAGGCTCGTGTCGGCAGCCAACGCGGCCTTTATCGCCGCCAGGCCGGCGTAGGAATCCGCGGTGGAGTAGAGCGCCTGTTCATTGGGGTGGCTAGAAGTGGCTTCCGCATTGGCCAGTGCAAGGGCGTCGTTATACATTTCGCTTGCGCTCTTGAGATCTCGGGACCGGGTGAGCATATCGGCGACGCTATTGTCGATGGCGGCATGGCGCAGGCGGCCATCTACGTTAGTCGGATCGTCGGATTGTATCTGCACGATCATGGCCAAAGCCTCCCGATAATAGAACAGGGAGTGCGCAACATCCTCGTTCCGGCGAAAAACGTCGCCCGCGACAGCATCTATTGCGGCCTGAAGGCCGCGAAATTCACTGTTATTCGGGCTGAGCTTCACCAGTTCATTCACCATGTCGATTGCCCGATTGATGGCCGAGACAGCTTCGCCCCTTTGCCCCAGTCGCGACGCCGTGTCGGCGACGTTGGCGTAGTCTACGGACAGCCCCAGCTTCGCTTTTGTATTCTTAGGATCGATGAGATTGAGCTTCTTGGACACTTCCAGAGCACGACGATCGATGGCTGCAGCGTCCTGGTAATCTCCATTTCCAGTATCGAGCGTCATCACGCGACTATAGGTCGCATCCAGGTCTTCCAACGTTTTGGTGCTCTCGGAAGCGCCGGCCAAATCCTCGAGGATCTTCAGGGCCTGCCGGGCGTAGGGAAGGGCTTCACGCCTTTGACCATCCAACTGCAATTGGTCTCCCAAACCTGTTAGCGCGACCGCCACTTGGCGCCGCGCCGCAATATCGCCCGGGAGAATGGCGACGACGCGCTCGGCAATTTCCATCTGTTTGCGTCTCAGCGCGAGCGCTGCGGAGCTATCGCCGAGATTGGCGAGATTGAAGTTTCCTCCGAGGATGTTGGCCTCAGTCTCATAGTCCGCCGCCAATTCTTTCGAGACTCTGAGGTTATTGGGATGAGCGCGGTCAGCTTGCTCACTCACGTGTACCGCGCGCTGGCTATATTCCAGCGCTTTTTTGCCGTCGCTGTTCACCAGGAGAATTTCGGCAATTAGCTGCAAGGATTCAGCCAGTCCCACCGCGTCCTCGACATTATCTGGATTCGACGCGAAGAGGCTCTGTCGAATCGCCAAAGCCTTCTCATAACTCTTGCGCGCGCCGGGCGTATCTCCGAGGTTGGCGGAATAGGGGTATCCTTGCACGTCGCCAATCCTCTTGTAGCCGGCGGCCAGCTCGCGCTGTAGAGAGCGATCACCCCTGGATTCCAGAGCAAGTCGATCCAAATATTGCAGAGCTTTCTCGACAATCAGTTTCCGCGCCGGCGTTGCTCCGGGCAGGTCCTGGATCGAGTCGTGGATGTCAAAGATCAGGGAGTTGGCCAGACTACGCACATCATCGAAGCGTTGCTGTGCGATGCGAGCTTCGCGAATGGTCACGGCCAGGGCTGTCAGCAGCATCAGAGTGACCAACAGCGCCGCGACGGCCGCGGCCTTATGCCGAACGATGAATTTCGATGCACGGTATCCGACGGTATCTTTGCGTGCAATCACCGGCAGATCACCGAGATGGCGGCGGATATCCTCCCCGAGCTGTTCGACCGACGCGTAGCGGCGCTCCGGTTCTTTGCGCAGGGCCATCAGAACGATGTTGTCCAGATCGCCGCTCAGGCGCTTGCGCAACTTCTCCGGCGAGCCTTCCCGCACCGCGCTTACCGTGGCCGGCGTGAGTTCCGGTTTATTGGTTTCCAGGGTCCCGGTCCGCAGCACCACCGCGCTCGGCCTTTCCGGCGCGAATTCGCATACCGCGCGGGAGAACGCGTCCGGAGTGCGGCTGGGCACATGATAGGGATGATGTCCCGTCAGCAACTCGTAGAGCACCACTCCCAACGAGTACACATCGCTCAGCGTGGTGATCGTCTCGCCTTGAATCTGCTCTGGACTGGCATATCGCGGCGTCAGTATCCGCAGCACTGTTGCGGTTGCTTCCAAACCTTCCACTGCCCCGGAATCGAGAATCTTGGCTATGCCGAAGTCCAACAGCTTGGGTACTCCCTCGGCGGTCACCAGGATGTTGCCGGGCTTCAGGTCCCTGTGCACGATCAATCGCCGGTGCGCGTAACCCACCGCCGAACACACCTCCAGGAAGAGCTTCAAGCGGCTTGTGATGGTCAAATTGCGATTGTCGCAATACTCATCGATCGGCTGCCCATCAATCAGATCCATCACCAGGTAGGGCGTCGCTTCCGGCCCCATACCACCGTCGAGCAAGCGGGCGACGTTGGGATGATCGAGGCTGGCCAGTATTTGTCGCTCGTTCCTGAAGCGGCTGAGGATCTGTGCGGAGCGCCGCCCCGCGCGCACCAGCTTGATGGCCACCTGCTTCTTGTATTGGTCGTCGGCGCGAATGGCGCGGTACACCTCTCCCATGCCGCCCGCGCCGATTTGCTCGACGATCTCGTAAGGTCCCAGACGGCAGCCGATCATCGGATCGGGCCCAACGTTCTCCTCGCTGAGCGAACCCGTCAATGAAGTCTCCAGAAAACCGATAGCCGATTCTTGTGCGAGCAAGGATTCGAGCTCCTCGCGCAAGTCCGGATCGTTGGTTCCAAGGTTTTCGAGATACTCTGCCCGCTCGACGGACTCGAGGGCAATCGCCACTTCCAGCTCTCGCTGGATCTGATTCCAGCGGGCCGGAGTTATCAACGGCCCTCCCGACTCAGCTCGCGGTGCAGCCACAAACGCGCCGTGGTCCACTTGCGCTTGACCGTCGCCGGAGAGATGTTCAACACCTGCGACGTATCTTCGATCGACAAACCCGTGAAAAAGCGCAATTCGACAATCTTCGCTTGCTGTTCGTCGAGGTGGGAGAGTTCGTTCAAAACGTCGTTGAGCGCGACGATATCCAGGTCTTGCTTCTGCGGGAACGCTGCGGATTCGTCAAGTGTGATACGGTAGCCGCCGTCACGCTTCGCAGCACCGCGCTCACGGGCGTGGTCGACCAGAATCTGACGCATGAGGCGAGCCGCAATACCGAAGAAGTGGGTGCGGCTCTCGACCCTAGCAGGATCTTGCCCCACCAGACGTAGATAGGCTTCGTGCACCAGAGCGGTGCTCTGAAGGGTGTGGTTGCCTCTCTCAGATCTCAGGTAGTGGCGGGCGAGTCGTTGCAACTCGCTGTACACCAGAGGCGTCAATTGCTTGAGGGCAGATTCGTCACCGGCCTGCCATTTGCTCAACAGATCGGTGACCGGCTTGGAGGAACCCGATTGCACCGCGATCCCAACCTTCCTTAGTGGTCCGCACGCTTGCCTTTAGCCTACGTCCGCCGCTGCGCTGAGTCAATGAAAATGACTACTGCCAACCCCAACGACGCGTACGCCTATTTCAAACTCGCCCAAAGCATGTGCACCGAACTCGAGGTGGTGATATCGGGCATCGAAATTCATTGTGCGGCACAAGACCGCGGTCGTCGCGGCGGTGCTGGTCACGCTGACACTCCTGACGGCTCTGGCCATTACAATTCGCGAAAGTCGCATTGCACAGCGATGCTTTGACGATGTGCGCAGTCTGGCCAACTCCCTGATCTTTGACGTCCACGACTCAATCCAGGACCTGCCCGGAGCAATTCCGGCGCGCAAACTGATTGTCGAGAAAGCTCTGCAATATTTGGATCGACTTGCTCTGGAATCCAGGAATGATCGGTCCTTGCAGCTAATTGCCGAAATTCTGCTGATGAACAGCGACAGCAAAGCTCTTCCGCAGGGGGCGCATATTCCGTAACCGTGGGCGGCAACAACCCCGCGCAGAACTGCACCGTAAGCAACGGCAGCGGTGCCGTAAGTGGGAGTGTGGTCAACATTGGCGTGGTCTGCCAGTGACACCGCGGCTGACACTACGGCGCCCCGATATCGCCCTATTTGCGAAGTGATGAGCTTTTTTGCGCAGATCTTCCGCATGCACTCATGAAGCGAGCAATTGGGCTCGCGGAGGTCACCCCCCTAATAGGAGTCAAACCATGAAAATTTCGACAATCATTGAGAGCATCCAGCAAGCGAAACGAGGATTCTCGACCGGCTTGGCTGAGCTTGTGTTTCCGACAATCGCACTGATCGGGTCGGCGGCGATCGTTACGCCCGCCTGGTCGCAGTCCTCGCCGGCTGAGGAGCTGTTCGTTATCGGGACCGACAGTCAGGTCTATGCGCACAAGCTTGACGCGAAGGGCAATCCACTGGGCGACTATTTTTTGGTTCAATCCGGCCAAGTCAGGGCTCTGGCGACGGTCGATACCGCCTCGAGTGCGGCCTCTGCCGCCGGCACCGCCGAAATCTTTGTCATCGGGACCGACAGTCAGGTGTACTTCAAGCAGTTCAACTCCGGCGGCGATGCCGCTAGCAACTACTCTCTCGTCCCAGGGCAGGTGAGCGCCATTCTCCCTGTGGCCAGTCTCATCGGCTCTGGGTCCTCCAGCTCCCTCGTGATCCAACTATTCGTCATCGGAACCGATGGTCAAGTCTATGTTCACCAATTCGACCACAACGGCAACCCAGTGGGGGGCTATGCTCCAATTCCAGGCGTAGTCAAGGCAATCGCCGCGGGGCATGCGCAAAGCGGGTCTTCACCGCTGCTATTCGTAATTGGCACGGACAGTAAGGTATACATGCATAAGTTCGACATCAATCTGAACCCGACCGGGGCTTACATACCGGTGCCCTGCATGGCGGGAGCGGCTCCATGTCCGGTGGAGGCGATCACCTCGCAAACGGGTAATCCGGTCGCCGTTGCGACTGGAGCCGACGGACAGGTTTGGGTGCAACGGTTCGACGGCAACGCAAATCCGCGTGGTAGCTTTGAAGCTGTTCAAGACGCGCCTACCATCCTGAATCAAGTGAAAGGCGTTTCGGTGAGTTCTGTTAACCCCTTCTCTGCGGGCAGCTGGCCGACATATAACCCCACCGACAGGTCATTGCTTTTCGTGATTGGAACAGACAACCAGGTGTATGAGCATCTGTTCGACGCGGGCGGTAATCCGCTGGGACAGTATGTAACCATTCCGGGTGTAATCACCGCGATTTACGCCCATCACGAGCTCTTTGCCATCGGCCCGGACCACCAAGTGATGTTGCACAAGATCGATCAGTTTGGCGCTCCTCTTGGAAGCTACATCACTATTCCGAATCAAGTTAAGGCCATCGGAGGGGAGGTATTTCTCCCACCCTTCCCGATAACGTGAGGCACGCGGGGACGTTTGTAAGTATAAGAAGAAAGTAGTAGTGGTCGGTGCGGCCGCCGGAGCCGGGCAGTGCCCCGGTTTCCGGAGGGGACCACCCCTCCGACAGCCGACCACTACTTCAGCACCGCCGCCAGTATCGCCAGTGCAGGCAACCATAGATTTTCGGGACCGCGGGGCAGCCGCGCCGACACGGCCCGGAGATGCCAGTATCTGACTGCGGGGCTTTGCGTTTCCCTGCTGAGCTTCGCCGAGAAGTCAGCCGCCTGTGACGAGGTACCCGTGCTCGGTCAGGTGAATCCAAACGTGGAGGCTGGGTCTTCCGCGAAGGCAGTGTGTCAATTGGGTGTTGTCAGGGGTAGCATCTATGCGGTTTCCGACAGTGTCGTCGGAAAAAGCGCGCAGGCGCCCGGCTGTGGACCGGGTGCGATGGCCATCAATGCGGTTACAAATCGAATTTACCTTGCTCGCAATCCAAATTGCGTTGGCGCGAACAACTTCGTCGCGGTCGTCGACGGTGCCACGTTGGCCACCACGACCGTCCCCACGGGTAACAATGCAGACGGTATCGCCGTCATGACGCTGCACGTCAGATCCTGTGCTACTCACAGCGGGCTCCGTAGTTTCGTCGCGCAGATTCAGGCCTGGCATTGCCAATTATTGAAACGCTTCGCAATCGCCCTCCTCTCGATGTATGGGGGAATGATCTTTGGGCAGTCGCCCGCCGCATTGACAACTCCCCCTTCAGACAATTCGGCGAGCCCCGCTCAATCCGAAGCCAGTCCATACAAGTGTACAGAACCTCCCTGCCAGAAAAAGCTTTTCGATATTGCCATGAAGAGGATTGCCACCCACCCTGACAACGCGTACGCCTATTTCAAACTCGCCCAAAGCATGTGCCCGGAACTCGAGGTGGTGTACGTCGATCGACCACTGGATTTCAAGCGTGCTTGCCCGGACGGCACGGCCCAGGCGCTCAACAAAAGCCTGGCACTAGCGCCGAGTCGGGGACTTGCCGATCTGGTGAAAGAGCGTTTGGAAAGAATAGCGGTGTCGTCGGGCGATACGCGCGCTACGCCGGCCGCATCAGAAACCTCGTCGACGATCAACAGTGCCGGCGCATCGCCGCAGCGGCAGACTCGGGCTGGAGTGCTGGATGGCGTTTACGTCGGCCTGAGCAGGAGTGGGAACTATCTCCATGTAGAACACAGCTTCATGTTGTTTAGTCCCGATGGCCTGGTCTACCGTGATTTGCCACAGGATGGGTTGGATGGAACGAGTGTGGCAGAACTCGCCCGCCGGCAAACCGACAAAGCTCTTGTTGGACGATACACAACGAACGGAAATCAAATCAACATCGTTTGGGGGGACTCCACCCGGGCCTCGCTCACGTTTGACAACGAAGGGGCCGAGATTGGCGGATGGAATCGCTACGTACCTGCCTGTCGATGCGATGGTGCCAGGTTCTCAGGGGTGTACCCGTTTGAAAAGAACAGCATGCTCCAGTTCTTCTCCAATGGCACCTTCCTGGATCGAGGGGCCATGGACCAGATCGTTGTGCCGAACCCGAGTTTCAATCACCCGCGCGTCGGCGGCGGCACTTACATGATTCGGTACAACACGCTTTATCTGAACTACAACGATGGGCATCGATACAAAACAAGTTTCGCAGCTCCCGCGGTCGAAGTGGGTACACCGAGTTTTCGCTGGATCTGGGTCTTTGCAAACACGCTCAACGAACAGGGCCACACCTCGAGACCATAGTTGAACAGAGGCCAACAACCAGACGTTAAGCAGGCCTCCGAATGGTTCTCCTCGACCGTTGTGGAGTGCTCTGATCGAGAGCGTGTCAAAGCGACGGTCGAGTGATATTGTGAGTGACTTTCTGCGGCGTCCATCATCCTTTCGGGAGTAGGGAGGTGCGATATGCAGCCAAAACTGATTCGAAGAGGGACAGGGGAGCACACTTCGGAAGGTCTCGTGCGAGTCAAACTCCCTGGCACAGACGGCGAATACGCTCTCGATCCTCTTGCTGGACTGGTTTGGACCCTCTCGGACGGTTCGCGCACTCTCGAAGCGGTCTCGGCGGCGGCCGCAGAGGCGCTGAAACGGCGCATCACCAGGGAAGAGGTTTTCCTGGCTCTCGATTTTCTGGCCGATGCCGGCCTGATGGAGCGTGTGGCTCCACCTGCAGCAGAGGTTGATCTTGCCAGGCGCGCGTTGCTGGCGCGCATCGCTACCCCTGCCCTCGGCGCCGCAGCCGCAGCGGCCATCGCGATCGGCCCGCGTTCGGCGAAAGCGGACGAGTCCAGCTACAAGGAAGACAGAAGCAAGGAGAACAGCAGTAAAACACAGGATGAAGGACGCAGAGAGCTCAGATCGAAGAGAGAGGATACGGATCGGAAGATCCAGGAGCTTGGTAACACGCCTCCCAACAGATCCAGCAGCGACGAATCATTTCAGAAGACCATGGAGTCGAAAGAGAAGACCATTGAGTCGCTTAAGAAGGACAACGAGTCGAGAGACTGACAGCTCCGGGTGCCCGGCGTGACACCGTTTTTCTTTCCAATGTTGGCGAGCACGAAGTCGCGGCCGCCGGCCAGGTGTCGACCGTCATTGCCGAAAAGTCCAGAGATGCGGTAATGGGGCTCCCAAGGTAACCAGCTACCGGGGTTGAGTGACTGTCCCTCACAGTGATGGTGTTGAACGGTGTCCGAGTGGTTCGGCCCGACATCGAGGAGAGTCAGTCATGGAGTACTACGCGGCAATCGACGTGTCTCTGGACCTGAGCAGCGTGTGCATAGTGGACGGAACCGGGAAGATCGTTCGCGAGAAGAAGGTGGCGAGTGAGCCGGAAGCGCTGGTTGGGTTCTTTCGCGATAGTGGCTTGGCGATGGCACGAATTGGCTTGGAAGCGGGTCCACTGTCGCAGTGGCTGCATGCCGGACTGACGGCGGCGGGCCTCACGGCGATCTTGATC